>ERZ1026882.405-NODE-405-length-25606-cov-9.734805_pt1 | contig 25606 bp, 25 predicted proteins | sample MGYA00380171_ERZ1026882 | MGnify/ENA primary metagenome ERZ1026882 (study PRJEB33269, sample SAMEA4719807) | human gut metagenome | biome: human-associated habitat; feature: organic feature; material: feces | place: Cameroon | collected 2013-10 ...
ATTACTGTATTTGAGTCTTTCAGTATTTCATAGAAAATAAGTAATTTTATGTTTTCAGAATGGTATATTAGGTGGGGATTTATTTTGTTTTTTTCGCTAATAGTATATCTTGTACAATATAAAATAGCAAAAAAATATCTTAAAAATTCAAATTGTTTAAAATATTTGATTGGATAATGGCACAAATTCTTATTCTTTTAGCTTTTATGGGGTTGTTGTTTCTAATAAAAAGCACCATTAAAGATATTGTCTCTAAGAAGGTTATATATTGTTTCTTAGGATATTGGATGGTTTCGTTATTATTGTCAACATTAAATCTCTTTAATTTGTATAATGTTACGATAACATCCTATATTTATTTGCTTCTTAATGTTATTTCGATTGTTGTTGGTTTTTGTTCATTGAACATAAAGCCTAGGAGTAATTGCAATACAGAAATGATTAATTTTGAGGTCGTTTTTTCATCTAAAATATTTTGGATGTTGTTTGCCGTTGTCCTACTTTTTGGAATAGAAACATTGCGTACACAGTTTGCAGTCTTGTTGTATTATACTACAGGAAATATAAAGGTTGACCCTATGGGATTATTGTTTAATGGAAGTAAATTTAAATATTACTTTTTTAATTTATTTTGCACTCCGTTTTATTATATTTGTATGGGATTGTTTGCGTTCCTTCTTTTGTATGCTCGTTCCAAGAAGAAAACAATGTTGGCTTTGTTCTTACTTGTTTTTGTTTATTCATTTATTGGTGGGGGACGTGTCTCAATAATGTTTATTGCTTTTTATGTTTTAATGTTTTATTTTTGGGGTGATCGTATCCATTTATCAAATGGTAATATTAAACCAATACATATTACTTTTAAGACTATAGTTTTCTCTATTATTGCAGTTTGTGTATTGTTTTTTGGCATGACCATTGTTACTGCTTTAGGTCAAACTGGTTTTTCTGACAGTTTAGATTTAGAAAGTGCTTATACATCTTTGATGGAGCAGGTTGTCGTTTATAGCGTAGGGCCTTTTAGGGCTTTTGATTATGCTATCCAGCATCCTAATATTTATTTTCATGATTATTATTATGGACGTGCTTCCTTTTGTGGTTTTGACTACGTAGTTTCTCTTATTTGTGGTGTTTTTAATTGTTGGTTTGTTCCAATAAATTATGTAACTCAATCTGTATTGCAAGAAACAACTATCTTTGTGGGTAAAGATATTCCTTTTAATTATGCATATACTAATACAATGTATTCCTTTTATGATATGGGTGTTTTCGGAATCATTTTTTTCGGTTTTTTATTCGGACGTTTTTATCGTTATGTTATAAAGTTGTGTTATGTTAAATCCTCTGTGTTTTATTTTCTTCTATCATGTTTTACCTTTTACATATTAATGCATACGGTTTTTTCTAATTATTTTAATAAAAGCTTTACGGTTCCGCTTATATTGACTTTATTAATATTAGGTAAGTTAAATTTTAAAAAGAATTCATTATGATTGATATTTCTATTATTATTCCATTTAAAAATTCAATAGAAACTTTATCTCGTTTATTTGATAGTATTCCTGAAAATGATAATATTCAGATAATATTAGTTGAAAATTGTGATGTACCACATACTAAGGAAGAATTGGGTATAAAACGAGACTTTGAATTGCTTAATGCTCCATCTTTTAAATATGCAGGTGGAGCCAGAAATCAAGGTATGCTTTGTGCTCGTGGTAAATGGATCATTTTTGCCGATTCTGACGATTTTTTTGACAATAATGCTTTTGACATAATTAATGAGTATATCGATTCTGATTTTGATCTTATTTATTTTGGTTGTAATAGTGTTTTTGATGACACTTTATTACCTAGTGATAGACATTTGATGTATCAGGGGATTGTTGATAAATATATAAATGGTGAAATCGAAGAAATGAAAGCTAGACTTTTTCATGTTGTTCCTTGGGCAAAAATGATCAAGCGTTCTCTTATAGAAGACAATAATATACAGTTTGATGAAGTAATAGCTGCAAATGATATGTTCTTTTCGACACAAGTTGCTTTTTATTCAAAGAGTTTTCATGCCGACAAAAGATCTATTTATGTCGTTACCACTCGTAAAGGTAGTTTAGCTAATAGCTGGAATTATAATATATTAAAGTCTCGTTACGAAGTAGGTTTGCGACGTAATTTGTTTTTGAAAAAGCATGGATTGTCGAAGTATCAAGTATCGATTATGATTTATTTGCAAAAAGCATTTAATATGAATTTTGTTACTTTTTGTGAGTTCATTGTAATGGGCATAAAATATCGTCAAAATATATTTGTTGGAATTTGTAACTGGTTTAAAACAAAGAAGAGAATTGATTCTTCTGATAAAAAAAATCGGGAATATATAGTGCGTGAATAATGAAAATAGCTATAATACATTTAGGAAGAAAGGGTGCTGGTCCTGTATATACTCTGGAAATGGCCAAGGCTCTTTATGCACTGGGACATGAAATTTATTATTATGCTGCAAGCAGTGTTGAGAATAGGAAAATTGTAGAGGAGCAGAAATTTGAAAAGCGTTTTTTTGATACATACAATACAAAGTTAGGCTATCTATTTTCTGTAATTACTTGGATTAAGATATATAAGGTTATCAAAAACATCAAACGGGATAAACCGGATGTTGTTTATTCCTGTATGAACGATCTTTGGGCTCCTTTTATATTCCCCTGTTTGAAAGGTGTTATACGTGTAAAAACAATACATGATGTCGGTGTTCATGAAGGTAATGAATCTTTTTTTAACCTTTGGTGGAATCATACGAATTTCAAAAATGCTGAAAAGTATGTGATTCTGAGTAAAAAGTTTATTCCGAAACTTATAGAAAAGGGAATCAAAGAGGATAAGATTGTTGTTATTCCTCATGCAGGCTTTGATTATTATATGCAATTTGACTCAGCACATAAGCAGCAATCTAATAAAACTGTTATATTGTTTTTTGGAAGAATAGATCAATATAAGGGAATTAATGTTCTACTGCAGTCTTTCTCTTTAGTTTTGGAAAAGCATCCAAACGTTATACTAAGGATTGCAGGTAATGGTAATCTGCTTAACGAGATGCCGTTAATAGAAAAATATAAAGAAAGTATTGATTTACAAAATCGTTGGATAAAAGATGAAGAGGTCTCTTCTCTTGTCTCTGATGTTGCTTTTGTTGTTTTACCATATACTCATGCAACCCAATCTGGTGTAATTCCCTTGGCTTATGCATACAGTAAGCCTGTTGTTGCAACAAAAGTCGGTTGCTTAGATGAGCAGGTGATAAATGGAGAAACTGGTTATTTATGTGAGGGGTCAAATGTAAAATCTTTAGCTGATGCAATAATTCAAATGCTTGATAATCCAGGCAGAACTCGTGAAATGGGTATCAAAGCTAATTCTTTTATGAAAAGATATTTAACTTGGGAGGCTTCTGCAAAACTCCTTATAGATTTTTTGGAAAAATGAGAAAAGGTTTTTTATTTATAGCAAATGGACGTGTTGTTCCACGTAAACAAGAATTGTCTCTAGAACCTGTTAAAACAGGATCATTTGAAGCACCTGCAATGTATGCTGCAGATTATCTGGGATTGAAACTGTATATGGGTATTAATCGTGACTATGCTGATCAATTGAAAGCTGTTGATTATCCCATTACGTTTTATAATCAGCATATTTACAGAAATATATTTGGTTTTAAAGATATATATGTTGGTTATAAAAATCTTTGCCGATTTCTAGAGTCTCATCCTGATATAGAAATAATTCATTGTAATACACCTATTGGTGGTGTATTAGGTAGAATATGTGGTAAGAAATACAACAAGAAGGTCATATATACTGCTCATGGTTTTCATTTCTTTAAGGGTGCTCCGCTTGCTAATAGAACAATTTTTAAATGGATAGAAAAGTATATGGCTCATTACTCTGATGCAATTATTACAATTAATCAAGAGGATTATAATGCAGCACAATCTTTTCATCTTAAAAGAGGAGGAAAGGTTTTCTATGTACCTGGCGTTGGTGTAGATACTAAGTTATATGATAGTATAGTAGTTAATAAAAATCAAAAGAAACAAGAGGTTGGATTGCCCGTTAGTTCTAAAATAGGTATTATCGTTGGAGATTTAAATGACAATAAAAATGTTGAAACGATAATAAAAGCGCTTCCTGCGACACCAAAAGAGTTCCATATTATCATTTGTGGATTTGGACCAAACGAATTTTCCTTAAAAGAATTAGCTGCGAAACTCAAAGTTTCTGAGCGTACTCATTTCTTGGGATTTAGAAAAGATGTTAAAGAGTTATATGCTATTTCAGATATGTTCTTATTTGCTTCTAAACGTGAAGGTTTGCCAAGATCTACAATGGAAGCGATGTGTATGGAGCTACCATGCATAGTTTCAAAAATAAGAGGAAATGTAGATTTAATAGATGAGGGCTTGGGAGGTTTCCTATGTACTCCTCTTGACTATAATGCTTATGCACAGGCTATCAATAAAGTATTGAGTGACGAAAAAAGTGCGAAGCAGTTCGGTGAATATAATAAAACGAAAGTTGAACAATTTAGCATCGATGTTGTTAGAAGTAAAATGGTCGATGTCTTCAATGAAGTGATATATGGCAAAAATTAGATTTAGACTGGCAAAGCCAAGTGACGCAAAACAATTGACTGATTGCCATTGGACAGTACGAGACAGATATACTGATGGTATCTTTCTGTCACTAGGAAAAGGTTTTCTTCGTGCATATTATGATGTGGTTTTAGATGATCCTAATGAAATCGTTGTATGTGCGGAGAATGAGCAAGGTGAGATAGTTGGATTTTCTAGTGGATCGCTAGATGCTTCATCGCAAGCCCAAGCAATTAAAAGTCATAAAATTAAGCTGGGTATTGCTGCCTTGATAGGTATTATCCAGCATCCATCTTACTTAAAAGGTGTTCTGTTGAGATACAAATCTCTCGGAAATAAAAAAAGCAAGCAGTTTCTGCATATGGAGGGAGCACGCTCTGAATATTTGTGTTGGAAGAAAGGTGCAGAAGGAACCATTAATATGATGCTTCTTGATAAAATAAAGTTTAATATGATGTATGAACTCGGTGTTAAAGAGGTCTTTTTTGAGATTGATAGACACAATGAGCGACTGTTTAATGCACAGTTACATAATAAAACAATTACGTTGTTGGAGGAGTATCAGCTGCCAGATGGTAGAATAAGAGGATTGTTTAAGAAAATATTAACAAAATAAAAGGTTTTAATTATGACAAATTTAGAAAAGTACAACAGTGTGTTTTGTGAAAATCTTAATGTTACAGAAGATCAGCTTGCTGATTTGAAGTATCAGGGTGTAGAACTTTGGGATTCTGTAGGTCATATGACCTTGGTTGCCGCGCTTGAGGATGCTTTTGATATCATGCTGGATACCGATGATATCATTGATCTTTCTTCTTACGAGAAGGGTAAAGAAATCCTTAAAAAATATGATGTTGAGTTCTAATGCTTAAAGGAAAGAATGCAATTATAACAGGTGCCCGTAGCGGGATTGGTCTCGCTACTGTGCAACTGTTTGCTCATCAGGGTGCAAACTGTTGGGCTATAGTTCATCGAGAAGACAAAGAATGGCTAGATCAAATGCATAAGCTAGAAATAGCTAACAATGTATGGATTAAGCCTGTGTATGTTGACCTGAGTGATGAGACATCTATTAAAGAAGGTGTAAAATCAATCCTTCGTGAGAAGTTGTCAATAGATATACTTGTTAATGCTGCTGGTGTTGTAAGCGATAACAGGCTGTTCACGATGACAAAGATGGATGATATCCGAAAGGTAATGGAAGTGAATTTCTTCAGTGTTCTTTCTTTGTGTCAACTGGTAGCTCGTGCTATGATGAGAAATCGAAAAGGTGCAATAGTAAATGTATCTAGTATCTCTGCATGGGGGGAAGATACTTCCCAACTGGAATATGCAGCTAGTAAGGCTGCAATCAATATCGTAACAAAAAAGATGGCTCGAGAATTGGGAGGTGCTGGTATTCGTGTCAATGCAGTTGCTCCAGGACTGACTGAAACAAAAATGCTTTCTGCTCTGGACCAGAATGCAATGGAGGAAATTCTGAAGGGGATGGCATTAAAACGCTTTGCCAAACCGGAAGAAATAGCAGAGGTAATTATGTTCCTTTCTTCTGACGCTTCAAGTTATGTTAATGGAGAAATCATAAAGGTAGATGGAGGGGGACATGATTTACGCCTTGTTGTCTCAAATATCTCTAATTAAACAAATAATTATAGTATATGGAATTAAAAAAGTTAGCAAAACAATTGAGATTGTCATCTCTAGACATGGCATATCATGCTGGTAAGAATGGATCTCATTTAGGAGCAGGACTTTCTGCCGTTGAGATTTTTGCGACCCTTTATGGAAAGGTTCTTCGCTATAACATAAATGATAGAGAGGACGAAAAACGTGATCGTCTAATTATCAGTAAAGGTCATTGTGTCCTTTCATACTATTCTGCTTTACGCTGGGCTGGCTTTTTGACAGATGAGGATATCAATAGTTTCGAAGTAAATGGTTCTCATTTTCATGGTCATGCAATGCGAAATCTTCAAAAGGGTATTGAGTTTTCTGGAGGTAGTCTTAGCATGGGTATGAGCTTTGCAGGTGGAGTTGCATTCGCTTGCAAAAAGAAGGAACTTGATTCTAGAGTCTATACCTTGGTTGGTGATGGTGAGTGTGACGAGGGTTTGATATGGGAGGCTGCCATGTCTGCAGCTAACTATGGTCTTAACAATTTCTATGTAATTGTAGATCGTAATAAGTTGCAATATGATGGACCGACTACAGAAGTTATGAACCAAATAGACCTGGGCGAAAAATTTAAATCGTTTGGCTTTGATGTTCGTGTTGTGGACGGACATGATTGTGAGGCTTTAGCAGTAGCTTTAAATAAGGAAAGTGATAAACCTGTCTGTGTGATAGCAGATACGATAAAAGGAAAAGGTGTCAGCTTTATGGAGGGACAGAAAGAATGGCATCATCATACTCTTACGGAAGCACAATATAAACAAGCAAGAGAGGAGGTAGAAAATGTTTGAAATAACACGTTTGTCTGCACGAACATGTAGTATGTTGGGGCAGAGAGGTTCAATATTCGGTCAGGCGGTTTTAGATGCAGCTAAGAAGGATGACAAGTTTGTATTGTTGACCGCCGACCTTGCTACTTTATCCGGTATGGATCGCTATTGTAAAACTTATCCTGATAAGTTTATCAATGTAGGAATAGCAGAACAGAATATGCTGGGTATCGCTGCTGGTATGGCTGCAGAGGGATTTCATCCTGTTGTAACTACATACGCAACTTTCGTAACAATGAGAAGTTGTGAGCAGATTCGCCATTATTTAGGTTATATGAATCAAAAGGTTGTTGTGGTTGGTTCCGGTGCAGGATTAAGTCAGGGTTTTGCTGGTAATACTCATTATACCATAGAAGATATTTCAATGATGCGAGCTATCCCAAATTTACAAATCATTTCTCCTGCAGATGCAGCATCAGCGATTAAACTCTTTGAACAGGCAATGATATCAGAAAAACCTGTATATATACGTTTAACGGGTAATCTGAATTGTCCTATGGTTTATAAGGAGGATATGCAATTTGCTTTTGGCAAGAGTAATAAACTCACCGAAGGTAAAGATGTTACGATTTTCGCTTGCGGTACAATGGTAGCTACAGCTTTGAAAACAGCAAAGATACTTTCAGAAAAGGATATTCATGTGTCTGTTGTTGATATGTATTCAATTAAGCCGCTTGATAAAGAGGCAATCCTTGCTGCCAAGAATGCTAGATTACTAGTTACGTTAGAAGAGCATAGTAAAATGGGGGGACTTGGTGCTGCTGTTGCTGAAGTTGTAGCAGAAAATAGTGGTTATCCTAGGTTGTTGCGGCTTGGAATTGAAGACGTATTTGACCTGGCTGGTGATTATGATGCCTTGCTGGAACAGAATCGTTTGATGGCATCACAAATAGCTGATGACATTGCTGCAGCATTCGATAAATAAATGGAGATATTGAAAGTTGGTACTTATTCATTCTACAGGAGCATTTATCCTCCTGTAGAATCGAATATGTATGTCTTATTGGAAAATAACGAGGCAATAGTTGTTGATTCTAACATCTGTCCTGAATTACTTTCTATTTTCTGGCAAAATAGCATAGTGAAAGTTCATTTGTTTTTGACTCATGAACATTATGATCATTCTCATGGTATAACCTGGTTTAAAAGATATATTAAAACAATACTTTATTGTCATCAGTTTTGTTCTGATGGATTGTCAACAAAGAAAAGAAGTCTTCCCAGACTCGTGGCTCTTGTCATAGCTAGGAAGGACAAAGAGAATGGGACAAATCTCTTGGAAAAATTTAATGAAGAATTCATTGATTATAGTTTTCAAGCAGATTTTTCTCTCCAAAATGAGGATGTAATTAAGATAGGTAAGCATACTATTCAATGCATATATACACCTGGACATTCTCTGGGAAGTTGTATGTATGTGTTAGATGACAAGTTTGCTTTTACTGGTGATTCGCTTATATTGAATCATAAGATTATTACTAGTTTTAGGAGTGGAAGTAAAGAGGATTTTTACGAAATGACACTTCCTAAACTGCGAGCGCTTCCGCCAGACATGATGATTATGCCTGGTCATGGAAGAACATTTAAAAAGAAAGAATTTAACTTCGATATATATCATGTTTGATTTACTTAAATTTAAAGACAATACTGCTGTCGTAACCGACCGTAATGAGGTGTTGACATATTCACAACTGGCGCAGGAAGTAGAGAATTTTGCTGTCAATTATAAAAGTGGATTTATTTTCACTCTTTGCGAGAACCTTTTGGGGGCTTTCGTTGGTTATGTGGCTTGTATGAACAAGAAAATTCCACAAGTATTACTTGATGGAAGTAAGGATTTGGAGTTGGTTCAGCGATTGATTTCAATTTATCAGCCGGAGTACATTTGGATGCCTACGGCTCGAGTTGAAGAAATTGGTGGAGAGACAATTTATAAGTATCAAGAGTATTCACTCCAACAAATGACTTATGACAATCCAATTGCAGATAAGAGAATCAATCCTGAACTTCAATTGTGTTTGACAACATCTGGAAGTACTGGCTCTCCTAAACTGGTTCGACTCTCTGAGAGAAATTTAGAGAGTAACGCAGAGTCGATAGCTCAGTATCTGAACATCTCAGCAAGTGAAAGAGCTATTACGTCTCTGCCAATGTACTACAGTTATGGTATGTCTGTTATCAATAGTCATCTTATCATGGGTGCAACTCTTTTGCTTACGGATAAGGCTGTTATGCAACGTGAGTTCTGGAGTTTCCTGAAAGAGCAGAAGGCTACCTCTATAGCAGGGGTACCTTATACCTATGAGATGTTGAAGCGACTCCGTTTCTTCCGAATGGATTTACCTGCATTGAAAACAATGATTCAAGCTGGTGGTAAACTTAATGCTGCTTTTGTGAAAGAGTATGTTGACTTTGCCGAACAAAACAATAAGCAGTTTATTGTTATGTATGGCCAGACTGAGGCTGCACCACGTATGAGTTATTTGCCTTTTGATAAAGCTGTAGAGAAGAATGCTTCTATAGGTATTGCTATTCCTGGTGGTGAACTGAGTGTCGTAGATGCTGATGGTAATACAATCAAGCAGCCTGAAGTGGATGGTGAATTACTATATCACGGTGAAAATGTCTGTTTGGGATATGCTGAATCTAGAGCAGATCTTAATAAGGGTGATGAAAACCATGGAGTCTTACATACGGGTGATATAGCCAAGTTTGATAAGGATGGTTATTTCTATATAACTGGACGTATGAAGCGTTTTGTTAAGGTTTGGGGAAATCGTACTAATCTTGATGCTACAGAACAATTGGTAAAGTGTATTACCCCTAACTGTGCCTGTGCAGGAGTAGATGATTTGATAACAGTGTTTGTGACAGAGGATGGTCTTGAAGAAAAAATAAAAAATCATCTTGTAGAGAAAACCGGTTTCAATCCTCGTGCCTTTCAAGTAAGAAAAATAGATTCTATTCCTGTTAAGACTTCTGGAAAGATTGATTATCCTGCACTTCAGAAAATGCTATAATTCATTAGAAAATTTAATAATATGGATATTAATGAAATATTGGAAATAGATCCTTATTCTTTGGATAAGGAGCAGAAGCACCAACTTCTTAATGAGCGTTTGCATGAATTGACTCTTAAGCACTATAGTCAGTGTGAACCTTATAGAAAGATGATGGATGCAATGGGAGTTGATATGAATCATCTGCCTGATTACGAGAAATTACCTTTCTTGCCTGTTCGTTTGTTTAAGGAGTTTGAACTTCGTAGTTGCCAAAAAGATGAGGTTGTGAAGACTATGACTTCGTCAGGTACTACAGGACAAGCTGTAAGCCGTATCTATCTGGATCGTGAAACATCTAGTGCCCAGCAGAAATGTCTTACAAAGATTGTAAGTTACTTTCTGGGTACTAAGCGAGTTCCAATGTTGATACTTGATTCTTCGGCTGTAATCAAGAACAGAAACATGTTCTCAGCACGTGGTGCTGGTATTCTTGGTTTTTCTATGTTCGGCAGTAAGCGCCAGTATGCGCTTGATGAGAACATGGAACTAGATATAGAGGGAATGAAAGAATTCCTGGAGGCACATAAGGGGGAGACAATTTTTATGTTTGGCTTTACTTTTATGGTTTGGCAGCATTTCTATAAAAAACTGTTGGAATCAGGCTATAAGCCAGATCTTAGCAAAGGTGTTCTCATCCATGGTGGCGGTTGGAAGAAGCTGGTTAACGAAAAGGTTTCTCCTCAAGAATATAAGGAACGCTTAAATGAAGTTTGTGGTATCCTTCCTGAAAATGTCCACGACTATTATGGTATGGTAGAGCAGACTGGTTGTGTATATATGGAATGCAAGTGCGGTCATCTTCATGCGAGTGCATTTAGTGATATATTGATTCGTCGCCCTTATGATTTTTCGTTGGCAGAAGTTGGTGAAAAGGGACTTATCGAAGTAGTTAGTGTACTTCCTGGTTCATATCCTGGTCATGTATTGTTAACGGAAGATGAGGGTATGATTCTCGGTGAGGACGATTGCCCTTGTGGATTAAAAGGAAAGTACTTTAAGATAGAGGGACGAATCAAGAATGCAGAAATTCGTGGTTGTTCTGATACCTATGCTGCTAAATTCTAAATTGTGGATTGATCATGACAGATAATTATACATTACTTTATCCTAATGCAATTGATTGGGACAAGTTTACTGCATATCGCCCAGATGTGCCTTTTTCGGATGAGGTTATTGAGTTTTTGAATGCGCTTTCCAGTGCAATTATGAAGGATAGAATGAGTCGCCTTTATCCTGATGCCATTACCTTTGCTTACTTTTGCCGTAAGGGTAATTTGATGAAACTGAAAGAACAATATGTTCATGAAGGTGATTTGCGCTTGGGGCGTGGTGTACTTTTTCATATTGCACCATCAAATGTGCCAATTAACTTCGGTTATTCTCTTGTTGCTGGTTTGTTGGCAGGTAATGCAAATGTTGTACGTGTAAGTTCTAAGCAGTTTGCACAGGTTGATTTGATTATTAAGCATCTTCATTCTTTGTTTGAGAGTGGACTTTTTAATGATGTGGCTAATCGTATAGCCTTGGTTAGATATGATCGTACATCTGATGCCAGTGCCTTCTTCTCATCTATGGCAAATGTGAGAGTAATTTGGGGTGGTGACGTTACCATTCAAACTATTCGACAGAATGCCTTGCCTCCACGTTCTTTTGATGTATGTTTTGCAGACAGATATTCTATAGCTGCGATTCGTCCATCAGCAATTATGGAGGCTAGTGAAAATGAGATGAAGAAATTGGCTGAGGCTTTCTATAATGACACCTATTTGTTTGATCAGAATGCTTGTTCTGCTCCTCATACCATCTTTTGGCTGAATGAGTCAACTCTTGAGGAAGCAAAGACACGCTTTTGGAATGCTGTTCACGAGTATGTTTTTGCCAAATATGAATTACAGGCTGTGATGTCTGTAGATAAACTCACGGCTTTCTATCGCCAGGCTGTTTGTATGGAGGTGAAGGCAGAACCTATGCCTGATAATGTTGTTGTTCGTGCAGAACTTTCCGAGTTGCCAAAGAACATTGATGATTTCCGTTGTGCTTGTGGTTATTTCTCTGAAAAGACCATAAAATGTCTAGATGAGATAGCTCCTATTGTCACTATCAAGTATCAGACATTAGGCTATTATGGCTTTGAACATTCAGAACTTGTAGATTTTGTCAGAAGAAATCGCTTCCTTGGTCTTGATCGCATTGTTCCTATTGGGGAAACAACAGCTTTCTCTTTAACTTGGGATGGTTATAACTTGATTGATACATTTACAAGAATTCCTTCGGTATTGTAAAAATAACCATGGATAAATTACTAAAAGAACTACTTCAAGTTGCTTTTGGAAATAGGCGAGAACTTTCTTTTGTTCCAACTACCAATGATTGGAAAAAAGTTTATCGCCTTTCCATAGAGCAATCTATAGTAGGCATTTGTTTTTTGAGTGCTCAGCGTGTTCGTAGTTTTAAGCCTGAATTACTTGAGAATCTTGAAGCGGCTCTTCGTATGCAATGGTTGGGGGTATCAACAGAAATCCTAAGGCGGAATGAAGTATTAAATGATAGAAGTAGGGAACTATATAACAAGTTGTGTGATTCTAATATTAATTCCTGCCTGTTAAAAGGTCAAGCATATAACTCTTATTATACAAAAATATTAGGAGAAGAGTGCGCTTATCTTAGACAAGCCGGTGACATAGATATGTGGATGATAGGTGATGTTGATCAAGTTTTGTATTGGATAAAACAAAATGGACAATTAAAAACATACGATTATCATCATGCTGATTGTACAATTTTTAGTGATGTTGAAGTCGAACTACATTATCGACCTTCTATTAGCAGAAATCTAATAAGAAATAAAAGATTGCAACAATGGTTTAATGGTGAAGGGAAGAGTCATATTGTGTTTGATGAGAGACTTGGGCTAAACATTCCTGATTCATTATTTAGCATAATATTAGCTCTTAACCATAATCTGTGGCATTTACTTGTTGGTGGGGTTGGTCTTAGGCAAACAATAGATCTTTATGTTGTGGTTAAGTCAGCTTGGAAAATGAAAGATATAAATCTTTCTGAACTTAAACGGCTGATTGAATACTTTCAGCTTTCTAAGTTTGCTGCAGCTTCAGCATGGGTGATGTGGCATGTTTTTGAAAATGAGAGGAAAGATTCTTTCCTTCTTTTCAAAGATTCCCCTTTGCCATATCCAGATGAAAAAAAAGGTAAATTCCTTTTAGAGGAAATCATAGAGGCTGGTAATTTCGGTAAATACGATAAAAGGAATAAGAAAAAAAGTCATATAGCTCAACTCAATATGCTTATTGCTTTAAAACATTCATTACGTCTTATTTGCCAATATCGTACTGAAGTCTTATGGGGGCCAATCGGTATGGTAGGTATTTCTCTTTGGAGAAGAATGCGGATAAGAGCATAATGTATCTCTCTTTAGACTAAGTTTTGTTATTGATATATGACGGTATAACTGACTATAGTTCGATAGCTTCAAAGATTAAATTACTTTATTTATTTGATAGTAGTATTAAGAATAATATAATGAGTTCTTTAATTCCTTTTTTGAATAGAGTACAAAACTCTATCGTATCGATAGAGGTAAAAGGTGTTCCTGATAAATTGTGGAAAGTATTAATATTACTTGTTCTCGTATTTATTGGAGCAGCTTATGCAGATATTAAAAATTGGTGCCTGATATTGTTGGCAGTTCTGATTTTTATTATCTTGATGCTTATAGTTGTTTCTTATCTTTATTTTATGTTTAATAATCCTGACTATTTACGTTCTGAAAGTTACCAAATACGTAAACAGGCTATAGAAACCCTTGGCGATAAGGATGGATTGCTTCCTGCGGATGTGGCTCAAGTTATAAATGTTCCATATTCTAGCCCTAATGTACTGGTAAGTGAAGGAGAGGAGGTGCAAGATGAAGTGTAGTGTATATATATTGTCTTTTGATAGAGATTCTGTTCCTGATATGAAGGAATTTCATCAGAAGGTTACTTCTAATTCACTAGTTTTGAATTGGTTCCATTATATTAAATCTTCTTATCTTTTAGTGGCAAATACGAACAGTGCATCTTTATTATCCCGAAGTTTAAAGGAAGCTTTAGGAGATATATCTTATCTGTTGATGGAAGTAAATATTGCAAATTATTCGGGATTCTTACCACAAAGAGCATGGGAATGGATAGATAGGATAATTGATAAAACCGAGGGGGGAATTACCTTTGATAGTATCTTAGAAGCAAGTATATATAGGTTGCTGCTTTTAGTTAAAGATGCAAAGTCTTTCAAAATTGGTAAAACTAGCCAAAAGTTAGCGGATAGACGTGATCAACTTGATTATCGAAATGTTTATCCTAATATTAAGGCAATATTTACTAGTAGTACAAAGGAACTTGTTGATGTTGCAGAAGCGGAGATTATTGATGCTTGTATCGATGATTCAAAATGTGACAACGAAAAAGATGGTACTAAGAGTTTGAATGATACTATGGCCGAATCCCATAATTATCATGTTTATGTTGTTTGGCGATAGTTCATTCATTTTGTAATTAATGTAATTTCAAAAATCAAATATTATGAGTACAAATTTGAAAAGAAGAAATGTGCCTTTCTCTCCACCTGATATGACGGAGGCTGAGGCTAGTGAGGTGCGTGATGCAATTATGAGCGGTTGGATTACAACTGGACCACGTACCAAGAAATTGGAAAAGGAAGTAGCTGAGTTTGTTGGAGCGGAGAAGGCTGTATGCCTGAACTCGCAGACAGCCTGTGCAGAAATGGCGCTGAGATTGCTTGGCGTAGGTGAAGGGGATGAGGTTATCGTTCCTGCTTATACTTATACGGCAAGTGCATCAGTTGTTAACCATGTGGGTGCAACCATCGTCTTCGTAGATGTACAGAAGGATTGTCTCGAAATGGATTACGAGGCATTGGAGAAGGCTATCACTCCTAAAACCAAGGCGGTGATTCCTGTGGATCTCGGTGGTATCCCTTGCGATTATGACCGCATCTTCGCTATCGTAGAAAGCAAGAAGGAGATGTTTACTCCTAAGACTGATCTTCAGAAGATGATTGGCCGTATCGCTGTTTGTTGTGATGCTGCCCATGCCTTCGGTGCTTCACGTAATGGAAAGATGGTGGGTAGCATCGCTGACTTCTCTTCATTCAGTTTCCATGCTGTCAAGAACTTCACTACTGCTGAGGGCGGTGCCTTGTCGTGGAATCTTCCTTTCGGTAATGAGAAGGTGGTGAAGGATTTGGATAAGAATCCTGAGAATACCTTTAGTGGTGTGCCTGAAATTGAGGGGGAGACCTGGAATGAGAACCTGTATCGCAAGGCGCAGCTGCTGAGCTTGCATGGTCAGAACAAGGATGCCCTAGCTAAGACGAAGCTGGGTGCCTGGGAGTATGACATCATCGGCACCTGGTATAAGTGCAATATGACTGACGTGGTGGCTGCCATCGGTTTGGTTCAGATGAACCGATATAAGGGTATGCTGGAGCGTCGTCGTCAGATGATTGAGCGTTACAATGAGGCTTTCAAGGACATGAATGTAGCTGTGTTGCCTCACTATAACGAGGAGCATACTTCTTCCGGTCATCTCTATATCGTTCGCCTCCTGGGTAAGACCCGCGAGGAGACAAACAAGGTGATTGAGATGATGGCTGAGCGTGGTGTGGCTACCAATGTACATTACAAGCCACTGCCTATGATGACTGCCTACAAGAAGTTGGGCTTCGATATTAAGGATTTCCCAAATGCTTTCCACATGTTTGAGAATGAGATAACTCTGCCTCTGAACACCAAGATGACGGATGAGGACTTGGAGTATGTAATCGAATGTTTCAAGGAATGCGTGAAGTAAGATTCTATGAAGAGATTATTTGATATCATTGCATCGGGATGCGGACTCATCATATTGAGTCCGCTCCTCTTGGTTTTGGCTATCTGGATTAAGTTGGATAGTAAGGGACCGGTGTTCTACCGTCAGGTGAGAGTGGGAAGACATAACAGGGATTTCCGCATCTTCAAGTTCCGCTCGATGAGGGTAGGGGCTGATAAGGGTTCGTTGGTTACCATCGGTGGTAGGGATCCAAGAGTAACCCGTTCGGGTTATTACATCAGAAAGTACAAGTTTGATGAGCTACCTCAGCTGATCAATGTCTTTATTGGTGATATGAGTCTGGTGGGTCCAAGGCCCGAGGTTCGTCACTATGTTAACTATTGGACTCCTGAGCAAATGCATGTGTTGGATGTAAGGCCAGGAATCACAGACCCTGCCAGCATCAAGTTCAGAAATGAGAATGAGTTAATGGAGAAGGCTGCTGATCCTGAGGATTATTACATCCATGTAATCATGCAGGAGAAGATTAAACTCTATCTGGAGTATGTGAAGAATGCCAGCTTCTGGTATGACATCAAGCTTATCTTCAAGACATTTGAAGTGATTGTGAAAGAATAGCTTTTTTCGAAAACCTACCCGTCCTTCCTTACCCTTAAGGAAGGCCCCACCTTTCTCACCAAGCCTCTCTTCCCTCAGGGACGAGAGGATGTAACCGCCCTCCGGTGCTCGGAACCGCTGCGCTTTATGGTTGGCGGGGCATCAAAGCCCTCGCCATGAATGTGCGGGCTGGGACCGCCTGGGGAATGGTGCTTAATCTCTAATCATGATGTTTGCAATGAGTAATCCTGTAGAGTATTCTATTGAGCATTTGGCAGATGTTTCAAAAGACATACCTAATATGGTTGTGCAGTTGTCATTTCTGGTAATGAGCGGCATTATCGTTTTGGTATTTGCATTTGCTAAGAATCTCAAAGGAGCAAGAATAGGGGTAATGACTACTTTGCTTATTGAGTATATGTTTCTCATATTGGGCTCGACAGTAATATATAGAACATCGGGAGATACATATATGTATAAGCTTACTCCTTTCTGGAGTTATGTAGCCATTGCTGATGGGCAGAAAGAATTGATTGAAGAAAATCTACTCAATGTTGCTTTAGGCATTCCTTTTGGGTTCCTGCTAAGTTTCATCTGTACTAAGAATGCATTGCTAAAATCATTCTTATTCGGTGCTGCATTCTCTGCTTGCATAGAACTTTCACAACTGTTTTTCAATCGAGGCTTGTGTGAATTCGATGATTTGTTTCATAATACGCTAGGTAGTGCGGTAGGATGTGGAATAGGTATGCTGATGATTGGTGGTATTAGAAAAGTTAGGGGTAGTAAAATTCTTCGAACCTCCTAGTTCCTCCTTCCAAGGAGGAGTCCACATCTCTCACCAAGCCTCTCTTTTGCCCGAAGAGAGAGGATGTAACCGCCCCTCAGTGCTGTTTTTCTACCTCTCCGTCTCTCCTGCAAGGAGAGCTCCACATCCTAACCAAGCCTTCCCTTCTCGAAAAGGGAAGGATGTAACCGCCCTCCGGTGCTCGGAACCGCTTCGCTCTAAGGTTGGCGGACCAATCAAAGATCTCGCCATGTTGTGCGGGATGGGACCGCCTGGGGATGACTGGTTATAGTTTATATCCAGGTAATTTGCTGATAACTTGCAGATTTCTTGTTAATTTCTTGGTGGTTTCGAGAAAAAGGCGTATCTTTGGCGGCAGAATGTTGAACTAGAATAAATAGGAGGCTAGAATTATGTATACAACTGGTAATACAGCAAATATGGTTCTTCCATATTGAAATGAAATCAAGAATTGGAGTCTGGAAGATAGAAGTAATCTTGCCGAATTGATACAGATGTCTCTTAATGATGAGGAAGATGGAAATGATGATTTGATAAATCAGCTGTCACCTGAACTCATGAAAGAGTTGGCGGAGTATGCTGTTAAAGAACATCGTGCTGGTCGTTGCTTGACCCAAGAACAAGTTGAAAAATCTGTCATGGAGGCTATGGGATGGAACTGAGATGGTTACCTTTTGCTTCAGATGGCATTAAGGTTAGGCATCTCAATATTGGTCCTAATATGGTTTTTTATTTGGTTGATAGGTATGAAGTGGTTGTTATAGCTGTGATGCATTGCAAACAGTCTTCTTATGTTATCAATCGTGCGATTCGATATGCATTGATGAAATTTTTTGAATCTTGATCTGTTCGGTTTGGGGATTAAGGTCACGCAGATTTTCTGCTTTATGGTTGAAAGGCCTTTTGTTTCTGGCTTTTTGGGAAAATTGCTGATAACTTGCAGATTTCTTGTTAATTTCTTGGTGGTTTCGAGAAAAAAGAGTAATTTTGACGGCAAGTTATATAAATATACAAAGTATGGAAGGTTATAATAGACAGTGATGACCTTTATAAGATTAGTTACATCGATGAAGATTCTGGTACTTTAGAGAAAATTGCCAAATTACAAGATGCATTAAAGGATAATTCTATCAGATTTCGCATGAACCTCTTGAAGAAATACCAGCATTTCATGAAACTATCTGATTATTCTTCTGAGAAGGAATATCGATTGTTGGTAAATAGTGAGAAAACTGATTTATTTGAGTAAATAGGGATGAGGGATTAGTAGCTCTTTTTATAAACAAAATGACATAACCTATGGAAGAAAAATATAAACAGAAGGATTGGGAGTGCTTGCCCAAGTTGCCGACTGGTATTCGGGGACTTGACAAGGTGTTGTATGGTGGAATAGACGTGAATGTCTTGAATCCATTATACATAGGTGATGATGTGGTGACAAGAACTCCCTTGGTTATCGTCATTAAGGGGAGTGAGGACGATAACGACAAGAGTGTGCTTGCCATGCAGATGCTTTATGGTATCGCCCAGTCTATAGAAAGAATTAAGGATGATTATCAGGTGTTTGATGCAGGTTGGAATAATCTGCCTGCCATGTATTCCACTTATTACCAGACGCATAAGTTGGATGATATGTTCCTGGACTACTTTATCTCTTTCTCTCTTCAGGAGATTCTGAGAAAGAAAGCTTCGAAAGATGCATCTGTCAATCTTAGCTCCAATATCTTTACTCATCTCTTGTTCGACTGTTCACGAATCATTTGCCAGGAATTCTCTACCAATGCCAATATTCCATACGCTGCCGTGACCAGCAAGACTGATGCCATGATAGGGGATGGTATCGTCTATTATAACCGACGAACCAACTCTCTTCATGTGAAGGCTGATCTGACTTCGGATGACAACAAGTATAATCAGGTATATCTGAGACTGGCTGATTCCATCAATGATTATAGCCACAAGTATGGTCATAGACAGCAGGATGCGTTGTTCTATAAATACACGGGATTGCATTTCTTGCCATTCTCAATGACAGGAAATCTTACTTATAGTCAGTTAACTGCCGGTATTACCATGCCAAGGGATTTGGTTGCCGTGGATTTGTCTGCCTATAAGAATTTGGCAGAAACCAAGATGAACGATTTGCTGAATCAGTTGCATGACTCTAAAATTGTAATCTTGGTTGCTGATTCCACTGCGGAGATTCCGGAGAATCGGGTGAATCTGATGATTGAACTGTCTCAAAAGATAGATCATAAGTTTGTGTTGAAGTATCTTCAGGTTATCAAGAGTGACAGTCAGGACTTTGCTCCTGGATTGCACCAATACAAAAAACGAGATTATGGCATTGAGGTATATCCCCGTAAGGAATTGTATCTTTATGAACGGAGATACCTGCAGCGTGCGTTGGTTTACACCCATGCTGATGCGTTGACAGAAACTTATCAGCAATACATGAAACTCCAGAAGTATTATATTGATACTCCTACCACGACATACGAAGATTATGAGGCGGATATCGTATCGGAGGAAAACAAGCCATTCTACGCCATCTATCCCAAGAACTATATGGAACAGATGTCCATCGACTTGCTCAACAGGGTGTTTATTCCAATCAATCCGCTTCGCAACTTGCTGCATAAATCCAAGAATGAAGCGGAGTTTATCGAGAATGAGTATATGTATGGCAATGCTGGCTTCGTGACGGCAGTTATAGGAAAGGCCAATACTTATAAGCGCTTCCTGACCTTCGGCGGAATCTTTGGTTCTGCCTGTGCAGAAGACCATACCCTGATTATCATGATGAATAAGGAAGAGTCGGTGACAAGAAGGCGGTTGATATGTCCTGCACGGCCTTTGTGTGGTGACAGGGATAAGGCTTGCCGCAGCTGCTATCATTTTATCCACTTCATGAACATCTGTATGGGCAATATTACGCCGGAGGAGTTTCTGTATTATCTGGAAAGGCAGATAGAAGTGACATACGATGGTGACCGCAAGAAACATATCAGAAGAATCGTGATAGACGATTTGCAGATATTGGATTTCTGTTTTCCGAGATTGGGTGATGGTCTGTTCTTGGCTGCTTTAGCAGAACTGTGCCATGAACACGATATCATCTTATATATATTATGTGATTTGTCTGGAAAGATGCTTCCTACGCTCCGTTCCTTGGCTGATAATGTGATTTTCACCCAGAAAGACCAGAAGGATGGACATTTGTTGGTGTTTGTTGAGAAGTTTGCTGGATATACCAATACTCCGAGCAAGATGTATTGTGGAAAGGTGAAGAATGTGAACAGGCTTTTCAGATGTGTGGAGAAAGACGGTATCAATGCCTTTGAGCTTCAGACAAACATCGTAGAGTTTGAAGATATTGATGAAAACAAATTTATGAACTGACATAATATGATGACCTATGTTGGATACTAAAGATTTCTCTTTGAAGAGTTTATTGAAGGAAGATAGGGTTACTTTTATAGGAACGGCCTTGTGTCCTATTATCACCTTGGCGGGTACTGTCTTGTCTTTCTCCGTCAAGTCTATCAAGAGTTTTTTGGGACTGTCAATCGACAATTGTATATCCTGGCTATATTTCCTCCAAGCCCTATTCGTTGCGGTTTCTTTCCTTTTTATCTGGCAGCATCGGGATACCATTCTGAGAAAGCTGATTCAGAAGGAAGGTCTGCTGAAGAACTATCTGCAAAAGGAATGTCATCTGCGTTATGAGGAGGAATTTACCGTTGAAGATAGATTTGCTGTCATTAAGGATACGGTTGAAAAGTTCTATCAATGGTGGATGGTAATATGGGTGATATGGCTTGTATATTATGGGATACTGTTCTTTGACAGTTTGGCTGAATATAGGGATGGGTGTGCCTTTCTGAACACCTATTCTTTGTTCTGGGTGAGATGTATCGTGGATTTTTCGACCAGTATTCTCTTGTTTATGATTTATCTTACCTTGAACAATGTGACGGTGCCCAAAAGGTTTCGTCAGGATTATCAGTCGTCTGATTTTAAGATAGGAACGATATTTCTGTTTGTTACCATAGCCATTATTGGGGCATTGCTGATCAAGTGTGCTTCAATGATAAGTCCTCAGAATACATTTATGCCGATGCTGATGGTGAGTATGGTTCTTGGCATCTTTTCTACATTCACCTTTGTGTTGATGTTGGGAAAATTGAACAGCTTTTATCTCCAGATTCCGATTATCTTGAATATTATGGTGTATCTGTATGCGATAGCTCAGATATTTACGCCGTTAAGCCTGTTGGCTACGGGATGGGAAAACTTGAGGGGTAATTTTGTGATAACCGCCATGCCTTTTGAGGTTCATGGGAAAGAGGTTGACTATAGAATATTTGATGTGGTGGTTTCTTCTCCATGCATAAGTAAGGTGATTCAGGCAGGTTTGGATAAGATTCATATTTTCTTCCTCTGTCTCACGCTCATCGGAAAGATGTGTCTTGCCTATGTTATTTTTTGGACGGTGTATAAGTCACGCTTTATTTACTTCGTGGTAACGAAGAGTATGGCATTGACTGAGACAACCGAAAAAATGATGGTGTTCTGGAAGTATATTGGGAATAAGGAAGAGTGAAGGGGTGTGGGATTATTTTCTACTATTTTCTTAGCGCTGTTTGCTGATAACATTTTAAAAAAGAAATAATTATGGAAGGAATGTACATAGTTTTGGGTGGTGTTGGAATCGTTGCATGCTGCCTTTATTTTTGGTCTGCTTTTACGAAAAGCGGTAAGAAGTGGATTGAGAGCCTTTAAGGCTTTTCTCCGGTGCTCGGAACGGCTTCGCTCTAAGGTTGGCGGACCAATCAAGGGTCACGCCATGTTTTGCGGGCTGGGATCGCCAGGGAATAGCAGGTTATAGTTTACAGTTAATAGTTTTTAGTTAATAGTTTACGGTTGATTTTGCGAGTGATTTGCTGATGAGTTGCAGATTTCCTTCTATTTTCTTAGTGGTTTCGGGAAAAAAGCATAATTTTGACGGCAAGTTATATAAACTAAATAATAGGAGATAAGATTATGGCAATAGCTATTAAAACAATTCCAGTATTGACTGGTGATGTTGCTGAGCGCTTTATAGAGATTGCTGAGAGTAGTAGAAATACTCCCACAACTGTAATCCCTGAAGGTGCACAAGATGCAATCCGTCGTATGATGGAACGCTCAATAAATGTTAAGATTAAACTTCCTCTTTAATACCAAATATCTGAGAAACACAAAAGAATTAGAATTTAATTTTTAATTATATACGATACGATGGGCTGAGCTTTGAATAAAAGCTCTGCCTATCCTGTTGGCTTATTGCCTTTTGATAAGGTAATGGACTGATAAACACGGATGATGGTACTGATTAGCAGATACTACCATCCATTTATAATATTTAATTTATGAATTCAGAGAGTAAAAGTAAGTTCAACCTTTGGCTGTCTGAACATCCGGAGTCGTTTCATCCTAGTGATGAGGCCCGAATGTTCGACTTGGTCAATATCCTTTATGAAACGGAGGGAAGTGTTTGTATAGATGAAATATTCAGTGGATTTACCAAAAGTCATCCTGCTTATAGCAAGGAGGAGGCGATGAGATTGAGCGATAAGTGGGAGGAACAGATCTCGCTCATCCTGAGATTCCTGGATTGGAAGAAACAAATCAAAAAATAACAAATTTAAAAGAGAGTAACGGAATTATGTGTGGAATTGTTGGATATATTGGTCAGAATGATGCCTATCCTGTCCTTATCGAGGGCTTGAAAAAGCTGGAATATCGTGGATATGACAGTGCTGGTGTGGCATTGATTAATAGTCAGAATCAACTGAATGTTTACAAGACAAAGGGTAAGGTGAGTAACCTGGAGGCGATGGCTGCCGACAAGGACTGTAGCGGTCATGTCGGTATCGCCCGTACCCGTTGGGCTACGCATGGTGAACCTTCTGCTACCAACGCCCATCCTCATGTGAGCATGAGTGGTGACTTGGCTTTGGTGCATAATGGCATCATCGAGAACTATCAGGTTTTGAAGGAACAGCTTATCGAGAAGGGCTATGAGTTCAAGAGTACTACCGATACAGAGGTGCTGGTGCAGCTGATTGATTTCTACTACCAGCAGAATGGCAAGGACTTGGTTTCTGCCATTTGTCAGGCGCTGAACGATGCCATCGGTGCGTATGCCATTGCTGTTGTCGAGAAGAATAACCCTAGCCATCTGGTAGCAGCACGCCAGTCTAGTCCGCTGGTAGTTGGCGTGGGTAAGGATAATCTGAACTTCTATATCGCCAGTGATGCTACGCCTATCGTGGAGCATACGGATAAAGTGGTGTATCTGGAGGATGGTCAGATTGCCGACGTCAGGGTAGGTGAGGAGTTGAATATCATCAACCTGGAGCATTCGGCATGTCATTACGATATCAAGACCGTGGATCTGGACATCAGCAAGTTGAGCAAGGGTGGTTTTGATCACTTTATGCTGAAGGAAATTTATGACCAGCCAAACTGTCTGAAGGACTGCATGAGCGGTCGCCTATTTGCCGATAAGGAGCATCCTGAGAACAACCGCATCGTTCTTTCTGCCCTTCACGATTATCGTGACAGACTGGTTCAGGCAAAGCATATCATCATCGTGGCATGCGGTACCAGTTGGCATGCCGGACTGATTGGCAAGCAACTGATAGAGAAAATGTGTCGCAAGAGAGTGGAGGTGGCGTATGCCAGCGAGTTCCGCTATGGTGACCCTGTGATTGAACCTGAGGATGTGGTGATTGCAATCAGCCAGAGTGGTGTGACGGCTGATACCTTGGCGGCGATTAAGCTGGCGAAGGAGAAGGGTGCGCTTATATTCGGTATCGTGAATGGTGTGGGTTCTTCCATAGCCCGTGAAACGGATACGGGTATCTATATCCATGTGGGTCCGGAGATTGGTGTGGCAAGTACGAAGGCATTCACCGGTCAGGTGACGGTTCTTACGCTTCTTGCTTTGGCTTTGGGACATGAGCAGGGAACCCTGAACAATGCTGACTATTATCAGATGATAGAGGAACTTTCTGAGATTCCGCAGAAGATGGAGAAGGTGTTGGAGCAGGCTCCGATGATCAAGGATATCTCCCGAATGTTTACTTATGCGCATAACTTCCTGTACTTGGGACGTGGCGTAAACTATCCTGTGGCGATGGAGGGTGCCTTGAAGCTGAAGGAAATCAGCTATATCCATGCCGAGGGCTATCCTGCTGCCGAAATGAAGCATGGTCCTATTGCTCTGGTAGATCAGGATATGCCAATCGTTTTCCTTGCTACGCATCATCAGTTGTATGAAAAGATTATCTCGAACATGCAGGAGGTGAAGTCGAGAAACGGCCGCATCCTTGCTGTGGTGACTGAGGGTGACCAGCAGGTGAAGAAGATTGCGGATAATGTACTGGAGATTCCAAGAACCCTGAATGCGCTGGTTCCGCTGCTGAGCGTGGTTCCGCTGCAGCTGCTTGCATACTATGTGGCTGTGGATAAGGGACTGGATGTGGATATGCCGAGAAATCTGGCGAAGAGCGTGACGGTGGAATAAGTTTTTTTGCAAAGCATCTATCACCCATCACGATTTACTGGAAGAAATCGGGTAAGTTATTGATAGCTATAGGAATCGCATGCGTGACTGATACCTGAAAATGGGGATTTATCCCTCACGCATCCCTCACGATTTGGTTTTTATCCCTCACGATTTTGCTTATGCTGTAAAGCAAAAAGGCTTTTTTGCGATTGAAACTGGCTTCACTTGCATTTGGAGTAAGCTTCATTTGATTTTGAAATAAGCTTCATTTCGAATTGGTTTGGGGCTCAGATAAAGTTTACGTGGGGCTCTGTTAAGATTTACTTGTGCCTCACTCCAGATTCGAATGAGGCTCAGTTCGATTTTTTCCATGCTCATCCGATAGAAGCGTATGTGGCGTTGCGTTTATGCCTTGCGTAATTTTTTAAACAGTGCAGTGGGGTGTAGTGGTAGTGCAGTGGCTGGAGTGATACTACACTCGGATAAGTGAAATAGTCTTTACGACCCCTTCGGTTCCCCTTGTAGGGGACAGAAACCTCAGGGGACAGGGGATGTAACCGCCCTACAGTGCTATATATG
>ERZ1026882.408-NODE-408-length-25435-cov-8.579669_pt1 | contig 25435 bp, 22 predicted proteins | sample MGYA00380171_ERZ1026882 | MGnify/ENA primary metagenome ERZ1026882 (study PRJEB33269, sample SAMEA4719807) | human gut metagenome | biome: human-associated habitat; feature: organic feature; material: feces | place: Cameroon | collected 2013-10 ...
CTGGCGGTATATTCCGGTCTGTATGCAGCATTCTACTATATGAAGGCTTGCTATCCTTATCTGAAGGAGACCAAGGGTTCTGTTATTAACTTTGCCTCCGGAGCAGGTCTCTTCGGTAATTTCGGACAGTGCGCTTATGCGGCAGCCAAGGAAGGTATCCGCGGACTGACCAGAGTCGCAGCTACCGAGTGGGGTCCCGATGGCATCAATGTCAACGTTGTATGTCCTCTGGCATGGACCGCACAGCTGGAGAAATTCGAGCAGGCATATCCCGATGCTTTCAAGGCAAATGTCAAGATGCCTCCTATGGGACATTACGGCGACGTGGAGAAGGAGATCGGCCGCGTCTGCGTACAGTTGGCTTCTCCCGACTTCAAGTATATGAGCGGTGAGACCCTGACACTGGAAGGCGCTATGGGACAGAGACCGTAAGTGGTGAGAAAATAATTTTTAAAACTAAGGCTTGAAAGAAAGAAAGAAAGATATTATAATCAAGACATAAAGAGAAGCAACCGCCCACAAGTGGTTAGCCTCCCGGTAATTGTTTAGTAAACCTACCTGTACTGGCCAAGTGACAAGGTAGGTTTATTTATTTTCGCTTGTTTATCCTACTGTCTATGTAGGCAAGCAGCGCAATGAGAAATGTACCACCCAAAAATAACAGGCTTAATACTTCATACATATCCATTAGCACTTTCTCCGCTCCGCTTCGGTCCGCGCAAGGCCGAAGTCCCCCGGACTTCGTGCGCCCTCCCTTCTTAGTTAGAAAAATAAGCCGGGAGGCTATCACCTTGTAACACGGTTGCTTCTCAAGAAGTGTATCATGCGTGTGAAGGCGTTTCAATTCTAATATTTCGTATATAATTCCACAACAAAAAAGTGCACAATACCATATTTAGTAGTCAGAGGAATAAAAAGAAAATTATACGGACTATATGTAGCAAAAAAAGAGCTTTGCCTCGTAACAGGCTGAAAAGTTTTTTCTAAAGTAGGAATTTGATTTTGGTATTTATCCCCGGGACATTTCCATGTGCTCTTCCGTCTAATAGTCATAAGACGTATACTTATGAGGAAGAAAGGACGAGGCATATGGGAGAGGTAGAACAACTAGTGCGCAGGTCGAAGAAGCGGAATCCGGATGCTTTCACGGAGCTGATGCAGCTTCATGAACGGGATATGTACCGTACGGCCAGTGCAATCCTGTCGCAGGATGCGGATATTGCGGACGCCATGCAGGAGACGATTCTCACCTGTTGGGAGAAAATAGACACGTTGCAGAAAAATCGGTATTTCAAGACCTGGATGATCCGTATTCTGATCAATAAATGCAAGGATATTCTGCGCCTGGGGAGGCGGATGGTCTGCGTGGAGGAATTGCCAGAGCAGGAAACGGGGAGTACAGTAGAGGCGGAGGCCAATCTGGAATGGAAGGAAGCCCTGCGGGGACTGGATGAAAAATATCGTCTGATCGTGGTGCTGTTCTATGCGGACGGACTGCGGACAGCAGAGATTGGAAAGCTGTTGCAGCTGCCGGACAGTACGGTACGCACAAGGCTTGCCAGAGGACGGGAGCAGTTGGCAAAGTATTATGCGGAGACAGAGGAAGGAGGCGGAAGAAAATGAGACGAATACAGGAAATAGAAATAGAACTTCCACAGATCGTGTTGGAGCGGGCAGATGCAGCCTATGCACAGATCAGACAACAGGCGTCGCAGGAGAGTCCTGCGGGCAGGAGAGTCAGAAGCTTTCCCCGGGCAGCAGGCATCCTGTTGGCGGTAGTAATACTTTCCGCCACAGCTGTCTCGGCCGCTGCCGTCGGAATCGTTGGTTACCGTAGGTACATGGCGGAACGCATGACAGACATTGGTACCGAGGAGTTGGGGCATTTGGAGATGGTAGCGGAGCAGGGCAATGTCACAGCAGAATTCAGTAGAGAGTTGACAGCGAGAGAACGGACCATTTATGAGCAGCTGACAAGAGAATACGAAGCGGACGGCAAATATCCGGCGGGACAGATCCGGGAACTAGCCGAAGACGAGAACTATTCCGGCACTGGTGTGGCAGTCCGAAGTACTCCCGGAGAAGAATACGGTTGTCTGATCTATCTGCCGGATACTGTGCTCACAGAGGAAGAGTGGCTGGAGATTATAGAGTATCTGCATAAACTGGACTACAGCCTTCGGGAAAAACTATGGCAGCAGAAGTATTCCGAGGTTTGCTATTTTGACAGATATGAACAGATGACGGATGCGGAGATTGATGAATTATATGCCTTACTGGCTTCTGCACCAGTAGATGTATGGGGAACAGACAGTCGTAACCTGACAGCAGAGGAACAGAGCCGCTATGAGCAATGGACGGAAAAGTATGAAGTGGAAAATGCCTATACAGAGTCACCAATTAAGGTCATAACTGATCCGGAAGAATATGATGGACAGGAGCTTGCCTATTGCATCAGTGATGCGATGTTCTATGAGCCGGAGCGTGAGCTGACGGATGAGGAAATGCTGCAGCTGATCGATCTGGAGCACAAAAACCAATATATCTTTGAAAGGATCGGCCGGGAGATCGAGTGCGGAAAACGGGCAGGATGGCCACAGACATATCATTTGCAATAGAAAAGATACTTGACAATAGAGACCACATGCTGTAGTCTGTAGTTAGACCACAACATGTGGTCTCTATACTTTTGCAAAAGTAAACGTGAAATATCAAAATTGATGTCATCAGGAAAACAGTAGTAGGAGGAAACAACATGGCAGAGATTCAGTTAGGTGTGGTCGAGGCGTGGTATGCAGATATCATCTGGGAGCACGAACCGGTGTCTTCTTCGGAGCTGGTGAAGCTGACGGAGGAAGCATTTCACTGGAAGCGCACCACGGCGCATAATGTGCTGCGCAGACTGTGCGATAAGGGGCTGTTTCGCAATGACAACGGAACGGTGACTTCCCTGATCTCCAGGGATGAGTTCTATGCGATGCAGAGCAGACAGTTTGTGGAAGACACCTTTGAGGGGTCATTGCCTGCGTTCCTTGCCGCATTTACGAAAGATCGTGCGCTGACCGCGGAAGAAGCTGCGAAGATCCGTAAGATGATCGATGAGGCAGAAGGGGGAAAAGAATGAGCCGCATATTTTCAGATGTATTACAGATGAGTATTGTCGCGGCATGGATGATCCCTATCGTAATGGTGTTCAGACTTTTGCTGAAACGGGCACCGAAGTGGGTGAATCTTGTGCTGTGGGGGCTTGTGGGACTGCGGCTGGTGTGCCCTTTTGTGCCGGAGAGCCGGTTCAGTCTGATGCCGAAGCTGCCGATATTGTCGGGCTATTTGTACGGAAATATGATAGGCAATTCGGCAGGAAATGCGTTCAGGGCTGATACGCTGCAAAGCGGGACTAATTTTTCCAACAATATTTCCCAGACAGCTTTAGACGGCAGCATGGGCGCAGCCGGATCCGGCATGGGCGGAGTGTTCGGAATTACCGGAAGTGGAATGGGAGCATTTGGAATAGGAGTGTGGAGGATACCGGAACGGCTATTATCCATATTCACCATTCTCTGGCTGGCAGGTGTGATCCTTTTTACAGGTTATGCGGTATACAGTTACGTCAGGGTGCGGAGGCAGGTAGCGGAAGCTATGTGGCTGAGGGAGAACCTGTGGATCTGTGATGAGGTAAAATCTCCTTTTATCCTGGGACTGCATAAGCCGAAGATCTATCTGTCCTCCAGCATGGACGAAGCGCAGTACCCTTACGTCATTGCTCATGAGCAGGCGCATCTGAAACGGGGCGACCAGTGGTGGAAGCCGCTCGGATTTCTGATCTTAGCGATTCATTGGTTCAATCCTTTTGTCTGGGCAGCGTACATCCTGTTCTGCAGCGATCTGGAACTGGCATGCGATGAGAGCGCGGTGAAGAAGCTGAATCCTCAGGAGCGAAAAGACTATTCCTATGCACTGCTTTCCTGTAGTATACAAAGGCGGCTGGTGACGGTATGCCCGTTGGCCTTTGGAGAAGTTGGGGTGAAAAAGAGAGTGAAAGAGATATTGAATTATAAGAAGCCGACCTTTTGGGTGGTGCTTGCCGCGGTGGCGGTCTGTGTGATCGTAGCGGTATGTTTTCTGACGAATCCAAAGCAGGGGACGACAACCACAATCCTGCTGACGAATGAGACCGGAAAGAGCGAAAACGGTGTGGATGCCGGGAATGTCGCAAGCGCAGACGAAGTCAATGCACAACAGGAGACGGACACCGCATTGCAGGAGGCGCTGGATAAACAGAGAGAACGGGCAGAGGCGGTGAAGGAAGCAAGTGCGGCAGAGCAGGAGAAACAGGCAGCGGAGAATCCTGCCGGCTGGGTTCCGATGCAACAGAATGGTAATACTACGACATGGATGAATATGCAGGACGGTGCAACCGCCGGTTTTGTAACGGGAAAGGGAGATGCAGCGTATGCGCAGGTAAAGCTTGGTGATACGACTCTGTTGTTATTGTCGGACGGGATTTATCAGGACGGAGAGCATACCTATGCCATGTACTGTGATGTCTACGGCGTCGGAGAGGATGGAACACCGGTGCAGATCGGCGAGCTCCTAAGTGAGGGAACCGCATATCCGATCTGCGTCGGAATGTCTGGGTTCTACGTGACCTCCGGACACAGCATCGAAGTGTACAACCTTGATACCGCGACCGGACAGCTGGTACTGACCGGTTCCAATACAGAAAACTTTGACGAGAACGGCAATGAAACCTATTATCGTCTGGACAGCCGGGGACAGAGTGTGGAAAGTACTGAGGAGGAGTATCTGCAGGCATGGGATGCGTATGGAAAAGATGCGCAGCCGATAGAATTCACAACACCATAACAAAAAACTTATACACTTCTCAAAAACAAAATAAAATCATATACACTAAAAAGAATCCGAATGATCCTTCATCCGGATTCTTTTTATGGTTCTGTAAAAAAGTACCCAAAAATCATAATAAAAATCATCAAAATCAATGAATAAATATATTTTTTATGACAAAAACAGATACACAACTTCTTTTGACGAAATATTCGGAAAATGATAGATTGCATATTGTATAGAGTGTATAATTTTCTTTGGATATACACATAGATGCAAACGTTGAAAAGGAGATGCACCCTATGAAATCAAACAAAGAAAAGGTATATGACTTTATCAGACTTCATGCAGATGAAAAGGCAGACAGAGGAATATCCACCGCATACATAGCGGATGCCATGGAACTACAGCGAACGAATGTAAGCAGCATACTGAATCTTCTGGTACAGGAAGGCAGGATACAAAAATGTAACGGCAGACCGGTTCTCTATAAGGTTGGAAGAGAAGAAAGCACATTGGAAGAATGCTTTTCTGATTTGATCGGAGCGGACGGAAGTCTGAGGCAGACCATTCAGCTGGCAAAGGCAGCAGTACTCTATCCACAGCGAAGTCTCAATACGTTATTGGTGGGAGCCCGTGGAACCGGTAAGAGCCGCTTGGCACAAAGAATGTACCGTTTTGCGGTGGAACAGAAGATTCTGCCGGAAAATGCTCCGTTTCTTCACATCGATTGCCACGATTATGCAGCAGGCGGAGAAGTCAGTGCTGAGTCGGATGACAGCTGGAAACAGTCGGAGCAGGGCTTTGTATTTTTCGATAATATTCAGTTTTTAAGCCCGAGAGCCAGAAAAAGGGTGCTGGAGTATCTGCAGTCACCATCCAGAAAATATGCGGTGGCGGTAAGCTGTACAGACAAAGAACAGCTGTCGGATGAGTTCCTGGCAGAATTTTCAGTACAGTTACAGTTACCGACATTGTCGGAGCGGCCGCTGAGGGAACGGATGGAAATGATAAAACACCTTTTTTCCAAAGAGGCTGTGCGGATACAGAGACCGCTGATCGTCAGAGGAGATTTGATGACATGCCTGCTTTTCTATGAGTGTGAAGCAAATTATTATCAGCTCAAAGGAGATATCAAGATCGGCTGCGCCAATGCCTATGTGAGAGAATATGGGAAAACAGGAGATATTTCATTATTTATCAGCGATTTTTCCAATAATGTGCGCAAAGGCATGTTAAAGTACCGGAGAGAAGCAGAGGAGTTGATCGATTTTGAACAGAGATTCACGTTCAGCGGAAAAGAAATCCGGGTCAGCAGGCCGGAAGACGGAACACTATATGACAGAATCAGCCGGAAGGCAGCAGCATTAAAGGAGACAGGAATAGAGGAGGAAGAGATCAATCTTTTGCTGAGCATGGAGGTAGAAAGGACTTTTGATAAATATCGGAAAGCCCTGATACAGGATGTGACGGATAAAAAACAGTTGGAAATCCTGGTGGAAGAAAAGCTGATCAATATTGTGGAAGCATTTTTGCAAAAGGCAAAGGAACAGCTGAAACGTAATTTCTCTCCGTCTGTACTATATGGGCTGTGCCTTCATCTCAATGCAGTGATTACGGGAAAAAGAGAAAAAAGTGCTCCGGACAAAGAAAGTATTGCAGAAATACTGGTATATCACAGAGCAGAATATCTGCTAAGCGAAGAACTTGCAGAACAGATCAAAGCAGAATACGCAGTGGAATTGTCCATGGAAGAAATCTTACTTCTCACAATGTTTTTGTGCTATCAAAATGAGGAAAAGACGGAAAATGCAAGACCGGTATTGATATTTGCATTCTACGGTGTGGGAATAGCTTCCTCCATAGCACAGACGGTCAGTAACATGACAAAGCTGGATAATATTTTTTCTTATGAAATTACCAGTGAGAGAGCCTCCGCAGAGGTATATGGGACACTGAGAAATTTCCTGAAAAAAGTGCAGCAGGGCAAGGGAATTCTGGTCATCTATGATAGTAGTTTTTTGGGAGAAATGCTTCTGGAGATAGAAAATGAACTGGAAATTCCAATCCGGCAGGTCAGAGTTCCGGTAACTACACTTGGAATTGAGCTTGCAAGGCGGACCCTTACAGAAAATGATCCCGACAAGATATTGCAAAGCACAGTGGAGAGTATAGATGGTCTGGACTGTTACAGAAAATACATTGTAACGCTCTGTACCACCGGGAAAGGCGGGGCAGAGGAACTGAAACGTTACATCGAAAAATATGGACAGTTGGAAGATACAGAGGTGATCCCGATGTCGGTTACAGACAAAGAACTGTTGCGTGATAACCTGAAACACCTGATGACCACGGGAGTGGTTCAGTGCATTGTGGGAACCTATGATCCGGGAATGTTTGCAATTCCCTTCCTGCCGATCAGTGAAGTATTCGGAGCCAGAAAAGAGAGTCTTCCAAGATTGCTCCGACTGGAAAAAGAGGCAAAAGCAAAGATAGATTATGATGCAATGTTTGCATATCTGGGAGAACAGCTGACACACACCGATATTGAAAAGCTGAGAAAAATACTGCCGGATATTATGAAAGAAATCAATGCGGCGCTTAGGGAGTTATCTTTGGATGCGGAAGCCGGCTTGTTGATTCATATTTCCTGTTGTATTGACAGGCTGCTTGCAAAACAGGAAGTTGCCACAAATCCCAGAAAAGCAGCAATATTGCTTCAATATGACAAGGAATTTAAAAAACTGCTTAAAATAGTAAAACCGTTGGAAAAGACATTTCATGTCATTATCAATGATGATGAGATAGCAAATATTCTGACGATCATATATCAGCTCTAAGAATAGGAGGTTACAAAATGGAAGAAAATATGCAGGAAAAGCTGGAAGAAATCGCGATGATGATCATAGCCAATTCCGGACAGGCAAGATCAGATGCCTTCGCTGCACTGCAGGAGGCGAAAAAAGGAAATTTCGAAGACGCAGAGAAACTTCTGAAGGAGGCAGAAGAGAGTCTTCAAACAGCACATGAATCTCACAGAGAACTGTTGAAAATGGATGCGTCCGGAGAAGTGACGCAGGTAAGTATTTTATTGTGTCATGCGCAGGATCATCTGATGGGAAGTGCACTGGCACTGGATTTGATCCGGGAAATGATCGTTTTATATCAAAAGTAGGGAAAAGCAAGGAGGAATCGTATGGAACGAAAAGTATTATTGATCTGCGCAGGTGGGATGTCTACCGGAATTCTGATGCGTAAGATGGAAAAATATGCAGAGGAACAGGGAATTTCTCTGAAGATCGAAGCAGTGGGAATGTCAGCATATGAAGATGTGTACAAAAATTATGATGTCATTCTGTTGGGACCGCAGGTATCTTATAAAAAGGGTGAGATCGAGCAAAATACGCAAAAACCTATTGCGGTGATTCCGGCATATGATTATGCAATCGGTAATGTGGCCAATATTATGAAGCAGGTGGAAGACTTGTATCAATAAGTCTGCAAAACGTAAAAAGAAGGTATTTCAACAGGGAAGGAGTAAAGGTATGGCAAATTTTTATGAAAGCAAGCCCATGCAATGGGTGAAAAAAGCAGGGGAAAAAGTAGTGGGAAATAAGGGAATACAGGCGATTTCCTCCGGTATGATGATGGTAATGGGTGTAATATTGTTGGGAGCGGTATTCCAATTACTGGCAGTCATATTACAGACGATCGGTATTATCGATCAGAGTTCCGGAATCTATAGTGCACTTATGGTGCCGTATAAGGTGTCTATGGGATTTATTTCGCTGTATGTAGCTTTTACCATTGCCTATTCTTATGCAAAGTCTTTAAAAATGCAGGCGCTGATGGCAGGACTGAATTCGATTCTGATCTTTTTGATTGCAGCCGCGCCGATCAAAACAGTAGATCTGGCCGGGGAAGCGGGCGGAACTTTTACCGGAATGGATACCATGGCGCTTGATGCGAAGGGTATGTTTGTAGCCATTATTGTAGCGCTGACCAGCGTACAATTGACACATTTTTTTGAAAAGCATCATCTGGTTATCAAGATGCCGGATGCGGTTCCGGAATTTCTGCAGGATACCTTCCGTTCTCTGATCCCTCTGGTAGTAAATGCGATTATCTGGACGGTATTGGGTTATGGCTGTGTGGCATTGACACAGACAGCGCTTCCGGTACTTATTACCGGTCTGCTGGGAATGCCGCTGGCAGCACTGACAAGTGTTCCCGGAATTATTATTATCGTAATCATTGCCAGTCTGTTATGGACAATGGGTGTACATGGAACAGTGGCGGTATATGCGGCAATCGCAGCACCGTTAATGCAGTATTATGCAACCAACTATGCCAATCATGAGGCCGGTCAGGCGCTTGTATTTATGCCAATCGCGTTATTCGGTATTATCAATTGCTGTGGCGGAACCGGCAATACACTGGCGCTCTGCGTGATGGGATTATTCTCGAAATCCGAACAGCTGAAAGCAGTCAGCAAGGCAGCAATCGTGCCCGGTCTGTTTAATATTAACGAGCCTGTGATCTTCGGTTATCCTATTATGTATAATCCGATCATGTGCATTCCCTTTATCCTGAACCCTGTAATTACCATGATCATCTGTTATTTTGGATATATGATAGGATTTTTCAAACCGGCTTACATTTCCATTACGGCGAACCTTCCGGTTGGATTTGCACAGTATCTGACGACTTTGTCCTGGACCAATATCTTTATTCCGGTGATTGCATTTGCGGTAGCGTTTGCATGCTATTGGCCGTTCTTCAAAGTATATGAAAAGGAACTGGTAGCAAAAGAAGCACAGGCAAAGGAAGAAAAATAATGGAAGAAAAGCAGAAAATATTTCCACCGGGATTTCTATGGGGCGGTGCCGTGGCAGCCAATCAGGCAGAAGGTGCCTGGCAGGCGGACGGGAAAGGAGATTCTGTAGCGGATCACATTACTGCGGGGACAAAAACGTCCCCGCGGCGATTCACGGAACAGATCCGCCCTGAGGAGAACTATCCAAGTCACGAAGCTATAGATTTCTATCACAGATATGAGGAGGACATTGCACTATTTGCGGAAATGGGATTTAAAGTATTCCGGATTTCGATTGCATGGACCCGTATTTTTCCCAAAGGTGATGAGATATCGCCCAATCGTGCCGGGATTGCGTATTACAGGAAAGTATTTGAAACCTGTAAAAAATACGGAATAGAACCGTTAGTTACCTTGTCTCATTATGAAATGCCTTATTATCTGTGCGAACATTACGGCGGCTGGACCAACCGACAGACGATTGCATTTTTCCTGCGGTATTGTGAGACGGTATTCAGAGAGTATCAGGATCTGGTTCATTACTGGCTGACATTTAATGAAATGAATACACTGGTCAGCCGTTTCGGAACGCTCCTTGCAGGGGGCATTTTACCCGAGGACGGAGAAGACTTGTTCGGGAGAAAACGACTGGGATCCCCCGAGACCGCGGCAGAAAAGAGTTGCAGATTTACTGCATTGCATCATCAGTTTCTGGCCGGTGCACAGGCAGTAAAAATGGCACACGAGATCAATCCCGAAAATAAAGTGGGATGTATGCTGTCTGCGGCCGGTGTATATCCATATACTTGTAGTCCGGAAGATGTAGTGGAAGCACAGGCACAGATGGAACGCAGCAACTGGTTGTGCGGAGATGTGTGCGTAAGAGGAGCATATCCTTATTTTGCGGAACGCTTTTTTAGGGAAAATGGGGTACAGATCCGAAAAGAGGCCGGGGATGATGAAATATTGAAGAATGGAAAAGTGGATTTCTTAAGTTTCAGTTATTACAGTTCCCGTTGTGCCACGGCAGATCCGAAAGTGATACAGACGGCGGGGAATATGATGCTTGGTGTGCCGAATCCCTATCTGGAAGCAAGCGAATGGGGATGGATCATTGATCCTAAGGGATTACGTTACCTCCTGAATGAACTGTACGGCAGATATCAGATTCCGCTGATGGTCGTAGAGAACGGACTGGGAGCGGTGGATCGTGTGACAGAAGACGGACAGATTCATGATGATTACCGGATTGCTTATTTAAGCGAACATATCAGACAGATGTGGGAAGCAGTAAATGATGGTGTGGAGTTACTGGGATACACTCCGTGGGGATGTATCGATTTGATCAGTGCAAGCACCGGTGAAATGAAAAAACGCTATGGCTTTATCTATGTGGACAAAGACGATGAAGGAAAAGGAACCTTGGAACGAAAGAAAAAAGATTCCTTTGCCTGGTATCGGGAGTGCATCAGGACGAACGGAGCCAGCGTACTTTCCACGAATAAAAAAGAGGATAAATTATGACAAAAAAACAGGTTGAGATTGTGAATAAGACAGGACTGCATGCCAGACCGGCTTCTGATTTTGTACTGGAAGCCAAAAAATATGAAAGCAAGATTACGATTTGCAGGGAAAACGGAGTACCGGTGAATGCAAAATCCGTTGTACGGATTCTGGCGGAAGGAATCGGACAGGGAACCAAAATAGAGATTGCTGCGGAAGGCACAGATGAAGAGCAGGCGGCAGCGTCTCTTGCAGCCTTGGTGGAAAGCGGATTTGGAGAATAAAGGCGGTAAATGTGTATGGAAGAAAGATTACAGGGAAATCCGGTATCTGAGGGAATTGCTTATGCGAAATCTTATATCTACATTCCCGGTACACTGACAAAGGCTCCGGATTTTTTTCCCAAGGGTCAGGAAGAGGAAAAATATCGGGAATTCAGGGAATCCTGTGAAAAGGCAGACGGTGAACTGGTGACATTGTACAACGGTATGTGTAAAGAGGATCCGGATAAGGCAAAAATCTTCAGTGCACATCGGGAATTACTTCAGGATGAAGAAATCCTTGATGAGATCCGGGAGACAATCTGTGAGGAAAACATGAATCCGGACAGCGCGGTCAGTAAGGTGTATACAGAATTTGCAGAATTGTTGGCCGGTGTGGAGGATCCGTTGATTGCCGAGCGCGCGGCGGATCTTAGAGATGTCAGAGACCGGCTGCTCCGGATTCTGTCGGGGCAGGAAACGTCTAAGCTGTCTTCGTTTTCGGAAGATGTAATTCTGGTAGCCCATGACCTATTACCCAGTGATACGGCCACCATGGACAGAAAACATATCAAAGGAATCCTGACGGAGGTTGGCGGAGTGAATTCACATTCCGCAATCCTGGCAAGAAGTTACGGAATTCCTGCAATTCTGGGAGTTCCGAATGTTACGGAAAAAATTCCTACAGATACTATGCTTGCCATGGACGGTTTGACCGGAGAAATATTTGTCACACCGGGAGAAGAATGTATTTGCGATATCATGGAAAAACAGGTCTCTTTTTTCCGCAAAAAAGAAGCAGAAAAAAATTTTTTAAACAAACCTGCAATTATGAAGGACGGAACAGAAATAAAGATAGGAATCAATATCGGCTCGCAGGAATTTGATGTTCCGACAGACCGGTACGATTTCATCGGCTTGTTCCGTACAGAATTTCTTTATATGGAAGGGAAGGAACTTCTGGGGGAAGAAACACAATTTGAAGCCTATAGGCAGGTTGTGCAAAAGGCAAAAGGACATCCGATTACTTTGCGGACACTGGATATCGGCGGAGATAAGACATTGCCCTACATGGAATTGCCAAAAGAGGACAATCCTTTTTTGGGGAAAAGAGCAATCAGGCTTTGTTTTGCGGAAAAAGAGTTATTTTTAACGCAACTGCGTGCGGCACTGCGTGCTTCTGCTTACGGACCTCTGCAAATCATGTTTCCGATGGTCGGGAGTCTGGAAGATATTCGCAAGGCAAAAGAGTACCTGAATCTGGCAAAAGAGCAGCTGAAAGAGAGAAAGCAGCAGTTTGATGAACAGATCCGAATCGGTATTATGATAGAGATTCCCGCGATTGCCTTGATTGCAGATCTGGCGGCGGAAGAGGTGGATTTTGCAAGCATAGGATCCAATGACCTGACGCAGTATTTGTCGGCTGCGGATCGGATGAATCCGGAGGTGGCGGCATATTACAGAAGTGATTCCACGGCAATGCTTAGGCTGCTGCGGTTTGTCTTTCAGGAATTTTCCAAACGTGGAAAAGAAATCTCCGTCTGCGGAGAAATGGCAGGGAATCCGGAGACCGCCCAATTGCTGGTGGGACTGGGAGCGAGAAAGCTGTCTATGAGCAGTGGAAATATCGCCGGTGTAAAGGCAAAACTGGCTGAATGTACATTACAGGAGCTGACAGCTTTGGCAGAGAAAAAACTATGATCCCTCTTGACAAAAAAATGAAATGTGTTTATATTCATAACAGTGTTATATAACACTGTTATGAATATTTTTTTGGAGGAAAAAGTGACAAAACCAATCGAAGGAGTTTCAGAGAGAATTCTCGTCTGTGCCAGAGAAGAATTCCTGGAGAAGGGCTATTCCGAAGCGTCGCTTCGTACGATCGCAGCCAAGGCAGACACTACTACCGGATCCATCTATTCCCGGTTCGGGGACAAGGAAGGATTGTTTTGTGCGATTGTGGAACCGGCGGCGGAAGGGCTGACGCAGATATTCCTTAAGACCCAGGAGGCGTTTCATGCCAGAGAGGCAGAGGAACAGCCGAAGGTAATGGAGGATTATGTGGTAGGCGGTATGGATGAAATGCTTGACTATGTCTATGATCGGTTCGATGATTTCCGGTTACTGCTGGATGCCTCTTACGGTACCAAGTATCAGGATTTCGTGGAACATCTGGTGGACATTGAGACGGAGTATACCTACAAGTATATGGAAGCCACACAATTCCTACAGGAAGGCAGCATGATCACCGAGGAGTTCCTACATATCATGTCGAGAGCCATGTTTGACAGTATGTTCGAAGTCGTCAGACACCGCATGGACAGGGATACTGCCAGAAAATATCTGCATATGCTGGAGAAGTATCACTACGGCGGATGGGGAGCCATCATCAAGCTGGGGTGAAGCATAAGATAAGACTGCTATGGAAGATTACGGTAGCAGTCTATCTTAAAAACCGACGGTTAGTTGAAACTAATTACCAATAAGCGGTGTTAGATAGGAAAGACAATAGAGCCTCAAATGTCCGGAAAAGAGAAATGATGAAAAGCAGGGCAAAATGAAAAGAAATTCTAGAAATTAAAGAGTTACATTAAATCCAAAAAATTAATTTAAATCAAAGGGAAAGAGGGAAAGATCACATGAAAAAAGAAAGCTCTATGCAGAAGCTGTTCGCTCATGCGGGCAACTACAAGTACCTGACCATTGCGTCATGGATTCTGTCCGCGGTCAGTGCACTGATTGCATTACTGCCGTTTTATGATATCTGGCGGATCATGCAGGAGGTTGTACTGGCAGCGCCGGATTACAGCAAGGCGCAGAATCTGTCGGGGCTTGGATGGAGTGCCGTGGGATTTGCACTGCTTTCCATGATCATTTATATCTGCGCACTGTTGTGCTCCCACATTGCAGCCTTTCACGTGCAGGCGAATATGCGAAGCACACTGATGCGTCATATTCTGACGCTGCCCATGGGATTCATGGACAGTGAGGGCAGCGGTAAGATCCGTAAGATCGTCAACGAATCCACCGCAGCCACCGAGACTTATCTGGCACACCAGATGCCGGATAAGGCAGGGGCAATGGCAACGCCTGTGGGATTGTTGGTATTGCTGGTGGCATTTGACTGGAAACTGGGGCTGTTAAGTCTCGTGCCCGTCGTCCTTGCGTTCCTCATTATGGGTGCCATGACCGGACAGCGCATGAAAGATAAAATGACAGAATACCAGAATGCGTTAGAGGAGATGTCCAGTGAAGCAGTGGAATATGTCCGCGGTATTCCGGTAGTGAAGACCTTCGGACAGTCGGTATTTTCTTTCAAGCGTTTCCAGACCTCTATTAAAAAATATGAAAAATGGACCATCGCTTATACCAAAGAACTGATGTGGCCCATGGTAGGCTTTACCACACTGATCAATGCGATCTTCGCCGTTCTGATCGGTGCCGCATATTGGTTCGGTGGAGCAGGCGGGGATCCTGAGGTGCTGATCAACCTTCTGTTCTACATCATTATCACTCCGGTACTGACCGTTACATTAGGCAAGATCATGTACGGCGGAGAGAATCAGATGATCGTGGAGGATGCTCTGAAAAGAACTGATGGTATCTTAAGCCGTAATCCTCTGCCGGAAGCAGAAAAAGAGCAGAACATCAAGGATCATTCCATTGCGTTACAAAATGTATCCTTCCGCTATGAAAATGCGGGAAGAGATGCTCTGCATCAGATCAATCTCGATATCAAAGAAGGAGAGCATGTGGCATTTGTCGGTCCCTCCGGCGGCGGTAAGACCACGCTGGCAAGTCTCATTGCCCGTTTCTATGATACCACAGAAGGTAAGGTATGCATCGGCGGCGTGGATGTGAAGGATATTCCTTCCGCACAGTTGATGAATATGGTGTCCTTCGTATTTCAGGACAGCAAATTGCTTAAGATGTCCATTTACGATAATGTCCGCATGGGCAAAAAGGATGCCACCAGAGAAGAAGTCATGGAAGCTCTGAAAAATGCCCAGTGTGAGGACATTATTGCAAAGCTGCCGGACGGTGTGGATACCGTCATCGGAAGCCAGGGTACTTATGTATCCGGAGGTGAGGCACAGCGCCTGTCCGTTGCGAGAGCGATGTTAAAAAATGCACCGATCCTGATCCTGGATGAAGCTACCGCTTTTGCTGATCCGGATAATGAGGCGAAGGTACGGCAGGCATTTACGAAGCTTTCCGCAGGCAAGACCGTGATCATGATCGCACACAGATTGTCCTCGGTTGTGGATGCCGACCGCATCTGTGTGTTGAAGGATGGCGGAATTGTGGAACAGGGAAACCATGAAATATTGCTGGGACAAAACGGACTGTATGCCCATATGTGGGAAGAGTACAATAAATCCGTCAGCTGGAAAGTAGGAAAGGGGGAGAAATAGAATGAGTAGCTTACAGGCAAAATTGCAGCATAAATACGCGCTTTCCGAAAAAGGTGCGAAGGATATGATAAAGGCATTTGTATCCGTAACATGTTCCGATCTGGTGTTGATGTTCCCGGTATGGATGCTGTATTTTCTGGTAAGAGATTATTTACAGGGCACCATGGCAGGCAGAGGTGTTTTCTACATTGTGGGCTGCGTACTCTGTCTTCTTCTGATCGCGCTGACAACGTTGGTGCAGTATCGTGCCACGTTCCTGGCAACTTATGTGGAGAGCGGTGTGCGCAGAATTGCTCTGGCAGAGCAGCTGCGTAAGATCCCGTTATCCTTCTTCGGAAAAAAAGATCTGTCCGATCTGACAAGTACCATTATGGCGGACTGTGCCACCATGGAGACTGCATCCTCCCATTTCATTCCGGAACTGGTTGGTTCCTGTATCTCCACCACACTGATCGCTGTGGGTACCTTTTTCATGAACTGGAGAATGGCAATCGCAGCACTGTGGGTACTGCCTGTGTCTTTCCTCATTGTGGGATGTTCCGGCAGGGTACAGAAGAGCTTAAGTAAGAAGCAGATGAAATTAAAAATGGACTGTGCTGACGGCATTCAGGAATGCCTGGAGACCGTACGTGACCTTCGGGCCAACAATGCCCAGGCTGAGTACATGGAAGGCTTAGAGGGCAAGATCCGTGCCGTGGAAAAACATGCACTGGTGACGGAGCTTGGTACGGCAGTCTTTGTAGGCGGTGCCCAGATGATCTTAAAGCTTGGCATCGCCACCGTGGCATTGACCGGCGGTGTGTTGTTAGTAAAGGGAGAGATCGACATCCTGACCTTCTTCGTATTCCTCCTGTTGGTATCCAGAATGTATGATCCCCTGCAGGTGGCACTGCAGAATCTGGCAGCTATTATCAGTACCAGTGTGCAGTGTGACCGTCTCGACGAGATCCTGTCCCATGAGATCCAGACCGGTGCCAGCACCATGGATCCTAAGGGGTATGACATCGAATTTTCCCATGTGGGATTCTCCTATGACAGTCAGGATACCGTACTTCGCGATGTCACTTTCACGGCAAAACAAGGCGAAGTGACCGCATTGATCGGACCTTCCGGCGGCGGTAAGACCACCGTGTCCAGACTGGCTTCCCGGTTCTGGGATATCCATAAAGGTAAGATCACCGTGGGTGGCATGGACATCTCCACCATCGATCCGGAGACACTGATGTCTCTGTACGCTATCGTATTCCAGGATGTGACACTGTTCAATAATACGGTGATGGAAAATATCCGTATCGGCAGGCAGAATGCTACGGATGAAGAAGTGCTGGCTGCGGCAAAACTGGCGCATTGCGATGAGTTCGCGGAGAAACTTCCGAACGGCTGGCAGACCATGATCGGTGAGAACGGTTCGGAACTGTCCGGCGGTGAGAGACAGCGGATCTCCATTGCCAGAGCCTTTTTAAAGGATGCTCCCATCATCCTCATGGATGAGGCAACCGCTTCTCTGGATGTAGATAACGAGACACTGATTCAGGAATCCCTTTCCAGGCTGATCCGCAATAAGACCGTTATGATCATTGCGCACCGCATGCGTACCGTGGCGGACGCAGACAAGATTGTTGTATTGAAGGATGGCGTGGTGGCAGAGCAGGGAACGCCTGCCGAACTGGAAGCAAAAGACGGCATTTACCGGCATATGAAAGCCACTCAGATGGAGGCTGCCGGCTGGAAGTTGTAATCGTAATTCCACCATAGAAAGTCAGCGAGACTGCTTGCAGGCAATATAAAGCTCCAAAAATCCGGGATAGTTCATCTCCCGGATTTTTAGTATTTAAGGTAATAATGATATGAAATACATGCATAAAGCTTGAAAAAAAGATTTGAGTATGTATAATTGTCAAAGAAACACATGCGTAGGAAATGAATAACGAAATCAGGCATGTATGCCGGCAGGGAAAACACATGCGTAGAAAGCGAAAAGCGAAATCAGGTATGTATGCCGGCAGGGAAAACACATGCGTAGGAAACGAAAAACGAAATCAGGCATGTATGCCGGCAGGGAAAACACATGCGTAGAAAGCGAAAAACGAAATCAGGTATGTATGCCAGCAGGGAAAACACATGCGCAGGAAACGAAAAATGAAATCAGGCATGTAGAGAATAAAAAACACAAAATTGCGAGGAATACCATGAAATTAGAAGCAATGAAAAAAGACGATTTTTACCGGCAGATGTTTAAACTGACCATCCCGATCATTATACAGAATCTGCTCAGTGCAGCGGTGAATTCCGCGGATGTTATTATGTTAAACTATGTGGGACAGTCCGCAATATCCGCAGTATCCCTGGCGTCAAATTTTTCGAATGTCCTGTTTATGGTATATTACGGACTGGGGACGGGAGCCACTCTCTTGTGCGCCCAATATTATGGAAAGGGGAACCTGGAAGCAATTCATACTGTAGAAGGAATCACACTTCGTTTCTCTATGGTAATTTCAGGTATAGTTGCGCTGATTGCATTTTTTCTCCCTCAGAAGATGATGCTTCTCTTTACCCCTGATCAGGAGCTGATCACTATCGGCGCCTCTTATCTGCGGATCATGGGCATCACATACCTGTGCTGGGGCATCACGGAAGTATATCTAGCCATTCTGCGAAGCGTAGGTCGTGTGACGGTCAGTATGGCGTTGAATATGCTGGCTTTCGTATTGAATGTCATTCTGAATGCCACATTTATCTTCGGACTGTTCGGCATGCCGAAGCTGGGAGCTACCGGTGTCGCCATTGCCACAGCACTGTCCCGACTGGTGGAACTGGTGGCATGTTTCATTGTATCTTTCTTGAGCAAGAATGTAAAACTGCATCCGAAGTACCTGCTCGTTCACAGTAAGGTGCTCACACAAGATTTCATGCGTCTGTCTCTGCCCGCACTTTGCAACGATGTGTCCTGGAGTGTGGCGTTTTCCATGTATTCCGTGATTCTTGGGCATCTGGGAACAGATGCGGTGGCTGCTAATTCACTGGTCGTCGTAGTGCGCAATATCGGTACGGTGTTCTGCTTTGCCATTGCCAGTGCAGGTGGCATATTGTTGGGAAATATTATGGGACAAGGCAATCTGGAGAAGTCGAAGAGTTACGCTTCCCGGATGTTGAAGATGACGGTAATCGCCGGAGCTATAGGCGGCCTGATCATACTGGCAATTACACCCTTTGTGTTACGGTTTGCTACATTGAATGACACAGCCATGCATTATCTGAAATACATGCTGCTTATCAATACTTATTATATTATGGGCGCTGCCGTGAATACGGCGCTGATCGCCGGAGTATTCCGTGCCGGCGGGGATACGAAGTTCGGACTGATCTGCGATACGATCGATATGTGGTGCTATGCGATCCCTCTGGGATTCTTCGCCGCATTTGTACTAAACCTCCCGGTGCTGTGGGTCTATTTCCTGTTATGCACCGATGAATTCGTCAAATGGCCCTGGGTCATTAAGCATTACCGCGAGGGCAGATGGGCGAAGAATATTACCAGAGAAGAAGTATGAGCCTGATTTAATTACATAGCCTTTTCCTGCTCTTCCTGAATCTCGGGGAAAACAGATAACATGGGTTTCACGTCTTCTTTTTTAATGATACGTGCCACGTAATTTTTTGTGATCTTCATTACTACGGGAGACAGGGCTATGACACCGATCAGGTTGGGAATCGCCATCAGGCCGTTGAAGGTATCGGACAGATCCCAGGCAAGACCTAAGTTCATGGTGCAGCCGATGAAGATCATCAGTACGAATGCAATCTTGTAGACAATGGTGGATTTCGTACCAAATAAATATTCACATGCCTTGGATCCGTAGTGGCTCCAGCCCAATACGGTAGAAAATGCGAACAGCAGGATCGCAATGGCGATGAAGGCGGGACCGAAGCTGCCGAATACGGTAGCGAAAGCCTGACCTACCAAGGCGGAACCGGACACATCCACCAATACGGCACCGGTGTCCAGATCGATCAGGCCGGAGGACAGAACCGCGAAAGCCGTCAGCGTACATACGACCATGGTGTCGGCAAATACTTCGAAGATGCCCCACATGCCCTGCCGCACGGGCTCTTTTACGTTGGAACTGGAATGTACCATAACGGAGGAACCAAGACCGGCTTCGTTGGAGAAGACGCCACGCTTCATGCCCCAGGTCAGAGCCAGCTTCACACCGGAACCTACGATACCGCCGCCCACGGCGCGCAGACCGAATGCTCCTTTGAAAATAGCGGTAAATACGGCACCCACGTGACCGATATTTGCAAAGAAGATTACCAGTGCACCGATGACATAAGCGATGGCCATAAAGGGAACCAGCTTCTCGGTGACGGCAGCGATGCGCTTTAACCCACCGACAATGACCAGTGCACCGATGATCACCAGTACGATGCCGGTTACCGTAGCGGGAATGGAGAAGGCGGAAGTCATGTTGGCTGCAATGGAATTGACCTGACTCATGTTGCCGATACCGAAGGAAGCCAGCAGGCAGAAAGCAGAGAACAGCACAGCCAGTACGGCACCGATCTGTTTGCAGCCCTTATAGGAGCCGAGACCGTCCTTTAAGTAGTACATGGCACCGCCGCTCCACTCCCCTCTGGAGTTCCGGCGGCGGTAGTAGATACCCAGCACATTTTCCGAGTAGTTGGTCATCATGCCAAAGAAAGCAACAACCCACATCCAGAAGATGGCACCGGGACCGCCGGCGACCAGGGCACTTGCCACACCGACGATATTACCGGTGCCGATGGTGGCAGCCAATGCGGTGCACAGCGACTGGAACTGGGAAATGGACTGATCTCCAGCCTCCGTATGTTTCGTTACATGCTCATCGTGAAAGATGCCGCCCACCGTGTTTTTGAACCAGTGTCCCAGATGGGATAACTGGAAAAATTTCGTCAGGATCGTCATCAGAATACCGGTACCTACCAGCAGTACCAGCATGGGGACACCCCATACGAATCCATTGACGGCACTGTTCACATTCGTAATGAACTCTACCATATACATTCTCCTCTCTGTTTTCAGGTAAAAGAAAAAGCGCAGACATCCGAAGATGTCCACGCTGACATTGCTACCTGATTTTTGTTTCGATTTATTTTTCATAGTATAACATACCATTTTCTGTGATGCAATTAAAAATTTATGACTATGCAGGAACAAATATTACCGACGTAGCAAAAAAGTATTGACCTAAAGTTAGCTCCAGGTATTATGATAAAATTGTCCGAAATGAAACATTATTATGCAGACAGGACATATGCAAGATTTCGGGCAGAATGAGCAAGATCGTCAAATAGAAAGATTATGGAAGGAGCAGAAGAAATGTATCAGAATGAATTAACTTTAAATAATGGTGTGAAGATTCCACAGCTGGGACTGGGAACATGGTTCATTGATGATGACAAGGCGGCAGATGCCGTGAAGGCAGCGGTAAAACTTGGTTACAGACATATTGATACCGCCCAGGCTTATGGCAATGAGCGCGGTATCGGGGAAGGTATCCGTACCTGCGGTGTACCCAGAGAGGAACTTTTTGTTGTATCAAAAGTTGCAGCAGAGCACAAGACCTACGAATCTGCTGCAAAGAGTATTGATGAGACACTGAGCAAAATGGGACTGGACTATCTGGATATGATGATCATTCATTCTCCCCAGCCCTGGGTTGAGGTAAATCGGAGTGAGGATCGTTATGTGGAGGGAAACAGAGCCGCATGGAGAGCTCTGGAAGATGCTTACAAAGCAGGTAAATTAAAGGTCATCGGTATCTCCAACTTCCAGATCGGTGACATCGAGAGTCTGCTTCAGACAGCAGAGATTAAGCCTATGGTGAACCAGATCCTGCTGCACATCAGCAATACACCGTTAGAACTGATGGAGTACTGCCAGAAGAATGGGATTGCCGTAGAGGCATATTCCCCCATCGCCCACGGTGAGATTTTAAATCAGCCAGAGATCAAAGCTATGGCAGAAAAGTATGGAGTAACGGTACCACAGCTTTGCATCCGCTATACATTGCAGCTTGGTGCAATTTCTCTTCCAAAGACAGCTAATCCTGAGCATATGAAGACAAATGCTGAGGTTGATTTTGAAATCAGTGCGCAGGATATGGAAGTATTAAAGAACTTCAAGAAGATTGAAAGTTATGGAGCAAGCAGTGGATTCCCTGTATATAGCGGAAAGATGTAATGATAACAGGAATCCGAATAGTGTTTTAAGAATGGAGTAGATGATTATTATACAACGCTTGATGAAATTAATGTACCAATAACAGTCAGTGGACGTGTAACAGCAGGTTATGAAGTTGTCATCGATACAAACGGAAAACTTCTCTGACCGGATGCAACAGGTATGGCAAAACCATATCTGATTGTAACCAGTGAGAAGGTTTCAAAGGAATATCTCGATTATCTGGACAGACAGAATATTTCATGGATTGCCTGCGTAAAAGAGCATGTAGACCTCGCGCGTGCAACAGAAATCCTTGCAGAGCAGTTTGGCGTAGAGCGCATGAGTATTGTCGGCGGACCGAAAATTAATACTGCATTTTTAGAAGCTGGACTTCTTGATGAGATCAGTCTGTTGAGCGGAGCCGGAATCGATGGCAGAGGCGGCATGCCAGCCGTGTTTGACGGACTTGTAATGCTGCATGATGTGACGAAGTTAAAATTAATTGATGTGAAAAAATTTGACAGTGATGCGGTGTGGATACGGTATCGGTGTTAAAAAGTCAGGTAGTGTTTAGGCACAGAATATAGTTATCAATGTCTCCAAGCTGGGGCAGAAATAAAATGTAGAAAAGCAGATGCGTGGCTGTTGCTATGTATCTGCTTTTCTTTTTACGGAATTATCTGTTGTTTTGAGTTGACACATACTGAAATTAAGTATAACATCAGGTAGGATATCCCACCATGATTCTATGGAGGTGACATGATGTCACTTTACAATTTAACAAAATAATGAAAGGAGTATTTTTGTGAACTATACAGACATCATAAGCAAGTGGAAGGAGAAGAAAATAGATAGCATCGAAAAATTAGATCAACAGCTCAGCAATTTTCGTATCACTTTTGCTTATAACTCTGGAACAATAGAAAATCCACAGATAACATATCATGCTACAAGAGAAGTCTTTGAAAATGGAAAGGTAATCAATTTTTGTGGTGATACTCAAACCATCTTTGAAATTGAAAATCAAAAAAAATGTTATAATTTTCTTGTACCTAAAATTATAAATAAAGACCCCATTACCTCTGATCTTATAAAAAAAATTCATTATCAACTTATGCAAGGGGTCTATGACGAACACCGTTGGCAAAAAGGTGAACGTCCTGGACATTATAAAATACATGATTATGTAATTGGCAAATCAAATCAGGGTGCGCTACCAGAAGAAGTTCCGGCTGAAATAGCGGAATTATGTGACGAAATTTTAAATATCCCTGACAAGGGTGATAACATTTTAAAAACAGCCGCATATATTCATTGTAAATTTGAAAATATTCATGCATTTGCCGATGGAAATGGAAGAGTAGGGAGAACCCTTATTAACTATTATTTGATGATCAATAACTATCCACCTTTAGTAGTATACTCAGAAACAAAAGACCAGTATTATAAATCCTTAGATCATTATGACAATACCGGTGATATCACTCCATATCTTAATTATATGAAAAAAAGCTTGGAGAAAACATGGGTTTTGGGTGAGTTAAAGTGACATCATATCTATTCCTCTGCTCCGCATATTTACTAATTCCTGAAACGTTGGCAAAAGAACTTTTTCATACCTCATACTTATCATTGATGTATAAAACTTTTTCCGTACATCACTAATACATGGAATTTCATAAATCATACTTTTTATTTTTTCCATATCAATCTTGGGAACCAGTCTTTTCACAGCTTCATTGCATTTCTCATTCCGCTTGGTATAAATATATTCACACGGTTTCACATGGTGCTCTTTTATCATAAAAATATTAGTTTTTCTTTTATAAGACTCATTTTCCATAATACCAGGATCTATCAATACTTTTTTCATTGTTTCATCATCCCATCTATTATTAAGACAATTACCGTTATCATATACCGGAGCAATAGAAAAGGATCCATCTGCTTTTTTTATAATTCCACAGTTGGCATTATTACGATCTGGATTGCCTATAAATGCATCCACAACAAACATATTCCAAAAATGTTCCTCTATTCCAGAAATACGATTTAACATAGGATGCTCTTGAATCGTCATAAGTACTTCCTGAAGATCCGTTCCGGTCCCATTCGTTTCTTCACCATTAGAGTCAAGAAATGGCGGTAAAAAAGTTACTTTTATTTTTTCAAATTCTATTAGGTTTTCTCCTTCTGATAAAAAATCCTTACATCCTACCACTACTCTGTTTTTATACACTCCAAGTTTTGTTTCATGAACAGGCATTCCTATCAATTTATATACATGAGATCCTATATACTCAGAAACAGGAGCATTACTGTAACTCGTTTTTATATTTTTAAGTTGCTTATCCTTCAAATTACCGGGAAATTTCAAAATATAATTCTGTCCTTCGTAAACAACACCTAATTTTCTTCTAGCAGCTCCACCATATACACGATCATTTATAGGACAATCTTCAAAATTTATCATTTCTATCACCTTAATCCATACCTCCTGAAAATAGTGTCTAACTGCTTTCCACTGATGCTGCCATGTATACAACACTGCTTCACAGTCGCTTCCAGTGTTTCCAGACAGCAATCATATCCTACAAAATCTCCACTATGATAATAGCTCTCCAGTTCTTCAATATCCCTTTGAAGGACTTTAGGCAATTCTTCCCTGTTAATCACATAATTTTCATCAATAAAAATAAAATATCACTCCTTCTGCTCCAGACCTACAAAAACTCAATTCTGTTGGTATATTAAAAGTCAACTGTTTACGACATCTATCCGGTTCTATTCTTTTAGGGATTTTTCCATTATTCTCCATACACTGTAATTCTCCTCCGGATATTCTTCATCAATCCACTTCCAATCACATACACACCTTAAAAAATCTTTGTTGTCCTCCAACTCCAGCATCCCTAATTGCAGACAGCCATACATACTTTCATCGCCACCGTAAGATAAACAATATGTGGATTCTCTATTACCTACAATCTTCCCCTCACGATTGTTAAAAGCATCATTTGAAATGGACACTAATAACTGTATCACCTTTTCCGGTAAAGTACGTTTAAAATAGATCACACTTTTTTGCATCCTCTAACCTCTTTCCCTCTTTACAGAAACCAATTTCTTAACCACCAGCTTCTCGGCATACACCGGTGGCATCCTAACTCCAGACTACCAGTTTTCCAATGTACACAGCGGAATCTCCAACAACACGCGATCGTACAGCACTACTATACCATCCATTGATTGGAGCGTCAAATCGCGAAAGCCCAGCAGGTATAACAGGACACCCAAAATGCCCGGACAGACAAAAAGAACGCCAGAGAAACCGGAAATAACGATACGGGAGTTTAACACTTCTTTTTTCTTCATTTTAAAATAA
>ERZ1026882.409-NODE-409-length-25394-cov-48.934646_pt1 | contig 25394 bp, 27 predicted proteins | sample MGYA00380171_ERZ1026882 | MGnify/ENA primary metagenome ERZ1026882 (study PRJEB33269, sample SAMEA4719807) | human gut metagenome | biome: human-associated habitat; feature: organic feature; material: feces | place: Cameroon | collected 2013-10 ...
AGAGCACAACCTTGCCAAGGTTGGGGTCGCGGGTCCGAGTCCCGTTTTCCGCTCTTTTTTCTTTAATATTTAAAAAGAGAGAAACATACCCACTATGAATTTATATATTAGATATTTCGATAAGGAAACATTTGTTTCTTCTGTCGATCAAGCGATAGATTTTTTAAGTCAAATTCCAGAAATAGGAATGAATCCTGATTTGGAAGCGGATATCCGTGATTATGCTGCAAGTGATGTATGCTATCCAAAAAGATATAAAGTACGCCCAAGAGTTTATTTTATTATCATTAAGACAGCTGCTGCATGTATGCAGGATTTTAAGGATAAGAAGGCTTTGCGTACTGTGCCTGCTGAGCGTCATGATAATCCTGCAAGCCCAGTAAACCGTTTGACAGAAGAGCGTCCGGGCTGGTATGAAGGTTCGCTGGATTTCAAGCGAGTTGTAATGGTGCCTGCTACAGGTAAATTTGAGTATCGTGACACTCATTTTGTGGCAGACGTTAAAGCTATGTCTGGAATAGATTGCTATGAGAGAATCGTAGAGCATCTCCGTGGTAGGGTAGATTCCAGAAGTCAGTTCCCTTCTGCAAAGGGTAAGAATTTCCAGTTTCGTTATTTGGGAATGTGGAAATAATTTTATTAAAAATGTTTTGATATGAATAAGGTTATGTTAATTGGTAATGTCGGGAAGGATCCTGATGTTCATTATTATGATGCTGATCAGGCTGTAGCGCAGGTTTCTCTTGCGACAACAGAACGTGGATATACTTTGGAAAATGGTATGCAGGTACCTGATCATACAGATTGGCATAACCTTGTCTTTTTTCGTGCCTTGGCTAAATATGTAGAAAAGTATGTGCGTAAGGGTGACAAACTTTATGTCGAGGGTAAGGTGCGTTACCGTACCTATGATGACAAGCAGGGGAAACGTAGATATGTAACTGAGATTTACGTGGATAATATGGAAATGCTTGTATCCAAGTTTGCTGCTTCACGTACGAATGAAGCAAGTAATGCCCAAACTGCTGCCAAAGCTGAGGCTCAGACTTCTCAGGAAGAGAAGGAACAAGATAGTTTACCATTTTAATTAATATATAAAATTGGATATTTCAACTATAACTGAGGCCTTTGATGATGTTGCTTTTTCATCGCCTTCATTAGGGGTTGTTTTTGCTGCCGTCTTAGCGGCAGTATTGCTGTTGGTGTCTGCGTTTGCAAGTGGTTCTGAAATCGCTTTTTTCAGTCTTTCACCTACAGATGTTGATGAACTGGAAGATGAGAAAACAGAAACAGACCGTAAGATTCTGATGTTGCGTGAGGATTCTGAACGTACTCTTGCTACCATTCTTATTGCCAATAATTTTGTGAACGTCACCATCATTATGCTTTTAAACTATGTTTTTGCTGGTGTAGTTCATTTTGGAGCAAAAGCGTATTGGCTGCAATTTCTGATTATTACAGTTCTGCTTACGTTTCTTCTTTTACTTTTTGGTGAAATCATGCCAAAAGTGTATAGTCGTAAGGATCCGTTACTTTTCTGCAGGCGTTTTGTAGGAGGTATTTTGATTGCCCGTAAGATTTTCTGGCCTTTGGAAAATGTGCTCTTGAAAAGTGGAATGCTGGCCGAAAAGGTAGTGAAAAAGGAAAATCACATCTTGAGTGTTGATGATTTGGAACAGGCTTTGGAACTAACAGACAAGGATGATATCAAGGACGAACAGAGTATGCTGAAGGGTATTATCCGCTTTGGTGATGAGACTGCCAAAGAGGTAATGACGAGCCGACAGAATATAGTAGATTTGGATATTCACAGTACTTATCCTGAGGTTCTGAAATGTATCGTGGAAAATAACTACAGTCGTATTCCTGTTTATCAGGATAATACCGACAATATTCGCGGCATCCTGTATATCAAGGATTTGCTTCCTCATTTAGAAAAACCGGTCTCTTTCAGATGGCAGAGTCTGATTCGTCCGCCTTATTTTGTACCGGAGACCAAGAAGATTGATGATTTGCTGAGAGAATTTCAGGAGAATAAGGTACATATCGCCATCGTGGTAGATGAATTTGGCGGCACAAGCGGTATCGTAACTCTTGAGGATATTCTGGAGGAAATCGTAGGCGAAATTAATGATGAGTATGATGAGGAAGAAAAGTTTTACTCCAAGTTGAATTATAATACATTTATTTTTGAGGGTAAGACTTTGCTGACAGATTTCTGCAAGATTCTGAATGTTGATGATGAGGAATTTGAGGAAGTGGAAGGCGATGCCGATACTTTGGCCGGATTGTTGCTTGAAATCAAGGGTGATTTTCCAAGTATCCATGAGAAAATCGAATATAAGAATTATTCTTTTGAGGTTTTGGGTGTTGAGGAACGCCGTATCAGTAGGATCAAAGTGGTGGTTCATCCCGGTAAATAATTTGTTGAGGCTTTTTAAGATTGATTATAATAAGAAAGAGGGTCGAGATTGCTATAATCTTGACTCTCTTTTGTTTTTCTCGATTTTTTTTCGTAATTTTGTCCCCTATAAAATCAATTGGTTATGGCATTAATAAACGTAAGAGAAGTTTATCCTGGAGTACATTTGGGATTATGGCAAATCGGAGAGTCTGTAAGCGACTTTCTGGAGAGCTATCCTTGGATGAAAGTTTATATTAAAGATTTGGAACTTTATAAAAGTGAAGGGCGAAAGTTGGAGTTTCTTGCAGTCAGAGCTTTACTTAGAGAGATGCTTCTGATGGCTGGATATTCTGAGGAGCAGATAGGTAAAATCGGAGAAATCACACATGATAAGTGCGGCAAACCTTTGCTCAACAAGTTTAATATCAGTATTTCTCATACCCGGGGTTTTGCTTCCGTCATTATTTCTAAAAGCCGTTCTGTAGCTGTAGATATAGAATATTATAATGATAGGGTGGAGCGTATCGTTTCCAAGTTTTTGAGAAGGGACGAAAAGGCTGAAGGGCTGGATGCTTTGCTGGTTCATTGGTGCGCTAAAGAAACTGTCTATAAACTGTTTTCGGCAGAGAATTTGCAATATGGGGAGATGCGGCTGAAACCGTTCGACCCTATGATGGATTGGAATTGCGAAGTTGAAAACCTGAAGTCGCACAAATCGGTAAATGTGGACTTTGAGTTGACGATGGAGTTTGTTCTTACTTATGCAGCTTTGTAAACTATGCTTCGGAATATTTTACTAACTTGTTTCTTGTGTTTCGGGTATCAGGTGCTTTGGTCTGATACTTTACAGGTGGTGCGGGGTGATGTTGAGGAAGGTCAATGGACTGTCGTTCGGGAGTTTCCTCAGAAATCCTATTCCCGGTTTGTACCAGCAGGAAACTATAGTGGCATTACTCATTTGCATGATGATATTTATGCGGTAGTAAGCGATAAGTCTGATAGTGCCTTGTTTTTCAAGTTTCGCATCCAGGTAGATGAACTTACGGGAGAACTTCGGCATGTGGAGAATCTGGGATATGATGTGATGGTGGATGGAAGCTGCTATGACGGGAAATCTTGGATAGGCAAGGATAGGGGCTTTGATCATGAGGCGATTGCAAAGGTTTCCGATTCTACCCTGATGGTGGCAAGTGAGGGATTTTTCAGTATCAGGGAGTTTTTTATCAATCCTTCATCCCGGAATGCGGAATGGAATTCCCGACTCAGAAAGATAGATTGCCCGTCTGCTGCGTTTGCTCCTAACTATGCGTTTGAATCTTTGGCTTTCGATTCTGTCCGTCATAACCTTTGGACGATTCCTGAAAGTACGCTCCGGAAGGATGGGGAATCTGCAACGCCACAGAATGGAGAAGCTAATAAACTACGCCTGATGAGAATTGATATTGGGCATCTGAAGGGGATAGATGCTCAACATCTGGAGGGGATAGGTGTTCTGAGGCAGAATAGCGATGATTCAGATTCAGTAAATGTTGGGGGAAAACACTTTATGGAAACTTACGCCTACCGGATGGATAAGCCTACTACGAACAAGAAGGCTGAAACGTATGTGATGGGTGTTAGCGAATTGTGTGTCTTACCAGATGGCCAGTTGTTGGTCTTGGAGCGTGAAGCTTTTATTCCAAAGATGAAATTGGGAGCATTTTGTAAGTGCAAGTTGTATTTGATTAATCCGTTGCAGGAGAATCCGTATCCCATTGAGCAACCTTTCTGCGAAGCTACACCTTATATTGATAAGCATTTGCTTTTAGAATGGAAGACCGGTTTGTCGGTTTTTGATCGCTCGTTTGCAAATTACGAAGGAATGTGCCTGGGACCGAAATTAAAGAATGGTGATCAGGTGGTGATTCTACTTTCTGATTCCCAAGACCAATATGCAGGCGTTCTTAAAGACTGGTTTAAAACGGTTGTAATAGGAAAATAGGGTCTGAGATAAAATGAGAAATGACAAATGAGAAGTGAGAAATGGGAAAGACGGGAGAAATGAGAAATGACAAATGAGAAATGGAAAATGACAAATGAGAAGTGAGAAATGGGAAAGACGATGAAATGAGAAATGAGGAATGAGAAAGGAGAAAAATGATGATTATGATGAGAAAAACTGAGCTTTGAGATGAGAAAAACTGGGGGTTGAGATGAAAAAACGGAGTTTGAGATGAGAAAAAGGGGATTGGAAGTCTCGAAAAAGGGTAGTTTTGGAGTAGATGGCTTGGATAGTAAAAAACACGTAAAAGTGTTAATTTTCGGCTGTCTTCGCACACGATAAAAACTTTAACTTTTGTTAGCAGTTTGTAAGTGCCTGATTATTAGACACTTGTAAAAATGTTACAAAAGTACCCCAAAAAAAGTCCTAAAAAAAAGAACAACCTATCGAAAAAATACTTACCTTTGCATCGTTTTAATAAACGAATGATTGTTTTACAGATTTAAAAAGCAAAGAAAATGAAGAAATTAGTTTTAATGTTCGTAGCTATCGCAGCTATCTCTTTCGCATCTTGTGGTAACAAAACAGCTCAGAACACAGCTTCTGCTGATTCTGATACTGCAATGGTTGATACAGCTTCTGCTGATACAGCTGCTGTTGATACAGCTGCTGCTGATACAGCTAAGTAATCTAGGATTACTTTACGAACGAAAAATGAGAGAAACAACCGCTGGACTTCGGTCTGGCGGCTTTTTTTGTTTTATAGGCTCTGGTGCTTTTCCTGTCTGGTTGTCTGATTGGTTTGATTCTTTCAGTCCCGATGCTTTATAGAATCAGTTTTTTCATACTGCCCATATTAGAAAAAGCGCTTTGGTAATTTGCTAATTTCAGAATAATTGTTTATCTTTGCCGAACTTTTGCTCAGAAGGCTAAAAAACAAGGTTTGTGTTCCTTTCTCCTGATGCTGGAGGGATGGGGATTTTCTTCTTGAAAATCAAGATTTGTGTTCCTTTCTTCTGATACTGGAGGGTTGGAGGACATTCTCCTGAAGCTGGAGATTTAGGGGCTTTCTCTTGAACGCAGAAAGGAGAACCTTTTCGTTTTGGCCGATTGAAATTTAATAATGTAAATAGGATAATTATGATAGATACAAGTGCCTTTCAAGGCAAGAAAGCTGCTTATTATACTCTGGGTTGTAAACTCAATTTCTCAGAGACTTCCACTTTCGGAAAGATGCTGGAAGATATGGGGGTTGTTACAGCTCAAAAGGGTGAACAAGCAGATATTTGTTTGATAAATACATGTTCTGTAACAGAAGTGGCTGATCACAAATGTCGTCAGGCCATTCATCGTATGGTACGCCAGAATCCTGGAGCCTTTGTGATTGTTACTGGTTGCTATGCCCAGTTGGAATCAGAGAATGTGAGCAAGATAGAAGGTGTTGACCTGGTGCTTGGTGCCAATGAGAAAGCTCATCTGATACAGTATCTGAGTGATGCTTGGGCGCAGAAGTATTCAGAAGCGCTTCATCTGCATCATAGTGTGAAGACAAAGGAAATCAAGACCTTCCAGCCGTCTTGTTCCCGCGGCAACCGCACCCGTTATTTCCTGAAGGTACAGGATGGATGCAATTATTATTGTACCTATTGTACAATACCTTTTGCCCGCGGCAATTCCCGCAATCCAAGTATTGCCTCTCTTGTAGAACAGTCTGAGCAGGCAGCCCGTGAGGGTGGTAAGGAAATCGTTATTACTGGCGTGAATATCGGAGATTTCGGTCAGACAACTCATGAGCGCTTTTTGGATCTGGTGAAGGCTCTTGACGGAGTTGAGGGCATCAAGCGATACAGAATTTCCAGTCTGGAGCCAGACCTCTGTGATGATGATCTCATCGAATATTGTGCCCAGAGCCGGGCTTTCATGCCTCATTTCCACATACCTCTGCAAAGCGGTAGCGACGAGGTGCTCAAGTTGATGCATCGTCGTTATGATAAGGCTCTGTTTGCTCATAAGGTTCAACTGATCAAGGAGAAGATGCCGGATGCTTTCATCGGAGTTGACGTGATGGTAGGCTGTCGTGGTGAAACGCCTGAGTGTTTTGAGGAATGTTATGAGTTCCTGAAGTCCTTGCCTGTTACCCAACTTCATGTTTTCCCTTATTCTGAACGCCCGGGTACGGCTGCGCTCAAGATTCCTTATGTGGTGAGTGACAAGGAGAAGAAGTTGCGCTCCAAGCGACTCCTGGAGTTGAGCGACCAGAAAACGCAAGAGTTTTATGCCCAGTATATTGGTACGGAAGCAGAGGTGCTGTTTGAGAAGGCGCCTCGCGGCAAGGCCATGCATGGTTTTACCAAGAACTATGTGAGAGTAGAACTTTCTCCTGCGCTTGCCAAGGAAGAGTATGACAATCAGTTGCTCCGTGTTCGCCTGGGCGATTTCAATCACGACAAAACGGCTTTGAAGGCAGAATTGCTCTAAGAGTTCGTGGTGATGATAACGCTCGAATCATATCGTTCGAATAAAGTCTCGTAAGGTTCGGGTGATGTGTTTATTTTATGGTGATGTATTATGATGTATTATAACGATTTTGGTACTTGGATCCGGAAACAATTTCCTGATTTCCGGGTTCAGAAGATTTCTATAGATGCAGGATTTTCCTGTCCCAACCGGGATGGGAAAATTTCCAGCGGCGGATGTACTTATTGTGACAACCGCACGTTCAATCCCAGCTATTGCGACCGCAAGAAGTCTATCTCCGAACAGTTGGAAGAGGGGAAGGCATTCTTTGCCCGTAAGTATCCGGACATGAAGTATCTTGCTTATTTCCAGGCTTATACCAATACTTATGCTAAGGTAGAACAGCTTCGGGAGATGTATGAGGAAGCCCTTCGCGTGGAAGATGTGGTGGGTATCGTGATTGGTACTCGCCCGGACTGTATGAGCGATGAATTGCTGGATTATCTGGAGGAACTCAACAAGCGCACGTTCTTATTGGTGGAGTATGGAATAGAAAGTGTGAATGATGATACTTTGCGTCGCATCAATCGCGGCCATGATTTTGCCTGCAGCCGTGATGCGGTAGAGCGTACGCATGCTCGCGGCATCCTGACTGGCGGTCATATTATCATCGGGCTGCCAGGAGAAGATGCGGAGGAGAGTCTCCGTCAGGCTCCTATCATTTCTTCGCTTCCTCTTGATATTCTGAAGATTCATCAGATGCAGATTATCAAGGGAACCCGTTTGGCACAGGAATATGCTGAGCATCCTTTTCATGTCTATTCGGTAGAGGAGTATATTGACGTCATCGTCAGGTTTATTCGGTTGCTTCGCCCGGATCTGGTGCTCGAAAGGTTTGTAAGTCAATCGCCTAAGGAATTGCTCGTGGCTCCGAAATGGGGATTGAAGAATTATGAGTTTACTAACTTGCTGAACAATAGGCTTAAGAGCCGTTAAAGCATTTTTTTATCATTATAAATTCTTAATTATGCCTCAAATTGGGGCATAATTGAATTATTCTTTGTATTTTTGCAGTCAATATGCAAAAGTAGCAATACAAGATGGCAAAAGTAGCAATTGTAATACTAAATTGGAATGGTCAGAAGATGCTGGCCAAGTTTCTTCCGAATGTGATAGAGTATTCCCGACAGGATGCTGAAATCTGGGTGGCGGACAACAGTTCGTCAGATGGTTCCATGCACCTTCTGGAAACTCAATTTCCTCTGGTCAAGACTATCGTACTGGAGCAGAATTTTGGCTTTGCCGAAGGGTATAATCGGGCGTTACGCCAGATAGAGGCCGACTACTATGTGCTTTTGAATAGTGATGTAGAGGTGAGTCATCATTGGCTTACTCCGCTTATAGAGTTTATGGATTCCCATCCTCAGGTGGCAGCCTGTCAGCCGAAATTGCTGGCAGAATATGACAAGGACAGTTTTGAGTATGCCGGCGCCTGTGGAGGTTTTCTGGATAAATATGGTTATCCGTTCTGTCGTGGCAGGATTTTCGGTATGGTAGAACGTGATAATGGCCAGTATGATTACCAGCAGGAGATATTGTGGGCTACGGGTGCGTGCATGATGATCCGTTCTGCGGATTATTGGAAGGCTGGTGGACTTGACGGCCGCTTTTTCGCTCATAATGAGGAGATAGACCTTTGCTGGCGTTTGCGCCTGATGGGGCGGAAAATCTATTGCATCCCTGAGAGTGAAGTATATCATGTGGGTGGAGGAACTTTGCCTAAGAGTAATCCGATGAAGACTTTCCTGAATTTCAGAAATAATTTAACGATGCTTTATAAAAATATGTCGGACAAGGAGTTATCGCATGTGATGAGAACGAGATGGTTCCTCGATTATCTGGCTGCTTTTGAGATGTTGCTGCTTCAGCGGAATTGGGGTGATTTCAAGGCTGTGTTCAAAGCTCGCAAGGCATTCAAGGAATGGCGTTCCTCTTTTGATGAGGAGAGAAAGCGTATTCAGGCACAAAGAGTGGAGGAGGAGATTCCGCAGATTTTCCAGACTTCCATATTGTGGCAATATTACGCCAAGGGAGTGAAGAATTTCAAGGATTTGAAAACGACTTGAATGAAGTCTGATGATTCTTCTTGAATGAAGCGTGATAATCCTTTTCGTATGAAATCTGATGGAAGCTTTCAATAAAAGCCAGATGGCTTCCTTTGAAAACGAGTGGGCTTTTAAAAATAGAAATAACTTAGAAACTGACTATAAAATGAGACGTATTTATTTATCATTTTTTGCTTTCTTCCTGGCATTAGGAATGGAAGCGCAAACGATGGTGAAGGTGCAGGTGACTAATCCTTCCAAAGTAGAGAGAAACGACGAACCGGTTGTCTTGGATTTGAGCAAGTATGGCGAGGTTTCCAAGGCCGTTGTTACGGTAGATGGCAAGGAAATTCCATCCCAGTTGGATGATTTGAATCGTGACTGTGTGAATGATGAACTTTGTTTTCTGGCCGATCTTGGTAAGAGGGAGACGAAGACTTATCAGATTCAGTTGTTCTCCGAGGGCGAGCAGTCTGTCTATCCTGCCCGTACCTTTGCAGAACTGGTAGTGCCAAGCAAGAACAAGAAGTTGGCCAAGAACAAGCAGGATATTTACCTGCGCAGTATTTCCTTCGACAAGAAGACCAAGGATGTCTATCATTTTGTGCATTCTCATGGCGTCTGTTTCGAGAGCGACCTCGTGGCGATGCGTGTTTATTTCGACAACCGGCAGACCATCGACCTTTATGGCAAAATCAATAAGGGACTGGTGGTAGAGGATACTCAGTTTTATCCTTCCGAAGAACAGTTGGCAGCAGGTTCCGGCGACGACTGTCTGTGGGTAGGCAATACCTATGGTTTGGGTGCCTTGCGCGGTTGGGACGGCACGAAATCCCTGTTGCTTACAGATGTGAAATATCAGGAGCAGCGTGTTATTTCCGAAGGACCTTTGCGTGCCGTGGTAGAAGTGGTGGACAACGGTTGGGTTCCGGCTCCGGGATTAAAGCCGGTAAATGCCACCATCCGCTATACGATTTATGCGGGTCATAGGGATTTTGATGTGGAAGTATTCTTCAATAAGAATGCGGATGATTACGTATTTTCTACAGGACTTATCAACGTGAAGGGTTCTACAGAAATGTCTGATGGCAAGGGATTGAGAGGCTGTTATGGTAGCGACTGGCCTACGGGCAAGGATGATGGCAAACATAAGTTGGAGACAGTTGGCTTAGGTATTTATGTGCCTCAATCTCATTTCGTGAGCCAGGAGGAGGCCAACAAGGATGTATATACGATGCTGGTGCGCCCTGTAGGAAAGAAGCTGACCTATAAATTGGCTTATACGAGCGCCAATGAAACCTATGGTTTTTCCGGAGAAAAGGAGTGGTATAAGTGGTTGGCGGAATGGAAGAAACTTCAGACTCAGCCATTACTGGTCAAAGTATTTTAAGCAAGCCTCAAGTTTGCTCGCTTTCTGCAAGGCTCAAGTTTGCTTGCTTTCTGCAAGAAATTGTTTGCGAGTTTTTCAAAAACGAAATAATAGAAGAGAGACTTTCTGCTGTGGTATTCCTGGCGGGAAGTCTTTTCTTTTTCTTTCTTTTTCCTTCTCCCATCTCCATTTCTCCTTTGTCATTTGTCCTTTGTCCTTTGTCCTTTGTCCTTTGTCCTTTGTCCTTTCCCATTTCTCCTTTGTCCTTTCTCATTTCTCCCGTCTTTCTCATTTTGTTGCTCAAATCTCTGCAAATGTGAATATTTATAGAATAGATTCATCTTTTTTGCACATAATTTGTGCTTTTTTAGCTTAAAAACTTGGAATTTAAAATATTTTTTAGTATTTTTGCACTCGTATTAATACAAAATTATAATTACGTGAAGAATTTATATCATATTATCATAATTGCGGCACTTGTCTTGCTTTCTTCGGCTTGTGAATTTAAATTCAAGCCGAATGAGGAGTTTGTTGCTGAACCTCTTTGCGTACAGCGTTATGATCGTTTGGAAAGCCGCTATCTTACTACCGGAGATTTTTCTGCCCTGCAGCAGATGAATACCGATTATCCTATTGAAACCCGTACTCTGATAGAGAAAATGCTCCAGTTGGGTACGATTACCGATGCCAACATCAGCAACCGCTTCCTGATGTTCTTCCAGGACTCTACGCTCCAGGCTCTCATCGCAGATGCTGAGGCTGAATATGCCAATATGGACGATATCAATAAGGACTTGAAGGAATCCTTTAACCGATTGCAGGATTGGCTGCCGGAAATCAAGCAGCCTGTTTTCTATGCGCAGATAGGAGCTTTGGACCAGAGTATCGTGATAGGCGAGTCTTCGGTCGGCATTTCACTCGATAAGTACATGGGGTCTAAATATCCGCTCTACAAGAAATATTATAATGCCCAGCAGCGTAGCACCATGAACCGAAACAACATCGTGCCAGACTGTCTCACTTTCTATCTGCTGAGTATCTATCCGATGGATGATTTTGACAACAGACCGCAGTTGGACCGCGACCTGCACATGGGAAAAATCATGTGGACGGTCAATAGAGCGATGAACAGGGAAGTCTTCAATACCCGATATGTAAAGACAATCAACGATTTCGTGAAGCGCTATCCGAAAATTACGGTCAAGCAATTACTGGAAGATGAAGACTATTCCGCTATCAAGGCTTTGCACAAAGATTAGCAGGAACATTCTGAGTTGGGATGAATTTATCCTTGATGTATAGGGGATGAATTCGTCCTTCATTTGTTTTAAATAAGAAATGAGAAATGAAAAATGAGGAAGGAGAAGGGAGGAAGGAGAAGTCTGCTAAAGAAAAAAGGGTGGCAGATTTCAAATAGGAAAAATAAACAGATAATATTGAAGCTTTTTATATAAAGAAAACTATGAAGAAATTTTCTATTTTTATTGCAACTATCATGATGGTAACGGCAATGGAAGCTGCAGAGAAACTGGATCTGAAGAGCATTACTTCGGGCGAATTCTCTGCCAGTTATGTGACGGGAATCAATCCTATCGAAGGTACTGATTTATATGCTTCTATCAGTAATGACGGCAAGCAGATTGTCAGCTATTCCTTCAAGTCGGGCAAGCAGGTGGCTGTCCTCTTTGATATTCATGAGGCTCAGGCTCCTTTCGAGTCTATTGATGGATATGTGATGAGTCCGGACGGCAAGCAACTCCTGGTGATTACCAAGAGCAAGGCTGTGTACCGCAGATCTTTCAAGGCTGAGTATTTCATCTATAATATCGCCAGCAAGAAGCTCCGCAAACTTTCTGAGGGCGAAAACCAGCAGGTGGCTACCTGGTCGCCTGATTCCAAGCACATCGCTTTCGTAAAGGATAATAATCTCTTTGTCTTTGATGGCGAAAAGGAAACGCAGATTACTTCCGACGGCAAGTTTAATGAAATCATCAACGGAATTCCTGACTGGGTTTACGAGGAGGAATTTGCTTTCAATAGGGCGTTTGCATGGAATGCTGACGGTACTTCCATCGGCTGGATCCGCTTCGATGAGTCGCATGTGAAGACTTATTCCCTCCAGCTTTTCGAGGGTGCCAAGCCAGCACATCCTGAGTTCCACGATTATCCGGGCGAGTATTCCTACAAGTATCCGAAGGCGGGTCAGGACAATTCCAAGGTGAGCCTCTGGAGTTATGATCTGAAGGCTGGCAAGACCATCCGCCTTGATGTTCCGGTAGATGCAGACGGCTATTATCCTCGCATCAAAACTTCGCCAGACCGCAATAGTCTGATTGTCTATACGATGAACCGCCATCAGGACGATATGCGACTCTATTCGGTCAATCCTTTTACGGGTGCCAGCAAGATGCTCATCAAGGAGAGCGTGCCTAAGTTTGTAAAAGAGGAGGTGATGGAGAACAGCATCGTGGGCAAGAAATATATCCTCATGCCAAGCGACCGCGACGGCTATATGCATCTTTATCTCTACGATATGAACGGCAAGCTGATTCGCCAGGTAGAGAAGGGAAATTATGATGTGACCGAGATTTACGGAATGGACGAGAAGGCCGGGGACGTGTACTTCCAGGCTGCGATGATCAATCCGCACGACCGACAGGTATATGTGGCTCACAAGAATGGTAAGGTGGAGCGACTCACAGATGCGGAGGGCTCTAATGCTGCCAATTTCTCGGGCGATTTCAGATATTTCGTCAATACCTGGAGCTCTTACAGCCATCCACAGGTGTTTACCGTGCGCAGCAACAAGGGTAAGGTTATCAAGATGCTGGAGGACAACAAGGTACTTTTGGAGAAGACCCAGAAATACAACTGGGGCAAGCGTGAGACTTTCTCGTTTACTACTTCCGAGGGCGTGAAACTCGACGGTTGGATGGTGAAACCTGTTGACTTTGATGCCAACAAGAAGTATCCTGTCATCCTGTTCCAGTATTCCGGTCCGGGCAACCAGCAGGTTCTGAATGCCTGGAATACGGGCAGTATGGGCCAGGGTGGTGCTTTCGACTATTATCTGGCTCAGGAGGGTTTCATCGTGGTTTGTGTAGATGGTCGCGGAACGGGTGGCCGTGGTGCAGAATTTGAGAAATCTACTTATCTCAGACTGGGCGATCTGGAGTCTAAGGACCAGGTGGAGACGGCTCTCTACATGAGTAGTTTGCCATACGTTGATAAGGACAATATCGGCATCTGGGGCTGGAGTTATGGTGGCTTCAATACGTTGATGAGTATGAGCGAAGGCCGTCCTGTGTTCAAGGCTGGTGTGGCTGTGGCTCCTCCTACCTGCTATCGTTTCTATGATACGGTTTATACCGAGCGCTATATGCGTACTCCTCAGGAGAATGAGGATGGTTACAAGGTGAATCCTATCGAGCGTGCAGACCGCTTGCATGGTGCCCTGCTGATTTGCCATGGTGTGGCTGATGATAATGTGCATCCTCAGAATACCTTCGAATATTCAGAGGCGCTGGTTCAGGCAGACAAGGATTTCAAGGAGCTGTTTTATACCAACAGAAACCATGGTATTTATGGTGGTAATACGCGCAATCATCTGTTGAGACAGATTGCAGATTGGTTTAAGAGTCACATGAAATAAAAAGGAAATTTCCTCGGGTAAATCGGTTTCTCCGGGGAAAATTCTTCGGAAAGAAATTGGCTCCTTTCGAGGGGGGAATCTTCGGTTGGAAATTGGCTCCTTTCGGGGGAAGAATAGAATATAAAAGAATAAGAATTAAAAAATAAGGAAAGATGAAAGCAAAACCAGGTTTCAATCTCCGTGTGGTTTGTGGTGAGAACATCATCGTGGCTGAGGGAGAGGAGAATATTGATTTCAGCAATATCATTAGTATGAATGAGAGTTCTGCTTATTTATGGCAGAATATCCAGGGCAAGGAGTTTACTCATGAAGACTTGGTTGATCTGCTGACTCAGGAGTATGAGGTGGATGAGGCTACGGCGTTGAAAGACGTGAAGGCTCTTACCGAATTATGGTTGCAGGCTGGAATTATTGAAGCATAAATCAAGCGTTTCTGCTTCGGTTTAGTTTTGGATTATAAATCGAGCGTTTGTGCTTTGGTTTAGTTTCGGATTATAAATCAGGCGCTTCTGCTTTGATAGAAGTTCAAGTTTTGAAACATAAAGGCTTAGAATTATAAATAATAAAAAAGCGGGATTATCTTTTGGAAACTGAAGATAACCCCGCTTTTTATTCTAGCATATTGTTATATATATCATATTCTATATATACCTGATATTTTAATACCTGATATTCCTCGTATTCTCTATATCCTACATCGGTCCAAGAATCGGAATCCAGATTCTTCTGTAAGCGGCAAGAAGATATCTGCGGATAGGGAAGAGGCGCATCCATAGGGCCGAATAAATTTTCCACTTTTTGCTGTCGGTTCTGTCCAGCTTCTTTCTGCCCTTGCGGTAAAATCCGATTACGGATGCTTTCACGTCTTCTATTCTGCATTTCTCTATGCCTAAGTTTCCGTCTCCTCGCAGTATTACTTCCCGGTCCTGAATCTTGATGATGCGATGAAGCACGTAATGTCTGTAGCCGATTTCTGCCAGTACCGCATCGCCCACTTTGATGTCTTTAGCCTTGGTCAGCAAGGCCTTGTCTCTGTTGTCTTCCAGGAACGGGCGCATGGAGTAACCGCGCAGCAGCAGGGTTACGGTATGACCTTCTTCCAGCAGTTTTACGATTTCTGGGAGAAGTTGGGCATTGGCAAACTGTATTTCTACAGTCTTTATGGAATGATTATCTTGCATCATTTTTTATTATTTTTTTTGTCACGCAGATTTTCCTTCATCTTCTTTGATGGCAATCGCCTGATTACAAACTTCGGCAGCCTCCCGGTTGGGCAGGCAATGGAGGGTGTAGATGTTGGAGCTCTCCACCAGTCGGGTAATCGTATTGCAGATGTCGTTGAAAATATCCTGGTCCCATTTCATGCTCGAACAGGAGGGCAGGAGAGAGGCGAAGGCTTCGATAGGCGAAAGGCGCTCCACCCAGTTGGAACTGTCGCGGTCGATGCGTGTGATGGCTCCCAGCTTGGCTTTCACGTTGCGATAGCAAGGGGTTTTGCCGCTCCACGGACTGCCGTAGATGTAAGGCTTTCCGTCGATGAATCTTATGATAGGATTGTCGTCGTTCATGAGGTCGCATCCCTTCAGATATCTCAGCCACATGCTTACCTGAGTACTCTTTCCGGTTCCGCTTTTGGCGATGAATGCGTATCCGTATCCGTTCTGTCTTACCAGAGATGCGTGGATGAGGAGAGTCTGCAGTCTGCTGCCGGCAAAGGCGAAGATGAGCATCAGGGCGTTGTTCAGTCCGAAGCAACGCATGTTGTAGTTGCCGTTCAGGGCGCATCGGCAGTCGCTGAAGTCCTTGTTGGTTTGCAGCAGACAGCAGCTGGCCCCGTTGATGTCCTTGATGATATACTGGTAGCCTCCGTTGTCGAGTTTATCCACGATGGTATCTCCGTTTCCCGTGTCGAAAGCCCTGATTCTCTTGCGCTTATCCTTGGGGTAGGGCTTGAGGGAATCATCTACGAGCAGGCTAAAAAAAAGATGACCCTCCAAAGTGTTTACTCTGAAGGGTTCGAATGAGGTCAGGAGTCGCATGCTGTTGAATGGAGACTCTGCAAAACAGATTCTCACGTTCAACTCTGCGATATTAAAATCATGTGATTCTATCATTTGTTCTTGCGTTGCTTTTTCTGGGCTTTTTTAGCCTTCACTTTCTTTACAGGTTCCTCTATTTCTGTAGCTTCATCCATAGGTGCTACAGCCTGGAACTGGAATTGCTCCCTGTTCAGTTTTTTAATCTGGAAAGGAGGCAGTTCGCTCTTCTGCTTCTGGTTGTTTTTCTTCTTCTGGTTGTGCGCATAGCGTATGTAGAGCTTGTTCCACACTTTCTCCAGTTTCTTCGGGTCGGTATCATATTCCACCACGCATGTGCGATGCTGTTCTCCGATGTTTGCCAGATAGTCGCGCAACTGGTATGAGTAGTTCTCTCGGCTTACCAGGAAATGATGCTTGCTGGTAAACCATGCAGAGTCTAACTCCTGAATGTCTGTGAAATAGACTGTGGAGTCGTTGAAAGAAGAAGCAAATCCAAAGACGTATGCCTTTCTCATCTCGTTTTTAGCCTGTACGGTAAGCGAGATGAGGAGTGTAGCTGCTATAGCTGTGAGTCCGATTTTTGATAATTTCATTTCTATTCTAAATTAATTTTAGCCTACTGGCCTTCATCCGGTTTTCCAGAAAAGCTACAGACTTCCGCATCAGCATGTGTCTGATAGCCTACTGTCCCAGATAGGTCTTCAGCAGTTTATTCTTCGTATTGTGTCGGAGTCTGCGTATGGCTTTCTCCTTGATTTGGCGTACTCTCTCACGGGTGAGATTGTATTTGTCGCCGATTTCCTCGAGCGTCATTTCTGGCGAGCCGATTCCGAAGAAGGCTCTTACCACCTTTTGTTCTCTATCGTTGAGCAGGTCGATGGCCCTGTCGATTTCTTTCCGTAGCGATTCCTGTACGAGTGCCTTGTCAGCCATCGGCATATTGCTGTCGGCAAGTACGTCCAGCAGGCTGTTGTCCTCTCCATCTACGAAAGGAGCATCCATACTTACATGGCGGTTGTTGGCCTTCATCGCTTCCTCGATTTTTTCTTCAGGCAAATCTATGCGGTCGGCAATCTCATCTACGCTTGGACGGCGCTCGTGTTCCTGCTCAAACTTGTTGAGCTCACGGTTTATCTTGTTGACGCTTCCCACCTGATTGAGTGGCAGGCGCACGATTCTACTCTGCTCTGCGATGGCTTGCAGAATGCTTTGGCGAATCCACCAAACAGCGTATGAGATGAATTTGAATCCACGTGTTTCATCAAATTTCTCTGCTGCTTTGATGAGTCCTACATTTCCCTCATTAATGAGGTCGGGGAGGCTGAGTCCCTGATTCTGATATTGCTTTGCCACAGAGACAACGAAGCGTAGATTTGCTCTTGTTAATCTCTCTAAGGCTCGGCGATCACCTTTCTTGATTTTCTGTGCCAACTCTACTTCTTCTTCTACCGAGAGTAGTTCTTCATGTCCTATCTCCTGCAGATATTTGTCGAGTGACGCACTTTCACGATTAGTGAATGATTTTGAAATTTTTAGTTGTCTCATGGTAGCCTTAATTTTTTAAAGTTCTGCAAAAGTACACTTTTTGTTCGAAATGACAAAAAAAATAGCAAAAAAATAGCAGATATTTTTAAAAATACCTGCTATTTTGTCGTTTTTTATATTTTCAAAACCTTTTTCTGACGCCTAATTGGAGAATTTTTTCTGATAAAACTCTTGCTGGACTTGAGTTTTCTGTTCTCCTTTCGGGGCGACTGATTTAGTCTCTCTGCAGAGGAACTGCGAAGTAAGCCTTCTTGCCTGTAGGCCACATACCCTGGATGTAGAGCACAGGGTCCTTGCTGGTAGAAGCGCTCTTGACGGCTTTCTGCAGGTCGTCGAGAGAAGTGATATTGTTGTCGTTGATCTTCTGGATGATGAATCCGCGAGAGATTCCGGCTTCCTTCAAGGCTCCGCTATTTACCTTCATCACCTCTACACCATACTTGATGTTGAGCTGCTCCTTCTGTGAAGCGGTAATCTGGCGGAAGTTGCCACCCAGCACATCAAGGTCGGCTGACTTGATGACAGAGGTTGTGCCCTGAGCATTCTTCAGCGTGATGGTCTTGGTGATAGCCTTCTTGTTGCGCAGATAGGTGATGGTCATCTTGTCGCCAGGGCGCTTGCCGTTGAGCAATTCCTGGAGTTCAGCCATCTTGGTCACCTTCTTGCCGTCCACCTTGGTGATTACGTCACCTTCCTTCAGGTCGGCAGCAGCACCATTTCCGTCTTCATCCACCTTGGCGATGTAAACACCCTCATTGGTTCCGAGGTTCACGTCCTTGCCGTTTTCCTTCTGGGTGTTGATATAGTTGAGCACGTCTGAACCCTGTATGCTGAGCATTACGCGCTGTACGCTACCATATTTCTTGATGTCATCTACCACCTTGTTCATGATGGATGTAGGGATGGCGAAACCATATCCTGCGTAAGAACCGGTCTGTGAGTAGAGCATGGCGTTGATACCTACGAGTTCGCCCTGGGTATTGACGAGTGCACCACCAGAGTTGCCTGCGTTGATGGCAGCATCGGTCTGGATGAAGCTCTCTACGCCGTTGGCTCCGAGTGAACGTGCCTTGGCAGAGATGATACCAGCAGTCACGGTATTGTTGAGACCGAATGGGTTGCCTACTGCGATGACCCATTCTCCGACTCTTACCTTGTCGCTATCTGCGATAGGGAGGGTAGGCAGGTTCTTGCCGTCCACCTTGATGAGTGCGAGGTCGGTAGTCTTGTCGGTACCGACGATGCGGGCTGAGTATTCGCGGTTGTCGTTGAGGGTGACGGTCAGTTCGTCAGCACCTTCCACCACGTGGTTGTTGGTCACGATATATCCGTCGCTACTGATGATGACTCCCGAACCTGTAGCTTCTTTCTTAGGGGTCTGCACTCTCTGCTTGCGTGTGCCGCCGTTGCCAGGGTTTCCGAAGAAGCCGAATGGGTCGAAGAATCCTCCGAATGGATCGTCCTGCACGTCAACGGTTGTTGTCTTGGAGTTCTGTACGTATTTGATGTGAACTACAGCTGGCAGAGCTTTTTCTGCTGCATAAGTGAGATCTACTGGTTGACCAGCTGGAGCTGAAGTAGTAGCTGGAGCTGCGTTTACTTTCATGAATGCACCGGCTGAGAATGCGAGTGAACCTACGCACAACAGAGCCATCACGTAATTTGTTACCTTTTTCATGTCTATTGCTTTTAATTATTACTTTTCTTTTTTTATTACTCTAATTGGTTTGCGGCAGCCTCGTTTTTTTCAGAAGTCCTTGCGATGGGTTTCTTGGTTTCAGAACCTCTGCTTTGGTTTTCTTATTCCCAGAACTCCTTGTGAGGGGATTCTTGATTCCAGGCAGATTTGACTGTCTCGGAAAAACGATAGCTTCGTCTAACCGGTTGCAAATATAGAAGCAAAAAATGAGAAAGCAATCATTCCGTATTGTTTTTTATCCCGTTTTAACATTTGAATTTAACACTTTAACGGCTCTTAAATTTGAAATGCCCTAAATTTACAAATCTTATATACTTTGTAAGAAAAAGTTAGTTGCAAATATGTAACTAAAAAACGCGAATAGTTAAATGTATGTTAAGCTAAGGATGCTTCTCTTATTGATTTTATGGCAAGTCTTTTTGCTTTTTTCTACATTCCGGGCATTCTCCTTTGATGACGAAGGAGATGGAGTGTGGATAGAATCCTTCTGGTAATTCGAAGCTTGGGATGTGGATGTCTTCCATGCAGAAGGAGCGTTGGCAAGCCTCGCAGTAGAAGTGGATATGGCCGTCATGATGGTCGCATTTTCCTTCTTCCTCGCAGAGTTCGTAGTTGAGGATACCTCGTCCGTCTTCGAAGGCGTGCACCACGTCGTGTTCGAGGAAGAGGGTGAGCACTCTGAAGATGCTCGATTTGTCCATGGTCAGCATCTTGTGTTCCAGATTGCTGAGGCTCTGGGGATGATGCTCGCTCGCTAAAGTCTTGAGAACGAGAATGCGGTTGGCTGTAGGTTTGATTCCCTTTGCCTCCAGTTTGATGATAATATCTTGCTGCTCCATTTTCTATTTTCTTTATGTTCTAATTAAAAAGTGTACCATATTCTAATTAAAAAGTGTACCACTTTATACTTGCTTGCAAAGGTATGATAAAATAATGAAATGACCAAATATAAAGTATAAAATCGGGAAAAACATCTGTGTAGATCTGTGAAATCTGTGGGACAAAAAACAATTATCTGTGAGAAGAACAAAACTCAGCGGAGAAAAAACAAAAAAAGCGTACAAGCTTTAGAGAGACTTGCACGCTTCTTTCATATATTACAAACGTAATTACTTTCTTTATCAAATGAATGCTCGCTTGAAGAAGCAACTCCATTTCTGAAGTTAGCTTACCGAAGCAGCATTCTTTTCATTCTGGATACTTGCTTACCGAAGCAGCATCCTTTCCGTTGGTTCAGATGCACCAGAGGTAAACCTCTTAAGCGCAAGAGCAACCACGACCTTTACTCAAGGCCTCGCCATACATTTCCATGGCGTTCATGTAGTTCTCAAGTAAAGCTTTGAAAGCCTTCTTGATGTTTTCGAAAATTGTTTTCATACTTGTTATCCTTTAATTAATTAATACTGCAGGCTTCTTTCAGCCTGAATCTTTTTACCACTCATGGAGCAGGTAATTACTTACCCATTTCCATTTTGTCGTTTACATTTACAGCTTTAGCAATCATGACTGCTACTACTGCGAGAATCATTACTGTTGTCATCATAATCATTTTCATTTTGCGGAGTCTCCATTTGAGTCTCCAGTTTAACATTATCCTTTTACAATCTCACCTTTTTCGAGTGCAAAGGTAATGCCTATTTTTTGAAAATCTGTCACAAAGGCATGACAAAATGATGAAACGAGGACTTTTTTTGACTCATATCAACCAAATCCGTTTTCGGCTTGATGTAGGTCAAAGGAAAATTATTCCGTGAGAGACTGCAGCAATCCCTGACAGGCATCCTCCAGGAGAGTGATGACCAGTTCAAAGTCGCTATAGTCGCCATAGTATGGGTCGGGAACGGTAGTATATTGGCGATGATGGGTCAGAAAATCAGCCATGCGAACCACCTTGTCCTTGTCAGCCTGACAGGATGACATAGACGTGATGGCACGATAATTGTCGTTGTCCATCACCACGATGGTGTCGAAGCGGTCGAAGTCTGATTTCTTAAACTGGCGGGCGTGACTGTTGAAATCATAACCGTGCTCGGCGCCACATTTTCTCATACGGCTGTCGGGCAATTGCCCTACGTGCCAGTTTCCGATACCGGCAGAATCGATTTCAAACTCGTCGCTCAGCCCCGCTTTCTCTACGAGACTCTTCATGATGCCTTCACCCGCAGGGGAGCGGCAGATATTGCCGAGGCAAATAAATAATACTGTATGTTTACCTTTCTTTATCATTTTGGAGTTTTAATGTTTCTTTTCCGTCTGCAAAGTTAGTATAATACTTTGATATGAGCAAAGTTTTTTTACCAATTTCTTTGTTTTTTCTGAAAAAGTGCTTATCTTTGCAATCAAAACGTGATTTCGTTTCGAAAACATTATTTTAATTCAAATTTTATAGCATGACAATAACGCTTAGCATTTTAATCATTACGGTTGCCATGTTTATTTGGGGCAGAGTGAGGGCCGACATCGTAGCTCTTACCGCCTTGGCAGCACTACTCGTATTCGGAATTCTTACTCCTTCAGAAGCCCTGGCAGGTTTCTCGTCGCCCATCGTCGTCATGATGATAGGCCTTTTCGTGGTGGGTGGAGCCATCATGCAGACGGGACTTGCCAAGCTCACGGGCAATAAGCTCATGGCCCTTTCGCGCGGCAACGAAACCATTACCTTCCTGCTGGTGATGCTCGTCACCTCCTTCATCGGAGCCTTCGTGAGCAATACCGGTACCGTGGCGCTCATGATGCCTATCATCGTGAGCTTAGCGGCAGCATCGGGCATGCAGTCCAGCCGTTTCCTCATGCCTCTGGCCTTTGCGGGCAGTCTCGGAGGAATGCTCACGCTCATCGGTACGCCGCCCAACCTGGTCATCGACGAGGTGCTCACAGAAGCAGGATATCAGCCGCTTGCTTTCTTCTCCTTCTTCCCCGTGGGTCTCATCGTCATCGCCATCGGCATCATCGTGCTCATGCCCCTCAGCAAGATTTTCCTCAGCAAAAAGCAGAACGGAAAGAAGAAGGACAAGGCGAAATCGCTCGACGACCTGGTGGATGAATACCAGCTGCTCGACAATCTGCATCGCTACATCGTGCCCAGCAAGCGCTATGGGGCGGCAGATGAAAATGGCGGGGTGATGGACATCGTGGGCAAGACGCTCAAGGACCTCAGTATACAGAAGAAATACGGGGTGAGCATCATCGAAATCAGAAACGAGAAGAAGTCGAAACTCGGACTCGTGAAGGATGTCAACCAGAACATGGCGAAGAGCAGCAGCACGATTTCCGTACACGATATTCTCTATATTCTGGGCGATGAGGAGAAGATAGAAAAGTTTGCCCACGACTACGGATTGAGAAAGATGAAGGACGTGAAAATCGACTTCTATGACCTCGGACTCACGGAGATAGTCGTGATGCCTACCTCCAATTTCGTAGGCCTGCGCATCGGAGAAGCCAATCTGCGTAAGCGCTTCGGTATCAACGTATTGGGCGTGAAGCGAGGAGAGGAATATATCACGGATAATCTGATAGCGGCCAAACTGCATGTGGGCGATATGCTCCTGGTGCAGGGCGAGTGGACCAATCTGGCTCATCTCACTTCGGATACTTCCAACTGGGTGGTGCTCGACCAGCCAGAGAAGACTGCCGACAAGGTGCTGCTCGACTATAAGGCTCCTGTGGCTGCAGCCATCATGCTGCTCATGGTGGCGATGATGGTGTTTGATTTCATCCCTGTGGCTCCGGTTACGGCGGTCATCATAGCCGGTCTGCTCACGGTCTTTGCAGGCTGTTTCCGTAATGTGGAGGCGGCTTACAAGACTATCAACTGGGAGAGTATCGTGCTGATAGCGGCGATGATGCCGATGTCCACGGCGCTGGAGAAGACGGGAGCCTCGGCGCTGGTTTCGCAGACTTTAGTGGACAGTCTGGGGGCGATGGGACCTACGGCTCTCTTGGCAGGCATCTATTTCACCACCTCTCTGATGACGATGTTTATCAGCAATACCGCCACGGCCGTGCTGATGGCTCCTATCGCCCTGGTGGCAGCCCAGCAGGTGGGTGTGAGTCCTTATTCCTTCCTCTTTGCAGTCACTCTGGGAGCCAGCATGTGCTTCGCCTCTCCATTCTCCACGCCGCCTAATGCGCTGGTGATGAAGGCGGGTGGTTACTCGTTTATGGACTATGTGAAGGTGGGTCTGCCTCTGCAGATCATCATCGGCGTGGTGATGACTTTCGTCCTGCCGCTGCTGTTTCCTTATTAATTTGATTATACTTTAAAATAGAACAGGAATGCCCATACCGACCATATATTAGGTGTCAAGAATCTCATTCTTTATCATACGGAGGAGAAGACGCTTGCCACTCGCAAGGAGAGAAATATTCCCAGGAGGCTGCTGAGTATTTCAAGGGCAGGATTGTGGTGCCTGATGACTTGGAGGTAATCGAGTTGTAAAAAAATATCCCCAACCCAAGACAGAATCGTCAAGGATTGGGGACTTTGTTTGGATGCCCCTCCTTTAGAAGAGGGCTGGGCTACTTCAATTCGTAGTCACCATCTCCTTCAGAGCCGGTGTCGCCCTTGTTGTCGCCATTAGAGCCGGTGTCGCCCTTGTTGTCGCCATTAGAGCCGGTGTCACCCTTGTTGTCGCCATTAGGCTTGCCGCTGTTGTCGCCCTCAGAGCCATTAGGCTCTTTGTCTGGGTCTTCCACATCGCCCTTGTCGCCAGAGGTTACTTTCTTTACCAGTTTGCCGTTTCGGTCGTAACAGGTAATCTGGATGGCGGTACGCTGGAGCTCGTTCTTGATCTCCACGTTAGGAGTGAAGATAACACGACGGCTGGTAATCAGGCTGCTTGCCACTTCTGCCACATTACTTACGCTCTTGGCACGAACGCCAAATCGCATGGTTCCCAAACCGGGGATGGCTACAGAGTGACCTTCAGTTGCCCATGCCATGATCACGTTGCCGGCTGCATCCCAACAAGCCTGCATCACGCCTCGGCTCACACCACTTCGGAGTGCTGCCTCCTGAATCACCTTGCTCTCAGTCAGCTTACTGTACAAATCAGTACCGAGCACGTAACGGTAATTTCCCTTCTGCTCACCCACTTGGATGAGGGTTTCCTTTGCTTTCAAATTAATAGCCATAATGATAAGACCTCCTGTAAACTTCTCCCTTCCGGAAATCTTTCCGGTGTTCCCGTCTTTCCCAAAATCTGTTTTTCTTCCTTTCCGCCTGTCAAGACTTTTCTTGCATTACGTTTCCTCAGAAAATCAGAAATCTTGGGGGGTTAGAGGGTAGGGAGAAGGACTCGTTTCGAGGTTTGGAGTCTGGATTGAATTTGATTGAAATAATTGATTGATTTCCCTTCGCAGCCTTTACCGGATGGTAATGGTCGGAACGAAATGGGAAGAATCTGCCCGGGTGGAGATGTTGTTCTCCTGATGTTGTCGCTGGTTCTTTCCGATCACGAGACCCGCAGTACACGAGTTGGAGAGGAATGTGACGACGGCAGAGCACACGGCCACGATGAGATACCTGATGAATGCTTTCATGTTTTGGCTCATAAGCATTTTGCCCCCTTTTAGCTTCGTCTCTCGCAGAAGATTTTCAGAAAGGATTTCCTCCCTTTTGGGAGGGTTCCCTTTCGGTTTTATCCTTTTCCGAAGATTTTCCGGTAAGAGATTCGAAGGACTCGTTGCAGGGCTTGGAGTCTGGTTTGACGAATTTTGGTTTGAATTCAGCTTCCCAGTTAGAGAAAAATATTTTTCCAGTTGGGAAAGTGATTTTTCAGCGCTTTCTGAATCACGATGCAAAGATACGGCATTCCTCATACCCAGTCGTGCGATGTCGTGCGATGCCGTGCGATTGTGAAACATTTAGTCTGAAATTCCCTAAAATTTTACCAGTTTCGCTTTTATGGGGCTAAATTTTACCAGTTTCGTGTTGTAGTGTTAAATGCTTGATTTTACCATTTTCGCTTTTTTAGAGTAAAATTTTACCAGTTTCGTGTTGTAGTGTTAAATGCTTGATTTTACCAGTTTCGCTTTCATAGAGCAAAATTTTACCATTTTCGTGTTGTAGTGTTAAATGCCTTGGTTTTACCAGTTTCGCTTTTATGGGGCTAAATTTTACCAGTTTCGTGTTGTAGTGT
>ERZ1026882.412-NODE-412-length-25236-cov-7.672690_pt1 | contig 25236 bp, 24 predicted proteins | sample MGYA00380171_ERZ1026882 | MGnify/ENA primary metagenome ERZ1026882 (study PRJEB33269, sample SAMEA4719807) | human gut metagenome | biome: human-associated habitat; feature: organic feature; material: feces | place: Cameroon | collected 2013-10 ...
TATAGACCCTGCAACAGGCGATATGGATCCTAACAAGATTGAGGCAGCCATCACCCCTCGCACCACCGCCATCATGCCAGTGCATGTTTATGGCAAGCCATGCGATACCAAGGCTATCCAAGATATCGCCGACAAGTATGGCTTGAAGGTGATTTACGATGCCGCCCATGCCTTCGGTGTGGAGGTGAACGGCGAGAGCATCCTTAACGCTGGTGACATCTCCACGTTGAGTTTCCATGCCACCAAGGTATATAACACCATTGAGGGCGGTGCGATGATCATGCACGATGAGAAGACCAAGCAGCGCATCGACTACCTGAAGAATTTCGGTTTTGCAGGCGAGACCACGGTGGTTGGTCCTGGTATCAACAGTAAGATGGACGAGATGCGTAGCGCCTATGGTTTGCTGAATCTGAAGCAGGTAGATGCAGCCATCGAGGCTCGTCACCAGGTAGCTATCAAGTATCGTGAGGCTTTGCGTCCAGTGGAGGGCATCACCTTCTTTGATGACATGCTTGGTGTGAAGCACAACTACAGCTACTTCCCTATCTTCGTGGATGCGGAGAAATACGGCATGACTCGTGACGAACTCTATGCCAAGATGAAGGCAGCGAATGTCTTGGGTCGCCGCTACTTCTATCCATTGATCAGCGAGTTCTCCACCTATCGTGGCTTGGAGAGTGCAGTACCAGAGAATCTGCCTAATGCACACAAGATGGCAGATAGCGTGATTTGTCTGCCTATGCATCATGCGTTGAGCGATGAGGATGTGCAGAGAACGTTGGATTGCATCGTGAAATAACTACTAAAAATACCCACATATTTATGATACAAGTTTCAGAAATTTCAAAGACAGTTCAACCATCTTTGACTAGGGCTTTGTTCAACATGGCGAAGGAGTATTCCGATGTCATTGACTTCACCTTGGGCGACCCAGATGTGCAACCTCACCAAGCCATTAAGGATGCTGGTTGCGCTGCCATCCAAGCGGGCAAGACTCGTTATTCACAGAATGCCGGACTCTTGCCATTACGTGAAACGATAACGCAATATTACAAGCGCACGGAAGGGTTTGAGTACAACCCTCAGACGGAAGTCATTGTGACGGTGGGAGCCATGGAAGGTCTTTACTTGGCATTATTGTCATTGCTCAACCCAGGAGACGAGGTCATTATCCCTGCTCCTTATTATGTCAACTATGTACAGATGGTGAACCTTTGCCATGCCAAGGCGGTGGTTGTAGATAATCCAGAAGCGGAGGAGTTGAGTTTCTCCATTGCTGATGTGGAAAATGCCATCACACCAAAGACAAAGGCTATCATCATCAATACGCCTTCCAATCCATCGGGAAGAATCATCCTACAAGACAAGATTCAAGCCTTGGCAGAGTTAGCCAAGAAATACGACCTTGTGGTCATTTCCGATGAGGTCTATAAGTGCTTGATATATGACAATGCCAACTTCAAGAGTATTGTTGCCATAGATGGGATGCGAGAGCGCACTATTTTGGTCAACTCCCTGTCGAAGGAGTTCTGTATGACTGGTTGGCGAATCGGTTATGTGTTGGCACCAGAGGAAGTGATTGCCACCATGACCAAGCTTCAGGAGAATGTCGTGGCTTGTGCTCCGTTGCCATCCCAGTATGCCGCCATTGAAGCATTGAGCGGTCATGGTAACTATTCGGAAAACATGGTCAATATCTTCACTTCACGCAGAAATGCCCTCGTTGCAGGTCTTCAGCAGCTGCCCCTCTTGAAGTGTACTGCTCCACAAGCCACCTTCTATCTGATGGTTGACATCTCTGCCACAGGCTATACATCCTACGATTTTGCTGTTGCTCTGTTGAAGGCACAGCATGTGGCGGTGGTTCCGGGCGTGGCATACGGCAAGAGTTGTGATAAATATGTACGAATTGCCTTTACCTTGAATGAGGATAAAATTCAGGAGGGTGTTCGTAGAATTGGAGAATTTGTAAAGAACTTGAATAAATGAAGAGATTGTTGATGCTTGGTGGAAGTCTGTATCAGACATACGCCATCAAGGAGGCAAAGCGTTTGGGCTATTATGTCATAACTTGCGATTATTTGCCAAGTAACCCTGGACATAAGTATGCCGATGAGTACCATAATGTGAGCACCACCGACAAGGAGGCTGTCTTGACTCTCGCCAAGGAGTTGAAGGTGGATGGTGTTGTAGCCTATGCTTCCGACCCAGCAGCCCCAACAGCAGCATACGTTTGCGAGCAACTAGGCTTGCCGACCTCTCCTTATAAGTCCGTGGAGATTTTGTCCAACAAGGACTTGTTCCGTCAGTTCCTGCAAGAGAATGGCTTTACGTGTCCCAAGGCTATGGGCTTTACCACCTACGAGGATGCCTTGGCTCATATAGATAAGTTCAAGATGCCTGTGATGGTGAAGCCTGTAGATTCCTCTGGCAGTAAGGGAATCAACAAGATGACAGACAAGTCACAGTTGAAGGTCTTTGTGGAAGATGCTTTGAGCTATTCTCGTGGCAAGCGATTCTTGATAGAGGAGTTTATCGTGAAGAAAGGTCATCAGATTTCTGGGGATGCCTTCTCTGTGGATGGCAAGTTGGTTTTCCATTGCTTGGGCAATGAGTTTTATGACCCTAATTGTGACAAGGATTTCGCACCTTTGGGTGAGTGTTGGCCATTCCAGATGGACCACAAGTACATCGAAGACTTGGAGAATCAATTGCAACGCTTGATAACCTTGCTTGGCATGAAGAGCAATGCTTACAATGTAGAGGCGATCGTGGGCGAGGACGACAAGGTTTATCTCTTGGAGTTGGGAGCTCGCTCTGGTGGAAGCCTTATCCCACAAGTTACAAAGTATGCCACTGGCATAGACATGGTGACATGGGTAGTGCAGGCGGCAGCTGGTGACCCTATCGACTTGTCGGTGTTGAATGGCAAGAGAGAAATGCCAATCAAGGGATATTGGTCCAACTACATGGTGCATTCTAATGTAACAGGAAAGTTCCAGAGCATCGAGTTTGACAAGGAGTTTGAGAAAGAGCACCTTGTGGAGTTTGTTAATGACCTGCATGTCGGTGACGAGGTACATCGTTTCCGTGATGCCCAGGATTGCATCGGTGAGTTCATTTTGAAGTATCAGAGCATGGACGAGATGTTTGATGTCATCAAGGGAATAGAGAGTAAAATCAACGTAAAAGTGAAATAGGTGATGCAGAATTTAGTAATAGTAGGAATCTCTGACACAGCTGACCGAATCATCAGATTTTTCGAGCACTATCATCTGTTCCATGTTTTGGGGTGTACGGTCAACAAGGAGTATATGCCCAAGGATGGAATAGCCATTGTGGGGGGGCAAATCGAAAAGTTTACCCTCTTGAAGAACTTGAACAATATATAGACAAGGAGAATGACTTGCTGTTTGTCGCTGTTTTGTGGAATCGCCTCAATGCCGATAGACGTAAGCTTTACCAAAAGGTTAAGGATATTGGGTATAAGCTGGCAAACATCATTTCGCCAATGGCTTGTGTCAGAGGAGAGATAAAGGGCGATAATTGCTGGATATGTGATGGCGTAGTCATTCAGGAGCATGTAATATTTGGAAATAACATCTTTGTCAAGGACAATGCTGTTGTTGCCCATTGGTCTGTTGTAGAAGATCATGCTTTCGTTGCGATCAACGCAACAATTTGTGGAGCCGTTACTATTGGAGAGCAAAGTTACATAGGTGCTAATGCCACGGTATTTGATGAAGTCAAAATCGGCAAGAAATGTTTGGTAGGAGGAGCAACTGTTGTAAAGAGAAATGTTCCTGATTTTTCAGTCGTCAAGGTTCCTAATGATACGATGATTATCAAGCAATACCCTGAGGACGTGATTGAAAGTAAATGGCAAGCACACCATAATGTTAGATAATAATGGATGTAAGAATGCTAAATAGTTCCTTTTGGTCAAAAGAAAGTTTCCTTCTTTTGATGAAAAAGGCAGATAAATTATTTACCCCCCCATATCGGTGAGGATTGACTTAAAGGCATATAGTGAGAAGTTGTATGCTTACGCAAGTTTTGTGGTTTGTTGTGAAGGGAAAGATGTAAAAGGCTTTACTGCATACTACAAAAATGTGGATGCCAAACAACTTTATGTCACGTTGATTTGTGTCGATAAGCAGCTTCAAGGGCAAGGTTTGGGCAGTAAAATGCTTGAAATCTTGGAATCATTGAAGGATGAAGGTTTTGAAGCCATAGCCTTGGAAGTAGTCAAGACAAATCAAACGGCATATCACTTTTATAAAAAACACGGATTTATAGAACTTGAAGACAGAGGTGAGAAGTTCTTGATGCGGAAAACGCTCTAGGATTTTTTAGTAGCTTCTGTTTTCGCATAAAAATAGAAGCAATGAAGAAAATTCTAATTATTGGTGCAACAGGATCTTGTGGTTCTTATACCGCAGTAGGACTAAAGCAACTAGGTTATGAAGTGGTAGCTGTAGCACATCGTCCAAATGACAATGGTTTCTTTGAAGAGATGGGAATACCTTATTATTCAATTGAATTGAAAGACAAGACAACATTTGAGCAATTGCCTAGTGATATTGATGTTGTACTGCACTTCGCAGGAGCAATGCCAGCGCAAATGAAAGGCTATAATCCATACGAGTATGTGGATAGTATTATCTCCGGTACACTCAATGTGCTGGAATGGATGCGTGAGATAGGGTGCAAGAAAATCGTTTTCACTCAATCCATAGCAGATATACTCTATAAGTTTGGAACAACAAAGCCGATAGATGACGATGTGGAACGTAAATTCCCTTTGGCAACTGACCATTCCATCTATTCTATATGCAAAAATACAGCTGTGAATATCATAGAGCATTATCATGCACAGTATGGCTTCCAACGATTTATAGTACGTCTTCCTACTATTTATTGTTATAAGCCAAGTCCTTTCTACAATGTGAATGGAGAAAAGAGATGGCTGGGATGGCGTTACATCATAGACCAAGCAATGAAGGGGAACACATTGGAAGTCTGGGGTGACCCAAAGGCAATAAAAGAAATGGTATATGTTGGAGATTTTGTCAATATGATGGAGTGCTGTATCAAAGCAAAGCATGATGGTGGTGTTTATAATATGGGATGTGGTCATCCTGTTTCCATTGAATATCAAATCAAGAAGATCGCAGAGATATTCAATGGTGACAAGAAGTCTGTCATTGTCTATAAGCCCGAAAAGCCTTCTTCACCTCAGTTTGTATTGAGTATAGAGAAGTCTCGCCGTGAACTAGGTTATGAACCAAAGTATGATTTCGAAGCTTTCTTGAAAGCATTCAAGCATGATATGGAAACAGAGCCTATGGCTAAGATTTGGGGTAAGAAAGAAGATTATATGTAAATGAAGGATACTGGGAGTGAAGAAACGCAAGATTGGTTTGGAGGTTTGTCACTTCCTCCCAGTGCTAATAAAAAATAGCTAGATATTTTCTATAAATAATGTTGGTGGAAATGATATACTTTATTTAGTAAAGCAAAAGTGATGAATAGTAGTTATTATTATAGTAATATACGAATTTCTTCTAAGAATAAAGACTTTTTAGAGGAAATGCAGAAATTGTCAGAATCTATCAAACAGCAAGTTTACGTCTTGTCAAGACCGTTAATTGATGGAAAATATAAATATGATGATGATTCTTTGATGATAGTCTTATCTTCAAAACACAAGATAGCTTTTGTCACAACACGATCCGTTGATGATGATTTCAAAGATTTGTGTGAAGATATTATAGACGATATAGGCTCTATAAGTGATAAATATAATTATAAAGAGAAAATTGGCCGCCCTCGTAAGTGGAAAGAAAGATTGATAGTTAGAACTTCTACAAGGGATATTCTTGACATAAATAAATGGTTTAATAAAACAATAGCATTAACTGATGCTTGCGATTATCGAACATTGGACTTACTGATCTCCTTATTCATTGGTAGCGTAAACGACATAAGATGTATTACGACAGAAGAACCTGATAATATCCTTGATAAAGTGAAGCACAAAATTCAGTTGTTTGATGGTCAACAGACAAGATTTATTTATGAGGAGCTGGAAGCTGAAGGAAAGATGATAACGATTCAAGGATTGTCTGGAACTGGTAAAACAGAGTTGCTAATGCATAAGCTAAAAGATTTGTATGTAAAAGATGAAGATGCTGTATTCGGATTTACTTGTTTCAACAAAATACTAGCAAGAAAATTGAAAGAACGAATTCCTGATTTTTTCAATTTTATGAAAGTGGAACAACAGATAGATTGGAATCGACTTCTTTGTGTAAGTGCATGGGGAAATTATGGTGCAGAATATTCTGGTATTTATCGATATATTTGTAGCTATTATGATATTCCTTTCTATAGTTTACGAGAATGTGGAAGTTTTGATGCAGCTTGCCAAAATGCAATAGAACAAGTAAAAGGAAAAGTCAAAGAGCATGGTCATGCTTTTACATATATATTCATAGATGAAAGTCAAGATTTTAAAGAGTCGTTCTTCAGACTTTGTGAGTTGGTTACAGAAAAGAAATGTTTTATAGCAGGAGATATCTTCCAGTCAATTTTTGAGGAAAAGAAAAAAAATGCGATTCCCCCAAATTTCTTGTTGAGTAAATGTTATCGTACAGATCCTAAAACTCTTATGTTTGCACAGGCATTAGGTATGGGATTGTTTGAAAAAGAAAAATTGTGGTGGCTGGATAAGGAACAATGGGAGCAATGTGGATATAATGTGCATGTTGATGGAAATCAATATACATTAACTAGGGAGCCATTGAGACGGTTCGAAGATGTTGATCCGGACTTTGAAAGTCTTAAGATTATAGGCGTTGATAATCTTAAGAATGGCATAGTTAAACTCATTTGGAAAATTTTTGATGAATTTCCTACAGCCACGTCTGATGATATCGCGATAATCTTTCTTGATACGGATAAGTATATTTATCAATATGCTCTTGATATTGAGAGAGCCATAGCATTGCGTTTAGGTAAAGAGTGCAATATTGCTTATGAGTCAAAAAGAACGGAGAAAGGAAAAATTTTAATTAGCAATCGTAATAATATTAAAGGATTGGAATACCCTTTTGTAATTTGTATCACGTTGGAAATCCTTAAGGATAAAAGCTATCGAAATACAATGTACACTATGTTGACTCGTTCTTTTATTCGTTCGTATCTTGTGTTGCCAAAGGGTAATAATGGCTTTACAGAAAATATGTGGAAAGGTGGTCAAGTGATAATGAAAGAGAAAAAAATAGTTGTGACGGCTCCATCAGATAAAGAAATAGCTTTAATAAAGGCATGGGTGAAAGGAGGAAGACAAGCAATGTCATTAGAGGATAGAATAAATAAGACATTTGATGAGTTGAATATATCTGATTCTTTGACTAGAGACAGGATAAGAAACTCGCTAAGTGGATTGTCTATTAAAAATAACGATGTTGTGTTAAAGCAGTTGATACAAACCATTCTAAAAAGTATTGACGATGAAAATCATCTTGCGTAAAATAAATGCTTATGAAAGCAAAAAGTTTTCTCAAACATTGAAGTTACATAAAGATTACACTAGGGTTTTGCTAGAAATAACACGTAAACTTTTGAATAATGATGATGACTTAGAAACACCATCTTTGGAAAAACAAGGCTATATAAAGATGATAATAGATAAACAAAGTCGTATTTTTGTCTATCTGTCATTGGACAAATTTTATACATTTGTATATCCTTGTCAGGTAGAAGTAGATCAAATTACTCACAATGTAAACTCTATCTTTACAACATCAAAAGTTAAATGTACTTTGGAACTGATTTCTAATGCAATTTCAATTTTAGATGATGTAAAATGTGATTCTATAATTGATGTTTACGAGTCAAGAGATGAAGAAGATGCTTTAATGAACATAGAGGCATATAAGTTGTTGGAATATTTTTGGGCTCATGAACCTTGTTATCTAAGATATGATTACGATCCTAAAAGTAGTAATGGAAAATTGCATCCTCTTCACCATTTAGATGTGAATATGTCATTGAAAGGGTCATATAAGTTAGGGCTAAAATCTCGATTAACTCCAACTGAGTTCGAAAATATTGTAGACAAAAGTACAGATTGTTATTTTCTGTTAGATAAACTTCCTTCTCATCTGATGATGTTGAAAGAAAAGAAAAGGGTAAAGAAAAACAGAAAACGCAAGTAACTTTCTTTTTAAAGAATAGATTATGCCGACAGCTATTTTAAAAGTTATTTCAAAAAAAGAGACACTCTCTTTGTTTTCATTTATTCAAGACAAATTACTTAGCCCAAAGTATTATGACTTGAATGAAGCGAATAAGGTGGTGAAGTATGATATTGTAGATCGTATGCAACAGGCAGAAAGTCGCTTGGCAACTTTCGGTTCTGATGCGGTTCTAATCAGAAATGAAGTAAAGCCTCCAGAACTTATACGACATGAATGGGAAAAATTTGATCGTAATTTTGATGGTGATGTTTCGGATTCTTGTAAGCTGAGATATAAACTTTTGCTAGAACAGACACTAGCATTAATCAACTGTATAATGCCTTTGCCTAAGGAAAGTAAATCAACGGATGAAATGCCAGGCAAAGCCGCAGACATAGGAGGATTTGAAGAAAATTTGTCACGCTTGTTAAAATCACGAGAGTCTTTGAAAAAGGAAATCGAGAGACAAGAAGCGAAGGAGCCAAAGGATGAAAAGCACATTCAAAGTTTGAAATCCCAACTTGAGAAATTGGATGCAGAGTACAAAGCAACACTAGAATCTAAGAAGAAAATTGTTTCAGACCAAGCGGCGGAGAAGAACATATCTAATGAAGTGACTGAGGCTTTTGAGAAATTGAAAGCTTACACAACAGTAATTGAGGATGAGAGAGTACGAGCAAAATGGGAGTATTACATTTCCTTGTTTAGTATCCCGTTCTTGATTCTGGCATTTGCCGCTCTATATGGATTCTTTATACGTGATTTGGTCACGAATCGAGATGATTTTTCAGAATTTCTAGATTTTCTCCCATATACCGCTGGCGTACCATTCTTCATAGCTTTATTGTGGCTATGTGTATATCTGAAGGATAGGGCGAGTAAAATCTCAATCGAGTTGAGCACTAGGTTGTTCAATATCCATTATCTTGAAGGGTTGATGCAAATGTCAAATTCTTTGTCTATAAGTCCAGAAGAGTCGATAAAAAGATTGGACAAGACAATGGGTATGTTGATGGACAACTATCTGGCGCAAGTGAAGGACAACCATGTCACAGAAAAGGATATTGCCAAGTTGGAACTGACCGAACTGAAGTCCAATCCATATTGGAAGATATTGCAAGAAATCAAAAGTCTAATAAAATTAATCAAACAATGACACAGGAACAATATAAGTCGATGATAGCTATGTTGATAACAGCTACATTGAGTAAGAAGCTTACATGGGAAGAGAATGAAGGTACATTCTCGACATCTGTTAATGGATGTGGGATTAGATTGTGGTCTTCGTATGATTTTTCTATCGATACCTCCTCTTATACACTTCAACTCTCCAATAGTGAAGGTGTTGTATTCGCGACATATACTTATTCAGAAAACGTGAATATTGATGAGTATAAGCAGTTGGATAACCTGTATAACAGCATCCGTGATGTCAACTATAGAATATCTGCATCAGAAAAGTGCATATTGGATAGGCTAAAGGAATTGACGAAACCAGATGATGATTTGCCATTCTAGTTATATATATATGTATTCTTAGCTATATGCAAGGTTGTATGTGTTATAGGAAAAGCATTTTTGAATTATGTATGAAATAATAAATAAAGGACTCATAGAACAAATTTTGATTCAATCTCTTAAACGATTGTATGAAATTGACGAGCCGAATATCAAGTATGAAGTTTCTGAGCGCAATGTTTGTGCTTGATTGGCTCATCACATGGAAAATGTAATGAGAGAGTATGACCAACAGAATAATTCTTATTATTTTCAGAATTATTATGTCGATGTAGAGTATAACCGCATGGGCTTTGGTGATTTGAAGCATTTTGAAGATTATAAGCACGTAAGTCATTATATGGTAAGCGATTTGCTGATTCATTCTAGAGGTTATGAACGTAATCTTTTGGCTGTGGAAATGAAAAAGCCACGTAATCGGAAAACTGTTGAAGAAGACAAAAAACGATTGAGATCTTTGGTCACCCCTTCTTCTGACGAAAGCCCATTGGATTGTGTGCATGGAACAATGCTGGGTGCTTTTGTCGTCTATAGTATAAAGGGTGTTGATATGGAACTTTTCTATTATTCGGATGAAGAGAGGGAGGTAAAGACAGAAAAGTATCGTGCAGTGTGGGATGTTAATCGACATACACTTCATTATGAGCAAGTATATGAATATTAAAGTTAAAAAATATAGATTACAAATTTATGTACTTATTCATATTTCTTCTTACCCTTTGCTTAGCAATATCTTTTGCTAAGCCCAAAGCCGACTTAAAGCCATTCTCGGTCGAGGCATTGATGCCATTACGAGGTGTGTTGGCGGTCTTCATCGTCTTGCATCATTGTGTGTTGCGAACTGATGGAGTGGCGGCAGATGTGCCATGGGTGCTGAGCCAGTTCTCTTTCATGGGAGCACCTATCGTGGCTGTGTTCTTTTTCTTGTCGGGATATGGCTTGACGAGGAGCCTCAAATGCAAGGGAGAGGCTTACCTACACGGATTTCTGCATAAGCGACTGAGTAAAATACTGATACCCCTGGTACTATGCAGCGTTGTGTATTCACTAGTAGATATAGCTATTCTGGGGGGGGCAATTTTCGAACATTAAGCGAGATTGGCCTTTCCTGCCAAACTGTTGGTTCTGTGTGACTATTGCCATATACTATCTCGCATTTTATATTTTGGCAAAGTGGTGTAAGTGTAAGATCAAGACTTTGGTGATGGCGATGTTTTTGTTCACGATAGCATACATTGCATTGTTGAAAAACTTGCAATTTGGCAATTGGTGGTTTCAGACACCTGTCTCTTTGAATATGGGTATGCTCGTGGTATGTTATGAGGATAAGATGAGGAATATGCTAAAGGCTTCATATCGTTTGATTGCGGTTATCTTGCTCTTTGCTTTGGTCGGATGTGGTTATCTTACGCAGTTAGAGGATATAGATGGATGGCCAATGGGCTTTATGTCGCTTAGTGTGTTGCTGGGTGCTTTCGTCTATGCAATGGTATGTCGCTCGCCTCTTCCAAATAATATAATCTTGGGTTTCCTGGGAAAATATTCATACGAGATTTATCTATTGCATGGAGCATTTATCAGCGTCCTCTTTGGTAGGACATATACATATATAGCAGATTGGTGGCTTGTCTTTATCTTGCTCACCTTGTTGTCAACATTTGTGGCAGCGGTCATTTTAAGAAAAGTAGTGTCTTATATTCATTTGTAATGAATGATTAGAAAAACAACATATTAATTTGAATGGAAGAAAATTTAAAAAGTAAAACAAAGAAAGGATTGTACTGGAGATTTTTTGACCAGTTCGCCAATTACGGAATGCAGTTCTGTGTTGGCATAGTAATGGCAAGATTATTATCTCCTACTGATTATGGTATCACAGCATTGCCTGCCGTATTTATGCTTGTGGCTGGAACCATCCAAGATGGTGGATTGAGTAATGCTTTGGTAAGAAAGCCTGATTTGACAGAGGCAGATTTATCGACATCTTTTTATTATAGTATATGTGTTGGTATTTTTTTATATTTGGCTCTATTTATCGGTGCTCCATACATAGCAGACTTTTATAATACTCCTGTTTTGGTACCGCTTATTCGAGTTACTGCATTGGGATTTCTATGGGGACCATTGAATACGCCACAAGGTGTACTAATGAGAAAAAGTTTGAATTTCAAAACACCTGCTAAAATATCTGTTGCGACCAAATTTGTTTCTGCTATAGTAGGCATTGTTTTGGCATTATGTGGTTATGGCTTGTGGGCTTTGGTTATTTCTGGTTTGGTGTCTGGTCTCTTTAGTACAATTCTCAATTGGCTTGCTGTAAGATGGCTACCTAAAACAGGTTGGTCAAATAAATCTTTTAAATATCTTTGGGGATATGGAAACAAAATTATGTTGTCAGGTATGCTTGATACCTTATATAATAACATAGCTCCTGTTTTCATTGGTAAATATTATTCACCAGCTCAATTGGGTGTGTATAATCGTGCCCAGGGATATGCAGCTATGCCATCACAGAATGTAACTGGTGTGATTGCAAACGTGACATTTCCTGTGCTTAGTACATTGCAAAACGATAATGAGAGACTAGCGTTTAATTATCGAAGAATGTTGAAGGTATCTGCATTTGTGATATTCCCAATTATGTTGATGTTATCAGCGTTAGCTCGTCCGTTAATTATTACAATGATAACGGCAAAATGGGAATCGTGTATTATTTTGTTGCAGATCATTTGTTTCTCTATGATGTGGTATCCAATTCATGCAATAAATCTCAACTTACTTCAAGTTAAGGGACGATCGGATTTGTTCTTGCGTTTGGAGATAATTAAGAAAGTGATGGGCTTGTGTATCTTATCAATATCTCTTCCTTTGGGTTTGGTTGTTTTTTGTAGTTGTGGTATAGCATCAAGTTTAATAGGATTGGTTATTAATACTTATTATACAGGCAAACTTATAAATGTAGGTTTCTTTAAACAAATGAAAGATTTGTTGCCAATATTTTCTTTGAGTTTCGTTATGTGGTGTTCTGTTCATATCTGCATTTATTTTATTTCAAACTTATGGTTACAGATCTTTATAGGAGGACTTCTAGGAGTGATTATCTATCTTGGTGGAGCATTTCTGTTTAAGTTTGACGAAATCAATGATGTAAAGTATTTGTTAAATCGTAAAAAATAGGAAAATGGAAAATACGACAAAGCAAGAGCCTTTGATGTTAACAATTCGCTGCTGTACATTTAATCAAGCACGCTATATTCGTGATTGTTTGAATGGTTTTGTTATGCAGAAAACGAATTTCAGATTCGAGGCAATAGTTCATGATGACGCATCTACGGATGGTAATGCGGAGATCATCAAAGAATACGGGGAAAAGTATCCAAACATTATCAAGCCAATATTGGAAACAGAAAACCAGTGGTCAAAAGGTGACGGCTCCTTGGCACGAATTATGGATGAGAATACACGTGGCAAGTATGTTGCATGGTGTGAGGGTGACGATTATTGGATTGATCCATTGAAACTTCAAAAACAAGTTGACTTTTTAGAGGCGCATCCTGAATACAGTATGTGCTGGACTGATGCTTATGAAGAAACAAATGGAGAAAGAAGAGCTTATAATCGTTATTCTGAAAGTTGCCAATCTTCGATGGAGGATATCATAGAGAAAGGTGGTGCCTTTATCCCGACTTGTTCTATAGTTGCTCGAAGAGAAGTGTATGAAGCGATGCCTGATGAGGCTAAAGGTTGGTATGTAGGTGACTATCCTCTTCAGATGTGGTGTGGTTGGTCTGGAAAATGTTGGTATTTGAAGGAACAGACATGTGTTTATCGAGCAATGGCTGTGGGATCGTGGTCTGAGAGACAATTCAAAAAGCCTGATTCTGCAAAATTGTTGAGAATGTATGAGAATGAGCGTCCGATGATGGATGCTTTTAATAAAATAACTCAGTATAAGTACAACAACTCATTTGAAATTCATGCAGCGAAATCTTTCTTTAATCTTTTGGTTTTGTCTAAAGAATTCAAAAAGGCAAAACCATATTATCTTTTGCGAAAGAAATATGGCATTCATGTTGGTAAGGCAGAAGCATTATTGGTTTTGGGTTGGCCGAGATTGGCAAAAATGGTAATGACCTTTTCTGAAATCAAACATAAACTTTTGAATTAATGGCTGAAAATGGTAGCAATGAACAAATACTGGTATCAATTATTGTACCAGTATTTAATCGAGAGAAGTGCTTGCCGATATGTTTAGATAGCATCCGTAAGCAAAGTTATAAAAATTATGAATGTCTTTTAGTTGACGATGGCAGTTCAGATAATTCTTTAGCTATATGCAAGGAATATTCCGAACAAGATACTCGCTTTAAAACTTTTCATCAAGAAAATGGAGGTGTAGCAAGTGCAAGAAATTTAGGCTTGGATCATGCAAGCGGTGAATGGGTTGTATTTGTTGATAGTGATGATGAGATTTTGCCTTTTCATTTGGAACAATTGTTATCTCCCATATTGGACAACAAAACAAATGTGACTTCATCGATAGACATCGTCTTCTGTGGCTGTAAGTATGTTGAGGGCATTCAAAGGGCTGATCACGTCTATACTTCTAATAAGTATGTGGGTTTGAATGAGGTTAAGGACTTTTTAATCAATACGGATGTTTTACAATATATGTACGCTTGTGATAGAATGTACAGAAAATCCTTGTTGGATGAGTATAAGATTCGTTTTGATACATCATTGGCTATTTCTGAGGATAGATATTTGTGCTATCAGGTGCTTAAATATGTAGGAGGGGTTGCAACTGTACCGCAGGCTTCTTATGTAATTAATGTTTCGGACGGAAATAGTTTGAGTCGCAGATTTTTAAGTTCTGATATTTGTGTCAATAGATATTGTAAACTATCTTCTGCTATGCAAGAATTAGTAGATGTTTACAACCTATATGATAACAAAATATCTGCACTATGGAAGTATAATGTCGATTTGTTGGTGATGGCAATTCATTCATTATACAATGTGAAAGGCAATATATTTAAAGCTGTTTCTCGTCAAGAAGATTTTATGAACAATTACTTTGATGTTAGTTTTTACCAAAAGGTTGCTAAAATTCCTGCCGTAGAAGAAATAATGGAAGATAAACTGCTTCAAAGCATTGTTAAGCATCAATTTTTCAAGATAAATCTTCTTACATTATTAAAATTTATACAGTATAAATTTCAACAAAATTGTAGATGAAAACGAAAATAGTATATTCCCTTATTGCCTCTGAAAATGACTTGTTCTTAGAGGAGTGTTGGGTATCCATCTATTCCTTGAGAATATTCCATCCTGAGGCATGTGTTGTATTGTTGGTTGATGAGCCAACAAAGCAATATATAGATAAATTTCGAGATTTTTGCGGTATGGTGTCAGACATAAAAGTTGTCCCTGTTCCGGATGAATACAATGCTAAGCTGAAATCTCGTGAATTGAAGACAAAAACTCGTCTGTATGTCGATGGCTCAATGCTGTTTTTAGATAACGATACGGTCATTTGCAAGTCATTGGACAAGTTGGATGACTTATCTTGTGATATTGCAGCGGTTCCAGAAACCCATTTGCCATTGAATGAAATGCCATTCTCGCCATTACCTACTGTAAAAACAGTTTTTGGAATTGATGCTTCTGACAGCAAATATTACTTTAATTCAGGTGCTATATATGCATCTGATAATGGTAAAACAAGAGACTTCTTTAAAAAGTGGAATGAAAATTGGAAGTATTCTTGCTTTGAAAAAGGAAACTCGCAAGACGAGCCTTCATTTTTGATGGCAAATCGTGAGTTTGGTAATATAATAGAAGAGCTACCTGGTATATATAATGCCCAGGTTCAGATGAGCTTGAAATATTTTGCTGACGCAGCTATTATTCATTGGTGGCACATGAACTTTATAGAAGACCAAAGTTATTCACCTTATTTCTCCCAAGAAATATACAAGAAACTGAAACAAGAAGGACGTATAACCCTAGAAATAGGTGAAATGATTAGAAATTGCAAGCAAACATTTGCTTCTCCAAGTATGCCTGTCGGTATTGATCAGATGTACTTCTTGTTTTCGCCTGTTGGTAAAATCTTTAGTAAGATTTATAAGGAGGGCGGTGTTGCATCAGCTTTGATGCTTAGAGCAGCAAGTTTGCTGGAAAAAGTTCATAAAATATCAAGACATAAATCATGATATCTGTTATTATTCCAGCTTACAATGCGGCTAAAACTATTGTGTGTTGCGTTGAGAGCCTACTATCCCAAACTTATCAAGATTGGGAGTTAATCATCATAGATGATGGAAGTACAGACAATACTCTAGATGTCTGTCAAACTTTCCAAGATAAACGCATCCAAGTTTATCATAAGCCAAATGGGGGCGTTAGTTCTGCTAGAAATTATGGATTAATCTATGCTAAAGGTGAATTTATAGCCTTCGTGGATGCTGATGATTGTTTGGAACCCATTTATTTGGAACATTTGTGTCAAGGATGTGACTATGATTTGTCAATCACAGGGTTTTGCTATGACAACGAATCTGAAAAATCGAATTCGTTTTTAGAGTTGACAGATAAGTCAAGTATTGCCAAGTCTCTTTCTGATTTGATCAATGCTGACCAGTTGTGCTATCCATGGGGGCGTTTGTTTAAACGTTCTATCATCGAGCAAAACCATATTCGATTTAATGAGAAGATGCGCTTTGCGGAAGACAATGTTTTCAATTGGGAATATCTCTGTCATATCAATTCTCTTCGCATAGATTCTACAAATAAGGATTATCATAAGTCTTCTGATGAAGGCGGTTCTGGATATAATTTGTCTTTTGAGGAGATGGACTATGTTGATGGGCAATTGTTCATGTTATCGCAAAAACTTGAAAGCTATTATGGAATAAAACTTCAATTACATACTAAACTGTTGATGCATGCATTGTTTTTGAATGATATGCTTTCATTGACCGCCACCCAATGGTATGATTATTATAAAAAATATCATCCATGTGGAACAAAGAGTGAAGGGATGGATTTCATTATGGGGACAGTTTATTATATGTCTTTGGTTGGAATCGCAAAAGAAAAACAATATTCAGATAAGAAGTTAAAAATGAGGAGACTAGATGCCTTCTTGGATTGTCCACTCCGTCTTCTTGTTCATTCAAAAATCAAAACTAGATTTTTGATTCCATTTATAAAATTACATCTGTTCAACCTGAGTGGGTATGTTATTGATAAGTTGATAAAATAATTGTAGTTCATGTTTATGAAAGACTTTTGTTTTAAGCATGTTGTATTGTTTATACTATTGTTTATGATAATGTGCTTGGTATTTCAATACCATTTGTTTCATCTTTTTAATGAAATTACGTTGTATTTTTATTTACACTACGATGCTATTGTGGCAGCTGCTACGATTATGTTGTTTGTGCTTCTTTTCGTTTTCATTATGTATTGTAATCGGGAAAAATATGAAGCACTGATTAAAAATGATGTAGAAATTTACAGGAAAGATGTAGTTGCTTTTATGTCAGATACTCCATCAGATTCAGATATGTTGAAACGTGATAGGTATGCAAAATATTTGTTGGATAAAATTTTCCAGACATATTATGTACAAAACGAAAAGGGAAAAAATAGAAATCACTCTTTTGTCATTCACATAGGAGAAAATTATGGGCAAGGTAAGTCATCTTTCCTTTTAATGCTGAAAAAGTATGCTTCATATAACCCAACCAAAGTGATATATATTGAGTTTCTGCCTTGGTTATGTGATAATGAGGAGTCCATAATAAGGGAATTTTTTAACACTTTCATTGCTAGTGTCTCCTTTCGCTTACCTTCAATTCAACATAGTGTAAGAAAATATATGTCTCTTTTGCTTGATGCAATATCTGTCAAGGGATTTCATGGATTGTATTTTGATTTGAAATTTTTTAAGCACCATGATACAATAAAAGACGTACATGATGAAATTCGCAAAGAACTATTGAATATAGATAGACCAATAGTAGTAACAATTGATGATGTTGATCGTTTGCAGAGTTCAGAATTAATGATGGTGTTTAAGTTGATTCGAGATGTGGCAGATTTTCCAAATGTTTATTATATCATAGCGGCAGACAATAACTATTTGGAAAGTATGCTTAAGTCAAGAAATGTCATGAATCCATCTGAGTATCTGAAGAAATTCTTCAACTTTGAATTTCAAATGCCTGCTAATGAAAAAATAGCCTTGGACGTTCTATTAGATAATATCAATACCCTCTTAAATAAGATGTTTGATGATTCCGATGCTATACAAGATTGTCTTGATAGAATAAGAAAACTCGATATTGCTCAGTATATATTCGCCAACATGAGAGAAGTTTATAGATTTCTTAATGTTCTGAATATGCAATTCGATCTTATAAAATCAAACAAGAGCATGAATTTTGATTATTATGACTTGTTCTGTTTGACAGTGCTTAAATTTAGATGTCCAGAATTTTATATTCTTTTACGGGATAATTTTGAAAGAATCTTAGAGACCAATCTGATTCACGGCTGTGATTCTTTGTTGTCTTTGAAAAGCGAATATTTGACAGACTATTCAAATAAAGATGAACAAAGTGTCAATGTTTATAGCAAGCTTGTTGCTAATGCAAAGATAGCGGACGAAGAAATTGTAATGGTTATACTTAATGAATTATTTGGAAAATCAAAGCGTGTTGGTGCAAACAATATCTGCAGAATGAATATGTTTTACAAATATTTTGCAAATGATATTGCCAAAAACGTCATTGATAGGATGGAATTGCTGGAATGCTTAAATTTGTCAAACGTAGAGTTTGAGAAGAAAATACATTATTTTTTCATGGTAGGAAAAGGGCAATCTGTTCAGAATGAATTTCCATTCGTATTTCAAGCTTCTTCTGGAATATCTCTTGATAAACTTCTTCTCAAATACTTGACCTATATAAATATTTCTTACAGGTATTCAATGTCTAACATTATAGACAGAAATACGATTCATTCAAGAGAGGGATATGTAAGTTCAGACAAGGTAAAGCCAAAGTTGGAGCCTATTTTAAAACTCTTTTATGACTCCAAAAATATAGGCTTCGACAAAAAGAAATCGGGGACATATTTGGAAAACTTAAAACATACTTGTGAAAGTTGTGGCGTAGATATGATTTGCCCATTGTTGGTTTGCTTTGATATTATGCGAGAAAACATTGCTGATTATTTGTTTTTGCCACAAAACTTAAAAGATGTTTATTATATTTTGCTTCAGCGTTTTATAAACGAGGTAATGGCTCAAAATCATGAAAAAATAACGGATGGCGTTATAGATACATTGTTGGAGATAACTGGTAGTCCATTTGCTAGCGACTTAGATGATAAACCAATCCGTTGGCAATATGCTTTTGTTGACTATCTTTGCCAAAATGAGCAAGTTTTTGTTGATTGTTTGAAGAAGCAAGTTATTATTTATAGTAATGGTGATATTGAATGGAATAACAGATTTAATACAGTATATTTCTCTGCAATTTATTTCAATGATCATCAAAATTTGCAGAGCCTTTACAATACTTACTCTAATCTTAACAATGTAATTTCAGATTTGAATGCTTGGCATGATAGCACTCCTAAATCTTTGCAAGGATTTTCTTTAAATAGTGCTTATTTTGAGTTTGTAAAGAACTGATGAAAATAAATTAAAAAGATTTTATGATTTCCGTAGTAATACCTTTATATAATAAGGAGGCATCCATCAAGCAGTCGCTGATGAGTGTCTTGTCTCAGTCTTATCAAGAGTTTGAGGTGGTGATAGTGGATGATGGCTCGACAGATAACTCTGTGGCTAAAGTTGAAGAGATTCAAGACTCTCGTATTCGCTTGATTCGACAGGAGAATGGAGGACCGAGCAAGGCTCGAAATACAGGTGTGAAGAATGCTAAGGGAGAGTGGATTCTCTTTTTGGATGCGGATGATGAATTATTGCCAAATGCAATCACTAATTTGTGGGATGGTGCCAAAAATCATCAACTAAGTGATTTTATTTGTGCTCCTTTTTATGTAGTTTATAATAATAAAAGTCGTTTAGCTTGCAAATATCAAGATGCTTGTGTGAAAAATCCATACAAAGGTCATTTTTATGGTTGGCTTGCTCCAAGAACAGGCGCTTTGATATGCAAGAAAAAAATATGTTTGTCTAATCCTTTCGATGAAAGAATTCGGAGATTTGAGGATTTAGAGTGGCTTTTTAGACTTTATAAATATATAAAGGTTTTCACTATTAGCAAACCAGTGCTTAAAACAAATGTAGATTTTTCTTCTGCCTCTCGTGCTCGCAAGAACATCAAGGAGGATTTCTTGGGCTATCTTGATTTCAAAGGTAAGTCGTTTTGGGAGAAAATGGCATTGTATTCCTTCTTCCTTGGCGAGAGAGAGTATTATGGTGAACAATGTAAGAAACTTTATCCGTGGTTATATCGCAGATACGATTGGTTGCTGATATATAAGGTGATAGGGTGGATGAAATAATATTATTAGGAAAAAAATATCATGACAAAAGACAGAGTTGTTTTCTTTGGTCCCTACGATGGCAGTATTCCTATGTACTTTGAAAGAATAGAAGAAGTTGTTTTAGGATATGAGAATGGTAATCATCCAAAGACAATCAATGATTATTTGGAAATGTTCCAGATCTTACAGTTTGTAGAGCATCGTAAGTATCCAAATACTTGGTCAAATGAGAGAATTAGGGGCGTGTTGGATTATAAGAGTGTTATTGCAAAATTCTTCACTCAACTGACACCTGAAACATTGTGCTCTATTTATTCTGAGATCGAACACGCATACCAAAAGAGTGTTTGGCAGATTGTAGATCGTTTTAGACTGAAACATCTTGTACGTAAGGAAGTCTTGCAATATATTATAACTAGCCAGAAAAGCTATTTGCTTAGAGATTTACTTCAATATAAATGGATTGTAGAGTATAATGGGCAACTGGTAGCTGAATTCTTAATGGTTAATCCACATACAGCAGAATGGCTATTAGATTATTATGTTGCAAAAGATACTTTTGGGAAGGACTGCCTCTTATATTTTCCTAAGGTTTTGTCAGGAGCGAATAGGGATATCATCATCCGTAATTATATAAACTCTCCTAAAGCAAATCTTAATTATGTGCGTTTGGTGTTGGTAGCAAAGAGAAGTGTAGAACTTCCACTCCATCCGTTGACAGTTAAGGCTGCTCGAAAAAGAGAAGTTGTTCTAAATCAAGAAGTACTTGAGCATGGAGTTGTTCAGACTATTGCGGTAGGAGTTTGTATGGATCATGATAAGGCTGCGCCAATAAAAAGATATGAAGAGGATGAGAATGGACGACCAGTTTTCATTTATAATAAAAACATTATAGATGGATGCCCAGATGCTACTATCATATATTATTGTGGTATTGTATTTGAGTTTATGACACTGGATGGTCTTATCACTCATATATCTAAAGATTCTGACGTGAGTGGATTTGAACGAGTTTTCGAAATGCAGGCTAAGAATACATATTTTACTCCATTTACCTTTCGCTGGTCTGAGAATATTGCCATATTGCAAATGAAAGCATTGGAAGCAGTTCTGCACGAAAAAGGAAGAAAAATGGAGAATATCATCAAAAACTTTTATGAGGAACATTTGAAAGCTGAGTTCGGTTACAAGGGACGACCTTTGACTCTTCCATCTAGCGAGCAAGAGACTGTTGTGAAAATTCGGAATATGGCTATCGAGATGGATAGTGTTGCTCATCAATATGAATGTTTTGTAGAAAATGGAAGCATAGACGATGATTTGATAGAGCTATCTACTCCTAAGAAATTGACAGATTCTATGAGCCTTATGCGTCGTCGCTATTGTGTGTTGAATAAAAACAATCAAGATGTCTCACACATTATTCGCCTTTTCTTTGGAAGTCAATCAATGCTTTTTTACGTGAATCCATATAAAGAACTTAATTTGAAGAGTCTGTATGAGTTGTTAGAAAAAGGCTTTGAGGTCAATTATGATAGTTATCAGAATTATCAAAAAACTGACGTTGATTTTTTGATAGATGGGGGCTATTTGACAAAGGATGAGAATGGTATTTTAAAGTGTGAGAAGATGTTAGAGGTGATTATTCTGCAGCATCTGCATGAATATGGTGCATGTGGTTATTGGAGTTCTTCTTCTGACGGGAGAGCTATTCTCGATGATATGGAGAGAAAGGGATGGGTAGCTTTTGATAATCATTTGTTCACACCTGAAGAAGTAGATTATTTTAGTTATTATCTGAATAATGAAAAGTTCACGAATGGACCAGCCATTCGCAACAACTATGCCCATGGCACAACACCATCTTATTCTGAAAATAAGCATCTTGCGAATTATAGCCGTCTTCAATTCTTATTTGTTATGCTATTGTTGAAAATTGCAGAAGATTTAGATTTGAAACGCAAATTTGGTAAAGATGAATCTAGTTTATATATAAAATGAGATAATTGTATTTTATGGACAAAATCAAGATTTTAGTAGCATCACATAAACCAGATAAGGTTTATTGTGATGATGTATATACCCCGATTCATGTAGGTCGTGCCATTTCTAAATATAAGAAGGAAATGGCTGATATGATTGGCGATGATACAGGGGATAATATCAGTGCGAAGAATGGCACATACTGTGAACTTACTGCTACATATTGGGCTTGGAAGAATCTCAAAGATGTGGAATATATTGGCTTGGCTCATTATCGCAGATATTTTGAAACAAAGTTCACAAATGAAAATATTGATAAGATATTTGAAAGTTGTGATGTCGTAATCGCCCAGCCATATTTGCATGATAGATACAATGAGATGAAGATGGCTCGAACATTGGTGATGGAAGATGAGGTTATCTTCTTGAAGGTTTTCAAGAAACTCTGTCCTGAATATGAGCAAACCTTGATTGACTATCTCTATGGTTTCAAGGATTATCCTTACAATATGTTTGTGATGAAGAGAAAGACTTTTGACGAGTATTGCACTTTTCTCTTTGCCATCTTATCTGAGTGTGAGAAACTAATGAAGCCATTGCCATATACTTGTTCTATGAGAAGATTAGGAGGAATTGCAGAGTATTTGTTACCAATATTTTGTTTGCATAATAAATTGCGCATTCACACAGAATCTGTAGTTCCTTTTATTGGTGATATAGCTAAGGTAACTTCTAGTTTTAAGCAAAAAATTAAAGTTAGCATTTTGCGCTTTTTTTATGATAAACATAAGCCTTCACGCATTGAAAACATGTTTCTTAAATCGGTTTTAATAGGGCTTAATAATGATGGACTGAATATTTAAGGAATAAATGGAATTAGTTATTTTTCTAACTGCATGTGTAAACCCTAAAGGAATGAAATATACGAAACTAAGTAATTCACAAATTAGGTTACAGCAGTACAAAGATGCACTAGATTGGTATTTAGCCAATACGTCATTGAAAATCCTACTTGTAGAAAATTCCAATGTTGACTTTTCAGAAGATTATAAAGCTCAAATACAAGACGGTCGCTTGGAATTTATCGTATATGATGGAAATATGTATGATCGTAGTCGTGGGAAAGGATATGGTGAGGCTAGTATTATAAAATATGGTTTGGAACATTCTAAGCTTTTAAAAAACAAGCCGAATATTCTCGTTTTTAAAATAACAGGTCGCTTGCTATGTAAAAATATTGAGGAGTTATGTCTTCGTTATCATTGTCGCAATACTGTGTATGCTAATTTTGGCAAAGATGATTGGAATGGAAATATAGCAACGAGTCAAGTTATTATAGCCCCAAAACGATTCTTCTCGGAATATTTTCTTCCAAGACGTGAAGAAATCAATGATAGTCAATGCCATCATTTTGAACATGTGCTTTATGATAGCATTAAGGACTGGAAAAAAGCTGGTGGAAAACATCGAATGTTTTGGATTCCGCCTGTAATAGAAGGAATTAGCGGAACTTATGGTACTGCGATAGATACGAAGATGACAGGCAGCAAACTATTACGCTATCGTATCATGTATTTCTTTCGCCGATTCTTTGGTTATCGAGGTTATGATAACCCTTTCTATCATGGTCAGCCTAAAAAGCCAATGCAGTTATAAGCGATTGCAAGATATTATAAATAACTATATGTGTTTAAAATCTTTATAAGAATAAGTTATGAAATATGATAATCTCATCGTAGGTTCAGGGTTATTTGGGGCCACATTTGCTTATCATGCCAAACAAATGGGTAAGAAGTGCTTGGTGATTGACAAGCGTCCTCAGTTGGGTGGCAATGTATATTGCGAGGATATAGAGGGGATTCATGTGCATAAATATGGTGCGCATATCTTCCATACTTCCAACAAGAAAGTGTGGGATTTTGTCAACTCTATCGTGGAGTTCAATAGATACACGAATTGTCCGGTCGCCAACTATAAGGGCAGATTGTTCAACTTGCCTTTCAATATGAATACTTTCTATCAGATGTGGGGAGTAAGGACTCCGGAAGAAGCGCAGGCAAAGATAAATGAGCAGAAGGCTGCTTATAGTGAAGAGTTAAGAGTGAAGAATGAAGAATTGGGGCTACCGAACGAACCTCATAACTTGGAAGAGCAAGCTATGCTCTTGGTAGGCAAGGACATCTTCAATATGCTGATCAAGGAATATACCGAGAAGCAATGGGGACGAAAGTGCTCTGAGTTGCCTGCCTTCATCATCAAGCGTCTGCCGGTTCGCTTGGTATTTGACAACAATTACTTCAACGACAAATACCAGGGGATTCCTGTCGGTGGTTACAACAAACTTATTGATGGTCTTTTGGAAGGAGTGGAGTGCAAGACAAATGTGGATTTCTTTCAGTCGGAGTATCGTAATTGGAAGGAATATGCCGATAAGTTGGTCTATACAGGTGCCATAGATGAGTATTTCGGGTATTCCTTGGGAAAGTTGGACTGGCGAACGGTCAGCTTCAAGACTCGTGTGGAGAACACTCCTAATTACCAAGGCAATGCCGTGGTGAACTATACAAGTCATGAGGTGCCTTATACTCGTGTGATAGAGCATAAGCATTTTGAGATGTTTGGTCAAGAGGTATATGATTGTCCTAAGACAGTTATCTCTGAGGAATATTCCATGGAGTATAAGGAGGGCATGGAACCTTATTATCCTGTGAATGATGAGCGTAATAATCTATTGGCTGAGAAATACCGTACCTTGGCAAGTCAAGAGAAGAATGTGATATTTGGTGGTAGATTGGCACAATATAAATATTTTGATATGGCTCCAATCATTGAGCAAGTGCAGGAGATGGAAATATAATTTTCTCTGGTTTCTTGAATTTAAGATTAAGCTGTATGGAAGCATAAAGATGTTGTTGGAGTATAATACTTTCCTGTTGTTTTTAATAGAAATAAATAG
>ERZ1026882.413-NODE-413-length-25190-cov-14.008474_pt1 | contig 25190 bp, 28 predicted proteins | sample MGYA00380171_ERZ1026882 | MGnify/ENA primary metagenome ERZ1026882 (study PRJEB33269, sample SAMEA4719807) | human gut metagenome | biome: human-associated habitat; feature: organic feature; material: feces | place: Cameroon | collected 2013-10 ...
CGCTAAGACACAAGGTGTTTATGGTAAAAACTTCGACGCTATCAAAAATTGATGTCGAAGTTCTTATTCTGCATTTCGTTAAGTCGGAATGCTTATCTATTCTATGTATAAAGGAATTTCGGAAAGTTTTCAGGCTGAAATCCCGAAGTCTCTCAGTGTTTCGTTCAAGGAAGTCTTTTTATCCGTACTTTCTTTACGCTTTCCTATTATCAAAGCACAGTTAACGTTATATGTACCCGCAGGAAATGCTTTCGGATAACTGCCGGGAATAACGACAGAGTTCTCAGGCACCACGCCATTGTACTCCACCGCTTCGCTACCCGATACATCTATTATTTTTGTCGAGCCTGTTATTACTGTATTTGCTCCCAATACAGCTCCTTTTCTAATCAATGCTCCCTCGACAACAATGCAACGAGAACCGATAAAGCAATCGTCCTCCACAATCACCGGATTTGCTCCCACGGGTTCCAATACTCCTCCGATTCCGACTCCTCCTGCCAAATGCACATTCTTTCCTATTTGGGCGCAACTGCCTACCGTTGCCCAAGTGTCAACCATGGTTCCTTTGTCCACATAAGCCCCTATGTTGACAAAGGACGGCATCATTATGCAACCCTCAGCCAAGAAACTGCCGTAGCGAGCCACCGCAGGGGGAACGCATCTTACTTTCAATTTCTCAAAATTCTGTTTTGTCGGTATTTTGTCCCAAAATTTCAAATCTCCGCTCTCAATGCTATTTATCCCGCACAATGGGAAATACAACAAAATTGCTTTCTTTATATCTTGGTTTACAACCCATTCGTTGCCTTTCTTCTCTGCAACTCGCAACTTTCCGCAATCCAAGTTCTCAATAATATTCAAAATTTCCTGCTTTACGGTCTCATCATTCAATAAACTGCGGTCTTCCCATGCTTTTTCAATCAATCCGATATTCATATCTCAAAATTTTCGGCAAAGTTAGCCAAAACATTTCACCCGCAAATCTCTGCCCTGACTTTGTTTTATCAGGCTTGCCAGAGTATAATACAAATTCCTTTTTTCTATCGGAAAATCAAAGTCTTGCAAACATATATCATGAAACGCCGATTTGTCGTTGATGAAACGCCGAAATAATTTTTTCAAAGGCCGTTTCGTGAAATTCTTTCGGCCTTTGATTTTTCTCTAAGTGTAGAATGTCATTTGAAGTCGGCGAAGGATCTTGCAATACGGCAATATAAGCTGTTATTTTCGGAGACTGTGTCGGGCTTGATTGCAAATGTGAGCGGAGAGTGTGGCATGTAATTACAATATTGGAATACAAGAGTTAGAAAAAGGATAAGCTGATTAAATAAAAAGGGGGAACGAGCTATATCGGGTAAAGATTTATGAGACTTGCACGAGAACAAATATAGACAAGAGGTTTGATAGATGTATCAGGAAAAGGGAATGTGAAGGTATTGTCGGATTTTGTGTTATAGTGAAGGGTGAAAGGAGTGAGGTTTCTTTCCTTGTTTTCCTTTTTTTTGCGAGTTTATTCTTCTTCGTCTTTCTTGTCTTCTTCCGGAAGGCTGTTGCAATGAGTTGTTATTGCTTCCTGTGCGGAGAGATTGCCGTTTTCAACTGCCATGTGGAGATAGAAGCAGCCTTGTGCGACTTTCCCTGATTTTATGTATGTCAATCCCAAAATATATTGAGTGTCCGAAAACTTAGGATTCAAGTCATTGGCTTTTGAAAGCAGCTTTATGGCTTGTTTGTAACGGCTTTCCGAATAGGCAATCCTGCCGAGATTGAAATAAGAGTCCGCATAATCGGGGTGGCGTTTGAGATTGATTTTATAATGTTCCACGGCTTGCTCCTTGAAGCCTGCTTTTTCCAAAGCTATTGCAAGATTGTTGTGTATGTAATTGAGATTTGCATCATACTTCAAGGCGGTTTGGAAATTCATCACAGCCTCTGCATAATTTCCGGTATTGGTGAAAATAATTCCTTTTTGGTTGTAGTATTGTGCAATGGTGTCGTTGATTGATATGGCAGTGTTCAAGTCCGAGAGGGCTTTGTCATATTGCAACAAACGAATGTAACAAATGGCACGAAGGCAATATAATTCATCGGAATTGCTGTGCCTTATACATATATCCAAGTCCTCTATGGCTCCTTTGAAGTCATTGTTGAAGCCTTTTGCAATGCTGCGGTCTTTGTATAGAGAGAGCGGTTTGTAACCTATTGCTTCGGCATTGTTGTAATAAGCCGTTGCGGAAATGTACTCCTGTTGTCGGGCTTTTAATCGCCCCATTATATAATACGAAATGCCGAGAGGGTAAGTCTCTACGGTGGCAGATAATTGGTTATAGCATTCTTTGTAGTCTTCGGAGACGAAACAAACAATCGCAAGGGCTGTTTTATAATCCGGAATGTCTTCTTGTTCCTGTGTGTCTGTGTATTCTTTTATATTTTTGGCTATAAGCAGTAAATCGTTCTTGTTCAAAATTTTCAGTTGTCGGTAAAACAGTTGCGGATTTGCCTCCATAAGTTCGCGGCATTGTTCTGCGAGTTCTTCCGAATCACCATTGAAACAGGAATAATAAAGTTTCAGAATGTCGCTTATCGAATCCGCTATATTGTTATCATCTATGTAAGAAAGTAATTCGCGGGCTTCTTTGTGCTTTTTGAGTTTGTATTCGCAGTATGCTTTGGTTGAGAGTAATACCTCGGCACTGTCTGGATTTACGGCTTGGGTTTGAGTTATGAAATCTGCCGCTTGTTTGTATTTTCCTTCGTTTATGTATGTTTCGACTTGTTCTGTAAGGCTTGTTCCTTGCGAATACATCGTCAAGCAGCAGAAAACGATGGAAAAAAAGAGCAACAGTGTTCTCATATAGTCAATTCCGCCATGCCTTGCCTGATGATTTCGGCTTCTTCTCCTGTATAATCGATAACTGTTGAGGCTTGATGGGTTGGTATATTGCTTTCTATTACCATTTCTACCTCTTTGCCGAATTTCTCTTCCAATAATTCTCCGTTCATATAGTAATCGCTTTCTTCGCCTATGTGAGGTACGGAAGTGATAAGCAAAGGATGTCCCATATTTTCGGCAATGTCTGTTGCCACTTTGCAATTCGGTATTCTTATACCGATGGTGCGTTTCTTTGTAAGGAAGATTTTCGGTACTTTGTTTGAGGCTTGAAAGATAAAAGTGAAAGCACCGGGAGTGTTTTGCTTCAAAAGCCTGAATTGTTCCTTCGTAAGGGGTTTGGTGTATTCGGAGGCTTGTGAAATGGAACTGCATAGTATGGAAAAGACTGCCTTTTCCAATTTTTTGCCTTTTATTTGTGCCAATCGGCTTGCCGCTTTATGGTTTGCTATATCGCATACGAAGCAATAGAAACTGTCTGTCGGAATAATCATGACGCAACCATCTCGCAAAGCATCGGTTACTTTGTTTAATTGTTTCCTATCCAAAAAATCATTGTATGCTATCATGACTACAGCTTATTATATAAGAGCGACGCTTCATCGCCTATGAGATAATCGTTTCTTTATATCAAAAAAATAAGTACCCGAGACAAGACTTGAACTTGCACGTCGAAACCGACACCACCCCCTCAAAGTGGCGTGTCTACCAATTCCACCACTCGGGCATTTGCGTTTGCAAAGGTACGTATAAGTTTTGAATTTGTCGCAAGTTTATTCGTTTTTTTTCTTTACCTTTGCCGCCCGATAGAAGTTCTGAAAAGCCTTATGCACTCAAATAACAATCGGAAAAAGATACTGTTGATAGAGACTGCAACCTCGATTTGTTCGGTTGCTTTGGCAGAAGAAAATCGTGTTTTGGATTTGTCGGAAAGTGATTTGCCAAATTCGCATTCTGCCAAGCTGCATACATTGATTGATGCCATGCTTAAAAGAAATGATACTCCTTATGAGGATTTGTCTGCCGTGGCTTTGTCGCTTGGTCCGGGTTCTTACACGGGATTGAGAATAGGAACATCGGCGGCAAAGGGTTTTGCATACGCTCTCGATTTGCCTGTTATAGGAGTGGAAACGCCTCTTGTTTTGGCGAATGCGGCATTGAAGCGGCATAAGAACTCATATATTCTGACAATGATAGATGCTAAACGAATGGAGGTCTATGCCAATATTTTCGATTCTCAAATGAATGAGATAAAAGCCTGTTCGGCAGATGTATTAAAGGAGGGTATTTATGATGAATATCTTTCGGATAAAGCATCGGTGCTTTTGGTAGGAGACGGAGCGGAGAAGACACGTTCGCTTTTCATGAACAAAGCCAATTACTTTTACGATGCCGACATAAGACTTTCGGCTTTGCATATGCTTGAGCCGGCTTGGAAAAAGTATTTGGCGGAAGATTTTTTGAATACTGCTTATTTTGAACCGTTTTACTTGAAAAGTTATATTGCGGTTCACTCACAAGTGAAAGGATTACGCTGATGGGAAAAAACAAATTGGAACGCTTTGCCGAAAATGCAGGCTTCAAAAACCTTATACAACTCTCATTCGAGGAAATAACCAAGTTGGGACAATGTCCGCTGAAAGGAAGATGGAGAGAGGAGTTTTTCGGCAATAACAACCCTATTGTCTTGGAATTGGGTTGCGGTAAGGGTGAATATACTTTGGGATTGGCAAGAAAATATCCGCAAAAGAATTTCATAGGTATAGATATAAAGGGTGCGAGATTGTGGAGAGGTTGCAAGACTTCAAACGAAGAGAAAATGGGAAATGTGGCTTTCATTCGTACTCATATACAGATGATAGGCTCTTATTTCGATAAAAATGAGGTTGATGAAATTTGGATAACTTTTCCGGACCCTCAGCCGAAGAAACCCAACAAGAGGTTGAGCTGTGAGCGTTTTTTGCAACTGTATTCGCAGGTTTTGAAACCGCAAGGTCTGCTTCACTTGAAAACAGACTCTTTGGAGCTTCACGAATATACCTTGAACGAAATCCTTATTCCTTCTCACAGAGAGGTGCTTTATCATACGACAGACTTGTATCATTCCGATTTTACGGAAGATGTGATAGGCATACAAACCTTTTACGAGTCCATGTATTTGAAAGAGGGGAAGCCGATAACATATATAAAATTCCGTATCTAAGCAATAAGGAAAGAAAAAGCACGTTCAAGTAAAGAGATTGACCAAACAGCGTTTCGATATTTTCTTTCGCCGATTCGTTTTAACGAAAGGCCGAAAGAAAAAATTGAAAGGCCGAAAGAAATCATCAAATAGGAACAATTAGAAATCAATACTTTAACGAAAATGAAAAAAACAATTTCTTCACTAATGCTTGTGCTGTTTGCCCTTGGCGTTTTTGCACAAGGAAACGAAGCAGAGAACACAAACAAATGGATTGACACTTATTCGTCCCTTAATGCTGCGAAAGATTGGAACGGAATGCTTGAAAAGATTTCCGAATGCAGGGCAGAGGTGCCGAATTGGGAGTTTGCAGATTATTATGAAGGAGTGGCAAACTTCAATTTGAAAAACTACCAAAAGGCAGTCGAAGCATTGTCGAATTTTATTCAAAAGAACAGTGAGACGCCTGCTGCTTATCTTTGCAGAGCTAACGCATACTTGGAAATGAACGAGGCTGATTTTGCCATAAAGGACTATGACATGTATTTGAAATCTAATCCGAATGAGGTTGCTGTCATGTTGAGCAAGGCTCAGGCAAGAATGATAAACAAGGATTATGCGAATTATATAGCGGATCTTACAGCTGTTTTGGCAATAGATACGAAGAATATAGAGGCTTTGTCAAACAGAGCTGCTGTTTATGCCATTCAAAAGGATTGGAATGCAGTGATAACGGATTTGACCTCTGCAATAGCTTTGCAGGAGAAGCCGGAATTTTATTATGACAGAGGTTTTGCACAGTATTCTTTGAAGACGCCCGAAAGTTTGGCGGCGGCAATAGCAGATTTCACAAAAGCCGAACAACTCGGTATGCAGACAGAGAAACTGTATCAATCTAAGGCAACATGTAACAAGATGTTGAAGAAATTTGCCGAAGAAGTGGCAGACTACAACAAGCTCATAGAGTTGAATCCTAACAATACTGATTACTATTATAATAGGGGAGTGGCTTTGTTCAAAAGCAACAGTTTCAAAGAAGCCTTGACGGATTTCGATAAGACCATAGAGTTAAATCCTAAACATATCAACGCTTACAAATACAGGGCAAATACCAAAGGCAAACTCGGAGACAAAGCAGGACAAGCCGCAGATGTGGCAAAGGTTAAGGAACTCACGGGAGGTAAGTAAAGGAAGACATAGATTTTTTTGATAATGACACCGTCCATGCGGCATTGTGCAGACATGCTTGTGCGGACGGTGTTCTTTTTTTGCCGATGCGACGAATGCTTGTCGAAAGCCTTTTTCATGAACTCAAAAAATACAAAAAGGAAAGAAGTCTTCTCGATGTTGGTTTTTTACCTTTGGAATTGGGTTATGTGGTAAAATCTTCTTACCTTTGCAGACTGATTAGACCGAAGAAATAAACACTCAATGATAATGGAAAATAATAAGTTGTTTTCAGAATTTCCCGAAGTAAGCACGAAGGAATGGGAAGAAGTAATAGCAAAAGACCTCAAAGGAGCCGACTATGAGAAAAAGTTGGTTTGGAAAACTTTGGAGGGTTTCAATGTACGACCATATTACAGAGCGGAAGATTTGGCTACATTGGAATATTTGAACGGTAATCCGGGACAATCTCCTTTCGTAAGGGGTTACAAAAAAATCACCAATGCATGGGATATACGTCAAGACGTAATGGAATGCGATATTGCAACAGCAAACGCTATTGCCTTGGCAGGTTTGAAACGTGGAGTTACTTCTCTCGGATTGGTGGCAAAGAAAGTGAAAACTGCTGCGGATATGAAAGCCTTGTTGAAAGGAATAGACCTTTCCGCAATAAAGATAAACTTCATCAAATCCGAAGACTACCTTCAAACAATAAAGCTTTTCATTGATGAAGTGAAGGCTCAAAACGTTGATGGCAAGAAGGTACAAGGCTCAATCAATTTTGACCCATATACATGCGCACTTAAAACAGGTGAGTTTTGCGGAGGCGGATTGGAAAAACGCTATGACGAATTTGTTGAGATAATGAATTTGGTCAGAGAGAATATTCCTGCATTCGATGTAGTAACCGTAAACGGAAGTGTTTTCAATAATGCAGGTGCAGCCATAGTTCAAGAATTGGCATACACCCTTTCGGCAGCAAACGAATACATGTATAATCTTACACAAAGAGGAATTGCTCCTCACTCTGTGGGATACAGAATGGTGTTCTCCTTTGCCGTGGGAAGTAATTACTTCATGGAAATAGCAAAATTGAGAGCTGCAAGATTGTTGTGGACAAAGATTGTAGAGCAATACAACCCTAAATGCCCTACTGCATACGAATTGCACATCCATACGGAAAACTCTTTCTACAATAAGACGGTTTACGATCCATACGTCAATATGTTGAGAACCACAACCGAAACAATGAGTGCAGCAATAGCAGGAGCAGATTCCATATCTGTATATCCTTTCGATGTAACTTTAAAGAAAGCAGATGAGTTTTCCACAAGGATAGCAACGAACCAACAAATACTCTTGAAAGAGGAGTCTTACATGGATAAAGTCGTTGATCCTGCGGCAGGTTCTTATTATATAGAAAATCTAACCAATGCCTTGGCGGAAAAGGCTTGGGAGATATTCAAGGAAATAGAGGCGAAGGGCGGATTTGTTGAAGCAATCAAAGCAGGCATTATACAAGACGCAATAGCGGCAACCGCTGCAAAGAGAGCAAAAGACGTTGCCACTCGCAAAACAACCATATTGGGAACAAACCAATATCCTAATTTGAACGAGCCTAAACCAAAACTCGAAAAGAAAGAATGTTGTTCATGCAAAGCAAAGGGCAATGATATAAAGACCTTGCCTTGCAATCGTTTGGCTGAACCTTTTGAAGCCTTGAGAAAGGAAAGCGAAAACGCAGCAAAGACACCTAAGGTATTTTTGTTGACATATGGAAATCTTGCAATGAGAAAAGCAAGAGCTCAATTCTCAACAAACTTCTTCGGAGTGGCTGCATACCAAATCTTGGACAATGCAGGCTTTGCCACACCGGAAGAAGGTGCGAAAGCAGCAGTTGAATCCGGAGCCGATGTAGTGGTATTATGCTCTTCCGATGACGAATATCCGGAATTGGTTTCCGGTACATTGCCGACATTGAAACAGCATTTCAAACATATAGTTGTTGCAGGAAACCCTGTCGATAATATGGAAAGTTTCAACGCACAAGGCGTTACGGATTACATTAACGTCAAAACCAATGCTTTGGAAAGCTTGATAAAATACAATAAAGCTTTGTTGTAAATCGCAGAATAGGGATATTACAATATCGAAAGCTGCCGTGTAACTCGATTAACACGGCAGTTTCTTTTTTTATTTCCGCCTTATTGAACACTCTTATTTGAAGCTTATTGATTGAGCAGTGCGGGAAAACGAATGCCGACAACAAATAAAAGCCATCCAAAGCATATTGCTTTGAGCTTCTGACACCAAACTTTTCTTATTTCATATCTTTCTTTTTGCTATGGCATAAGGGAATAAGTGGTTGCATATGATTTTTTATCAGAATCGGGATTTTCATTTTCCGTGCTTCATCACGACTTTTCAAGTTTTTTGATTTGCAGGGAATTTCTCTTGCAAGACAGGCAAAATCGAAGCTGAAATCGGCACATTCACTCTTTTCAATCAAGAATAAGAGAGCGAAGAGAGGCAAAGAGAGAGGCGAAATGCACAAAGCCCGTAGGATGAAAACCATATTTCCTCAAAAAAACATCCTTATTGCTCCCTTTGCCGCTCTTTGCTCTCATACTCTTTCGTTCTTAATCCTCATTATGCAAAAGAGAGAGTGGATAAAGGTGAGAAAAATATCTAACTAATTACAATTCAAATGATCAAGAAAAAATACCTTTCTCCACTCTCTTCCGCATTCATTTCATACTTTTTTCTTTATACCTTCCGATAAAGCGCTTTGCTCTCATTGTTTTTCCTCCTTTTTTTACTACTCTCCCTCCCTCTCTTTTCTCTTCCGAACCTTAATTTCTGCAAAACACCGAAAGATACGGAGAGGGAGAAAAGACTTTCCGTCGTTGCATTCGGCGTCTTCGTCCTTGTTTTCTCAAAAACAGAGAGTAGAGAAAAAATGATAAACATCAAAGGTAAACTGTTACAACAAGAATATTTCTCTACTCTCCCAAAGTTCTTTCGCACTTTCAGTCCCTCTGAAAAGAATAGTAAAAAGGCAACGCATTCATGAAAACAATAAAATTCGGTAAAAATGCTCTTATTTACTCTCCTCTATGCTTCCTTCTCTTCATATATCCAGCCCCTTATTTCCTTCTTTTCGCAATAGGCATTCGGCAAAACCATATCTCCATAAAGCCCTTTCCCGCTTTCCTTTTTTCCTCTCATTCTCAAAATCATTGTCAAGAAAAATCGCTTCCCTTGCCGGAGAAAATAGTGGAGAAAGTTATGAAAAAATGTATTTATGAAAAGACCTAATGCTTCAAAAAACTTTCTCCGCTCTCTACTTCCAGCTTAATCACAGCTTCATATCTTCCTTCTGCTTTCCGCAAACATGGAAATTACCATGAGAAAGAGACTGTTCACTCTGCCGATATAAGCGGGAAAAGGAGAAAAATACTTTATAAAATCAATGAAATGAACAAAAAACCTTTCCCCGCATCTTATTAAACCAAAGCACTAAAGCTCACTTTCTACTCCAAGTTGCGTTCTGCCGAGTCTGCACTTTCCCAAATCTGCTTTTGATGACATAATTGTGAAAATCAGACAGCAGAAGAGCATGTCCGAGTTTCGAAAGTTGCATTTCAAAGCCTGAAAAAACTTGAAAGAAAAACTATTCTTGCTTGTTCTTATCCCGAAATTGTCAAAGACCCTCTGCCACTTGTTTATTTCCTATGATACTATCATTCCTTAACACTCCTTGCATCGGCGTTCAAAAACAAGTAAAAACATCCGCCAAGCAACATAAGGAACTCCATACTTCATATCCAACCATCAAGCAATCTTATCCCCCCTCTTTTTACCCCATCACCGCTTGAATAGAGAGTAGAGAAAGCTGAGAAAAAAATAACAATATTACATATCTACAACTTAAAACAAGCCTTATCTCTACTCTCTTTGCTCCGTTTCTTACTCGCCCACAGAGCATTTACTATCAAAAACAGCCTTTTCAAAGAGTAAGGAAAGGAAAGATATAATATTAAACGTAAAATCAACCATGTAAAAGCCTTTCCTTACTCTGCAGACTTCATGAAGGAAACATATCTTTCGCCTTTTCTCACTTTGCAATGGGGACAAAGAAAGAGCGATCAAACAATATGCCGAACTCTCCAAGCCTGCGTTTTAACACTCATGTCTCAGCATTTGCCGTGCAATCCCAACTTGATAGCCTTACCTGCGAAAGAGAATACATCTTCCTCTCTCAGAGCGGAATGAACTGCAATTTTCTTGGCGTTTCCGCTCAAATCGATAGGCTTTTCTCTGAAAACCTTTGCAAAAAACTCATCTCTCGGATACTTACCCACAGAAATCGTTCTCTTTACTTTAATATAACCAATAGCCATAACATTCTGTTTTTAATGTGATTACTTCGTTTACATGATGGCAATTACAACTTTCCTTCTTTCTTTTTAACGTATCTTGTATGTGTTTTGTTGCATGTGAATGGAATTTTTTTCGTTTCAACCCTTATAAAACTCGCTTTCCTGTAATTTCAAACTCTTATATCCTTTCTTCCTAACCCTCCTTTCTCTCCTTACAACCCCGTTTCCTCATCGTATCAAAGCCGACTTTCACACTACGAAATTCCTTTTCCCTTTATAGTGAATTTAGTTTTTATAGAAGTTCTAAGCCTTCCGGTTTATCTATGAAATCCGGTTTTTCGGACTTCGGAGATGAGGGAAAAGAAAAGAGGCGGGATTATTGCTTGTTTTGTAAGTCGGTGATTTTATCGGTTAATCGCTCAATTTTTTCTTCCAATCGTTTGACATCGGCTTCTAAGTCATCATTATTGTCGCTGACCATTGCATCCACAAATATTGAATTGACAAGCGACATTCCTAAGATACCGCCGATTACCAACAAAATGGAAAAGTATGTTTTTACCAAAATAATTATTGCTTCCGAACTATTGTAATAGGTAGAGATGGCATCGGGAATTTCATACCAACCCTCCACGGTGAATAATCTGAAAACAGAATAAATGCTCTCTACCGGATTGCCGAAATATTCCGGAGCAGCTTTGCCGAACATGATGCAATTAAAGACCGAAAATACAATCATGATGATAAACAAGCCGAAGAATACGCTGTAAGAGTCTTTGATTGCTCGCTTCAAGCCCACGGTAATAGCTCCTATATTGGGAAAAAACTTTATCATTCTGAACATCTTGAATGCACGAAACACTCTTAATACCATTAAAAATGATAGATTCATATTCATGGAAATAAACATATTCAACAATGAAGGTGTTGTTACCATAACAAGAATGCCATCAAATCTGTTCCAAGCATCTTTCCAATATTCCTTTATTCCATAAACACAATGCTTGACAATCATTTCAATCAGGAATATCAAGGATATTCCGCAATCTATGTATGTTAGCATGGAAGAACGATACCCGCTCTCTTGTACAAAGATGGTGATAAAATTGATGACGATGAAAGTCAATATGATTTTATCGTTGAGAAAGAAATTTATTACTCTTTGTTTCATTGCAGATGATATTGGCGTGCCAATATGTTTTTGTGAATATTATCTATAAGAAATCGAGTTCTTAAAAGAGGTCGGAAAGTACGATAATGGCTATTGTCGAATTGAAAAAAGTTATTCCGTTGCCGATGGCGGAGCCAAGTCGCATTTCAAATAGACCGAAGAGACTTCCTGTCCAAAATAACAAGCGTGGAGGTACGGTAAATCCCCATGTCAGCAAACCATAAACGAACCCTATTCCGCCGATGATTAACGGTAATGTGAAATCCAAGCCTCCTTCACCCAGTAAAAAACAGAAAGAAATCATTCCTATCGGATTGAGGATATTCGTTACTATTGAAATAGCCCACATCAATAACATCAATAACATCATGTCGAATAAATTATAGCTTAATAAACAGACATATACAACCCATAGGAACTTGAACGAGTGTGGTTCCTATGGGGTTTTAAGTTGCGTTATTCGAATTACTTCTTTCCTGCTGCTGCAAGAGTTAGGTCATCACTTACCAAAACCGTGTCATCTGCATTTGCAACTTGGACACCTATGCCCCATTGTGCAGCAAATTCTTTTTCGAAAGCTCCGACAGTTTTGTTGCCACGAACACTTAGCTCTCCGCCCTTTGCTCCTTCTGCACGAATAGAAGCAAGTGTTGCAGTGTCATCCGCATGTCTGCCTCGGCAAGAAACGTTCATATAAATACGAAGCGAACAACCGAAAGCTTCTTTGAATTCGGTTTTGAGTTTACGTACGGTGGTACGTCCATGAATTTTCAAGTCTGCCATAATCTCTATTTAATTATTAATGTTCTATTGTTCTGCTGATGTTTAAGGTTTCAATGATTTTTGAAAGAGATAATCACTTGCGTTTCTTTTCTCTCGCCAATGATTCTTTTGTTGATTCTATCTGACGTTTCAAGTTTTCAATTGCTCTGTCGTGCCTGGCGGCAGCATCAATTTTATTTTTGCGATACGTAGCCTTTGATGAAGGAGACAAAGCTTGCTTCACCAAGTCGGCATAACGGGCATTATCGGCTTTCTTTTTCTCCCTTTCTCGTGCCAAACTCGCTCTGAGGTCAATCAACTTTTTTTGATAATATTCAGCACTCATATCTCATTTCTCTTTGTTTTTGACTACTTGTATTCTCCGCGTGCTGCCTGCCCGATGGTAATTCCATTAGGAACACATATCGTTCCTTCAGGATTTTTGACTTGGACAGTCAGACCATAGGTGGTCTTGAACAATTTCTCTGCTTCTCCAACTTTCATCGATGCCTTAATCTTTATTTCCTTATCGCTTTTGACATCGATTTTTGCACTTACCTGTTCGTTCAGTTGGTTGATTGTTAGATTTTCATCTGCTATATGAGTGCCTTTGTATATGCACAAAGAACAACCGAACGCTCTTTTGAAGTCGGTACAAATCGTCTTAATCTTCTTACTCGGCGAAACAGTAAATTCAGCCGTATTGAAATGGTCTTTGATATTGTTTAGTATTCCCATATCGTTTTGTTATAATGATTTTTCTTTCTGTGAGATTTTACTCTATTACGACCTCTACATCTTCTTCCCTGACCATATCGGCGACAAGTAAAGTTGTCATTGCAGGAGATATTCCCAATGCTGCCGCTATAATATGTATAATTTCCGTTTGGTCTGATGTGAGTACGTTATCGCAAATTGCTACTTGCATTACAACTTCCAGAACAATTCCGACTTCCTCATCATCAACAGCGTCCGCCGCAGTCAAAAGGTACTTGTTTACCTCATCATCACTTAAGGTTTTAATTTTATTTAGCTCGCTCTCAACAACAGCGATAAAATCCTCTGATTTGAACTCCAAAGCCTCGGCGATTTCTTCCAAGCATTCTTTTTCCTCATCAGAATATTCTTCATCTACCCATATAACACAAGCAACTATCGCTGCGACATTTTTCATTTCTGTTTTCATATTCCTTAATTCCTTATGATATTTAAACTTTCTCTTACTACTATCATATCCGCATGAAGTGCCTATTTGAGCAACTTCTTGATGCGATTGGACAGACTCTTCTTTTTCTTGCGAGCTTTTGCGAGGTTCGCACATCTTTCTTTATACTCCTTTGTACGTTTGTCCATCTTTCCGGAGATTGTGCGTTTTGCCGCAGCCTTCTTTTCTTTTGCTTTTTTGTCTTTGCGAGCCTTTGCAAGATTTGCACACATTTCCTTGTACTCTTTGGTACGTTTGTCAATCTTTCCCGATTGAGTTCTCTTTATCGCCATAATTTTCCTCCTTAGAATTGTTTCTACCTTATATTGTTATTGCCAAACTTTTGCAAAGTAATAGAAAAAACACTTTGCTTCAAAGAAAAATCATTGCCCGAAATAGGCAGCAAGCCCAATCAGGGCAAGAAGTGTGTCGAAAAAAGTTCAACGAAGTACATGAACTCTCCCTATATTTTCACCGGACTTGTAGACCTTGTCGCCATGTCCGTTCACATTCGATAAAGCAAAAGAACAGGCCGTTTCGGTAATGCGGAAATGGCCTTTGCGGCGGCTTTTCCCCTCTCCATAAAATAACAACAAAACCGGACGGCAATGAAATCGGATTTCGGCAGGCCGCCGTGCCGGGAGATGATGCAGACTCCATAAAGAAAGCACTTTTGCAGCCGGCATCATCGGGCAAGGAAGAATTGCATGAAAAAGATACCGATCCCCAAAAGAAAGCCGACGTATTATTTTCGAATGAAAGCATTGGAAATCATCGGATAAAGGCAGGGGAGAGTTGAAATTCTTTATCCCATCGTTGCAAAACGGGAGGGGAGATGAAAAAAAAGCCCCTTTTTGAATATAAAAAAGGGGCTTTTTATATAGCAAAAAGGGGCTTTTTTCCTTACTCCCATAAAGGATAAAAATGATAGCATCAAGCGTGCTAACATTTTCATCAAGCTTTGTAAGAGGAAAGTGCGAAAAGAATGTGTTCTCCGAGCGGGTCGGAAGAAGGCGATGACGGAATAAATGCAATGAAACAAAGCATGAAAGAGACACAAGACAAAGTAAATTCCAGACAGACAAGGAGTATTGTTTTTCAATTCGATATATTCATACTGTTTCATACCATGTTGAGATTGATTGCAAAGAAACGATTTCGTGAACTCGGAGTTCGAGGCATTGAAAGAGAATGCCTTGCTTCAAATCCCCGAGCTCGACGGCAGAAAAGCAAGAACATTCGAGCTCAAAGCCGCTCGGGAGGCTTTGCGAATAAACGTAGGCGAATTGCCTGAGGCAGTCTGTACCATCATGCCCGGCAATGCGGCAAGGAAACCGACAGCCGGGTAAGCCGTAAAATTCCAACTATCGTAATGCAAGGAAGCCGTAAGCATTATAGCCTGCGGCTTCCATTGTCATTGTCTAAGTTCAACTCATAAAGGGAGTGGAAAAAGTTCAAATAAAACTCAAACAAGAGAGTGGAAAAACCCTTCCTGTTCGAGTCTGAAAAATGACCATCTTTGAATTCGATACAGTAATCTGCAAGAAGCATAAGAACCCGTTACTTACCACAAATGACAGAGCAACCGATATGTGTTGCTTAACCTTGCTTGAAAGAAAGGAGGCAAAGTCATCGACAAGAGCAGTGATAGAGAAACTGAAACCAAATGAGCCAAGAAAAAACTTGGTTTTCTAACTTCTCTTGAATACTTTTTCGCTAATTTTGCGACCATAACAAATGGTCTTACCGATAAGTTGCATTTGTGAGTTGAAGTCGGTTATTGAACGATTTGATTGAATTTATTATTTGCTATTTATTCAGAAAGGTCTCCATAGTCTTTTCCAAGTTGTATATGCAGGCTGTTGCTAACGGGCATTTATCGCATTCGGGTGATTGCGGGTGGCAATAATCTCTTCCCCACAACCAGCATGGGTAGTCTATCAAGCCGGGAAATTCAGGATTGATTGCTTTTGCCATATAAACAGCCATGTTTACATTGTTTTCATCCTCGATTAAGCCCAAACGGTACAATACTCTCCTTACCTGAATATCCGGAGAAACATCTATGGCACTGAGATCTGAAAACGGCACACTGAAATCTCTTTGCAAAATATTGGCTGCCATGGTGGCTATCTTGATACCTGCACCCTTAAATTCGAGAAATCTATATACAACCTCTGCACTTGTAGGATTGTCGCTCCAAATCCTCGAAGCATCTCCGCCATACTGCTCTTTGATTTTCTTGACTCCCAAGACAAATATTTCCGCCATGCCCTTGTTAAACCTGTGAAGATGATTTGTCTCAAATAAATCAATCATCTCTTCTTTTGTAATGGTAGAGAGTTCGTCAACAGACCACTTGTTGGTTTCTTTACATACTTTCAATGGAATCGCCCATGCTCTTTCTGCCGTTATCTGCTTATCCATCAAGCAACCCAACACGAAAAGGTGCGGATACTTCTCTATGTTGAATACAGTGCTTTGCAGTTCGTCTTTGTTTTTTCCGACATTGGCAAATGGCTTTTCTGTTTTAAGAGTTCGCTTTGCTTCTTCAATCAAAGTTTTTTTGACAAGCTCTTTGGTCAGAGGAATATTTGTTTGACACAACCGGAAATCATTCTTCTTCTCTGCCATGCTTGCGAATATCTCAGGAGATTCATTGAGGTGTTCCAAGACAATGACCGAATTATCTTTACTTAAAACATCTGTCAGTTCTGCCAAGTTAGTGAGCGACTTGCAATCAAACCATTTGATTTCTTTGTTTCCAAGCCGGCTTTGTAATTCCTCCTTTGTCAACGAGGTAGAGAAAATAACTATTGGTTGCTTTGCATCAATAATCTGACGGAGTAAATTCCACTGATGAGTTGATAAATCTTCCATATTTCTCATGATTTCTTTTTGATTTGCACTTTGCTTCTTCTCGCTATGCAATGTCAAGACGCTCTGTTGCCTTATTTTTTTCAAGGAGTTTTTTCATCTCTTCCTTGGAAGGGTTGCTGCTGATTTTGCTTATCATACCGAGAGGCATTTCGTCAATAACCAACATTTTGTCATCGCAAGTTGCAACTTCAACTTTGATACCGAAAAGATGCTTCATAAAATATTTAAAGTACTCCACAGAATCATTTGGTGTACACACCATTTCTCCACCTATACAACCTTCTTTGCGTAATACACTGAGTTTGTTATCTTCGTCTGCAAGTTTTGCTCCATCATAAACTCGTAATGAAGCATTGAACAAGCATTTAAAGTCTCGTTTTAGTTTGTTTACTTTCGTGCGTCCGTCGATATTCAAAGCTTGTGCTTTCTTCATATTGATGATATCGAGCAAGGCACATCCCAAATACATGCTACTCCATTCCGGATTATAATCATAAGCTATTGCATTTGCGATTGCAATCGCTTCTGTTCTCACTTTGTCGCAAACTTCGCCGTTTTTCTTTATCACCAACTTTTTATCGCTCATAAAGTCGATAGTCCAATCGCCATAGGTCGCAGATTTCTTTACTGTGTTTTCCATGATGTATGAATTATTAGTTTATTGATTTCTTTCTTCACAAGAATAAAAGCATTCTGTGCTGTATGTTTGCTTCTTACTGACCGAATTTGTCGGCAAAGTAACGCAAATTCCACTCTCTTTCAAAGAAAAACCATTGCCCGAAACAGGCTGTAAGCCCAATTTGGGCAATGGGAGCATTGCAAAAAATCACAAAAGTGATAAATTACGGCGGGTTGTTGCTTTCAGTTCGTATTCTCCTTAAATAATTTCGGAAAAATACTTGAAGAAATCTACTTTCAAAACTCTTGAAATCCGAAGTAACTGCTGTGTATCGATGCATACTTTATCGAAAATCTTGTTTACTGTTCTCTGATTGATGTTCAACTGTTCGGCAAACCAACGATTACTCTTTCCTTGTCGGCGAAGTTCCTCTCTTATCTTCAATCCTATGTGGATTTCTTTCTTAGTGTTCTCTGTCATACTATTATTGGTTCCTCTGTATTCTACAAAATGCCTTTGCTTCAATAATCGATGATATGGGAACCAAAAACGTGGGTTCTTCATCTTATCGGTTATACGAGGTCCTGGAACTACCTAATCCACCAAATAAGCAAAGCCCACGATATTACAATCGTGAGCGTTACTTGCTTTCTCTATGGTGGATATGTATGAAGTTTTCCAGGTTTCGTACAACCAAGATTATAAGCAAAAACGCTGTTGACGTATTATAAAAGCGTATTAAACGATGTTTTTATCTCTCTTTCTCTGTTTCTTTCCTCCGTTTTTGTTATTCTGTGTACAAAGATACAAAACTTCTCCGTTCCGACGATTTTTCAATTCGGATTGAAGAAGTTTCTCACAAACTTTTTGAAGGGCTTTCTATTTGAATGGACAATGAAAAACCGCAGTTTCTGAAAGTGAAACTGCGGTTTTTGTAGTTAAAAACTTTGTTTGTGAGGCTTTTCTGACGATATCAATATTCGTCCTCATGAAAGAAGAAGTCTTCTTTGGTCGGATAGTCCGGCCAAATATCCTCAATGGTTTCGTAAATGTCGCCCTCGTCCTCGATTTCCGCAAGATTTTCCAGCACTTCTGCCGGAGCTCCGCTTCTTACAGCGTAATCCATCAACTCTTCCTTGGTTGCCGGCCACGGTGCATCGTCTAATTTAGATGCAAGTTCCAAAGTCCAATACATTGTCTTGTGTTTTTATTGTTGTTTTACTTCTTTTCAATCTGCTTTTGCCGTTTTCTTACTTTCATTCGCCTTCCCAATAGCTTTCTTTTCTGCCTTTTTGTTTCAGTATCAGGCGTGAGAGTACGAAAAGATAGTCTGATAAACGATTTATGTACTGCAATATTGTATTGTCTGTTGGTTTTTCTTCGCTCAGTCTTACACATAGTCGTTCAGCTCTTCGGCAAATGGTTCTCGCAACGTGTATATGCGAACTCGTACGGCTGCCACCTGGAATAAGAAATGCTTTCAATGGCAAGAGTTTTGCGTTCATCGCATCTATTCTTTTCTCCAAATACTGCACATCTTCTGTCTTTACAGCAGGCATTTTCTCTGCTATTTCAGGTGTTTCGCATGCCAAAATACTTTCGACATTGAAAAGAGTGTTTTGAATTTTCTTTAATTCGTCTATAAGGACTGCATCATGCAGACAGTCTCTGACTAATCCCAAATATGAAACCAACTCATCTACTGTGCCGTAGCACTCGACTCTGAGGTCATATTTGGGAACCCGCTCGCCACCTACAAGACTTGTCGTGCCTTTATCGCCTTTTCTTGTGTAAATCATGTCGTTTTGCTTTGGGCTTTTAAGCTATTCTTTCGACTGAAACTATTTCCGGTACTTCTTCTTTTACGGCTGCTTCCACTCCTTGTTTCAATGTTGCCAAGGCATGAGGGCAACTGCCGCAGTGTCCTTGCAATTCGACATATACAACCTTTTCATCACTCATGCGAATGAACTCTATGTCTCCGCCATCGTTTTGCAAATATGGGCGTATGCTGTCAATTACTTTCTTTACTCTGTTTTCCAAGTCCGTTCTTTCTTCCTGTGTCATGATTTTTACTCTTTTTTGATTGTTTTTTCTGCTATTTTTTCTGCCAACTGCATGAAGCACTCCGCCTCAGGTGAGGAGAAATCCAAAGATATAGGGTTTCCGTTGTCGTTGGTCTCCGATATGTCAAGAGAAATAGGTATTTGGGCAATGAGTTCTATGCCTGTTTCTTTTGCCAAGGCTTCTCCGCCACCTTTACCGAATATATAATATTTGTTGTTCGGCAATTCCTTAGGCGTGAAGTATGCCATATTCTCTACCAGTCCTATTATCGGAACAGGAATTTGGTCGTTTTTGAACATGTTTACAGCTCTTCTCACATCGGCAACGGCAAGTTGTTGAGGTGTACAAACGAAAATTGCACCCGATACGGAGTATTGTTGCACCAAGGTCAACTGTATGTCGCCTGTTCCGGGAGGCATGTCCAAAATCAAAAAGTCCAATTCGTCCCAAAAGGTCTCGGTAAGCATCTGTGTAAGGGTATTTGCAGCCATAGGACCGCGCCATAGCATAGGCTTGTCTTTCTCTACGAAGAAACCGACGCTCATCATCTTTATTCCGAACTTTTCGAAAGGCAACATAAGTTGGCGTCCCTCTATTTCTGCCGCCATGATTTGTTCGTTCTCTATATTGAACAGTGTCGGAATGCTCGGTCCGTAGATGTCGGCATCAACCAACCCTACCCTGTAACCTTTCTTTGCCAAAGACAAAGCGATGTTTGCGGCTACGGTGGACTTACCTACGCCACCCTTTCCGCTGGCAACGGCAATGACGTGCTTTATTTTGCTCATTGCGTTATCTATCGCCTCCTGCTTTCTTCTTTTCTCTTCGAATATATTCGTCATTTCAAAAAATCTTTATCGGAAAAACGCCTGCAAAGATATGAAAATATATCCACAACAACAAAACAAGCCGTCAAAGAGTTCTCTTGCCTGTTTTCTCTCTTTCTTTTTATGAAAGAATATATTGCAGCAATACCATAAAACAAACTGTCGCACATATTGTTGAGGCGTCTTTGCGAAAAATAAAACCGTCCGATGTTTATATCGGACGGTGTGAATGAAAAATACACTATTTTTGCTCTGTTTGAGGTTTAGTGTTTCGGTTTGATGTCCAATTTAACCGGAGCAATCATGTTTTCAGGCTTCAAGATAGTATCCAAATCTTCTTTCGACAATATGTCATGCTCCAATACCAATTCGTAAACGCCCTTACCTGTTTGCATTGCTTCTTTTGCAATCTTTGTGGAGTTCTTGTATCCGATAATAGGGTTCAAAGCCGTAACTATTCCTATGGAACCTTTTACCTGGCGCTCGCAATTTGCTTCGTCTGCTCTTATACCGTCAATACAAAGCGTTCTTAGAGTGTTGAAGCCGTTGGTTAACAAATCTATGGATTCAAACAAACAGAATACCAATACCGGTTCCATTACGTTCAATTCCAACTGTGCATTTTCGGCAGCCAACATAACAGCAGTGTCATTACCTATTACTTTATAGCAAAGTTGGTTCATTACCTCAGGTATAACAGGGTTTACCTTGCCCGGCATGATTGAAGAACCGGGTTGCATTTCTGGTAAGAACAATTCGTGGATACCGCAACGAGGACCCGAGCCCATCAAACGCAGGTCGTTGCATATCTTTATTGCTTTCAACGCTATACGTTTCAATTCCGAAGAATAGCCTACCAATGTGGAAGTATCCGAAGTTACCTCTACCAAATCCTCAGCCAAGGTTACATTCCAACCCGTAATCTCTCTCAAAGCCTCGGTACAAAGTTTGCTGTAACCGGGTTCGGAGCAAATTCCCGTTCCTATGGCTGTGGCACCCATGTTTATACAAAGCAAATCCTCTGCCGCTTTGTTCAAGTTCTCAACCTCTCTTCTCAACAAATTTGCAAATCCTTTGAAAGTCTGTCCCAATGTCATAGGCACTCCGTCCTGCAATTGGGTTCTTCCCATCTTTATTATATGTGCAAATTCTTTTGCCTTTGCGTCCAAAGAAGCGATAATTCGGTTCAATGCTTCAACAAGTTGCTTGTTCTCCAAGTACAAACCGAAATGGAATGCTGTAGGATAAGCATCGTTTGTGGATTGAGAAGCATTCAAATGGTCATTAGGAGAGCAGAACTCATATTGTCCGTGTTCCTTGCCCATGATTTCCAATGCGCGATTTGCCAACACTTCGTTTGCATTCATGTTGACCGTTGTACCTGCACCTCCTTGTATCATATCGGACAAGAAAAACTCGTGATGTTTTCCTTCCAAAAGCTCATCGCAAGCCTGTGAAATAGCCTTGAATTGTTCGTCAGTCAACTTACCTTGTTTGTGATTGGCAACGGCAGCACCCTTCTTTGTCAAAGCCATACCTTTGATGAAATTAGGATAGTCGTTCATCAATTTGCCGGAAATTTTGAAGTTTTCAAAACCTCTTGCCGACTGTACACCATAAAGAGCCTCTGCGGGAATTTCCTTAGTTCCTATCAAGTCGCTCTCTTGACGTGTTTTTCCTGAATATTTTGTTGAATCAATCATTTTGATAATGCTTTAAATTTGTCAATAATTTCAATCGTACGAAAACGAAAATGCAAATGTACGAAAAAACATGACATTGTCAAGAACTTTCCGGCAAGTTTGAAGAAAAAGATCCACCATTGCCTCCTCTATCCTCCCTTTCCATTCGTTTGTAAGAGGCTTTCATTCGGCAAATCCCAACCGACAACTTATAGCAAAAGGAAACAAATATAATAATCCTGCATAATTCCGTATTTGGGTGATAATATCGCTCAATCTTTTTATAATCGGAAAATCAGCACTTTGCAAATCACGAAAATGAAACGCCCTTTCAGAAAATTAAAACGGCGAAAGAATTTCTCCAAACGGCGTTTCAGTTTTCATGAAATGGCGTTTCATTGAATGGGCGGTAATATCTGATATTTTGCTTTGTTTTGAATAGCTTGCATATTGTGTTCAGGCGGTATGTTAATTCCGCTTTTGCCGGCTTTGCTTTCCGGTTAATATAGTAATTTTGCAAATTGATATGAACGAAAGAAATGAAGAAAAAGCTCTGATTTTGGGGCGGGAAAAGATTGGCAGGTTATTGATGAATTATGCTTTGCCTGCGATTGTTGCACAGATTGCTTCTTCGCTTTACAACATAATTGATCGTATTTTCATAGGACAGGGGGTAGATGCCATGGCTATTTCCGGCTTGGCTTTGACTTTTCCTTTCATGAACCTTGCGGCTGCATTCGGTGCATTGGTGGGTGTAGGTGCTGCAACCATGGTTTCAATCAAGTTGGGCGAGAAGGATTATGATACGGCAAGGCTTGTGTTGGGTAATGTGATTATTCTGAATATCATCTTCGGAATAGGTTTCACTCTTGCCTGCCTTCCGTTCTTGGAACCTATATTATATGCACTCGGAGGCAGTCCGCAGACAGTGCCTTATGCCAAGGATTATATGTTTGTCATACTTATAGGAAATGTTTTCACCCATCTGTACCTCGGATTGAACTCCGTTTTGCGTTCTTCCGGCTATCCGGAAAAAGCAATGTGGGTTACGGTCGGCTCGGTTGTCATGAACGCCATTCTTGCCGCACTCTTCATCTTTGTTTTCGATTGGGGAATTTCCGGAGCGGCATGGGCGACGGTGCTGACGCAGGCAATGACAACGTTCGTTTTGATTTTCATGCTTTTGAAGCGTAACAAAGTTGTATATATCACCAAAGAATGCCTGCATTTGAAGCGAAAGATTGTTGCACAGGCTTGTGCCATAGGTGCTTCTCCTTTTGCGACCAACCTTGTGGGCTGTTTGGTTGTCATCATCTTCAATATCAGTTTGAAGAAATACGGAGGTGATTTGGCAATAGGTGCATACGGTATAGTCAATTCGGTGGCCTTTATGTTCCTTATGGTTGTGCTTGGCGTAACGCAGGGAATGCAACCCATAGTCGGCTACAATTATGGAGCGAAACGTATGGACAGGGTTTTGAAATGCTTGAAACTATCATTGGTTTTGGGAGGGTTGGTAACCACCGTGGGATTTATGGCTTCGGAATTTATTCCCGGACTTTTGGCATCAGCCTTTACAACCGACCGAAAACTGATAGACCTTTCCGTCATCGGTTTCCGGATACTTATGGCGATGTCTCCCGTTATCGGATTGCAGGTCGTGGCAGCCAGTTTCTTTCAATCCGTCGGATTTGCAAAGAAAGCAATATTTCTTTCGCTGACACGTCAACTTATCTTTCTGATACCGGGATTGCTTATCTTCCCTCTGTTCATGGGATTGAACGGTGTTTGGTTCGCCTGCCCCGTTGCTGATTTTTCTGCTTTCGTCATAACGATGATAATGCTGAAAATACAGATTAAGAAGATGAAAGCTCCCGATTTTTCGGTAGCAGGGTGAAAACGAATTTGAGAAATGGAAAAAGAAAAGCTCTGGAATGCGGAATATTTGAAGACATGGTTGGCGAATTTCGCCATATACTTCTCTTTCATGTTGGTTACACCGCTGCTGCCGCTCTATCTGAGCGAGACTTTCGGTGCGGACAAGCATACGATAGGGCTTGTGCTTTCGGGATATGCTCTGACGGCTTTACTCATCAGACCTTTCAGCGGTTATTTCGTCGATAGTTTCGACAGAAAGAAAGTTCTGTTGCTCTGCATGTTTCTTTTCTTTCTCTTTTTCGCAGGTTACATGGTGGCAGGTTCGCTTCTGTTGTTCGCAATCATCAGAACCCTGCACGGAGCTCCTTTCGGAGCAACAACCGTTGCCAACAGCACCGTTGCAATCGACGTATTGTATCCCTCGCGTCGGGCAGAGGGCATAGGCTATTACGGATTGAGCAACAACATAGCGACGGCAATAAGCCCCTCTGTGGCTTTATGGATTTATGATGCCTGCCATAATTACAATATCATATTCTCTCTATCCCTGCTTTTTGCAGGTTTGGGCTTTGCAATCAACTCCACATTGAAATTAAAGAAAAGAGAATTGGTGAAGAAAGCCAATAAGATAAGTTTGGACAGGTTCTTCCTTGTCAGAGCATGGCGGGAAGCTGTGGCTATGATTTGTTTCGCTTTCGGCTACGGAGTGATTTCGACCTATATAGCCATATACGGCAAAGAGAGATTGGGCATAACAGGCGGTACGGGAGTGTTTTTTCTCCTGTTGTCCGTCGGATTGATACTATCGAGGCTCATCGGAAGCCGCACATTGCGTAAAGGCATGTTGATTTGGAACGCATCCTTGGGCTTGCTTATCTCACTATGCGGTTATTTCCTTTTTGCAGGCGTACATAACTACTTCGGCTATTACGGAGCAGCCCTTATAATAGGCTTGGGAAACGGACATATGTTCCCCGCTTTTCAAACCATGTTCATCAACCTCGCTCCGCACACACAAAGAGGAACTGCCAACTCATCGCTCCTTATCTCTTGGGACGTAGGAGTGGGATTGGGCATAATGATAGGCGGAATGCTTGTCGAATACTTCGGCTATTTCTCCGCCTTTTGGGCAGCCGGCTTCGTGAATGCCGCAGGCGTCCTCTTCTTTTTCACAAGCATACGCAAAACTTACCAAAGAGATAAATTGAGATAAAACATCGGGAGAACAGTTTGCAGTAAGGATTTTCTAAAACGCCCTTTCGGAAAATTGAAAGGGCGAAAGAATTTCTTGGAAAGGCGTTCTGATTTTCCGGAACGGCGGTTCGTCAAAACAATGGGAAGCATTGATTTTTCAATACCTCAAAACAATAAGTTGAAATATTTTTCTTGATGTCTATCAGCAGATTAAAGTATGGTGAAACAAAAAACTTGGGAAAACATTTGGTTGGGAAAGGAAAAGGTATTACTTTTGCAATC
>ERZ1026882.422-NODE-422-length-24854-cov-5.947054_pt1 | contig 24854 bp, 6 predicted proteins | sample MGYA00380171_ERZ1026882 | MGnify/ENA primary metagenome ERZ1026882 (study PRJEB33269, sample SAMEA4719807) | human gut metagenome | biome: human-associated habitat; feature: organic feature; material: feces | place: Cameroon | collected 2013-10 ...
TCGGAAGAAATACCTATTTCTTACACAGAAATGCCCATTTCTTCGGAAGAAATAATTTTTCCAATTTTTCTTTGTTTTCGATTTTGTTGACAGAAAAAGCCCGAAAATGCACTTTTTGAAAGTTAATGAACGTTATAAAATTATTTTCTACACATTTTTGTGTAAGGAATGCCTATTTCTTCGGAAGAAATACCTATTTCTTACACAGAAATGCCCATTTCTTCGGAAGAAATAAACATTATTGTAGCAGAAATGATTGAAAAAGGCACAGAAAAAGCGGAAACCCATGCAGATTTCCGCTCGTTTCTCTAAAGTAGATGTTAATAGACGTTATGCTTCATCATCGTCAAAACCATCGTCAATATCCTCTTCTTCTGCCTGTTTTCCTGCAGCCTCCTGGCTAGCCGCAAGCAATCTGTCCTCAATAGTCTTTCGCTTCTGGACTGTAGCATCAAGTGTCGTTGACTGTAGTTTTGGTACTGCGTACTGGGCGAGCTTCTCCATCGCCTGTACTCTCTCTACTGGCTTCAGTGCAGCCATGTCCAACATGAACTGCTCCGATGTGTAGTAGCCGTCGATAGCTGTTGAAATAGCCTTACGCACGGCTCCGGATACTTTGTTGGGCGTGCCAGCCTTTCGCCCTCCTGTCTTTTTTCCTGCTGCCATATCAAAATCTTTAATTATTGTACGCCTGTATGCGTGCGTGTGTAATAACTTAAACGTGGAGTGCAAAGATAACCCATTATTTTTGTGCCATGATTTTAAGTTTAAACGTTTAAATATTTTCTATTATGGGATTAATTGGAGGTGCTATAGGTGCTGCTGGAGGTGTTTTCGGTGGCATCTCTGCAAGCAAGGCGCTGAGAAAGATGAAGCGGAATGTCGAGGCTCAGCGTGCGTCAAACCAGAACTGGTATGACCAGCGTTACAATGAGGATGCAACCCAGCGTGCGGATGCCCAGCGACTCCTGACAATGACGGAGGAGAGCATCAGGAAGAGAAACCAGCAGGCGGCCGGATCCGCAGCGGTCATGGGTGGAACTGACGAGAGTGTTGCAGCTGCCAAGGAAGCAAACGGAAAGGCGCTCAGCGATACGATGAGCAACATCAATGCTTCTGCTGAGGCTCGCAAGGACCAGATTGAGCAGACCTACAGACAGAAGGATGATGAGTATGTGAACCAGCTCAACCAGATTGAGCAGGGCAAGGCGCAAGCCATCAGCCAAGCCGTGCAGGGTGTTGCGTCTGTTGCAAGCAAATTACCAGTCTAAAATGTACAGCTATGTCAGTAACGAAAGATGAGATTCTCAATGGTGGAGTGCAGCGACCTATGTACGCACCTCCACCTATCGCCCACGAAATGGAGAGTGATCCGACGGACAACATGCCGAATGCCGGTGGCTCTGCTGTTGGTGCCGGTGTGCAGGTTGCGGAAGCCGGAAAGGGCAATTCTGCCGTGCAGCCAGCCGTACAGGAACCTGCAAAACCAGTGGACGGGGTGCAAACCCCTGTTGAAAAAACTGTGGATAACTCTCCTAAGAAGATGTCGTATAAGGAGATGTATCAGGCACTCAATCCCTACAAGCCACCAACGGCTGAGGAGCTGGAGGCGCAGCGCAAGAAGGAGAAGAGACAGAAGATCTTTGCTGCTCTTGGTGATGGTATCTCTGCCCTCGCTAACCTTTACTTCACCACGCAAGGTGCTCCAAACATGTACAACCCGGCTAATTCACAGCAGGATGTCGTTAAGGATAGATGGGATAAAATCAAGCAGGAACGTGACCAGAATATGAAGGAGTACACCGAAGCCCTCATGAAGGCGCAGGCTCTTGATGATGAGAATGCGGACAATGAGCGCAAGTGGCAACGTCTTCTACAGATTGACAAGGTCAACGCTGATAAGGTTAAGGCTGAGCAGGAGAGAAAGGATGCCATCGCTGAAGCTCAGAGATTGAAGTATGAAGCTGCTGCCAACAAGGACGACAAGCTGGCTGCTTTGTACCAGCAGAAATCCGAGGCGATTGCTGCCGGTTTGCCTTATGTGGCTACCAAACTACAGGCTGAGATTGATAAGCTGAAAGCTTCTGCAGGCAAGGACAACAGGCAAGGAACGTCTTCCTGGGTGTCAGGTAAAGGTGGCAAGAGCGGTGGCGGTGGCAGTTCTTCATCTTCATCGAAGGAGTTCACTGCATACGACAAGAACGGCAATGTGCATAGTTTCAAGACTGCTAAGGCTGCCGAACAGTTCGCGCGCCAAAATGGAACCTGGAAGGCTGATACCGTCACATCTACATCCAGTGTGCAGCAGGGCAGACGAACCAAGGTGACTACGACTACCAGGGTAAATGGTGGCCATTCAGTGAAGCCCCCTGTCAAGCTGAAGCCTGCTGCCAAGCCTAAGCATGCTGGCGGTGGAGGTAAGAAGAAAAGCACTGGAGGTGCATTTGATTAACCATCAAACAATACACAATGGAAGAAAAGAGATTAGCTAAGTTATATAATGCTTTGAAGGCACAGAACTATGATGTGCCTAATTCATACGATGAGTTCGAGGAGAAGCTTACACGTAAGGGTGATGATGGCGCAAGTCGTCGTCACAAGCTCTACGATGCCTTGAAAAGCCAGGGCTTTGATGTTCCCGACTCATACAGCGGCTTCTATACGAAGTTGTTTGTGCCAGTGAACGGTACAACGTCAAGGGCACGTGGAGCTGGTGAAGCCCAATGGAACCCAAACCAGAAGGTTCATCAGCCAGCCAAGCCTGTAGCCCAGTCGAAGGGCACACCTTTGACAGAGGCTGACAAGCGCAGGTACGCATCCAATGTTGGCAACATCCTTGCTCAGGCTGATGCTTCTACACAGCGTTTCAACAGCCAGATGGAATACCAGAAGGCAAACTCCGGCTTGCAGGTGAAGCCTGTAAAGCTTGGAGAGAACCGTCATGTCGTTAAGCGCAAGCCACGTTTCAACCCGGAAACTGGTAAGATGCAGTCCTCTTATATCACTGAAAGTGGAAATGAGTTCGACAACAGAGCGTTTGCATACGTGGAGCAGAATGCCGTTGATGATTACAAGCGTAGCTTGACAGTCGATGGACAGTTGCAGGATGCTTATGCAGAACGTGAGCGATTGAATGAAGAGGTGCGCAAGCGTATGGAGGAGATTGACAACAAGCCTAATCAGGGCTTTGCTGACTTCATGCGCATGTCTGCTGCTGCATCTACACCTGGAGCAGGACCAGCTGGCGAGTATGATGCCGTTGATGCCAAATATACCAACGACCCTATATATACCCAGTTGATGGCTGCTCTTCGTCACAACAAATCTGCCATTACAACACTGGAAGACAAGAAGAGTGGCAAGATAAATAGCTTCTGGCATACGCTTGCAACTACTGCGGCCAATGGATACACATTCAATGACGGCATGGGCGAGATGAAGGATGTCACTGCCCAGACGCAAGCGATGAAGCATCTTGATAGCATCAACAAGAAACTCGCCAAGGGAGAGGAACTTACTAAGGAGGAGAAGGCTTCCAAGGCTGTTCTTGATAACATGGCGGTCAATAATGCTATCCAGGGACAATATGGAGGCCAGTATGGTGCATGGTCTCGTGCTGGTGGCATGATGGCGAATTCCCTTGACTTCATGAAGGACCTGGCGTTGAACCCTGGAGCAGAAGGAATGGCCAAGGGTATCTACAAGAAGGTTGCTAATATCGGTGCTAAGCAGTTGGCAAAGGCTACCGGGGATGCTGCCGGAAAGGCTATTGCAAAGAAACTGGCACGTGGCACATTGAAAGCTACAGGCGTGTTGGTGGGTTCACATCTGACTGGAGCCATGGTAAGCAATACAACCGGTATAGGCCATACTGCCGGTACGTTCGGACAGCTCGCAGCCGGTGATGTCACAAAGGATGAGGACGGAAATTACAAAATCGAGAACCAGGATAGTGTCCTCGGTGCTTTTGTGGAGGCCGAGAGACAGCAGGCACGTGAGAACGGTTCTGAAATGTTTGGTGCTTTCATTCCTGGTATTGGCAAGGTTCTTGGCAAGAGTGCTGGGGAGCTTGCAGGTAAGATTATTCCTGAAAGCGCCTTGAATGTAGCTGAAAAGGCTGGTGCTGCCGTATATAACAAGATGGGACTCTCCAAGATTTCAAATGCTCTTACCCAGGTTGGCAAGAAGGATTGGTACCAGGCGTACAACAAAATGCTTCGTGCTGGAGGTTACCAGGGCTTACTTGGCGAGGCTCTGGAAGAGTATGAAGGTTCCCTCTTCGATGCGCTTACAGGTCATGCCGATGAAGCCTACAACGACCTCACCAATACACAGAACCATGTGGATATTTGGCTTGGTTGTGCTACCATGGGCGCTTTGCTTGGTGCCGTACCAATGACAATACAGGGTTTCCATACATCCCAGTATTACCGATACAAGCACAAGACGGATACTGCCGACAAGGTTGCATCTTTCCGTATGACTCCTGAGAAATGGGAGCCTTTGCGTGAACAGATTGATGCAACAGACAATGAGCACATGGCTGATTTCGTCACAAACAACATCCTTGGTTCCCAGGATATGCCTGTTCAGGAGAAGAAGGCTGCTCTTGATTACGTCCGCAATCTTTCAAAGATGCGTGGATATAACCTTGCACAGGCCAATAATGCAGATGATACCGATAAGGATGAGGATATTGAGAACTTGAATACTTCATATAGTGATGGCTACGACACTACTGATCCGGAAGAGATGAGCAACGCCAAGGCAAAACTGGATGTTGCACGTCAGAACCTGGCACAGTCAATGGGCATCGACGATATGAACGAGCTTGATGATACCATCGGGGACCCTATCCGCTACATCGAGGAGCAGAAGCACATGGGCAACACCGAAGGATTGCAGCCTGTTCTCGACTACGCCAACGCCAAGTCTGCCTATGACGGCATGGTACAGCGTGTTCGTGATGATATTGACAGCCAGATAGAGGAAAGCAACGCACTCGTTGATAGCCATACCAACCGTACTGATGGCATGATTCATCCTGTTACCTTGAAACTGAAGGACGAGGACAACAATGAGCAGACTGCCTATGTCATTAGCGGTAACCTTGTTCTCAACGATGATTCATCCATCAACGATGAGCAGTCGGACAATAGCATCGTTATCATGGATGCCGAGTCTGGAAAGCTGCAGATGGTTTCCCCTAGTGCAATACACAGTGCTCAGGAACTGATAAACCCTAACCTGGAGAAGTATGAGGCTGCCGAGAATATCCGCAACCAGCATGCCCAGGAAGCTGCCGACAACATAGATGGAACCGTAAAGCAATGGAATGAGGGTGACACATACCAGGCGACTGGTGATGATGGCAGTCCTGTTACTGTTGTGCTCACTCCTAACGAGCAGGGTGTGGTTGACAATGGCGATGGAACCGTGAACGTGGTTACGCAAACTGTGTACCAGGAAGGAGAAGCTCCTGTAACTTCCGGTATCATTCAGATGCCAAAGTCTGGTATCCAGCAGATGGCGGACGAGACGAGACGTGTCCAGGTTGCAGCCCAGCAGCAGGAAGAGCAACAGGAAGCCCCTGCAGAAGGTGAGCAGGAGGATGGTCCAACCATGCCTACTTACAGCCTTTTTGATAATATCGTTATCCGTGACGAGAATGGTGAGCCTATCCGTGGTTCCATTCAAAGCATAAATGAGGACGGTATCGAGATTCACACCGAGGAACCACTCAACGGCTGGCATGTGCAGGTTGTTTCGCCTGAGCAGCTCGACAATATGATCGAGAGTGTGACAGATGCCAACGGTGAATCTGTGTGGAGTCGCGATGTTGACGCTCCTTCTGTTGATGAGACGGAGGAGAATACTCCGGTTGATGAGGAGAATGTTCCAGTTGACGAGGAGAATGCCGAGGTGAATCCCCTTGTTGATACTGATGAGGTGGCAGCTGAGGAGACCGGAAACGAACCTCAGCAGGAAGCCAGCGAGGAGGAAGCTCCTACACAGTCTGCCCTGGATCGTATTCCTAAGGATGATAAGGGTGAACCTATCTATGAGCAGACCGACCCGGACACCGCATACGATGCCATCGTAGAGCAGACTGGCGGCAACGAGGATATGGCCAAGACTGTTGCTGAATCCATGGTTTCTGACATGAAGGCGTCTCTTGATAAGCTAAATAAGTGGAAACCAAAGTCTGGAGGAACCATCACGCAGAAGATTGCAGCTGAGAAGGAACACCAGGAAGCAGTGGACCAGGCAAAGGCAAACCTGGAGCATTGGCAGAAAATCGCTGGCATCCAGCAGCAGCGCAAGAGTAAGGCCATGCTTGACGAACAGAAAACTGCTGACGAGAAGGCTAAGGCTGCCGCTGAGGAAGCCAAGGCACAAGCCGCAGCCAAGGAAGAGCAGGAACGTAAGGAGCGTGAGGCAGTTGACGGTGTACCTGATTGGGTGGATGATACTCCGCATGATGCACGTGCAAGGGGTTATCGTCGCTCAAATGGCTATCAGTATGCAAGACAGGAGAATGTTCCTCATACAAAGGGTAAGGAGACTTCTGTCAAGTTCACCGACAAGGTTTCACAACCTGGACACCTTGCGCTTATTGAGGCTGAACAGTTGCAGCCAAGTCACATGAATGGTCAGCCTAACGTGAATCACTTCATCCCAGAAGCGCAGCCAAAGAAGCGTACAGACAAAGCCAGCACCATTTCTTCTGAGAAGATTGCGGCTAACATCAATCCTGCCGAGATTACATCAAGCATCACCGCATATACTGGTGCGCCTACTGTCAATTCTCGTGGTGAGACTATCCAGGGCAACAATCGTAGTGCAGCGTTGAAGTCGATGTGGAAGAGCCATGCCGACCAAGCCGGCATATACAAGCAGTATCTCATGGATCATGCCGATGAGTTCGGTTTGAAGGCTGAGGATATTGCGAAGATGAAGAACCCTGTTCTTGTGAACATGGTTGACGTTGACGACAATAAGGCCATTGAACTTGGTCAGCATAGCGCCCAGGATACAGAGAGTGGTGGCGTTGAGCGTATCAAGGTGAAGAACACCATCCAGAAGATGGGTGACGATATGAAATCTTTCGCCAAGAAACTGCTCGAGAGTTCTGATGATGAGGCTAGCTTCTCCCAGCTCGTTGACAAGAACGGCAACAAGGTGTTGAAATGGATGAATACCAAGGGCTTCATTTCAGATACACAGTACACAAGTGCGCTTGATAGCGATGGTAATCTTACTGCTGAGGCTGTTAACGACTTGAAGGGTATCATGTATGGCAGCATCTTCCAAGGTGGCAGTGAACGCTTGGAGGAGATGTTCAACAGAATGCCTGCAAAGGCGCAGCGTGCCATCCTTGCAACTGCATACCGCGACTTCAATAGTCCTAAGGAGAACCGCATGCTGAAGGATATTCAGGAGTCTATTGTGGCTTTCAATGAGCTGATGAGCGACAAGGCCTTTGCTTCGGCTACCAATTTCAAGGATGCACGTGTGGCTATTGAGGACTGGAAACGCTCTTACCAGTTTGATGATGCGACCGGAGAAGCCGTACTTCCTGATGGTAAGTTCTCGAACTTCGCCCTTCATCTTGTAGCTATGTATAAGGGTGAAACACAGGGCTTCATCCAGCAGACGTTCAACCAACTGTTTGACCTTGTTCAAGGCTCCCAGGCGGTTGACCTATTCAATAAAGATAGTATTGACAACACTCCTCGCTCGTTGGCTGATGCCATCAACGAGGCATTAAACATTAATAATGATGGACAACAAGACAGCAATGTACTGGGTGGCAATCATCCAGCAGGCCAAGAGGGGCAGCAAGCAGGCAGTGAAGCTGCTGAAACAGGAGGACCAGGCGAGGGAGGAACTGAACCTGCCAACGCTGATGGAGGACCTGAAGAGAAAAATGTAATCAACGAACTCCTTGAAAAGGGTGGTGCTACACCTATAAGCCAGGAGAGACGCAACCTTACCGATGATGGTATCGTTGCTGATGCTGACGGCAAGCCAGTTCTTCTGTATCATGGTACCCTTGATAAGGACTTGAAGCTTTCAGATCTGGAGCCAGGACACAACCGGGCAGACGGTGAGAAGGCTACCTTCTCGGGTGATGGTGTGTATTTCTCTCCTTCAAGAGATGTTGCAGAGGACTACGGACACAACGGCCAGATATTCGAGGCACATGTAAGATTGAACAATCCGTTCTATCTTTTGGGCAACCCAGGCTTCGATGAAACCCAAGCTAAGGAGTTCATGTCTCTGCTGAAGGAGCAGGGTTACGACGGCATTATACATTATAATAATGTATGGAGTGTAGAGAATAGCAATATTGATAGTGGAGAAGTCATTGTATTCAACAACTCCAGCATCATTCCTGTAGAAAATGCTACAGACGATATTAAGGATGCCGAAGATGATGCTAAGGATCCATCGGAAAAACTGGCTTCTGCAATCGAGTCAGGCAACAAGACTGCCGTCGAAAAGGCAAAGGAGGAAATACGTGAGAGTCTGAAATCTACAGATGAGGATATTCTTCGTATTGCTTTGTCGGATGCACCTAAGAAGATGAGTGAATTTGATAAGGTTATGAAATCTCTTGTAGAAGACGAACTTTCTTCGAGAGGTATCAAGGTCTTTAACAGCCTGGATAATGTACAGAAGGGTGATGTTGTTGTAGTAGAGAATGAAGGCGAAAGCGGCCAGATAACCATTGACAAGGTTCAGGGCAATTCAGTTTCGTTCACTACAGAAGATGGAGATGTATTTGAGGACGTTCCTCTGAAAACCATAAAGGAGCACTTCAAAGTCATGTTCCGTAACAGCCTTCAATCATCCATCGAAGCGGCTGAGGCCGAGACAGACACCAATCCTACAGACGGACAGAAGGAAGCAGGTAACTACAAGAAGGGACACGTTAAGGTTGCTGGATTCAACATTTCCATCGAGCAGCCTAGGGGCAGTGTGCGCTCTGGAACGGATGCCAACGGAAAGAAGTGGAGCGTGACCATGAACAATACTTATGGCTACATGACCGACAACGTGGGTGTTGATGGCGACCACCTGGATGTATTCCTCAGCAATGATATTGACTCATGGGACCAGCAGAATGTTTATGTGGTTGACCAGTACAACCTTGACGGAACGTTTGACGAGCACAAGGTAATGCTCGGCTTCAATGATAAGGATGAAGCTACAGATGCCTATTTCTCTAACTATGACAGTAGCTGGAGAACGAGCAAGAGAAAGATCATTACCTCTACTGTTCCTATGGATATATTCAAGAAGTGGATAGAAAGCAGTAATCGCAAGACCAAGCCTATTGCTGAGTATTCATTGGTGAAAGAGCATCTGCAAAAGTGGATTGATGAAAATTTGTATGATAAATCTCCGTTTGGCCAATTCGTAGAAGACTCTGGTATTGATGTCGTGCCTAATGGTGTAAATCCGTCAGCTATCATCAAGTTCGCTGAGAAGATGCTAGGCATGAATGATTCACAAACTGATGATTATCCATCATACAAAGCCAAGGTAACAAGTGTAGAGGTTCCTGCTGATAAGTTGTATCAATCAGAAAAGAAATGGTTCCATCTCGTCAAGGGAAATTATGTTTCCGTTACCGATGGAAGGAACGAGTGCAGTTATGAACTTGTTGCCCATAAGGATGCGCAAGGACACTTGATGTCTGTATCAGTTGTCAAGTATCACGACTTTGACGGAAAGGAAAAGGCAGATTCCGGTAAGGCTGCTGAGACTAAGGGGGCTGAAACCAAGACTACCGACACCAAGGTTGCTGACACCGTGGCTGATGAAACCCAGACAAATGACTACACAGTTGAGCCTGCCAAGTACACAACCAAGCGTGGAAAGGTGCTTGATATGCAGCTTGTCAAGTTTGCAGACGAACTGGGTGAAAAGCAAAGTGCGGCCGTTTCCCTGGCTAAATCTCTTAAAGGCTGGTACGACAAGAAGCAGGGTGGATTCATGATGCGTAGCATCGAGGATGCCAAGAAACTTACTGATGCGGTATTGGGTGAAGATAGCGAAGCTTTGGAGGACGCAAAACCTCTTTCTCTTCAGGATATGAAGGATTCGGTATTCCCAGATGATGAGTTCCATGGTGGTGATACGGTTTGGAGCACTCCTCATGGTGAGAATAAGACTATCCTTATGGCTCATCACATGCAAATGCCAGATGGCCGTAGCTTCATTCAGAGTTATTCTTTTACTGATGGTACAAGCGCAACTGCTCAGGAAGTTGAGGCAGCACATGATGTTGCTAAGAAAAGCAAATCATCTTTTAATAATACCAAACTTATAAAGGAGGTGCTTCAAGGCAATGCTATCATGTGGGCTAAGAATTATGCCAAGAATGTAAGGAAAGGCGACTTGAAGACTGCTCGTAAATGGTATCAATATATTGGTGATAGTGTTCGTAGAATGCGTGATTTCAAAGATGTTCATGAGGCTAATGCTTGGTTGGACAACGTTCTTCTACCATATATTATGAGTGATGAGTTCAGACCGGATGAACCATTGGTTGACAAGGCTGCACGTATCGGCAAGAAGGAGGAGGTCAAGAAGAACCCTAGTGGCAACGTACTTGTAACAGATGAGCAATACGAGGAGTTGCAGAAGAGAATGCGCATGAAGCTGCGTGGTCAGCTGAATATGGGTCTGGATCCGCAGATTATGGAGATTGGTTCCATGATGGCTGTGTATCATATCGAGAGGGGCGCACGTAAGTTTACCGAGTATGCCAAGAGAATGATTGAAGATATGGGTGATGGTATTCGTCCATATCTAAAGGTGTTCTATAATAGTGCCCGTGACTTGTCGAAGGCATTTGACTATGGGCTTGACAAGGAAATGAACTCTTATTATGAGGTGGAAGCCATTGACGTGGCAAACTTCGACAAGCCATCCAAGGATATTATGGAGCAGGCAGCACAGATTGCAGCTGAGACTGAAGTCGAGAAGCAGGCAGAGGAAGCTAACAAGAAACTCGTCGATGAGCGCAACGCACGTCGTACCATGGATAAAAAGTCTTTCCGTCCTGCTACAGAAGCTGATGTGGAAGGTAACGGCTTGGTTTACTATGAAGGTAAGCCTACACACGTCATGATGATTGTCCGTAAGGGCGAGCAGGTAGGTGCAGCGCAGTTCGGTGAGTCGTATATTGACAGAGTCTATTTGACCAATGGTAAAGACGCTAAGCTCGAAGACCTCCAGGTTGAGGACGAGCAGGCTAAAGACGAGAAGAAGGAGACTGTTGTCAAGGAGGTTAATGTGGAAAGCCTGTTCAATGCCCTGCATACCAACGGCACGGCCAAACTGAGCGACCACACCGTTCCTTCTTCTGATGTTGACAAGGCTGTAAAGGAAGCAAAGGATTCCATGGCTAAGAAACTGAAGCAGGTGAAGGAGCAGCTCAGCAAGAAGATGCTTGAAGAGCAGTTGGCGCAGCGTGAGAAGTTTATTGATGAGTTGGGCGACCGTGTGAAAGCTGGCGAGAAGAAAGGCACATTTGCCGGCACAAAGAACGTTGACCTGGAAGCTACCTTGCTGAAGTGCTTGGGTGAACGTGAGGCGTTCAGCGAAGCACTGGATAATTTCTCCACAGAGCCTAAGAAGGCAGAGCCTGCAAAGGAGAAAAAAGAGACTCCAAAGAAAAATAATCCGGTCAAGGAGAAGAAGTCTCGTAAAAAAGCAGTATCTTCGCAGGTGCATATTGCAGACCTGTTCGATAACGGACAGGAAACAGAAAGTGAAACTTTAAACAGTAACGACAATGACAGAACAGGAAAAGAAGTATCTCAAGGAGATAGGGTGCAGCGAGAAGGAGATAGCGAGGAGAGAACTCGAGGAGAGAATCGACAAGGCTCAGACGGAGTATTGCCGAAAGAACCTGCTGAGCGGGAGCATGCTGTCAACACACGCGTGGACGGAAATCTACAAGAAGGCCGGAATGACGGACGAGGAGATCAAGGCGTATCGTCAGGAGAGGGAGAAGTACTCGGACGCCCTGAACGATCCGCTGGACGCTTACAGGGACTAGAGCCGGAGGAGCGCAAGAATACCCATAACAACCATGGCAAGCGTGGTATGGAGTATGCTCCAAAGTCTGTAGATGCACGTATTACTGCCAACATCGAGGCTATTGAGTTGGCTCAGAAGCTACTGAGAAGTGGTGAGCAAGCCACACCTAGACAGATGGCTGTTCTCCGCAAGTTCAGCGGTTGGGGTGGCCTGGGTAAGGCATTCACCCAAAGTTCATGGGGCTTTGGTGATGATACACCTCCTAAGAAGCTACGCAAGCTGTTGGGCAATGAAGCTTACCAGCAGGCAGTGATGAGTGCAAACAGTTCGTTCTACACACCTACACATATTATTGATTCCCTTTGGGATATTGCTACACAGTTGGGATTCAAGGGTGGAAACATCCTGGAAGGCTCGGCAGGTATCGGAAACATTCTTGCCCAGATGCCGACAGAAATCAGCGACCGCAGCGATATTCATGCCGTAGAGATTGATAACACGGCAGGTGGCATCCTTTCTCTGCTCTATCCTGATGCCCAGGTTGACATCCAGGGATTCGAGCAGACCAGGATAGAGAACGGAAGTGTTGACCTTGCCATTACCAACGTTCCGTTTGTCACTGGCTTGAAGGTGAAGGACGAGAGCGGTGATAAGGACTTGTCTTCTAAGTTCGGAAACATTCATGACTTCTGCATCGCCAAGAACGTTCGCAAGCTGAAACCTGGTGGTATCGGTATCTTCATCACGTCCAGTGGTACGCTCGACAAGTCGCAGAAGCTTCGTGACTGGGTAATCAACCAAGGTAATTCAGACTTCATCGGTGCATTCCGCTTGAACAACAACACCTTTGGCGGCACATCTGTAACCAGTGACATCCTTGTTGTCCGCAGACGTGTGAACGGACAGAAATCGGCCAATGCCATTGATGTTGGTTCCACCAGCGGTGAGCGTGTAGTTAGCTTTGACACTGGTGAGACTCGCAAGGTTGACGGTAAGGAGAAGCCTGTAATCAAATCTTTATCGCTTGATTACAACAAATATTTCCAGGATCATCCGGAAATGATGGCAGGAAAGATGAAGTTCGGCTTCGAGGAAGGTGACACCTACCGTCCTACAAGTATGGGTCTTTTCCCTGCAAGGGGATTGAACCAGAAGAATATGCTGACTGATTTCGTCAACTCTTTCGCCAGCATGAAGGAGGACAACGCTCCAGTTGAGAATACCGAGGAGGAGACCAACCGAATTGTGTATGAGAAACTGGGTCCTGATGTGAAGGAAGGCAGCATGGTCGTTGACAAGAATGGCAATATTTGCCTTGCTCAATGGGGCAAGGCCGTGCCTCTTATGGCTGCTTCAAAGAAGGGTGAGAAGGCTAGCGATAGCGATTTGATTGCTCGTTTCCAGTCTAAGAAGGTGAAAGGTCATACCAAGGCTGAGTGCTTCAACGCTTACTCTGCCATCAAGTCTGCGCTTAATGACGTGCTTGCATATCAGACGGAGAACGAGAGCGACAATGGCTTGAAACCTCTACTTGACAAGCTCAACAAGGCATACGATAACTTTGTAGCTATTTACGGCCACTTCAACAAGAATACACAGTTGGCATTCCTTCGCAGGGATGTGGACTATCCTAACGTGTTCTCGCTTGAAACATACGAGGAGGTGAGCGACAAGGAAGGTGGCCATACCGAGCATTTCGGCAAGAGTGACATCTTCAGCAAGCGTGTGGTTGAGAAGGCCAAGGAGCCTAAGCCTCATAACGTGAAGGATGCCATCATTACCAGCATGTATCAGAACGGACGTGTTGACGTGGAGTATATTGCTAATGCTTTGGGCAAGTCGGAAGACGAAGTGAAGGACGAGATTATCAATAGCGGTCTTGGCTTCGAGAATCCTATCACCCGTCAGATTGAGGTTTCCTACCAGTACAAGAGTGGAAATGTGCGTGAGAAGCTCCGCCAGGCTTTGGACAACAACGAGGGCGGACGCTACAATGCCAACATCAAGGCTCTGGAGAGTGTTATCCCTATGAACATTCCTGCACACTTGATTAACTTCACGTTCGGTTCTTCATGGATTGATCCGAAGTTGTATGAGGACTATGTGAAGGAAAGAACCAACGTGAATGTGAAGTTTACTTCTGCCGGTGGTACCTGGTTTATGGATGCTCCTGATAACATCAAAGAGGAAAAGGACAATTCCTTTGGCGTGAAGAGTTTGATGTTCAACAAGATTATTCCTGGACACCAGCTTATCGAGGCTGCCATTCAGAACAAATCCATCATCGTTTCCAGAACCTACAAGGAGAACGGCAAGGATGTAAGGGAGACCGACCGTGATGCGACACAGGCTTGCAGCAACAAGATTGACGAGATACGACAGGACTTCCAGGACTGGGCAAGAGGTAAGATGCAGCAGGACGAGCAGTTGTCTGCAAAGATTGAGGCAGACTACAACGAGCAGTTCAACAACTACGTTCCACTCTCTATCCCGGATGATTTCGCACCTTCGCGTTATCCTGGCATGGCTCCAAGACTGGACGGAAGCGACAGAGACTTCAACCTTTACTCATACCAGGCAAAGGCTGTGGTGAAGTGTGTGACTCAGCCAACCATGCTTGCACACGAGGTGGGAACCGGAAAGACCTTCACCCTTATCACTACTGCCATGGAGATGAGAAGACTGGGAACTGCCAAGAAACCTATGATTGTCGTGCAGAACGCAACCGTAGGCCAGTTTGTGGCATCAGCCAAGTCGCTCTATCCAAAGGCCAAGATTCTTACCCTGGAGGATGCAGACAGAAACGCAGAGGGACGAAAGAACTTCTATGCCAAGATTAAGTACAACGACTGGGATATGATAGTTGTTCCTCAGTCAACCTTTGAGTTTATTCCGGACAGCGAGGAGCGACAGATACGCTTTATCAATGACAAGATTGAGGAGAAGCTTCTTGTACTGGAGCAGATGAAGGATGCAGACAAGAGCGGCAACAGCATGATAACCCGACAGGCCGAGAAGGAAATCGAGGACTTGCAGCAGCAGCTTGCAGACATCACCAGCAACATGACTACAAAGCGCAAGGATACCGCAGCCCAGCTGAAGAAGAAGGAGGTAACCAAGCAGAATGCCGAGGTAGAGGCCAAGGAGATGCTTGACAGACGTACCGACGATGTGGAGAACTTCGACGATATGGGTATAGATGCTCTTCTTGTTGATGAGGCTCACGAATACAAGCATCTCGGCTTTGCTACTGCCATGCAGCGTGGCGTGAAGGGTATCGACCCTTCTTACTCAAAGAAGTCGCAAGGTGTGTATTTGAAGACGCAGGCCGTACTCGAGAAGAACAATGGTCGCAATGTGGTGTTTGCTACAGGTACTCCTATCAGCAATACCGCTGCTGAGGTTTGGACGTTCATGCGCTATCTCATGCCTGCTGACACCATGAAGCAGTATGGCATCTACTACTTTGATGATTTCGTGCGTAACTTCGGTAACTTGAAGACGATGGCAGAGTTTACCACCAGCGGAAAGTTCAAGGAGGTGAACCGATTTGCAGGTTACATGAACCTTCCTGAGCTTGCACGTATCTGGTCGGGTGTTTCTGATATTGTCCTTTCTAAGGAAGTAGAGGACTTGAAGTCGAAGCTTCCGAAGATGGAGAACGGTGACAAGGCTACAGACATCTACCTGCCTCAGACCAAGGCTTTGCGTAGGGTGATGAAGTTTGTCCGCAAGAGACTCGAGGAGTTTGAGAACATGAGCGGAAAGGAGAAGAAGGAGAATTCTGCCATCCCTCTTACTATGTATGGCATAGCTGCAGCAGCAGCCGTTGACCCTCGACTCGTACTCAAAGATGCAGCAGACGAGCATTACAGCAAGACCAACGAGACCGTGAGACAGACTTTGAGATCATTGAAGGATTCGGAGAAATATCATGGTACCGTAGCCATCTTTGCTGACCATTATCAGAATGCCTCAACCGGCTTCAACCTTTATGAAGATATTCGCAACAAGCTTATCAAGGCTGGTGTTCCTGCCGAGCAGGTTGTTGTTATCAAGTCGGGAATGACCGTCAAGAAGAAGCTCGACATCTTCGACAAGGTGAACCGTGGCGAGATACGTGTTATCATGGGCAGTACATTTACACTTGGTACCGGTGTGAACATCCAGGAAAGATTACATACCCTTATCCATGTGGATGCACCTAACCGCCCGATGGACTACATTCAGCGCATCGGACGTATTATCCGACAGGGTAACCTGTTGAAGAAATGGGGCATTCCTGTGCGTGTGCTTCGCATGGGTGTGGAAGATAGCCTTGATGTTACTGCTTACCAGCGCCTGGAGACCAAGGGAGCCATTGCTGACAGCATCATGCACAGTAAGGATATGATTGCCAACAGTATGAGCAACCGTGTGCTTGAGGAGGAGAGTGACATCTTCGGTGATACCGTTGCCCAGTTGTCGGGTAGCGAGTATGCCTTGAAGAAGAATGAGGCCGAACGAGAGTTGCGCAGACTGGAGGGTCGCAAGAAGCAATGGGAGTTTGACCAGATTTACATACACAGTAGAAAGCCGCTGCTGGAGGAGCGTATCAAGAAGGTTCAGGCATTTGCCGACAGACAGAAGACTCGCCTTGACGGAATCAAGAAGACGTTCCCTGATGGTAAGTTCAAGAAGATAAGCATCGGAAAGCATAGCTTTGCCAGCGTTGCCGACATGGAAGATTACTTCAAGAACTACAACAAGAAGGTGATAGAGAACCAGGAGAAGATACGTGACGAGAATTCGCCAGAGGGCTTGATAAACATGGACCTTGCCATTAACGTTGACGGTTATAATTTTGTCGCACATACAGAGATTCTCAATTACTTGGGCAGTGTATCTCGTACCATGACCTACTCTTGCGATGAACTGGGTATCAAGGACGAACAGGCAAGACAGGGCTACTTGAAGAATGCCATCAACGACATTATAGATAATGCGGTGAGTGGAAAACGCTTTGAGGAGTCTATCTCCCGACAAGAGGCTGAGATTATCAAGGATAAGGCAGACATCCAGGAGCTGGATAAGCGAGAGGGCAAGTCGTTTGCCGAAGAAGACAAGCTGGTTAGGGCAAAGGAACTCTTTGAAGAGTACTCCGAGAAGATGAAGGAGGAAATGGAAAAGAAGGAGGCCAAGTATGCCAAGCTTGACAAGGAGGTTGAGGATCTCGATGAGGATGCTTTCTCTTCGTCTGAGGATGATGAGGAAGATGACAACCTGTATCGTGACGCTACAGAGGACGAATCCGCATGGCTGGATTCCCAGGAGACAGTGAAGGTTTACCGTGCCATGCAGGTGATTGACGGAAAGCTGTATCCACCGATGATGGCAGCCGTTAAGGGTAAGCTTGTCGTGCCACGTGAACTTGGCACATGGGAGGTTGCAGATGAGCGTGAGGACATCATCAAGTTTACCAAGAAGAACAAGAATGGTGATGTGGTTGGCTACGTTGACCTTGACAAGGGAAGCAAGGATGCTACCGGCAAGAAGGCTACTGTGACTCGCGATGTGGCTTACAATCCTTATTGGCATACATCACGCTCACCATTGAACGACCAGTTTTCTTCTGCATGGATCAGACCGAACATTGTTACCGTTGAGGTGGAGGTTCCTGTATCGGAATTATCCAGCGGCTATCGTGCGAAGTTCTCGAAAGACCCTGTAGGTGAAACAGACTGGCATGCCGGTCCGGTAACCAAGCAGCTTGTTGACCAGGGACATGAGCCACGAAAGGTTATCCTTTCCCGTTATGACAAGCCAGTACGTGTATTGTCAAATGCGGAAGTTGCCGACCGCATAGCTTCATACGTAAGGGGGTATGATGTTGTCATTCCTGAGAATGTTGTTACTCCGCAGGTTAAAGTTGAACTTGAAAAGCGTGGTGTTAAAATTGGTGAGCCAAAGGGAGTTAAGAAGAGTGAGCAGATAAAAGAAGCTATAGAGAAGGGATTGTCTGTAGTGAATGACGTTAACCGTGAGGGTGATGGCATCATCAGCGATGCTGATATTTCTCTTCTGAATGACCCTATGAGCAGGATGATGGGCGAGAGCCGTTTCACACCTGAGCAGCAGGAGAAGTTTGCAGCAGTGGAGCGTGAGCGCATGGCACGACGTGTGGATGAGCTTGCAGAGAAGTTACACCTTAATAATATAGAGGTGGTGACTGATGCTTCAACGCTGACCGGTAAGCGCAAGAAGGCGAAGGGTTTCTATAACAGACATACTGGCAAGATTACCATCGTGGTTGAGAATCATCGTGATATTGAAGATATTGAGCAGACTGTGTTGCATGAGGCTGTAGCCCATTATGGCTTGCGTCAACTCTTCGGTACACACTTCGATGATTTCCTAGACAACGTGTTCAACTATGCTGAGGAAGGTACCCGCAGGGAAATCGTGAATCTTGCCAAGAAGCACTCTTGGGACTTCCGCACTGCTACCGAGGAATATCTTGCTGGGCTTGCGGAGCGCACCAACTTTGAGCGTGCCATGGAGAGTGGATGGTGGCAGACCATCAAGCGTGTGTTCCTGAATATGCTTCATTCCATCGGTTTGAAGGGTTATCAGGGCGAGACTCTTACAGACAACGAGCTTCGCTACATTCTGTGGAGAAGCTACGAGAACCTGGCAGAGCCTGGGCGTTATCGCAGCATCATGGGCGAGGCTGCTGATATTACCAAGCAAATGGAGTTGGGGGTTGGCAATTATGCCAAACCTTCAACCTCCGGTGGTACCATGGTGGCGGAAGAGATAAGCAAGGAAGCTGCTGTAAACAATATCAATGATACATTCAATAATGAATTGCAGCAGCAGATCGATGGAGTTTTACCAGAAGGGCATATTTACAAAATGGGCAAGCCTGGTAAGATACTACTCTCTACTGGTGTTCCTGACCTTCCTGTACAGATGTCTACTTCAAGGCTCATACAAAAAGCTACGTCTTATGGTCATGATTTCGATTTGTCGGAAGTGAAAGATTTGGTTAAGGCTTTACAGAATCCAATCGCTGTATTTGCTTATGGTAACAAAACTAAGGCACAGAATATAATTATTCCGTTACAGAAGGATGGCAAGAACTTTATTGTAGGACTCTCGCTGAAGCCAACAGTAAATGGAAAGACCTTGGAGATTAACAGTATTAGAAATGTGTTTCCGAAGAATAATTCAGAATGGCTAAACTGGATAAGCCAAGGAAAAGCCTTGTACTTGGATAAAGAAAAAATCCAAGCCCTCATAGACCAACAGCGAACGATTCTCGCTGACGTGGACTACTTGGATTTGGATTCTGTTGCAAAGATAGTGGAAAATTTCGATAATCCTGTAAAGAATAACGAAAATCTTTCAGAAGGTGATGAACTTTTCCGTGATGGCGATGCTGCTGAGTATGAGAAGGCACATGCTAGAAACATCTACGACCAGCGTGTTAAGCGTGGAATGTTCCAGATGCAAGAGGCGATGCAGGACTCAATGCTCAGCTTGAAGGAAGCCATGAATGCCGTATTGAAGGCAGAGGGTAAGAGCAAGGTACACATCGAGGATGTGGCAGGTTTCGAGAATCCATACCTGGGTGAGAACCGTCTTTCATCTGTGAATCAGGCAGAGTGCAAGGCATTTGCGCAAACTTTGTTCAAGCCTTTGTTGAATGAGGTGAGCCGCCTGGCAGAGGATGCAGAAGAGCGTGCGATGCTTACTGATTACATGATGGCCAAACATGGACTGGAGCGTAATACAGTCATGGCTCGCAGAGATGCAGAGAAAAAGGCAAACGAGGAGTTCGGCAAGGAGTTGGCCAAAGCCCAGCGAGCTGTGGCAAAAGACCCACTCGACCAGGAAGCTATAGACCGCCTAGAAGACGTGAAGCAGAAGAAGCATGACCGTGAAGAGGAATTGTACTTTGAAAACAGAGGCAGAGACTATGCAGGTCTCACTGCCTTGACTGGAAAGGAAGATATTGCTGAGGCCGAGCTGAAAGCATCATTCATGGTTAGCACGTATGAGACGTTGAATGCTACGGATAAGCTTTGGAAACAGGTCAATGCCGTGACAGGCGCAACCTTGCAGAAGGCTTACGAAAGCGGCTTGATGAGCAAGGAAACCTTTGACGACATCAACTCCATGTATGAGTACTACATACCTCTTCGTGGCTTTGATGAGAAGACAGGAGAGGATACTTACGCTTACTTGTCAGACAAGAACAGTGCATTCAATGCACCTTTGAAGACTGCCAAGGGACGTAAGAGCAAGGCTGATGATCCGTTTGCCAACATGGAGAGCATGGCCGAGAGTGCCATCATGCAGGGCAACCGCAATACACTTGTCAAGCAGAAGTTCCTGAACTTCGCACTTAATCATCCTAGTGACCTTGTGAGCGTCAGCAACGTATGGCTGGAGCATGATGATGTGACAGATGAGTGGAAGCCTGTGTTTGTGGATACCCTCAGCGAGAATGACAGCCCTGCCGAAATCGAGCAAAAGGTCAAGGACTTCAACGACCGCATGCAGGAGTTGTGCAAGAATGAGCCGGACAAGTACAGAAGCCAGAAGGAACATCCGGACATTCCTTATCGCGTTGTTGAGAGTCGCGACTTAAAGCAGCACCAGGTTCTTGTGAAGAGAAACGGAGTTGACTACGTGGTAACCATCAATGGCAACCCACGTGCGGCACAGGCGTTGAACGGACAGACCAACCCGGACAATGACAATGCCGGTGCTATTGGTGCCATCCTCCGTGCAGGTGAAGCCCTCAATCGCCAGCTCAGTGCATTCTACACGACACGAAACCCTGATTTCGTTGTGTCAAACTTCATTCGTGATGCCCTGTATGGTAATACCATGGTGTGGGTGAAGGAAGGTGCTAACTATGCGGTGAGGTACAACAAGAACTTCATGAAGGTGAATCCTGCCATTATGAAGATACTTTTCTCCAAGCTCCGCAATGGTACGCTTGACATGAACAACGAAACGGAAAAGATGTTCAAGCTGTTCATGGATAACGGAGGCGAGACCGGCTATTCTACCGTAAGGGACATCGAGAAGCACAAGAATGACATCAAGCGAGAGTTGAGACGTGCCGGAAGAATTTCCATCGGTAAGGCATGGAGTCTGCTTGGTGAACGCCTTGATGAATACAACCGTGCGGTTGAGAACTGTGCCCGCTTTGCTGCCTTCATGACATCCCGTCAGATGAAGCGCTCTATCGACCGAAGCATCTATGATGCCAAGGAGATTAGCGTGAACTTCAACAAGAAGGGTAGCGGTGCAAAGTTCATGGGCGCAAACGGCCAGACCTTCGGGGGCAACACGGCAGCCTTCGTGTCAGGACTTGGAAGAAGCTTCTACGTCTTCTGGAATGCAGCAGTGCAAGGAACTACAAACTTCGGAAGACAGCTTGAACGGCATCCAGGAAAGGCGCTTACAGGTGTAGGTGCCATGTTCATGCTCGGTTTGCTGATGGCTGCGATCGGTAGCGGTGACGATGGGGATGATGGCGACAAGAACGCATATTACAACCTTCCTGAGTACGTGAGACGTTCAAACATCGTGTTCCGTCTTCCTGGCATGGATGAGCAGTGGATAAGTATCCCTCTCCCTGTTGAGTACAGAGCCATGTACGGAATGGGCGAGCTTGCTATGAGTGCTGTAAGCGGAAAGGAACATTACACAGGCGAGGAGCTGGCAAACCAGATTGCTGGCCAGTTCAGTCAGCTTATGCCAATAGACTTCCTTGAAGGTGGCGGAGGCTGGAACGCCTTTGTTCCTTCTTCTGTCAAGCCTTTCGCAGAGGTGATAGCAAACAAGTCGTGGACGGGTATGCCTCTCTACAAGGATACTCCTTGGAACAAGGATATGCCAGAGTGGACAAAGTCTTACAAGAGCGGCAACAAGTATCTTATAAACCTGGCTGCTGTCATGAACGATGTGAGCGGAGGCGACCAGTACACAAAGGGTTCCATCGACATCAACCCGGCAAAAGTTGAATATCTGCTTAATGGTTACTTTGGTGGTGTCAGCAACACCATCGACAAGACATCCAAGATGTTTGATACCATGTTCGGAGACCGCGAGTATGACCCTAGAAACTGGCTTGTCCTCAACCGTGTGCTGAAGAACGGTGACGAGCGTACAGAGTACCGTGCCATCAACAACGAATACTTCCGCATGAAGGAAGAGCACGACAAGATCAAGGCACGTCTGAAGCATTATGAAGATGATACCGACAATGGAGTCATGGACTATGCGGATAAAATCAACTGGCTCTACAACTCACCGGAGTATCGACGCATGGAAATCTACGAGGACTATTCGGCAGACATCGACGCATACAACAATGAGCTGAAGGAGCCTTTGAGTGATGAGGAGCGCAAGGAGGTTACAGACGGACTGAACGCCCTGAAGAAGCAGCTCGTCTATGCGGACAGCTTTACGAGAATGGACGTTGACGACCTCATGAAGGAACGCTCAAAGTTGCAGGAGAAGCTTTCAAAGGCTACGGACTTGCAGGAGAAGAATGACATCGGTTACTTGCTCATGCTCATTCAGACTGAGCTAAAGGCGAACGGCCGTAAATAGTTAAACTCGGTATGGCGGCATTTATTCATATATTTGCCGCCATACACATTAATACATTATTATTATGGCAGTAGCAACAAAGAAAAGAGCTAGACTATACCGTTTGAGTAGCATCATGCCGAAGACCACGGCACCGGACGAAAGCGTTATAGATAGCGTGAAAAGAGCGAAGGAATCCGACGACCGCAGACGTGGTTTTGACATTCTCATGGAAGCCAGCCTGCATTACAGCAATATGGATGATTACCGCAGGGACCGCCAGCGAAACAAGAGATATTGCTATGGCAAGCAGTGGGACGACATCATCGAGGTTGACAACAAGCGCATGACGGAGGAGGAATACATCAAGAGTCAGGGAAATATCCCGCTGAAGAACAATCTTATCAGAAGATTGGTCCGCAACGTGATAGGTGTGTACCGTTCCCAGTCGAAGGAACCGACATGTGTGGCAAGAGACCGCGACGAGCAGAAGCTTGGCGAGACCATGAGCACCATTCTGCAGTACAACATGCAGCTGAACCGCATGAGTGGATTGCTGGCACGCACGATGGAGGAGTTCCTTATTTCCGGCTTTTGCGTACACCGCAAGTACGCATGCTGGAAGAATGACCGCTTTGACTGCTGGACAGACTACGTGCAGCCGAACAACTTCTTCATAGACTCCAACATGAGAGACCCACGAGGATGGGATTGCAACATACTTGGAGAGATACATGACATTTCGTTTGGTGACCTTTGCGCCCAGTTTGCCAAGTCGCCAGATGATTACAGGCGACTGAAGGAGATTTACCGCCATGCCTCTGAGAAGGCGCAGTTTTCGATGTATGCAGACCAGTTCGGCTATCCGACACAGAAGAACTGGAACTTCTTGGTAACGACAGACCCTAGCCGTTGCCGTGTGATTGAGGTATGGAAGAAGGAGCAGAGAGACCGTTACAGATGTTATGATCCGCAGAACGGAAGCCGATTCAAGATAGACCTGGAGGACTACAAGGAACTTGTTCTTGACGAGAACGAAAAGCGCTTGCAGCAGGGTTTGGAGGACGGTATTCCTGAAGAGGAGATTCCTTTGATTGAGAAAGAATGGTTCACCGACAACTACTGGTATTACTATTATATCAGTCCGTTTGGTGACATCCTGGAGGAGGGCGAGACTCCATACGAGCACAAGAGTCATCCTTATGTTTTCATGGCCTATCCTTTCATTGACGGAGAGATACACAGTTTCGTGGCTGACGTGATAGACCAGCAGCGCTATGTGAACCGCCTCATCACCCTTTATGACTGGGTAATCAGAGCAACCGCCAAGGGTGTGCTTCTTGTTCCGAAGGACTGCTTGCCGGAAGGTGTATCCATTGAGGATATTGCTGAACGCTGGACAGAGGTTAACGGAGTGATTGTGTATGAGCCTAGCGAGAGCGGACAGATACCGCAGCAGGTTGCAGCAAGTTCCGTGAACATAGGAATCGGAGAACTGCTCAGCATGCAGCTGAAGTTCTTCGAGGACATTTCGGGCGTGAACGGAGCCTTGCAGGGTAAGCCTGGCTATAGCGGCACGAGTGCAGCACTCTACAGCCAGCAGACACAGAACGCAACGACTTCACTTCTTGATATTCTCGAGGTGTTCAGCGAGTTCATCAAGAACGGAGCCATCAAGGACGTTAAGAACATCCAGCAGTTCTATGACGATAAGACCATGGCCAACATTGCCGGCAAGAACGCAGCGGAAATCAAGCGTGACCCTCAGAAGATTAGAGACGTTGAGTTTGACCTTAACATTACAGAGAGCACGGCAACGCCTGTATATCGCCAGCTGAGCAACGATATTCTCATGCAGCTCTGGCAGGCTCAGGCTATCAGCGTGGAGCAGCTTTTGGAAAATGGCGACTTCCCATTTGCGGACGATCTCTTGCAGAGCATCAGAAGCAACAAGGAAGCCATGGAAAGGGGCGAGCAGATGCAGGGTGTTTCACCAGAGCTTATACAGAAGGTGCAGCAACAGGTACATGCAGACCCACGTGCAGCGCAGTTGTTGCAGAGATATATGCAGCCTCAGCAGCAGGCTGCATAATGGGGACAGGCGATGGAATCGCCTGGAACGGTGGCCGGAATGCGGCTTGAACGGAAAGAGGGTGTGTCATAAGTCCATGACGCACCCTTTTTCTATCTATTAATTTCCA
>ERZ1026882.426-NODE-426-length-24614-cov-4.226841_pt1 | contig 24614 bp, 21 predicted proteins | sample MGYA00380171_ERZ1026882 | MGnify/ENA primary metagenome ERZ1026882 (study PRJEB33269, sample SAMEA4719807) | human gut metagenome | biome: human-associated habitat; feature: organic feature; material: feces | place: Cameroon | collected 2013-10 ...
GAGATTTCTGCCTGTCTCGTGGGCTCGGAGATGTGTATAAGAGACAGCAGCAGCGGGTGCTGTTCCAGCGGCATGAAGTCCGTAAAATTGGACAGATGCGGCAGACGGATGACAGCAATGTCCAGCGGCTTTTTGCCGTCCCGCATCTCGAGGCGCTGGCTCAGAGAGTCCTCGTCCTCGATGTCCACCTTCAGGTACGGCACGACGCCCACCACGGGCAGATGGGTCTTTTCTTCCAGCATGGCGAGGCCGGGGCGCAGGATCTCCACGTCGCCACGGAATTTATTGATGACAAGTCCTTTGATGCGCTGGCGTTCTTTTTCTTCCAGCAGCTCCACCGTGCCGTAAAGCTGGGCGAACACGCCGCCCCGGTCGATGTCGCCCACCAGAAGCACCGGTGCATCCACCATCTCGGCGAGGCCCATGTTCACGATGTCCTCGCTTTTCAGGTTGATCTCCGCCGGGCTGCCCGCGCCCTCGATGACGATGACGTCAGCCTCCTCGGCAAGGCTGTCATAGGCCTTCAGGATGTCCGGCACCAGCTGCCGTTTCGTGCGGAAATACTCCGACGCTTTCATCTGGCCCCGCACCTCGCCGTTGACGATGACCTGACTGCCCACGTCACTGCTGGGCTTCAGGAGGATGGGGTTCATCCGCACGTCCGGCTCGACGCCTGCCGCCTGCGCCTGCACCACCTGTGCCCGGCCCATCTCGAGGCCGTCTTTGGTGACGAAGCTGTTCAGGGCCATGTTCTGGCTCTTGAACGGCACGGCGCGCAGGCCATCCTGCGCAAAGATGCGGCAGAGCGCCGCGCAGAGCAGGCTTTTGCCCGCGCCGCTCATCGTACCCTGCACCATGATGCATTTTGCCCTGCTCATCCCAGCACCTCTTTCATGATTTCCAGCAGCCGGGCGTTCTCGGGGGCCGTGCGCACCGCCGTGCGGTACCACTCCGGCCCGAGGCCCGGATAATTTGCGCAGCTGCGCACCTGTGTTCCCAGCGGGCGAAGCCTCTCGTTCAGGTCGGCAGGCGCACGGAAGAGCAGATAGTTCGCCTTTCCGTCGATGACCCGCAGACCCAGCGCCCGCAGACCCGCCGTCAGAACGGGCCGCTGCCGGGCGATAAGGGCGCGCACCTCGTCCACATAAGCGGTTTCTTTCAGGGCCGCGACACCCGCCGCCTGGGCCAGACTCGACACGGCCCACGGCTGGCCCGCTGTCTGCATTTTTTCCAGAAGCACTTCGTCGCCGCAGAGGCAGTAACCCAGCCGGACGCCGGCCATGCCGTAGAGCTTGGTGAAGGCTTTCAGGATGATGAGGTCTCCGCTTTCCAGCAGAGGCTTTGCCGTCCACCCGTCGGCGTCGGGCAGAAAGTCCAGAAAACACTCATCTACGGCCAAAATCGTGTGGCACTCCTCGCACCGGCGCAGCAGCTTTTTCACCAGCTCGGGTGAGGCCAGCTGCCCCGTCGGGTTGTTGGGCTGGCAGAGGAACACCATGTCGATGCTCTCGTCCACGGCGTCCACGAGGGCGTCCGTCGGGGCGAAATCATTCGCTTCATCGAGGAAGAAGCGTTTCACTTCACACCCCACCGTATCCAAAGCAGAGGCATACTCGGCAAAAGTCGGGGCTGTCACCAGCGCCTTATGGGGCTTGGCGGCCCAGACCAGCCGGAAGATGAGGTCCGCCGCGCCGTTGCCGCAGAGGATATGCTCCTGCGGCACACCCTCGGCCCGGCTCAGCGCCGCCCGCAGGGTGCGGCAGAGGGGGTCGGGGTAGCGGTCGGCCAGAGGCAGTGCGTCCCGGATGGCCTGCGCCACCCCTTCGGGCAGACCGAGTGGGCTGACGTTCGCCGAAAAATCCAGCGCGTCCCGGCCAAAGCGTTCGCGGTAGCCCATCCAGTCGCCGCCGTGGACCAGTTTCATTTTCTTTTCCCCCTCTTATGCAGCAAAAATTCGCAGTGCCAGTCCGGCGGCAAGCGCCAGCAGGCTTTCGGCGTACATCATCCGATCGGCCCGCAGGATGTCCTTCGGCTCGATGGGCCGCAGCGGGTCACCGATGGTGGGTTTCGGGTAATACTCGCCGAAATAGTAGGCCGGCCCGGCCAGCTGAACGCCCAGCGCACCCGCGCAGGCGCTCTCAGTCTGGGCGCTGTTGGGGCTGGCGTGATTGCGGCGGTCCCGCCGCCAGATGCGCCATGCGCCCGAGGCGCTGTTCCCGGTCAGAGCCGCAGCCGCCACCCATAACAGTCCGGCCAGACGGCTCGGGATATAGTTTGCCACATCGTCCAGTTTCGCGGCGGCGCGGCCAAAATAGAGATATTTCTCGTTCTTGTAGCCCAGCATGCTGTCCATGGTGTTGATGGCCTTGTAGGTCAGGGCCAGCGGCGCACCGCCCAGCAGCATATAAAGCAAAGGCGCAATGACGCCGTCGCTGGCGTTCTCGGCCACCGTCTCCACCGCCGCTTTGGTCACGCCCTCGGCAGTCAAGGCTTCCGTGTCGCGGCCCACGATGCGGCTCACAGCCTTCCGGGCGGCGGGCAGGTCGTCTTTTACCAGTTCCCGGTAGACGTTCGTGCTCTCCTGCGCCAGCCCCTTTGCGGCCAGCGCCTGCCCGCACCAGAACATCTGAACGGCCAGCCCCAGCAGGGGGTGAAGCATCGCCGCGCCCCAGCAGACGAGGCCCGTGAACAGCAGCGTCCCCACCGGCAGGCAGAACGCCACCACCGCACCGCCCAGCAGCTCGCCCTGAGGCGTTTTGGGCAGGCGGGCGCGGAGGAATTTTTCCAGCCGGGAGATGGCTTTGCCCATGTACACCACCGGGTGAGGCAGCCATGCCGGGTCGCCGAAAATAGCATCCAGCACGAAGCCTCCCAGCACAGCCCAGGCGGTCATCATACACCGGCCTCCGCGTCTTTCGTGTACTGCACAGTCTTCACGAGGCGGAGCTGGCGCTTCTCGGCCCAGTCGGCGGCGTCCAGCACATAGCCGCCCGCGTTGGGGCCGCACCACGCATAATAATCGCGCCTGGGCAGGGCGTACCGCTCCAGCGCCGCCATCTGGGTGCCGCCGTGGGCCAGGATGACCAGAAGCTCTTCGCCGTCGGCCAGCGCCTTGTCCACCAGCGCAGAGAAGGCGCTGCAGATGCGGTTCGAGAAGTCGTCCTTCCGCTCACCGTCGGGGCATTTGCTCTCGCAGTTGGCCTGCACCCACGCCTGATAATCGGCGTCGTGCTCCATCTCGACGTAGTTTTTGCCCTCGAAGCTGCCGAAGCACATCTCCTGCAGGTCCTTCACGACCACAAGCTCTGCCTCCGGGAAGAGCACCCGGGCCGTCTGGGCCGTCCGCTGCAGCGGGGTGATATAGACCACCTTCGGGTCGATGTCGGCCCGGCGCAGCTGGCTCAGGCCCTCTGCCGAGAGCGGGATGTCGCGCTGGCCCTGATAGCGCTTCTGGGCGTTGTATTCGGTCAGGCCGTGACGCAGCAGATAGATCAACATTGGGGTAATTCTCCTTTCAATACCGTCGGGATGCCGCAGAACATCTGCACCACGCAGTCGGCGCGCTCTGCCAGCAGGCAGGCCAGCCGTCCGGCGGCCTCCCGCCCGGCGCGCTCCTCAGCATCCATCGGGACAACACCGCCGCCGACCTCGGTGGCGATGACAATATCATATTCCGCCAGCTCCCGGGCCAGCGTTTCGAGCTGCTCCGGGGTCTGAGTCTCGGCGGCGGCGTCCTGCACATCGGCGATGACGCTGCCCCGGAAGTTCCGCGCAAAGGTGCGCTTGCCGCTGTAGAGCGGCCCTGTAATGAACATCATTTACAGCACTCCTCCCCACTGGCTGACGGCCAGCGCCGCCAGCATCCACAGCTCGGCCCGCTGCAAAAACCACCCGGCCAGGTCGCCGGTAATGCCGCCAAACTGCTTTTTTGCCACGAAATAATAGCGCCACAGCGCCAGAAGCGCCGCCGCCGCCAGCCCGCCGCCGCCCAGCGCCGTCAGCGCCAGGATGAGCAGAGCCGACAGGCCGCAGAGGAAGCGGCGGACGGTCTGTTTGTCGGCCGCTGTGGCGAAGGTGTGGGCAAGGCCGGTGTCTTTCGCCAGCGGGAACGCCGCCACGGCAAAGCCCGACAGCGCCCGCTCCAGCACCAGCGCCAGCGTCCAGCACAGGCCCGCCCGGGGCGTGAACCGCACACTGCCGCAGAGGCCGAAGTAGGCCGCAAAGTAGCAGCACAGTCGGATGACGGCGAAGGCCCCACAGTGGGAGTCTTTCAGAATTTCAAGCTTTTTTTCGCGGTCGCCGTAGCTCGAGAGGGCGTCCGAAGTGTCGGCGTAGCCGTCGAGATGGATGCCGCCGGTGACAGCCACCGGCACGAGGCAGAACGCCGCCGCCCGGGCCAGCTCCGGCAGGGGCAGGACGCCGCAGAGGCACCACAGCCCGCCGCACACCAGCCCGATGAGGGGGAAGGCGCACATGGCGTACCGCATATTTTTTTCGTTCCACTCGAACTGCGGCACCGGCAGGGCCGAAAACATCGCAAAGGCCACCGCGATGGTCTGCAAAACAGTCACAGCTTTTCTCCCCCTTTGTAGTACACCGGCAGGCCGCAGACCACCCGGCAGACGTTGTCCGCCCGGGCGGCGAAGGCGTTGTTCACCTGCGCCAGCGCCAGCAGATACTGGTCGGTGTCGCCCGCGTAGTCGGCACCGCCGCTGAACACCTCGTTCGATACGACGATGAGGTTATCACACCCGGCGGCGAGGCGTTCCAGCCCGGCCAAAACGGCCCCGGCGGTGTGCTTTCCTGCCCCGCCGGGGCTGTAAAGCTCGTTGGCGACGAGGTTGCCGAGGTCTTCCAGCAGGACGGTCCCCCGGCCGGGCAGAGCCAGACGGTTGAGGTGGAGCGGGCATTCCAGCGTTTCGAACTGCTTTTGCGCCCGCATTTTCCGGTGCTTTTCCACCCGGGCGGCGCACTCGGCATCCCAGACCTGCATGGTGGCAAGGTAATAGCGGGGCAGACCGGTCTTGAGCACAAGGCTCTCGGCGTAGGCGCTCTTGCCGCTGGCCGCACCGCCAAGCACCAGCGTCAGCATCCTTCGCCTCCCTGCGGCGTGTAGGCTTCGATGCCGCCCTCTTCAAAGGAATAACAGCCATCGTAGACGGCCAGCGCCATGTCCCACAGCGGAATGGCAGCCACCGCGCCGGTGCCTTCGCCCAGATGCAGGCCCGCCGTGATAAGGGCTTTTTTGTTCAGAGCGTCCAGCACCAGCTTTGCGGCCGGTTCGGTGGAGCAGTGGCTTGCGAAAACAGCCTTAGCCGCTGCCGGGCAGAACCGGACAGCGCAGAGCGCCGCCACACAGCTGATGAAACCGTCGGCCAGCACCGGCACACCTTCCAGCGCACCGCCGAGGAAGATGCCGCAGAGCCCGGCAATATCGAAACCGCCCAGCTTTGCCAGCACGTCCAGTGCATCGGCAGAGTCGGGCTGATTTTTTGCGATGCCGCGATGGATGGCGTCGATCTTCCGGGCAAGTCCCTCGTCCGAAAGGCCCGCGCCCCGGCCTGTCATCCCTTCGACGGGCTGGCCCAGCAGCACAGCGGCCACGGCGCTGGATGTGGTGGTGTTGCCGATGCCCATCTCACCGGTAGCCAGCAGGCCGACGCCCGCTTTCTTCTGCTCCTGCACCAGCCGGATGCCCCTGCCGATGGCCTCCACAGCCTCAGCCCTGCTCATGGCCGGGCCGAGGGTGAAGTCCGCTGTGCCGGGGGCGATGCGGCAGTCGAGGACGCCCGGGACCGGTTCGCCCGCGATGCCCATATCCACCGGCACCACCTCGCACCGGGCGGTCTGTGCCATCCGGCAGACGCTGGTGCGGCGGGCGGCGAGGTTCTCAGCCACGGCGCGGGTCACGCTGCTGTCGGTCTGGCTGACGCCCTGGGCCACCACACCGTTATCGGCGCAGAGCACCAGCACCGCCCGGCGGGAAATATCCGGCTTTGCGCTGCCGGTGAGGGCGGCGGCGTCCTCGATGGTCGTTTCCAGCGCGCCCAGCCCGCCCAGCGGCTTTGCAAGGCTGGCCCAGTGGGCGTGCGCCGCCGCCCGGGCGGTTTCGTCCGGCGGCGTGATGGCCGCACAGAGGGCGGCGAGTTCTGTCTCAGTCATGGTCTCTCCTGTAATTTTCAGCCGCGGCGGCAAAGCGCTGCGGCAGGGGCGTACCCGCCCAGTACAAATGCGGGAAGCCCGCATAGAAATGCTCGTTTACAAATCCGCACCGCCACGCTGCGCCGCCCACCGGCTTTTTTGCCGCGAGAGCCGTTCCGTTGGCGGTGGAATCCCAGTGGTGGAATTCGTGGATGGGAAAGCTCTCCCCGGCCCGGAAGAGCATACTGTCCGAGTCTGCGCTCAGCGCAGCGTAGCCGAAGCGGACGAGACGTCCGGCATCTTTTGCTTCGCCCGGCAGGACGCCCGCCATCGGCCAGCTCTGCCCGTCGGCGTCCGTGAGGCTCTGCCCCAGATAGAGGAAGCCGCCGCACTCGGCCGCCGTGGGCAGACCGGACTCGATTTTTTGCTTTATCTCGCGCAGAAGCGAGGTATTTTCGCTCAATTCTTTTGCGTGAAGTTCCGGGTAGCCGCCGGGCAGATACAGCCCGCCGATGTTTTCCGGCAGAGCCGTGTCGCGGAGGGGGCTGAAAAAGACCACCTCTGCCCCGGCGTCCCGGAAGGCCTCCAGCGTCTCGGCGTAGGCGAAGCAGAACGCCTCGTCCTGTGCCACGGCGATGCGGACGCGGGCCGGAGGCGTCTCCGGCTGCACCGGCAGGACGGGCGGCTCCTTTTCGCAGAGGGCCAGCAGGCGGGGCCAGTCGATGTGTTCCTCCGCCGCGTCGGCCAGAAGGGCCAGCTTCTGCTGTAAATTTTCCACTTCCGCCGCCGTGTAGAGGCCCAGATGGCGGGAGCCGATGACAGCCTCCGGGAGTTTCGGCAGAAAGCCCAGCACCGGCAGACCTGTCTCTTTTTCCAGCATCGGGGCCAGCAGAGCGTGCATCCGGGCCGTGCAGTTGTTCAGCAGGATGCCCGCGATATGGCTGGGGGTGCGGAAGTTTACGAGCCCGTTCAGCTCTGCGGCCAGCGTCAGGCTCTGACCCTTCGGCTCCACCACCAGCAGCACCGGCAGGCCCAGCGTGTCGGCCAGATGCCACGCACTGGCCCTGTCGCTGACGCCGCCAAGGCCGTCGTAAAAGCCCATGGCCCCCTCGCACACTGCCGCACCGTGGTCGGCGGCACCCTTCGCGTAGAGGGTGCGCACCGTCTCGGGCGCAGAGAAAAAGAGGTCGAGGCTGCGGCTCTCCACCCCCAGCACAGCCCGGTGGAACATGGGGTCGATATAGTCCGGCCCGCTCTTGAAGGCGCAGGGCGCATGGCCCCGCCGCTTCAGCGCCATGAGCAGGGCGCAGGTCATGGTGGTCTTGCCGCTGCCTGAGCGGGGCGCCGCCAGCAGAAACTGTATCATGTCATTCTCCTGTGATGAGGTAGATGGGGTTCTGGGCCATCATCAGATGCAGCCCGCCCACGGCTTTGGCCCGGCTGACGGCGATCTGGCTCACCTGCACGGTCCGGCCTTTGGCCGTCAGCGCGGCCACCGCCGCCGAAAGGGTCTCAAGGGCAATGGCCGACACGCAGATGCGGGCGTCGGGGTTCTTATCCAGCGCGGCGTCCACGATGGCGGCAAGGCTGCCCCTGCTGCCGCCGATGAAGACAGCGTCCGGCGCGGGCAGGTCCGAAAGGGCGGCGGGGGCAAGCCCCTCCACGAGGACGAGGTTTCGGGTCCTGAATTTTTCGCGGTTGGTCTTGATGAGCGCACAGCCCTCCGGCCTGCACTCCACCGCGTAGACCCGGCCCCGGGGCGCGGCCAATGCCAGCTCCACGCTGACGCTGCCCGTCCCGGCCCCCACGTCCCACAGGATGTCTTCCGGGCGGACGGCCAGCTTTGCCAGCACAGCGGCCCGGACTTCCTGCTTGGTCATGGGGACGTCGCCCCGCTCGAAGGCTTCGTCCGGCAGGCCCGGGGCGCGGCGGGGCAGTACCTCCGCCGCCTCCACGAGAAGGACGCTCAGGCTGTTGAAGCGGCCTGCGGCCAGCTCTTTGACGCTGCCCCGGAAGAGCTTTTCTTCCGGTGTGCCGAGGCACTGACCCACGACGGCCTGCACGTCCCCGAAGCCCTCTGCCGCCAGCTGGGCGCAGAGGGTGGCGGGGTCTTCGCTGCCGCCGGTGAGGAAGAAGGTGGGTCTGCCCTGCATACACTCGGCCACCGGGTCGCAGGTGCGGCCATGGGCCGAAACAAGGTTCCACCCCTGCCACGGACGGCCCAGCGCCGCCGCCAGCAGCTGGATGCTGGAAAGGCCGGGCAGCACCCGGGCGCGGACGCCGAGGGCCTCCAGCTTTTCCATCATGGCAGACGCGCCGGAGTAAAAACCGGTGTCGCCGCTGTAGACCAGCACGGCGTTCTCTGCGCCGGAAGTCTGCAGCAGCTCTGCCACCTCGTCGGGGCGGTAGGCGGCGGCGCGGTTCTCGGTGCAGCCGGCAGGCAGAACTGCCAGCAGACGCCGTGCGCCCAGGATGAGGTCGGCCTGCCGCAGTGCGGCCAGGCCCTGAAGGGTCAGGTTCTCCGGCTGGCCGGAGCCCATGCCGATGAGTGTCACGTTCATCTTATCATCTCCTTGCAGCGTTTCAGCACCTCGGAAGCCGTCTCGCCCTGCTCGGGCGGGCGGCGGATGACCACCAGCTGCACCCCGGCGGCAGAGGCGGCGGCGGCTTTTTCGTCGAAGCCTCCGGCCGCGCCGCCGTCCTTTGTGACGAGCCAGCGGATATGGAACTGCTCCATCATGGCCTGATTGAGGGCAAAGCTGAAGGGGCCTTGCATGGCGATGATGTTGCGGTGGGGGATGTTCGCCGCCTCGCAGGCCGCGATGCTTTCCATCGTGGGCAGGACGCGGGGGTAGAGCCGCTCGGGCGGGATGGCCCCGAACTGCGCCAGCTCCTTGGCCCCGGTGGCCAGCAGAAGGTTGCCCTCTTTTGCGGCCAATGCTTCTGCCGCCCGCTTTGCGCTCTCAAAAACGAGACAGTTTTCCGGCAGCGGACTGGCCGGGCGCAGCAGGCGGAGGTATCCTATCCCGGCCTTCTCTGCCGCTGCTTTGATGTTTTTGGTCGCCTCCACTGCGTAGGGGTGGGTGGCGTCGATGCAGAGGGCGGCATCCCCCAAGAGCGCGGCCATCTCATCGGGCAGGAGCCGCCCGCACCGGACGGTGACGCCGGGGGTGCTCCCCTGCTCTTCCTGCCCCAGCGGGGTGGCCACGCTGACGGTGACTTCGATGCCCAGCGCCGCCAGCTGGCGGGAAAGCTCCCGCCCCTCGGTGGTGCCGCTGAAAACGACGACGTTCATCGGCGGTACCCCCGCGGCGTGACCATCCGCCCGCTGAGGGCGCGGGTGGCGGCGTTGCCCACAAAGACGGTGGTGAACATATCCACCTCGGTATCCCGGAGCTGGCTGAGGGGCAGGATGTGCTTCTCCTGCCCTTCCCGGCCGATGTTCCGCACGCAGCCGCAGAGGGTGTCCGGGGCTTTGCCGTTCGCCAGCAGAATATCCACGGCCCGGCGCAGATAGTCCGGGCGGCCCTTGGAGGAGGGATTGTACAGCGCCAGCGCGAAATCGCCCTGGGCGGCGCAGGCCAGACGCTTTTCGATGACCTCCCACGGCGTGAGGCGGTCCGACAGCGAGATGACGCAGAAATCGTGGGCCAGCGGCGCACCCAGCACCGCGCCGCCGCTGAGGGCGGCGGTCAGGCCGGGGACGACCTCCACATTGACATCCGGGTACTCTTCGGCCAGCTCCAGCAGCGGGCTGGCCATGCCGTAGACCCCGGCGTCGCCGGAGCAGACCAGCGCCACGTCCCGGCCCGCCCGGGCGGTGTCCAGCGCCCAGCGGCAGCGGTCGATCTCCCGGGTCATGCCGGTGGCATAGCACTCCTTTTCCGGGTAGAGGGGGCGCACAAGGTCGATGTAGACCGTATAGCCGCACAACACCTCGGCCTGCTGCAAGGCGCTCTGCGCCTGCACGGTCAGAAACTGTCCGCCGCCGGGGCCAAGCCCCACGACGAACACGGTCTTTTTACTCTCACTCATTGCTCTGTCCTCCAATCGGGTGCAAAGGGGCGGACGGCCAGCGCCAGCGTCACGCCGCCGCCTGCCGTTTTGGGCAGAAGGAGCGTCCCGCCCGAGGCTTTTACCGCCGAGCGCTCACAGACGTTGTCCACGCCGGTGACACTGGCCACAAAGGCCGACGGGGTGAACTGTCCCGGCACGGCCCGCAGCTCGTCGGCTGGATAGAATGTGATGGGCCAGCCGTGGGCTTTGCAGAATCCTGCAAGCCCCGGCTCATCTTTTTTCAGGTCGATGCTGGCGGCGGCGCAGACCGCCGCCGGGCTGAGGCCGGACGCGGCACAGAACGCCGCGAAGGCTTCTTCCAGCTGCTGCGCCGTCGTGCCTCGGCGGCATCCCACCCCCAGCACCCCGATGCGGGGTACGAGGTGGAGCGCCCCGCCCTGCGGCGTGAGGGTCAGGGCGAAATCGGCGGCTTCGGGTGCGTCAGTCTTTTCCACGCCGACGGGGGTCTCCCCCGCCACCGGCCACGGCGACCAGTACCGGACGATCTGCCCGGCCAGCAGGGCGCCGCTGACGCGCTTGATGCGTTCCGGCTCAAGGACAGCGCAGTTCTGGGCCTTGGCCCAGAGGTCCACGGCGAAGAGGCCGTTGACGTCAGTGGCCGTCGTGATGACCGGCACCGCGCCGCACACTTTTGCCAGCGCCCGGGCCAGCGCGTTGGCACCGCCCAGATGGCCCGACAGGAGCGGCACGGCGAAGTTTCCGCCCTCGTCCACCACCACCACCGCCGGGTCGGCGGCCTTGCTCTTGCAGTGGGGCGCGATGGCCCGCACCGCGATGCCCACAGCTCCTACAAAAATCAGGGCTTCATTCTGTGCAAAATGCTCCGCCGTCCAGCCTTTCAGGGTCACGTCCCCGCCGCAGCGGCTCACGCTGCCGGGCAGAGCTTCCGCCAGCCGGCGGGCCAGCGCCTCGCCCTTTGCAGTGAAGGTCAGATATGCCCGGCTCACTGCCCGGCCTCCGTCCCCTGCCGGAACTCGGTGGTAAAGGCGGGGTCATAGAGCTTGCTGCGCTCGTAGTTTTCGCCCAGAAAGTCGCCCACGACGATAAGGGCGGTCTTTGTGATGCCGTTTTTGCGGGTCTCCTCGGCCAGTGTGGAGACGGTGCAGCGCACCACCTTCTGCTCAGGCCAGGTGGCTTTATAGACCACAGCGACAGGGGTGCCGGTGCGGTAGCCGCCGCTTTCGAGAAGGGCCTGCTGGACTTTGTCCACCAGCCCGATGGAGAGGAAGATGACCATGGTAGCCCCGTGAGCGGCCAGCTTTGCCAGCTGTTCGGCCTCGGGGACAGGGGTGCGGCCCTCCATCCGGGTGATGATGACGGTCTGGCTCACGTTGGGCAGGGTGTACTCGGCACAGAGCGCCGCCGCCGCGCCGCAGAAGCTGGACACGCCCGGGGTGTCATCGTAGGAAATACCGTCGGCATCCAGCGCGTCCATCTGCTCCCGGATGGCCCCGTAGAGGCAGGGGTCGCCGGTGTGGAGGCGGACCGTGGTGCCGCCGGCCTTTTCGGTGGCACGGATGGTGTCCAGCACCTGTTCCAGCGTCATCTCGGCGCTGTTATAGATGGCACAGCCGGGCTTTGCCAGCCCCAGCAGGGCCGGGTTGACGAGACTGCCCGCGTAGATGATGCAGTCGGCATCGGCCAGCAGGGCCGCGCCCCGCCGGGTGATGAGGTCGGGCGCGCCCGGCCCGGCTCCAACAAAATGGACCATATCTTACCCCTCCTTCACTAAAATCGCTGCGAAATAGCCCGCCGACCGGGCCGGGTCGTAATCGGCCAGGTCGGGCCAGACCTCCTCGTTCGGCAGGCCGCAGTTACAGACCATCGCGCTCCGGCTCAGAAGCCCGGCGTCGGCCAGCGCGGCCAGCGTCTCGGGCAGCTGACGGCCCGATTTCATCAGCACTTTCGCGCCCGGTGCGGCCAGCACCTCAGCGGCGCAGCGTCCCGGGGCGATGGTCAGCGGCTGCTCCATGCCGCCCGTCAGGGACTGGCCCAGTCGGGCCGCAGCGGCGCAGAAGCTCGTCACGCCGGGGAGCATCACGGTCTTATAGCCCTCGGCCTCCAGGATCTCCTGTAAATAACCGAACGTGGCGTAGACGGACACGTCGCCGAGGTTGAGCATGGCGACATCCTGCCCGGCGTCGAGATATTCTTTCACGGCCTGGGCCGCCTCGATGTGGGCGGCTTTCTGCACCGCCGGGTCAAGGCTCATGGCAAAGCGCAGCGGCAGGATGATCTTGCCGCTCAGATCCACTGCACCTTTTGCGATGTCCAGCGCCAGCATCCCGCCCTTCGGGGTCTGGGGCGCGGCGATGACCGGGCAGTTTTCGAGGCGGCGGACAGCCTGCAGGGTCATAAGCTCCGGGTCGCCCGGGCCGACGCTGACGCCGTAAAAAATGCCTATCCGTTTTTCCATTCGTCCAGCAGCTCCTTTGCAGTCCTTGTCTGGCCCAGCGGGCCGTATTGGTTCGAGAAGAGCACCGCGCCCACCCGGAACGCCCCGGCGGCGCGGCGGTCGAGGTGGAGCTGGATGGCGTCCAGCAGGCTGGACAGCACCGGTTCTCTCATCTCTGCTCCGTCTAAGATCTCCATGCAGGCGTCGGTGGTGGCCGCGTTCATCAGGGCCGCACAGACCTCCCGGGACGCGCCGCAGAGGGCGGCGTGGGCACAGAGCAGCTCGGTGCGGCAGTCGGCCGTGCGGGAGTGGGTGTTCATGACGCCGCCCGCCAGCTTGACCAGCTTGCCGATGTGGCCCACCAGCACCACCTCTTCGAAGTGGGATGCCGCCGCCATATCCATCGTATCCCCGATGAAGTTCGAGGTCTTGACCACGGGGATATTTTTCAGTGCCGGTAGATTTTCGTGTAGATAATCAAGCCCGTAGTTTCCCGGGGCGAGGATGAGCCGCCGGGGGCTGCCCGCCCGGAGTGCGGCCTGTCCCATTTCCAGCTGGATGGTGTCGAGGATGGCCTGCTGGCTCATGGGCTCGACGATGCCGCTGGTGCCGAGGACGCTGAGGCCCCCTTCCACGCCCATATGGGGGTTGAGAGTGCGCTTCGCCGTTTCGGCCCCGCCCTCGATGGAGATGGTGACGTCAAAACCGCCCGCGTACCCGGCAGATTCGGCCTCCTTTTCCAGCGCTTCCGTTATCATGGCCCGGGGGACGTGGTTGATGGCGGCTTCGCCTACGGGCTGGTCGAGGCCGGGCTTTGTCACCCGGCCCACGCCCTCACCGCCGTGGATGCGCACCTCGCCGGACAGCGCGGGCCGGAGGGCGACGCTGGCGATGACCGGCAGACCGGTGGTCACGTCCACATCGTCGCCGCCATCCTTCCGGATGGCGCACTCGGCCCCCTCACCGGACAGGCGGCAGAAGATGGGCTCCACCTCCACCACAATACCCTTCGGGGTGCGGAGGGCCACCGTCTCGGGGGTGCGGCCAGTGAGCAGCAGCCGTGCCGCACCCGCCGCGCCCCGCGCCGCACAGGTGCCGGTGGTGTAGCCGCAGCGCAGGAGCTTTTGGCCGCTGCGGACGTAATGCTCGAAGAGCGGGCGCTTTTCCTCCGGCGCTTTTTCTTCGCCGTAGAGGAATGCGTACTGCTCATCGGTCAGATCATAAATTTTGCAGATGTTTTCCCGGGAAAACGCCTTTTCCGGCGTCATGACGTCCGAGACGCCCGCCGCCGAGACACAGACGACCTTGTCGGAGATCTTCTGCGCCAGCTCCAGTTCGTGGAGGCTGAGGATGACAGCCATCTTTTTGTCCCGGGCGAGGCTTTTCAGGATGGCCAGCAATTCAGCCTTGCCCTTGATGTCGAGGAAAGACGTAGGTTCGTCCAATAATATCAGATCCGGCTGCTGGCAGATGGCCCGGGCCAGCAGGACGCGCTGGCGCTGGCCGTCGCTGATGCGGTTGAAGTCCCGGCCTGCCAGCGCCTCGGCCCCCACGAGGGCCAGCGCGGCGTGGACCTGGCGCTTATCTTCCGCCGAGAGGACACCCAGCCGCCCCGTGTAGGGGTAGCGCCCGGCGGACGCCATCTCGAAGCAGGTGGTCAGCTCGGTGCGGCGGGTGTGAGGCACCATCAGGGCCATTTTGCGGGCGCGCTCCGGGCCGGAGCAGTCCGCGAGATTTTTGCCGTCCAGCAGGACAGCGCCCCCCTGAGGGGCCAGCTGCGCTGCCAGCGTCTTGAGCAGGGTGGATTTTCCCGCGCCGTTGGGGCCGATGAGGGTGAGGATGCTCCCCTTCTCGACGCCGAGTCCGATGTGCTCCATCAGGGGCGTTTTGCCGTAGCCGATGGCAAGGTCCTCGGCGCGGCAGTAGAATTTCGAGTCGCTCATTCCCGGCCCTCCTGTGTCTGGCGGCGCACCAGCAGCCAGATGACCACCGGCGCACCGAAAACTGCCGTCACCGAGCTGATGGACAGCTCCGTGGGCGCGAACAGGCTGCGGGCGATGAGGTCGCAGAGCAGGCAGAACGCTGCCCCGCCCAGACAGCAGCCCGGCAGGACGTGGAGGGGTTTTGCGCTGCCCAGCAGGTTCTTGACCAGATGCGGCACCGCGATGCCCACAAAGGAGATGGGGCCTGCAAAGGCCGTCACACAGGCGGAAAGCAGGCTGGAAAGCAGCACGAGGGCCGTCGAGAAGGCCCGCACCGGTACGCCGACGCTCCTGGCGTAGCTCTCGCCCATCTGGTAGGCCGCCATGGGCTTCGAGAGCAAGAACGCCGCCGCCAGTGCGGGCAGCACCACGCAGGCCGCTGCGCCCACGTTGGCCCAGGTCATGCCGGAAAAGCTGCCCATCGACCAGTTGTGGAGATTGACGATGTTGGAGTCCTGAGCGAAGGTCACCACGATGTCGGTGACAGCCGAACAGATATAACCGATCATGATGCCGCAGATGACGAGAATACTCATCCGCGGCACCCGCCGGGCCACCACCAGTACAAAGGCCATCGCCGCCATCGAGCCTGCAAAGGCCGCGATGATAAGAGTGGCCGAGCCGGTGAGCAGCCCCTGCTGTAAGAACACCACCATCGTCAGGGCCACCGCCAACTTTGCGCCGCTGGAAACACCCATGACGAAGGGGCCGGCGATGGGGTTGGCGAAGAAGGTCTGCAGGAGGTAGCCTGCCGCCGAGAGGGCCGCGCCCAGCAGCACGACCATGACCGCCCGGGGCAGGCGGAGCTGGAGCACGATGCCCACGGCCAGCGCATCTTCGCCCCGGCCCAGCAGAGCCGCCGCCACCGCGCCGGGTGTCAGGGCCACACTGCCCCAGAACAGATTGAGTGCAAACAGCACCGCGACCCCCGCCGTGAGGGCGAGGTACGCGAGGCTGAGGCGGCGGTTGGTGGTCATGACAAAGCTCCTTTTATACGATGCGCTGTAAGAAACGGAGGGACGCCGGGTCGGGCGAGCCCTCGGTGAAGACGAGGTTCATATCCGAGATGAGGTCGGCCAGCTCCATGCTCTGCTGGAAGAGGCTCTGGGCCGTACACCAGCAGTCGCCGGACTGAACGGCCTTGAAATCCGCCAGCATCGGACATTTTTCGATGAGCTGGTCACGGGTCTCCATCACGCCCTCGATGGTGCTGTTGTAGATGAGGACGTCGGCGTCTTTGGCCCGGGCGTAGAAGGTCTCCAGCGGCAGTTTGATGGTAGACTGAGCCGACGTCTCCCCCTCGAGATCGTCGAAGATGTAGACGCCGCCGGCCATCTCCACCATCTGGGCCACATAGTCGCTGGTGCGGCGGACGGTGATGAGGTTATTCGTGGTGATGGAGAAGAAGGCCACGGTCTTGCCCGTGTTCTCCTGCTCGAGGATAGGGGCCACCTGCTCCACCTTCTGGCGAAAGACCTCTTCCGCCATCTCAGTCTTATTCAGCAGGATACCGTAGAGCTTGAGCCACTCCATCCGGGCCAGCGGGCCGCTCTCGTAGCTCGAGCGCTCCACGAGGACCGGCACGCCGAACTTTTCCAGCTGCTCCTTAACTTCGGGATTGTGGAGCACCATGGTATTCTCGATGGCGAGGGTGCAGCCGGCGGCGAGGATGCGCTCATAGTCCGGGGCGCTGTACTTACCCGCGTAGGCGATGCGACCCTCCTGCATGGCCTGTCTGGCCTCTTCCACATACCAGCCCTCGGCCTTGGTGCCGGAGAGGGCGATGCTGTCCAATGCGTCCAGATGGACGAAGAGGTCCATCACCGAGGTGGAGACGAGATAAATATGATCCAGCGGCTGGCGCAGCAGAACGACGTCCTCGGGCAGGTCGTCCACCTCGGCGGCCCCCTCGGGGACGACAAGGAACCGCCCGGTATCCGGGATGTCGATCATCACATAGCCGCCCTCATAGCAGTCAGCGGAAAACTGGGTGGCATAGTCCAGCGGATAGCTGTGGTCGAACACGAGGGATGCCGTATTGGCCGGGGCGGTCTTGTGCTGTCCGCAGCCCGCAAGGGTGAGGGCGGCGGCAGGCAGGGCTTTCAGGAAATTGCGGCGTTTCATCGTCACTTTGCCTCGGTCAAGGATGCAGAGGCGAAGGTCAGCGTATACTCGATCTCATGCGGGGTGCTCATGGCGACGGTATCGCCCACCACGTCCAGCGGGGTGTCGAGGGCGGCCACGGGGATCTCGAAGGTAGAGTTGCCCTCGGTGTTGGTGGGCAGATACTTCTCACCGTCCACCAGCATATAGTCGTAGTTGGGGCTGGACCAGACGATGGTGGCAGTCATCCTGCCGTCGGCCACGGTCAGGGCCGCAGGGCTTTCCACGGTGGCACGGCCGGAGCCGCCCTCGAGGGTCACGTCACAGGTGTAGGTGCCGTCGGCAGGTGCTTCCGCCGCAGCAGGCTGGGCGTTGGCGACACGGACGGTGTGGTCGTACCACTTGCCTTTGGTGCCGAGGATGGCCAGCTGGAAGTCCTCGTCCAGAGCCTCCACCGGGATGTCGAAGCCGTAGACCTCATCCGAAGTGCCGTCGGAGTAGGTGACGGTGTCGGTGGTGGGCTGGAGCCAGTCGGCCTCGTGGGCCTCGGCGTCAGCGGCCATGCCGACGTAGAGGTTGACGATCTTCTTGGAGGCAAGGCTGACGTGGAAGGTCATCTGACCGTCCTTCACGGTCAGGGTGCCCTTGCCGTCGGAAGCCTCGTTTGCATGAAACATGGAGCTGTCGGTGTCAAAATCGGCGGTGTAGACGCCGTCGGGCAGAGCGGCCTCAGCTGCCGGTTCGGAAGCCGCCTCGCTCACGGCAGAGGAGGCCGCAGCCTCGGAGGAAGCGGCAGAGCTGGCCGGGGCGCCGGATGCGCCGCAGCCGGCGAGAGAACCGGCCAGCACAGCGCCGGCCAGCAGAAGAGCGAATTTATGGTTCAGTTTCATGATGATATACCTCGATGTATCTATTTTACAGAAAAGATTATAACACGCAATGGCCCGAATTCAAAGCAGGCCGAAAAAGAAATTGCCCGAAAAGGCACTCCTTTCCGGGCAATCACAAACTTAACTCAGCCGTTCAGGGAATCGACAGCGGCCTTGGTGTGTGCGACGTAGAGCTGCTGGATGTCAGCGACCTCGCCCAGACCGGCGATCTGGCAATCGACAGAGTCGAATGCGCCGGAGGCCTCGAACTGGCTCTTCCAGGAATCCTCGTCGTCGCCAGCCATATCGTTGTTGGCGTGGTCGCCTGCAACGACCATCAGGGGACGCAGGACGACCTTGGTGTAACCGGCGGCCTTGACAGCCTCGATGACGTTCTCGCAGGCAGTCTCCTCCGGCTCACCCTCGACGGTGCCGATGAAGACGTTCTTGTAGCCCAGAGCGTTCATCTGAGACTGCATCTGGCTGTAGCTCACCTTTGCGGTGTGAGAGGTGCCGTGGCCCATGAAGACGAAGGCGGTGCCGTCCTCAGCAGCGGCGTCCAGACTGTCGAAACCGGCGGTCTTGACGGCCTCGGCGGTGATGGCCTTGGCGACAGCTTCCTTGTCGGCATTGATGACGGTGGCATCGCTGCCCACCTCGCCCAGCAGAGGCTCGGCGATGGCGACGGACTCAAACTGATCGCGGTAGCTGTCCACCATCTCCATCATCTCGTCGTACTCAGCGCCATGCATCAGATGGGTGGGCTGGACGACCAGATTCTTCACGCCGTTGGCAACAGCGCGCTCCATGGCCTGCTCCATGTTGTCGATCTTCTCGCCGTCACGGGCCTGAACATGGTTGATGATGATCTGGGCGGTGAAGGCGCGGCGGACAGACCAGTCGGGATATGCGGCCTGGATGGCGTCCTCGATGCCCTTGATGTCCGCTGCGCGGCTGTCGTTGAAGGAGGTGCCGAAGCTGACGACCAGAATTTCGTTGTCGCCGATGTTGTCCCCGTTGCGGGCGTCGTCCTTCGAGGCGTCGCCGGTGTCGCGGCCAAAGTATTCGGGGCTTGCCTCTTCGCCCTCGACCATCTCCTTCTGAGCGTCGGTCAGAGCATCCCATGCTGCCTTTGCAGCCTCACACTGAGCGTCGGTGTTCTCGTTGCGCTCCTGCACATAGATGGCGTCGATGAGGTCTGCCACGTTCTTTGCTGCCATTTCATCAGCCTCCTCGCTGCTCACTTCGCTGGCGGCAGCAGAGCTAGCGGCGGTGCTGCCGGCGGCAGTGGAAGAAGATGCACCGCAGCCGGTGAGGACACCGGCACACAGGGCCAGTGCGGCGGCAGCGGCGGTGAGGCGCTGCCAGTTCTTGTTGGTTGCTTTACGCATTGTTTGAGTCCTTTCTGTTTGTGTGGAATGTACTTTTCCGATAGAAAGGGTACGAAACGGGGGTCAGCTCAAACGAAAAAAGAGCCTTTTTACCGCGCGGAAGGCACAGCAAAAAGACCCTTTGAACATTTCGGGCTTTTTGGTACGACCAATTCCTCGTGATCCGGAGCCGGACGCTCCTGTACCAACAGCGGGCAGGTTTCCTGACTGAAAGCTCACCGCCCGCTGCCGCCTTCCCAGAGGCAAAGCCTCCAGTGACCGGCGCTGAGCGCCAAGGCAGCGGACTCCCTTATCACAGTGACGAGATCGCGCGGGACTCGCACCCGCTTCCCTTTTACCCTCCCGGCCGGGGACGAGACCCCGGCGGCAGGCACCTGCTGTTTTCTATTCAGACGAGGTGAAGTATACCACACTCCGCCCTAAAATGCAATATCTCAGCCCTCCTGCGGCACGGTCCAGACCATGCCCAGCGCTTCGAGCTTTGCGATGCGCTCCGCCGTCAGCTTTTTCTCGGCACAGGCGTAGTTTTCGCGCATCCGGCGGACCCAGTCGCCGAGGCAGAAGCCGTCTTCGGTCTTATAGTTCACCGGCACCAGCAGGTCGCCGTGGGCGGCGCGGTACTCTTCGGCGCGGCGGAACGCCCCGGCCCACTTGGCCTCCCGGGCGTCCCACTGCATCCCGATGGCGTCCAGCAGGGCGATATGCTCCGGCGTCACCTGGAACGAGCCGGGCCGGGCCTTGCGGGCAGCGCGGAGGTTCGAGATCCAGACGCCCAGACGGAAGCCGTTCTCGTCCACATATCCGGCAGGCACAAGGAGACTCCCCTTCTTCTCGGCGTAGAGCCTGGCGCTCTGGTAGTTGTCCAGCCAGTTCTGCTCCCGCACGCTGCACGCGGGCGACACCGGGGCGCTGAGGCGTCGGCCTTTTTCGCCCTTGAACAGTTCTTTCAGGGCCGCGCGGCGCTCAGCGGAAAGCTTTTTGCCCTCCCGCAGCATCTGCTTCTGACGGGACAGCCAGCTGCCCAGCCAGATGCCGTCCTCCGTCCGGTACTGGGCCGGAACAGCCAGACTGCCGTGCTCCTTTTTGTATTCCACGGCCAGCTCGTAGCGGTGCTGCCACGAGTCGGTCTTTTCCCAGTTCATGCCCAGCTCGTCCAGCAGGGCTTTCCGCTCCGGCGTCACCCGGGCGCTGCTGCGCTCGGGGTTCTGCCATGCGTACCGCTGGCGGGACACCCACTTGCCCAGCAGGATGCCGTTTTCGTCGATGTACTCGGCGGGAACGTCGAGGTTCCCGTGGGCGGCGTGGTACTTCACAGCGGCCTCGTAGGCGGTCTGCCACTTGCGGTCGTTCCGGTTCGTCCAGTCCACCCCCAGCGCTTCCAGCTTTTCGATCTGGGCGTCGGTCAGCGCACCTTCTTTATAAGCGGCACGCTGACTGCCCAGCCAGACGCCCAGCGCCATACCGTCCGGTGTGACGTACTTGACGGGAATCTCCAGCGTGTGATTTTCCAGATAATACTGGACGGCGGCGGCATAGCTCTTCTCCCAGAGGATGCTGCCGGTGTCCCACACCATTCCCAGTGCCTCGAGGCGCTCGACGCGGTCTGACGGCAGGTTCCCGCTCAGATAGCGCTGGCGGTTGTAGACGATCCACTCGCCCAGTGCAAAGCCGTCCTTATCCTTATAATGGACCGGCACCAGCAGGTCGCTGTGGCTGTCGCGGTACCGCCGGGCCGAAGCACAGCCGTTCTCCCACGCCAGCTCAAGCCGCTTTTTCCAGTTCATGCCGATCTTATCCAGCCGGGCGGCCTGCGCGGCGGTGAGGCGGCCTTTTTTCTTTCCGGCCCGGACAAGGCGCTGGTTTTCCAGCCAGCGGCCCACGGCCACGCCCCCGAAGCTGTAGGAGCGAGGCACGTCCAGCGTCTTTCCCTCTGCCGTCATCTGCTTTGCGGCGGCATAATAGCGCTCCCAGTCGGAGTCCAGCGCGCGGCGGAGCTGCCGGTAAGCCCGGCGGCAGGCAGAGAGAGGTTCTTCCAGCGGGAAGGCTTCTGCTCCGCACTCCTTCCGCAGCTGCTGCACACAGGTCAGCGCCTCAAAGGCTGCGCTCAGCTCTGCCACCGGCACACTGCCGCAGGCCGCAAGGGCGCGGGCCAGCATCTGCCGGTATTCAGCCGGCTCAACGCTGCGGCGCACCAGCACCACGCCCGAGAGCCCGGCCAGAGGTGCCTGCACCGCCGGGCCGTTGGCATAGACCAGCAGCCGGAGCGCGGCCGCTTCGTCAGCCGCAAAGCCTTCTGCATCTTTATAAATATGTGTCCCTGCGCCAAACAGCTTCCCGGCCTGTTCTGCGGTCTGCGCCGCCGCTGCATCATTCTCGCAGAGGACAAGATACCGCCCGGCAGCATCCGGGAGCCACTGGGCCAGCAGCTGTTCCACCGGCGGAAGCTTTTCTACGGCGAGGCTCAGAGCCTGATATTTCTCGGCGTTGGGGTCAGGGCAGCCCGGCAGATGGAGGTTCTTCACCTCGGCACGGAGGCGGGCCAGCGCATCTTCCAGCGGCCAGAGCAGGGCCGTATAGGAGGCCGGCATGGGCAGCAGACCCTCGGCCATCGCCCCGCCCAGCGCCAGCGGCTCCACGATGGCGTCGGCCAGCATCTCCTCGGCGGCGCGGCAGCTGTCGCCCGGGGCGTCCGGCTCCCCCAGAGCCAGCAGCTTTGCCCCCGGGCAGAGGCGGAACAGAGGCTGGACGCAGTCGGCCCAGTCCTTTGCGCTCATCTCCCTCCAGCCGTCCAGCACCAGCAGGCCAGGCCGGAACTCAGCCAGCGCCACCCAGCCCAGCGCATTCTGCGCGGCCAGCTGCTCGCAGCTCATCAGCCGCACCCTGTCGCCCAGCGTCCGGCCCAGCCGCTTTGTCAGGGCGCGGCGCAGTTCCAGACGGGCAGCGCAGGACACCACCCAGAGCACGCGCATCCCGGGGTGGGCATCCAGCAGTTCCCACACGATGCAGCCTTTGCCCGTACCCGCCGGACGCACCAGCGCAGCACAGTTTTTCTGCTGCAGTCCAGCCTCCGCTGCTCGGCAGGCTGTTTTATTTGAATCCTGTACCAAAATCGACATATCTTATCCTTTCTGCCCCTTCCGAGGGTTCAGAAATTCGCTTTTTCTGCAAAAAAGAAACGCGCCTGCGCAAAGCCGGTTTTCCTGCCTGCGCTGCGCCTGCGTTTTTCCTGCAAAAATGTTACTTTCATGCTCTATTTTTATCATAAAAGTTTATTTCTTGTCAAGATGATTTGCGTAGATTTTTCCAAATAATTTTGCATCCCCTTTTTCCGGAAATTCCGGAACCGTTTCCTGCTGCCCGTTGACGGCGGGGACAGTTGGTGGTAGACTTTTTTTATCGGCTCCCCTTTTGGCGGGAGACTCCCCTATTTATGATATGTGAGGTAATCGATATGAACATCATCAGCACCGAAAAAGCTCCCGGCGCCATCGGCCCCTACTCTCAGGGCTACACCGTGGGCGGTCTTGTTTTCACCTCCGGCCAGATTCCGGTAGACCCCGCCACCGGCGCAGTCGCCGAGGGCATCGCCGCACAGGCTGACCAGAGCTGCCGCAATGTGGGCGCTATCCTCGAAGCTGCCGGCGTGGGCTTCGATAAGGTGGTCAAGACCACCTGCTTCCTGGCCGACATCGCCGACTTTGCCGCTTTCAACGAGGTGTACGCCAAGTATTTCACCTCCAAGCCCGCCCGCAGCTGCGTGGCCGTCAAAGACCTGCCCAAGGGCGTGCTCTGCGAGATCGAAGCCATCGCTGAGGCCTAAGCTGCTTTTTCAGCACAAAGAGGGGCTGTCTGCACTCCATTCCGGGTGCAGACAGCTCCTCTTTGTTTGCCTTCGATTCCAGTTTTTCATGCTGACTCACTTTCTTAGCCGGAGAAATTGACTTCGTTTTTCGCTTTTGTTACAATAGAATCGAACTGTTGTAAAAGATTTCCGGTCAAATTTGAAAGAGAGGTCCCTGCCCATGTCCAATTCCCGTGTTGAAAGCCACAGCCGCGCCGAATTGCGCAACAAGATCATCAGCACAGCCACCCTGCTCGAGATCCTGTTGTCCGGCCTCGTCCTCATCGGCCTGCTGCTGTCGATGGTGCCGCTGCTGCAGTGGATGCCCGGCCTGCTGTTCGACGGCAACGACGTCGAGGTGAGCATCTTCTTACAGCGGGCGCTGGACATCGTCATCGGCATCGAGTTCATCAAGATGCTGGCCAAGCACAGCCCCGGTTCCAGCCTCGAAGTGCTGCTCTACGCCATCGCCCGCCACATGGTGGTGGGCCACGAGTCCGCCATGGAGAACCTGCTGAGCGTGTGCGCCATCGCCCTCATCTTCATCGTGCGGAAGTTCTTCTTCGTGCCGGCCTTCGGCGCTCATCTGCCCGACGGCCACCCCGCACCCGACCTTTCCCCCAGCCAGAGCGGCATCCCGTCAGAGGAATTCGCCTCCCGGCTGCGCAAGCGCCTGCATCATGACGACACCGACACGGAGCTTGAAGTCGCCATCGAAGACCCCAAGTACGAGGATAACACCGACACGCTGCTGGAAGCAGACCCGGAATGATCCTGACAACGTAAAATGCCCCGCAGGGCGCTCGTTGAGAGCTGCCTGCGGGGCATCTTTTTATGCTTAGTTGCTCTTGTGCTTCTGGCCGAAACGGTACTCCTTGCCGTCCCGGATGCGCTGGATGTTGGAACGGTGCATCCAGATGACCATGCCGCCCACGATGGCAGCACCCACGGTGCAGACCACCACGTCCCGGGTCGGCAGACCGCGCATGAGGCTGTACACCAGCGTCAGCACCGGGTAGGCTGCGGCCATGGTGATGCTGCCCAGCGACACCATGCCGGTGGGCACCAGACAGAGCAGGAAGATGGCCGCCAGGAACGGCAGCAGCACCGGCTGGATGGCCAGAATGGCACCGCCTGCCACCAGCACGCCCTTGCCGCCCTTGAAGCCGAAATACAGCGGCTTCAGGTGGCCGATCACGGCCAGGATCGCGGCCAGGTACGCACCCAGATAGGCGGACACAAAGGTGTCCTGCGGCAGCTGCCGGAACAGCCAGCGGCCAATGCACACGGCCGCGACGCCCTTGAGCACATCGCCCGCCGCCGTGAGGGCAGCGGCCTTCTTGCCGAAGGTGCGCAGCATGTTGGTCATACCGGCAGCGCCCGAGCCGTGGGTGCGGACGTCGTCATGGTACAGGTATTTGCTGACGAGGATGCCGGTGTCCACGCTGCCCAGCAGATAGGCTTCGGCAGCGACCGCCAGCACAATGAGAAATGCGGTCATCGAACCAGTCTCCCTTCCTTATACGTCCTTCGCGCCCACCTCGCCGGAGCCGCGCTCACGCACGACAAGGCGGATGGGGGTGTGCTCCAGACCGAAGTTCTCGCGGATCTGGTTGATGATATACCGCTGATAGCTGAAGTGGAACAGATGCTTTGCGTTGACGAAGGCCACGAACGTCGGCGGACGGGTGGAGGCCTGGGTCAGGTAGAAGATCTTCAGGCGGCGGCCCTTGTCGCTGGGCGGCTGCATCCGAGCGGTGGCACGGGCCAGCATCTCATTCAGCACACCGGTGGGTACGCGGGCACCGTTCTGGC
>ERZ1026882.435-NODE-435-length-24166-cov-10.045747_pt1 | contig 24166 bp, 34 predicted proteins | sample MGYA00380171_ERZ1026882 | MGnify/ENA primary metagenome ERZ1026882 (study PRJEB33269, sample SAMEA4719807) | human gut metagenome | biome: human-associated habitat; feature: organic feature; material: feces | place: Cameroon | collected 2013-10 ...
GGTGCAAATCTGCTTAGCATTTTTGTACCAAGTTATTTTTTAACTGTTACTAAAGCAAGAATGCTCTTTTTACCTTTTTACTTTTTTACCTTTTTACATTTAGAAGGCTGCGGTAGAATGCCGGATATGATGGCCTGGTATTCCTCATCAGAGATTTCACCTTTATTATGCAGATGCTCTACATAAATTCTGCCGATAAAGCCAGTTGCATACTGAATACTTCTTATTGCTGGAAAAAAATCATCTACAGCCAGTAAACCAGAAGCTCCTTCCTTACCATCTTTCTGAAAGGTAACCTCGGTATCGTATTGCTCCCCATCATCTGTTACCTTTATACAGATGGTAAAAAGTTCTTTCTTTTTATTCTTCTTTGCCATTGTCTTCAGATGTTTGCTCCGATTCTTCCGGAATTACACTTTCACGTATTTTCTCGATTTCGTAACCTTTCTGGATAACATCCAGCATGGTAGTGTAAGTAGGTTCCTCGTCTGATCCGGGAATTTCCGAAACTCATGCTTCAGCCTCCGTTGGGTCTTCCGGCCAACCATTTTCATCGTAGCCTGCTTTACGCTCCTTGGCTAGAATCTCACAGCTCTTTTCGTAATAAGATATAGGCTGCTCACCTACGGCTACTCTATCCATGTTATACTCATGGAAGGCTACGGAAATCTTATCCATAAACTCCTCGTTGGCACGGCGACGAGCCATCTTCTCTTCTTGTACTGCAAACTGATAGGTAGCATGAATTTTAGCACGGACCGCAGCCTGCTCTATTTTGAATTTTTTACGCTCAACGGCTTGCTGGCGCATAAAATCTTTCAGTGCCGCTTTCTGCTTATCGGCAAACTCCTTCTCTTTTTCGAGAAGGTCTTTCTTCTGTGCAGAGGAAACAGTGCCAGCCGCATTCTTTATTATGTGCGCTTCTTTCTGCTTGTCGTCTCGTTCCTTACGCAATGGCGCAAGAACTTCCTTCTGAAATTCTTCTAATGTTCTCATAATCTCTAAATTTTTAATGTATTAAAACTTTTCTTAGTCGAAGAGGGAAGGATTTTGCTTCTTCTCTCTTTTTTCTCTTACTTTCTTCTCTAACTCCTCACCCCTCTTCTTTACATCGGCAGCCTCGGTGAGGATTGCCTTCAGCTCTTTGCGAGATACTGAAGGGTTGGCTTCGACGATAGCGATAAATAAAACTCTGCCCAGCTTCTTGTAGAGCGGGATGAACTCCTTATCTACCAAGTCGGCTGGCTCGCCAGGGGGAATGCCTACCTGGGTCAGGTCTTTACCCTCCTTATTCACGATGAGGAGGGTTCTCGTCTTGCCATCTTCACCAGTAACTTGCACGCCACCGGAATACTTGGCTACGCTCAGGTAGCTGTTCATCCACGACTCCTTCGTGAGCAGGATGGATTTAAATTCTTTTGCCATATCTTTACCTTATTATATTCATTACTAGCTAACCTGCTCCATTTCCTTATCCGGGCAGGTGAAGGTGTTCTGATACTGCACATACTGTTTCCGTTTGCAGCAATACAATCCACCGATGCAATACCTACCATGCAGGCATACCCAGCAAGGCTTGGCATCAGGTTTATTCAAACAATGCTTGAAATTAATCATTTCATTATTTAAATCCTTAAAGGATAGCTTACCTATTCTTTTCGGTTGTAAAGATACTAATTTATTCCGAATAACAATAGGTTATCTATTATTAAATTTAAAATTTGGTCTAAAATTAATATTTATTATATATTAGATACGAAAAAAGGTATAATTTTTTAAGACTATACCTTCTTTTTTCTATAGAGGCAGACTATTAATTGTACGTCTTAGCTCTATCAGTTCCATTCTCGATAGCCACAAATCCTTATCGCCTACATAGACGTGATAGCGGTCATCGTTCTTCAATATCTTTATCTCCATACGATTCTACTTTTCTGATTTTAAATCATTTTTGATTTCATCCCACATAGCCATTTCTACCTTCTCTCCGTCGAAATGGCCGACGGCGACGAGCTGACCGCCTTCCTGGGTAGCATCGGCAGAAGAGATGGCATTGCTACGGATGATCATAATATCAAATTCATAGATAGCATCCATGATGCTCTTTATGTCGATGTGCTGCATATCCTCACGTGCATTCTGACGGATGCGCTGAATATCAATATCGGTGAGCTTGGTCTGGGTCTGCTCCTGCGCCTTGCGCACGGCTGCTGTCTCCAGTTCTATGCGCTGCTGCTCGTAAGCATCGTTCACCAGTTCGGCATTCTTGAACTGAGCCAGGAAGTTGAGAAACTTCTTGAAAGTCTTTTCTCCCTGCGCCATCACGGTGATGGCAAGACTCTGCTCCAGCAAGAGCGTCTTACCCTTCACCTGCCAATGAAACAAACCCGAACTTTCCCATTTCTTGAATGAGCCATAAAGGCTACTTAAGTTTTTCAACATCTTGGTAGCCTTCTTTTCTCTGTTTCTTTTAAACGGATTCCACATAGTTTATATTTCGTTTTAAAATGAGTATTCTTGTTTAAAAAGCCCTCCTATGCTCACGCACCGGAGGGAGAACGTTTCACCTAAAAAGATGAACATCATAGAGTTTAAAAAATAACCATGATCTATTCTAAATCTAAAAACATGAAGAAAAATCATTAATGGGTGATGAATCTGATACCGTCTACTTCCAATACCAGGATGTCGTTCACTACCCTTATCTGCTTGCTGTTGACGAACTGCACCTTTCGCTGGTGGCGCAGCACATCTACCTTCAGGCAGACGCATTCACCTTCATCCACGTGCCCCGTCTTGGTGAGGAACTTAATGTAGAACGGCTTGCGTTCTACATTCCTCGCCGTCTGCGGATGCACATAGCCAGTTACCTGCTGACCGCTGCGTGGGTCTATCCACTGCCACTTTTCGCAGAACTGACGGAGGTTCTGATAAGACTGATGATATTTTGCCATAACGATACGTATTTATCGGTTCACAAATGCTTACACCATACCGCCGAAGTCGTGATAATCACGATGACTCTCCTGCTCCATATCCTCCGCATAAGGAGGCATCTGGGCATGCAGGAAACGATTCAGGATGATGCTCTTCACCTTTTGCTTCTCCTTGGCTACCCTTTGTCGGTGTCGCAATATATCAGGCAAACAGATATTTCTTAAAGGGTTTGACCAGTCGGAGGAGTTATCCCAGGCTGCATAATCAGGATAAAGAACCATCGAATAATGCGACAGCTTACCGGTTGGCGTATCGAGCATAGGACCAGCTACGGTAAAAGCCTTTTCCTCGTTATAGAGAACCATGTGCGAAGTCTGGGCGGTTACGTCCTTATGATGCACATAAAGGATTTTATCCTTGTATTCCTGCAGGTGAACATTCAGCCAGTCCTCTACACTCTTGTCGGTGGAGAGTACCAGGTGACTGATCCATCCACGCTCAAAGCAGGTCTGCAGGTAGTGGGTGATATATCCGGTGGCAGATGTTCTGCTTACGGTCATAGCCAGCACCATCATGCAGAAGTGATTTTTCGTTGCTCGGTTGGGAGTCGTGTCTGCCATACATCCGATGGCATGGAACAATTTATCCACCAGCACATCGCCGTGAGTATAAAAGCTCAATGCCCGCCGTGGTGCCTGCATCACTGCCTTGGGCAGTTTTCTATCCACGCAGCAGGGAGGTATAAAGAGCAATGTATCGTCCATAATCTCAATCTTATTCGTTCGGTGTAAGTTTAATCATTCATTATCATCGGCATGAGCATGGTCAATGCCAGTGGCGATGACTCGTTGGCGGTGATAGTTGCTGCACAGCTTGGGTCGCCCAGATGCAGACAGACTGTATCGCTCAGAATAGGTGCAAGGGTATCGAGCAGACTGCTTGCCTTGAATCCGATACGATGATCTTCGGGACAGGTACTGTCATTGATAAGCACCTGGTCGGTTGCCGACATGCTGAAATCAATATCCTGCGCAGAAATATCGAGGAACATACCGTCCTTCTTCAGTACGATAAGGTTGCTGCACTCGCTTGCGAAGAGTGCCACACGCTTTACTACGCTTGCCAACTCACGCTTATCTACGACAACCGTATATGGATTGTTCTTAGGGATAACGGAATTATAGTTAGGGTACTGTCCTTCAGCCTTCTTGCAAACGAAGGTAATATCACCCGAAGTAAAGCGCACCATGTTCTCGTTAGCTTCAATATCAATATCCTCGCAATCATCGAAAACAGAAAGGGTCTTAAAGAAAACACTATATACGAGAATCTTACCCGGTGTTCCCTCACGGAAGAAATCACTGCCTCCCGTTTCAGGGTTATTGGTATGGATGAGCTTGATGAGGATATGGCCATTGGATGCTACGAAGGTGACATCACTTCTATCCTCGGCTACATCGATACAGAGGCACTTCATTACCGGGCGAAGTTCTGAATCAGATACAAACTTGCCGGCATGAGATAAAACGTTCTTGAAGGTTGCCATCGGCAGGGAGATATGGAGACTGGCGTTATCAGGCTGCGCTGCACGAACGAAATACTCGGCACTGCAGTAAACCAGACTGACGTTTCCTGTCTTTACGTTATCGCCGTTCTGTGTGCAGTACTCGATATTCATGTTGTGCTCCTCATCCTGAGAGAGATCCATGGTGACTACGCAGTCGGCAGGGAGGGTGGAAAGGAGGGATAGCAGGGATGTGATAGGCAAAACGGCATCTTCCTTGAAGCTGCCTTCTACGATGGTGAGGGGTGCAGGGATGATAAGCTCAGAATCAGTTGTGGCTGATACAAAGAAGAACTTTCCATCTTCCTTGCGCTGGGTAAGGAGCACGTTAGCCAATATGGCGATGGATGTCTTGCTGTCAATACACTTCGCTGCTTTCTGCAGGGCTTGACGGAGCAAGAGGGAGGATTGCGCTTGAATTTTCATTTTATCAATTATTAATTATTAATTATCAATTAGAACGGCAGGTCGCTGTTTGGATCATTGTAGCCTGGCATGCTTGAGTAATCATTTGCTCCATCTGCTGGCGGTACATAGGCGGTGGCGTTGCCGGCTGCGCCGTAGGCTTGCTGCGGATAGGACTGCTGGGTGGTGGTGCTCTGCGGCTGATATAAGCTGGCGATGCGCTTGTTCATGCGGGTACGGATAGCCTTGAAAAGGTGAGACTGCTCATCATTGAAATCCTGATTCACGATGTCTGGGTCTTTATCCTTGTTGGCTTCCTTCACCTGCTCTACGAGCTTTGGGAATGCCTTGGCTATTGCCTTGATATGTTCAGCAGAGAAAGACATCTGCATTTCGTGGGTAGGCACTTTTACATCGGTGTCACCACGCTCGGCTGCACTCTGACGGATTTTGTTCTTGTATGCTTCATTGTAAGGCCAGATATTGACTCTTAATTTTGCCACCTGTCTGTTAGAGTCATTCTTTACTATTTCCACTCGAATTTCGTTTGCATCGAGAGGGATGCAGACAAAAGGACGATTTTTGTTCGCCTTATCAACATCTACTAAGACCTTGGCTCCACTCAGAGAGAGAAGGTCGATATTACCACTAAAACTTGCCATAATTTATTATTTTTTATAAAAATTCTATTTCCTTGTTTACAAACTTCAAGAATGTTTTGAAGAACTGCGTTACTTGCTCGCATGCCCCGCTGCCCGTATAGGTACATTTGCCTGTGCAGTTGGTTCGGGTACCGTCCGGGTGCTCGCAATACTCACCGGGGCCTGTTCCGCCTCGGTGTTGAGGGCAGAGATACACGAAGGTATCTACCCAGGCTTGGCGGTTGGGAACGCGAATGGCGGTTTTCTTCTTTTTCGTTTCTTCTTTCTTCATATTACCTTTATATATAAGGACCAGCGATGGAATCGCTGGGAACGGAGGCGCACAGCCAATTATTAATTATTAATTATTAATTAGAACGGGAGGTCGCTCTTATCCATTCCGGCTACCATACCTGCGGTGCTGCTGCCTTCAGTATTGCCATTCGGCATTTGCTGCCTTCTACCCTGCTTGCGAGAGGTAAATGCCTTCCACCGTTCCTCTTCTTCAGTAGTAAGCGTAACGATGTTGCCATCGTCATCACGGTATGGTAATGGGTCGGGACCATCGACATACTCTTTGGCTATGCGCTTTAACTCATCGTAGCTTTCGGGGATATGATCTTTGCCACTGCGGAAGAAGAAATAAACGTGCTTGCTCGTCTTTACCCTGCGGATATGTTTCGGCTCAACGCTATCATCATTCTCCCATTCCCGACCTACGAAGTATTCCTCCGTTATCCAGGCTCGAAGCTTGAAACAGCCGTGACGCTTATTATCCTCACCTACCAAAAGATTATCAGGATTGCAGATGATATTCATATTCTTGCAATACTTCCTGATTTTCTTCTTGAAGGTGGCTCGGCTGTATTCCTTACTTTTGCCTTCGCTGGCATCAGCCCAATCTCGCATGAACTCATTAAACATTTCGTCTGCGCAGATAGGTGCTGAATAGACCTCATTACGGCTAAAGAACCATTCAAAATAGTTCACCGTGTTCTCGGTCAGTTCTCTTACCATCAATCTTCGCTGTACGTTCTTCTGAGGAGCGATAACGAAGGTGTGATAGCGCATGATGAACTGGACGGCAAGGGCACAGATGTATATCGCCTGATTACGGTCTCGTTCGTTCAGTTGCTCTGGCTCTTTAACGAGGTTCTTCATTATCTCCTTTGGAGAACGTGCCAGCTTATGCTGCATTGGGTTGTCACGGCAGAATCTATCTGACAGTGATACCAAGGGAAAACGGCCGATAGTACTCTCATCATCATCACTCAACTGCGAGTTACTGGTAATCACGTTTAATGGTGATTGCTCCAGCTTGAAAACGATAGGGTCGCCAAACTTTCGTTCTACCTTGGCTCCCGCCGTTACCTTATTATAAAAGTATTTCATCGGGAAACCCGAAGGCTTATCCTCCCAATGTACTACCCTAAACTTGCCAGGATATATCAGCAAATCGGAAAGGGCAAACTTCGCGTCGGCAGTCGTGATGAAATCCTTCATGTCGACGCGCAACACATTGACCGCCGAACCTACCACAAGTTCCACCATCAATGACTTTCCCGAACCGCCACTTGCCTGTTTCTCGTCCTCTACTTGGTCTTCGAGGAGATAAGGGCAGATACTCTGCATGTCAGCCCATGAGCGATAGCAGACTCTACCCAAACAGGAAATCATATTGGCAAAATGGGAATTGATGTCGGCGATAGCTTCGGGCGGCATCGGTTCCTTGTTGCGGATGCAATCCTGCTCCAGTCGCCACTGCATATTGCAGCAACCGCGTATCACTCTCAGTATTGGCCAAAGATCTTTCTCTTGCTTGCCTTGCCAATCCACTTGCCAGCGGAAGGTTTGCGCCCAGTCTTTGAGGTCTGCTTTCTTCTGTTCGATTTCCTCTCTCGTAAAGACAGGCGAACCGTCCTCATTGGTCTGCGCCTCTTGCTGGGCAATGACTGCCACCTTATCTTTATATTCCTGTCTCTCGCTGATAACGAAAGGAGGATTGAACGTCCTCATCGTGAAATCATACGGTTTCTTTGCCAAGGCAGGAATAAAGAAGTTCAGCTTCTCATAGCTGACTGGCATAATGGCTTCGGGAGTAATCTTCAGCGCTACATTGCGGAAGAAGAAATATTCCGTATGAGCATCGAAACTCTCGGTGAAATCTATCACCATACTCTGTAAGCCTCCAGCCGATTTCTCGCTGAAATTTTTATCTATGAGGTTGGCGCAGTCTGACATCATCTTGCGCTCCTGATCATTGTGCCGCCAACTCTGTTCGGTGAACTGCAGGAGTTGGGTCTTTGTTGCCTGGATGATACTCTTCTGGTCGATGTATTCTACGAAACATCTGTCCAGATGGATATACTGACCTACGAGGTCGGTGCTCTCAGGGTCTATCATTCTATAATATCCGTGACAGGTCATAAAGAGCCAAACCTTGGTAGGTGATACTTTACAGGTAGGCGTTTTAGGTTTGCCGCTTCTCGGATCACGGGGATATTCTATCTCGAATGGGTCCGTATTGTTGGCACCCCGCAACCTGGAGTATAGCGGCAACCTTATATCATGATCGAACTTAAAGTTGTCGCCATCGGTCATCTGATAACACATCAGATAATCTCTCACGCTTCGTGGTGAGCAACCGTACAACCAGTTCCACCTTTGGTTATATCTGCTTCTGAAGCCATCGGGCAGCGTGGCATAACATATATCGCAATACTTGGTTGCAATAGCGCCACAATCCCTTTGGCTGGCGATGTCGTTAGGGTAAATCATAATAACCCTTTCGGCAAATCGCTTCATCTTCTGATACTGCACGGCATTGAAGTCGAGTTTTTCCTGCCTCCACTGCCCACGCTCGATATACCAGAAGTTTCTTCTGCCCAGCGAGAAGGCTACATGGTACCAGCAGTATTTCTGAAAATGATTATCCTGCGCCTTATCCTGACGCAAGGAACGCATGGCATAATAGATGCTCACTGCGTCTTCCGGTGTCCGGCAGAAAACGATATTCTGAGCCTTGATGTCACCTACTTCTATAGGTTCCACCTCAATATGAAAAGTGCCTTTCGGTTCACCATCCTTGGTTTCGTTCTCTACCCATATTTCTTTCGTCTCCATATAGACCTCTCCCGGTTGCAACTTTTCTATGGCCGAGTGAACGGCAGTAGAGTTGTTACTCCGATGGTCCATCGCATAGGTGAAAACCTTGTCACCCATCAGCCACTTGCTCACCTTCCTTACGCTGTGATCCTCACAGGTAGAGAAGACTATCGGGTCTTGCTGCATGGCTGGACGGAAGAAGCATCCGCAACTTCCTTGCGGCGCTATCACGTCTGTAGCGAAGCAGACGAAGAGAGGGTTCCAGGGTGTTCCGTAAATCACTTCACTTACCAGTTGTCCGTTTCTCACCACGTTAGGCAGCGTTACCTGATCCACGGCATAGATGCGGAAATCTTCGTTCAGCATCTTTGTGTTGAAGTCCTTGCCGAAGCCGTACTGCGGAATGCCTTTTACTGATGTGACTTCGCACCCCAGGGCTGCAAGCTCCTGGGGATTGAAATCTGTTTTTGGCATAAAAGAGAAAGTCTCTATCGTTTGTTGCGCGATTGTCCGATAGTCCATCTTGGCAAAGAGCATAGGCCATTTGGCTCTCGTCTTCTCGTTATCGCCATATACCCTTACGATGAGGTCATGGCATAGGCGCAAGAGACTGGCTCCGTGCATCGGCAGATTGCGCATGGCGGCATAGAGTTCTAAGGCTCCGTAGCCATACTTGCCGGTCTTGGTACACATCCAGCGCAGGGCACCATGCTCTGCTTGGGTATTGCTTTCCACCCCTACGCCGTTATACATACCGCCACGCTCATTATGATAGATAATGAGGTGTGGTGTCTGCTTTGCCTTGCCCTGCTCGCCATCGTCTGCCTCTTCCTTCTGACAGAACGGACAGAAACAGGCAGTCTGTCCCTCGATACGCTGCTCATCGGCAGGTTTTACGAGGAAAGCCATGTCAAGATTGGCAAGATGGTTCAATATGGGATGGAATAACATATCTTATATTAAGAGTATTTATATAGTAAAAGAGAAAGGGAAGGCACCACTCTTGACCATTGACCAGCGTCCGAGTCACTGGGAACGGAGGCTAAGAGGGATAGAGCAAACTGAAAGTGTTCATACCTTGCCGGCTTCTATTCTAGAGCGAGCTGTCGGAGCATTTGAAAATCTGTGGTACTCGCCCGCTAAATATTCCGAAGTCCAAGACGCGGCATAACGCTAATCACGTCTCTCCCAAGTACCGGCTAGGGTATGGTATAACGCAGTCGTGGAGCATTACTGCTTCCACCTACCCTTTCATAAGAGCGTTTCCAGAATGCCTCCCCTATTCTCTCTTTTTATCAATGTTTCAAAGAAAGAAGAACTTTCGGGGTAACACCGCCAATTTTTGAGACTGCCTTATTACCACATCGATAAGTATTTCTCAGACTTTTTAATCAGACTTTTTACTTATCGTTCCTACGCTACGGTAGAGGCTATCAACTTATCAGTGAAGCTTTGCAGCGTTCACTCATTACCCGTCCAGTTCTTCTTGCCATTTAACCGATGGCTCGGTTGTCTAACAAAATAAAGTCGGAATCGAAGTATATATCGTACCGAAGTTGCATGATGTCATGCAGTATATCTTTTATTTCTTCATATCTTCACGTTTTTATAAGTTTAAGAACTTTTCCAGGCGATAATGCCTTATCTTGCAGTTACAGATAGTTTCCATACGATGTATTATCATCTGCGAGAGACTTTCCATCGTGAGGAAATCAATATCTAGACCGATGATCTGTACCTCCTGCCTCCAATAGATTTTGCCGTTCTTGCGTCTGCAGCTATGCGACGGCGTGATAATCATATCTTCCACGCAGCCCGTCATCATCCTGCAAAGATACTCACAGGTATCTTTCAGCAGGGCAAAAGGCGCATAAAAGAGGAGGGTCGGTATATCATCCCTCAGTCCGCTCATCGTCTCGGTATAGGCGAAACGATGCAGCATTCTGTATCGGGATAGGTTCCTGTGCCTTTTCTGTATGCCCGTCCGGTTAGGGATATAAGGCAAATCGAATAGCCTAGGCATAGGCTTCTCTTATCTTCTTCATCATCTGCCAAGTACTATAGATACTTCGCTTGCAGTCGAAGAGTGGGTCATGCGCTGCACCCTCGTCATCGGCGATGTCCTTGTAGTCTGTAGTCTGGGCATAAGCCTTTTCGATGGTGAACTTCTCCTCGTTAGGCTCGGCTGCATCCCAGACGATTCTCGCCATTTCCAGATAGAACGTGCGATGGTCTCTGAACTGGGTATGCTTGATGCGGAACTTGACGCCCATCTTCCAGCAGATGTATCTCAGGATAGCCACATCGAAGTCGGTACCCTGCGCCCAAAGGCATAGGTCTTCATCACCGAGCTTCTTCTTGATGTCGTCCATCCAGTCGAAGAGTTCTGTTACTACCACGTCGATAGGCTGGCAAGGCTGCTCGTCGCAGTCATTGTCGAGCAGAACGGCTTTCGCCTCGTTGCTCTGCTTTGCCCACCAGTCGGCAGTGCTCTGGTCGAATGTGAAGCCGTTGAGGAACATGCTTCGCAAATCTACATGTGCGGAGAAGGTTGAATTTCTCAGCACGCCGTCGCCTTCATCAAAGAAGGGCGACTCTTTACCGTAGCGCTTCCATGCCACCGCAGCAATGCTCATCACGGCTGCGGTTGGGCATAGAGCGCAGGTTTCTAAATCAACAGTTACATCTATCATTTGTTGTAGTTATGCTTTTTTAGACCAGCGATGGAATCGCCGGAAACGGGAGCTAGAGGGAATGAACAATTAATAATTATACATTATACATTTAACATTTCGCTTCTAAAAGCGTTCTGATGCCTTCCTGCTCCCAAGGCTTCCAGTCATCGCTCGTGAAACGCTTGATGATGGTGGTACGACTCATGCCTTTCTCCTCCATGTAGGCAAAAAACTTCATGCAAAGACCGCTATCGGCTTTCTTCAGGCAGGAGTAGAACACACCCGGTTCCTCGCTCTTGGCAAGTTCTGTCAGATAACCCTTCTTGCCTATCTCGTTGCCCAACGCATCGGTTTCAACATACTCAGCCAATAGCTTACCTACTTCGGGTATAGCTAAAAACTGCTTTTTGCAATCCATGATGCCTTGGATCTCCCAGTCATCGAATCCTTTCTGGAAGAAACGGAGATAGAAAGTGGATGTAGTAAAGCCCTTATCTGATAAAAACTCAGCTAAGTTCTTCTTTTCCTCCACCGAAATATCATTTACCTCTAATGGAGTGTTTTTTCTACATATTTTTTCTATGATTTCCTTTGTCATTTCGATTTTATTTCTTAAATTTGCTGCAAATTTAAATATTAAAAGTGAAACTGCCAAACGTTACCTATATTTTCTGCTGAAAATTAGGGGATTTTAACATAGGTAAGCTATATTAATTGATTTTTGATGAACAGAACAGAGTTATTCACCTTTAAAATATAGATGAAATATGAAGTACTTTTATAACTATAGCTTCCTGGATAGATGGATGGAAGCCAACAAGGACATCACAAACAAGCAGGTGATGCGTGCAATGGGTACTACTAGTAATACATGCCTGGATAGCTGGGTGCGCATGAAGTCGCCACTGCCTACCATCGCCCTGCTGCGCTTCTGCAATGCTTTTCATGTTCCACTCTCGGCTTTTATCGTAGATGCGGATAAGGACCATCAGGAGAAGGAAGGCTGCGAGCAGGGATATGTGTGCCCTGGTATAGATGACCAGTTTGAGCCAGATGGCGGCTATATAGATAATGATGAGAAACGCAAGTCGGGCACAAGGGCGCTGCGCAATCCGCTCGATGTGGAGAGAGTGAAATCGGTGGTGCCGGGATGGACCAGCGTTAGAAACGCTGAGAATGGAGACGCAAAGGGGGTAAGGCTCGGACACAAGGGAGAGGCTACTGCTGCACCTATAAACGAGACTGCACCTGCTCCGATAGCGGAGCCAGCTACAAACGCAGAACCGGACATCAGCATGACTACCCTTAACCGCATGCTCGATATTATAGCCGAACAGCAGAAGCAGATAGGCGACCAGCAGAAGATCATCAGCGAACTCACCCACCGTCTGGAATCTCAGCAGCCTAGCTACGGCATGGTAGCAGAAGAGATTCATCGCGAGAAGGAATAAATAAAAAGCAGCCAGCTATCCTCACGGACGGTTGGCTGCGAATGTTTCAGCTTTTTTACTACTTTTTACTAACAACTCATAATAAAAATATAGAAATAAATATATAATATATATAAGAACGTGTGCTTGATTAATGCTCATTTACTGCTGCCATCTTGCGGCGAAGGAACTCCTTCTCCGTGATGGCCTGGCAATCGGCGCTTATGCTCTCATAAGGCACGTCGGTATAGAAGAAACCATGGTGTAGGAAGAGCACAGGTGTGGTATCGCCAAAGGTGAACGGAAGCTGCACTTCCTTGCCTTCCTTATCCTTCGCCATCTTAGGTTTAAACTGAAGGATAGCGATAAGAGCCGCCTCATTTACCACTGGGAGTGCCATCATTTCCTTCTCCAGTTCGCTGTTCTCCTCGGGAACAAAAAGCGAAGTACTCTGCCATCCGTCTTTGGTAGGCACCTGAACGTTCGTCCAGCCTTTTCTGTTGATGGTGTTTTTAAACTCTACCATCGCCACGCCACCAGCAAAGCCTTCGGGCGATTCGTAGTAGGTATCGGCTCCCTGCTTTTCTGCCCAGATGCGAGCCTTCTCGCTTGCTTCACTGCACTCGGCAAGAAATGCCTTCAGCTTCTTGCCTGTTTCACTCTCCTCTGCTATCTTCAGATAGTTGTGAGGTCTTTTTCCTTTTTCCATAAATCCTTGTTTTTTACCTTTTTACCTTTTATTGTGCCCTGCAATAGATGACCGGCTCGCCGCTTTCATCATGCTGCATGTGAAAACCTTTATAGCCTAGCTCCTGAAGATAGAGCGAAAGCGGGTCTCCGAGTGGACAAACAATAGCCTTGAAGTATTCCCGAATCCTTGCATCATTAAAAATCTCGCAGTCTTCCGTCCAGTGTTCAAGCGGCTTGAACTGATTGCAGAAGGCTTCTATCTTCGCAGGGATAACGAAATCCTGCAGCGTAACCTCTACCTGCTCGTCGTTATCCACGATGTCGTAACCGTACTGCTTGTTTTTTTTACTTCTTCCCTTCCCCATTGTCTGTATGCTTCTTGATGGTGGTTAATAGCAGAACTACTACGAGTATTAGGAATAACGCAAAAGCGTTCTTTCTGGCTGACTGCTGCCAGGTAGCCTTTCTCGTCTCTGCGGTGTTCTTATCCTGCTTGTCTGATAGACTGTCTGTGGCTTCCCAGTGAGTGCCTACGTCGCTCTTGCTGCTGACAGCAAGGCTATCGATGGTTTTCTGCATCCGATTGATTTCCTGCTGCTGCCGCCGAAGCTGCTCATCGTAGAAAGACTGGTTGTTGTAGCTGCCCTTGCGATGGGTGGTGCGGTCGGTTGTCTTCTGCTTATTACCAGCAGAATCGGTAGTCTCGGTGATATACTCCTGGATGTTTTCCTCATATTCGCCCGATTCCGATGTGGTGGCAGAGGTATGCTTATCCTCGCTCACCTTCACGGCTGCGCTATCGCTCACCGTCTCCTGCTTATGCACGTTGTCCTGCTGCTCGCTCTTCACGCTGTCCTTCACCTCCTGATGGTTATCAGTAGTCACTCGTCGAGAGGATGCGCAAGCCGTGAACATCATCATCATCACTACTCCTATCAAGAGTAGATGCAAAATCTCTTTCCTTTTCATACGTTGTCATTTCTTTTAATGTTCTGGTGCAAAGGTACGAAAAAGAGGAAAAAGGAACGGGACAACGTTTTAAAAGTAAAAGGGTAAAAAGGTAAAAAGGTAAAAAGAACAGCAGGGCGATATATCCCGCTAGGCTCTTTTTACCTTTTTTACTTTTTACCTTTAACCGCGGTAGAACACCGGAGCAAGGGAGCCTTTGCAATCAAAGAACTCCCTAGCCTTTTCCTCGATACCAAGGTTTCTAATCATTTCAAAATCATCATCGCTGCACTCCACGCAGAATCTTCCGTTCTTCATGCCGATGAAGGAAATGCGAGAAATCACTGATTTCTCAGCGTCGCCTATAAGGAGCTTGCAGAATGCCTTCCACTTGTCGCTACCCTCTCCTACCTCGGTTTTGATTTTAGAGGATGCAAGCTGCACGTTCTCTGCCACATCAAACGCCTTTGCATCAAACAGCTCACCCTCAGAGTATTTGCCAGCCTTATGCAATTTGCCTAATGGCGTATAGAACACCCGGAAGGTGATATAATCAGGATTACCTCGCGTCTTACCTTTAGAATAATGCTCTGTATAATCAAAGGTAATATCTATATCATTCTTCTTTGCCTGTGCCACCAGGTCAGCCTTCGCCTTATCCAGAACATCCTTCTTAAACTTAGAATACTTAGCATACTGATAAACCTTTTCCTTCGTTTCCGGGTCTATCTCGTAGCACCCCAGGAAATCCTTCAGTTTCTCTACCGTAACCGATAAAGGACCGCTCTGCCCCTTCTTGCGTGGGCGGTCCTTATTCTCCATCAGCCAGAGATAAACCCTCGGTGTTACTCTTCGCTTACTGGTCTTCGCTACACGAGCCATGTGCGGCACATAACCCTTGCTCAAGTCAAAAGCATAATCTGCCACAAAATGATTGATGTTTAACTCAACAACACCCGAATAAACATCCTTGATGGTACCATCCTTGCCTACCCATGTTTTCTTAGGTAGTGAAATGCGGTCAAATACAGGATAGAAGTCGGAAATCTTATCTTTCTTTACAAACACCCTCAGAGCACCAATTTCTTCTACGATAGGAACCTTGCCATCGGCAAACTCCTGAAACATTTCCTTATAGTTGCTATGATTGTCTACAAGTTCTGACATATCTATGCGAATATAAAGAGCTTCCCTTTTCTGTTCCTCAGAGAGAAAAGGAGACTTGGGGTAAGTCTTCTCTTTATAGCGCATCTGGTCGTAGTACTGATTGATGTACTCCTGCAGCTTTGCGCTTACCTGCAACATGATGTCTTGCTGCAATAGCGAGAAGGTACTGCCCAGCGAAGCATAAGAGCATGGAGTCTTGATCCACCGCAAATTACAAAGCTGCTGTTCCGTAGGCTGGTTCTCCAAGTCACGGAAAGTAACCTGATTTTCATTTATCCGCTTATCTTCATTTGCGCCCATAACTATTACTTATATATTTTTCATTCATTTTTATATATACAGATATAATAAATAGTATCAGTATCAGTATAGAGACTTGAAAATCTCTCAAAATGCCGATAAACACTATGGTTTCCAAAAAATCGAGGTTCCAAGAACTATACCTTTTCGTACCGAAAACTATACCCTTACGTACCGAAAACTATACCCTTCGGTAAAAGACTTTAGTAAGAAAGTAAAAGACTTTAGTAAGATTTTACCTCAAGCCACATTTCAGTTTACCAGCAAATCTGACTTTTCGTTTACCTTCTCTTTCCCGAAATTATCTACAAAATCCATAACGGCCTGCGCTGCCAGGTCTTGAAGACTCTTGTCGGTACAAGCCTTAATCTGCACCAGCTTGAAATAATACTCCATGGGGAGTATCAGTTTTACGGTCTTCGTACTCTTCATCGGTTTCATATCGACAGCAGGAGCTACACGCTGTTCTGCTGCCGGCTGATTCTCAGTCTTAGATGTTACTGCTGGATGCTCCTCGCTACTGCCCACAGGAGAAGGAACGTTCTGTTCCTGCTCTCTGCCCTGCTCCAGGATAAGTTTGTTTTCCTGAACGATAGGCGTGTTCTCGAAGTCGTCATCAAAAGACTTAGCTTTTCTATCTTGTTTTACTGCCATAACTGCTAAAAATTTATCATTAATCACTAATCACTACCCCTACTCCGGCATACTCTCAAGTATCTCCTTCGTGAGCTGTTCATAATCGATGCCTACCCTGCAAAAAGGCGCATACTCGAAAATGTCCTTATTCAGCGATTGCGCCTCTACCATCTTTGTATCTCTTCGAGTATAGGCATTAAAAACATAATCGCCAAAGGTTTCAATAAGATAATGCTTGAACTTCTTCGTCGCCTTGGTCTGGTCGTTACTCATCACCATCAGCAAGCCACGCACAGCCAAATCCTCATTCAGATCCTCCCGCGTTTCCTTGATGGCGTTGATAATTTCGGCAATACCTTTCGTTGCCAAAGGTTCCAACTGCACAGGCAGCACGGCGCTCGATGCTGCGGTCAGCGCATTATAGGTAAGCAGTGACAATGCTGGTGGGCAATCAATAAAGACGAAATCGAAAGCCTCAGTTATCTTCAGCATACCTTTATAGTTGGCATAATCGCAGGATATATCCCCAAAGCTGGCGTTGCTGTCAATTCCATCACTAGCCAAATCGCCACCGTCATCAGTCATCAGAGCCAGCGGTTTTGACAGCAACTTATAGAGTGCTTTTCTCGGCACCGCTCTCTGATTCAGGAAAGGATCGATAGAGATTAATCTTTTTGAAGCTGGAGCCAGATACACTCCTTCTCGCACCTGATAGATAGGCACCTGCTTCTGCTCCACCAGTGCATCGTACAGGGTAGGCAATCCTCTGTTTGCCGTCTCGCTCCATCCGAAGAGGAAGGAAAGCGAACTCTGAGGGTCCAGGTCAATAAGCAGGATGCGAGGCTTGCGCTCCTTCCCTGAAACGTTCTGTCCGAAACGCCCCTTACCGTAACGGCGCAAACCTGCAGCCAAATTCTGTACTGATGTAGTCTTACCTACACCGCCCTTGTGATTTACAAAGGCAAGAACTTCTTTCAATCTATTTTCTGCCATAATCTTTACAATGTATTAAACGTAAACTAATATATTTATTTCTAAATTCTAAACGCTAAATAGTACCAAAGCACTAACGTACATTTGCACCAAAGTACCGATGCACCAACGCACCGAAGTACTGGAAAGTCTTCGTACATTTGCACTAAAGTACTAACGTACCAAAGTACTACGGTGCAAAAGTACTAAAAAATATTTATTCTCACAAATAATTACCTTATTATTTTTTAGATTTTAATCATATTTAATTATTAGTATTCATAATAGTACTTTAGTACTGAAGTATAAAAGTACCGAAGTACGAAAGTACTGAAGAACGAATGAACCAAAGTATCAAGGTGCATTTGTACGTTAGTGCGAATGTGCGTTTGTACGTTGGTACCAAAGTGCATTTGCACGAAAGTTTATTAGTACCAAGGTATAAATGTACGTCGGTACAAAAGTACAAACGCACCATAGTACGAAAGTACCAAAGTACAAATGTGCCTTTGCTAGGGGGGACCAGCGACCGCAGTCATCGCAAAGGCAGGGGTATCTGCGAGAGTCCATAAAGAACCGTCAGCAGACTGTAGGGTAGGGGTTTCGCTTCTCATAGCTACCACTTTCAGCGTTTGGTCTCCGTAATCAAAGCTCATGGTAGGCTCGGCGAAGTCCTCAGCATCGGCAGACTGGTGCAGCACCTGGAGCTTTTTTTGTTGCCTAGTCGTAATCGAAAATGTAGAGGTCGGTCATCGCCTTGCCGTTGGCTGCAAGTTCAGCACGCGTGATAGGGTAGGTGGGTTGTCGGGCAGACTGGCTTACGCTCACGTCAGTGCCTTCTGGCGATGTAAACCGCAGTTTCACCGAAGTCTTGTCAGCCACCTGCTGGCTGACAAGGCTGCTCAAGTTCCTTCTGGTGCGGATTCTCATCAACTTTATCCTGCTCTCGTTTCCAAGCCTCATTCAGATTTTCTTTAACGGTTTTTCTGATTTCTCCAAGACACTTCTCTTCATATTCACGAACCACAAGATTTTTCTTCTCGTACTCATATATATCAGGAGTATACTTCCGGAAATAAATCTCAAAGTTCACTTTCTTACCTAGCAATTTGCTATAAGCAATAAGATAACTAGTAATCAGATGATAAGGATTCTTACCGAGATTTCCGTTAGAATCATGATAACAGTAATTCTCATCCTCATTACTCAAATCAATGCGATCTCCGTAACTGCCATCCATTACAATAGTGCCATCAGTGGTTTCTATAGCTACCATGCAAACGCCACTGCTGGTTAGCTCTTCAAAAAACACCTTCAGCGTTTCAGAAAGATGCGTTCTATCTATCTTTACACCAAAATTTTCTACTTTAGAGAAAACGGTATCAGGATGGTACATTTGCGCTGGCAAGGGAGCAAGAGCCTCCGGTCGCACGGTATCGCCAATATTGGCAATTATAAAAGTGTTTTCCCCTTCGCTTACAGGTAAAGGGTCGTAAATAAAACCGTCCGTATCAACAAAATAAGGGCTTTCACCTCCAGCGCGGTCCGTTTTCCATACGATGCCGATACGCTCATGTATAAAGCCGGCTTCTTCCAAAAAAAGAGCACGATCCCTACAAGGCATAGTGCCAAGTATCTTATCTTCTTCTTTCATATTTTTTAGTATTAAAATTGTTCTATAATTGATAACGCAAAGGCCTCCGGAATTATTTATATGCCTTCACGTATTTCTATTAAAATCTACTCAAGCAGCACATCTTATAATTTTTAAAGTGAAAGTATTAAAATGAATGGATCTTACTTGAATGCTCCAGCCAGTAAAGGGAGGAAGAACACTGCCACGCCGATGGTGGAGAAGAGCAGCACGGCTACACCTACGAGGGCGAGGGCTGCAAGAGAATAAGTAATTGCTTTTTTCATATTGCTATAATCTTTAAATGAGAAGTATTAATTATCTGTTATTTCATATCGCTAAGAACCCGGTTCTGCATCATGGTTGCAATATCGTTTGCAGCAAGAAGCCAGATCAGATTAATGAGAACGCCAACATAAGGCTTCTGCTTTTCCAATGTTTTATCCTCAAGTTTATGCGAGTTGAACCATTTTACTACCGGCTGCATCGCAATAATGCAAGGCTGCAGGGTGCCGCACTCGTTCACTATATCCGTGATGGTTTCCTGGCGAATCTGCATTTCATTATAGTTGAGGTCGTTTACAAGTTTATTGCAAACCAATTCCTTGATTTCCTGTTTTGTCATAATTCTGACATTTTAAAATTGATGTTTATAATTTTGTCGCTGCATCGGTAAAAAATCGCCGATGCTATAACGAGGGGATGGCTATACCTGCGGAGTCACTGCGATGATAGCTCGGAAGGTATCGGCGATATATCTGCTGCCTCCGTGACTCATAATCCAGGTATGCACATCATCAGGGATGACGTACTGACGCTTCTTACCTCTGTTCTCATAGTCCTTATAGTCCTGCTCAGGAATAACAACACTGAAGCAAAAAGTGTGACCACATCCAAAAGTAGTCCAGTCGTAATAAGGCTGACCACAGCGATAATACACCTCGTCACCTATCACCAAGCGGCGAGCAATCGCCTTACGCTTCACTCGCTCATCGTCATCGCTCAGATAAGCCGACTCACCATCTGGAGAAAAACACAAGTAATTATTTCGGAACTTCTTAGACTCCCATTTCCCCTCGCCAAAATAACTCAGCTCAAGGGCATAGAACTTGCCCTTATAAAGTCTTACGGGCACCGCTGGCTTATTATATCCATCATGGCAGATGAATGCTACAGGAGCCTCGCTCTCCTCCACCTGCTTGATGCTAAGGGAAACTTCCTCCTGCACGATGCGTGTGCGAGCCTTCTTGCAGCCTTTAGGTACATACATTTCCAAGCGGTTCACTGTCTGTTTCTTCGTAATCTTCTTCATATCTTAATCTCCTATAATTTTTTAAAAGTTAGTCGCCCGTCAGGGAGTCGAACCCTGCCAATACCATTTTCCCTCGTGGGGAAGAAGGCAAGCCAGCCGTGGAGGTCGGAAGCGCGGCTTCTGCTATCTATCGCAGACCGCCGAAGCCTAAGTAAAACAAAAAAATACTTATCTCACAAATGATTATGAAATAGTAATCCCTGCCGTGGCGGCGAGCCACCTCCCTCGCCTGAACCTGATAAAAACAGGCGAGCGAGCCAGACTGCTGGGACAGGGTGGAGCCTGGGCAAATGCAGGTCTCCTGATTTATGCTATAATCTATAACAAGTGATAATCTCTTATGCTGCCCCTAACTTCCACGGCAAGGTAGTGAATATCCTCATGCAGCACGATACCGTCAAAGATGATGCCTGTCAAAGCCTCATTGAGCTTCGCAGGATTGCCCTGCTCATCCTCGTCGAGATAGCGGTCGCTCTCCAGATACTCGTCGAAGTGCTCGATGTAGTCGCCTATGATTGTGCGCAGGTCTCTCGCCCATACGCTCATATCGTCCTTTATGCCTATCTGCTCGGCGGTTACGTCGATGAGCTGCTCCAGGCTCATGCGACTCTTGACGTAGGCATTGTGTGCGAAGTCGAAGTAAATCGTGTGATCCAGTCGCCAGCCGTGAGGCTCGTTGATAGCCACACCTACATTGGAAAATCCTCGCTCGCTGTTGATGAAGCCTACACGCTCGCCAACTGGTTGTGCTACTGGATAATCATGAACCACGCCGTTCACGGTCGAGCACTCCATTACTGTCTCATTGTTAGCTACTACTACATTCTTCACACTCTCGATATTGTTGTTATTCATTGTCTTCATAATTTTCTTTTTTAAAATTGTTCTGTAATTAATATCCTGTCGTTTTAAAATTGTTCTATAAACTCATATTTACAAACACTCACCACTAAACAAGTTTTTTCTCGCATTGAAATAGAGAAAAATCTGCTTGTCGTTGGTGCCGATGACGATCACCGTGTCACACTCCGCAAAGCTCACCTTGCAGCGGTTTTCCTGTGCCTCTCGGAAGAGAGTGCACACATCTGAGGTGCTTAGACCTTCCGTGTTAAAAGTTGTCTGATAACTCATAATCCTTATAATTTTAAGTATTCTATAATATGTTTTACTAAAAATAGTTCCTACTGGCGGAATCGAACCGCCACAAAGGACTAACCAAGTCGCAGGATAGGAAGGGAGATTACTCGCCCTGTTCCTCGCCAGAAGGCTGCTCGTCGGCTGAAGAATCGTTGTCTCTGCCCGATACTCCTGCTCGCTTGAAGAACGCTCCATCGAGCATCTTGTCAAGCTCTATCGCCACATTCGCCAGCGCATAGTCTTTTACGAGCGAAGTCTTCTCGTCAAGATGGCGTATAGCCATCATCGTGTTGAATGTCGTGCCGACAACCGCTGTTGTGCTGTGAGTGATGTTGTCGTCGTCCGTTGCTCGCACGGTGAGAACCAAGGCTGAATCCTTGTCATTCTTAGCAATCGCGGAAAACTTCTCTGCAAACTCATGAGCGAGCTTCATAAGCTCGTCTACCTTAATCTTATCCATAATCTATAATAATTTAAAGTGTTAATAAATATTCTTGTCTTAGATAAATAATGCCGTGTAATCAATGCCGAGCAAGAAGGCAACCACGACCGAAAGCATTCCGATGCCTACGAACTGCCAACCGGTGCAAACCACTGGGTCGCCGTCGTCGAAGAACTTGTGCTTTGCCTTGAGCCAGATAAGCGCCGTGGCAATCGCCTTGATGATGGCTCTCGTTGCTCGCTTGGCGAGGATGCCCAAAAGGGCGATGATACTTTGCAGGATAACCGTCGTAGGAGTCTGCACTGTAATTGAAACTGAATTATTCATAATCTTTTTATTTTAAGTAATTAAACCTTTATCTTTATTTTTTCTGATGCAAAGGTACAACTTCTTTCTTTAACTACCAAATATTTTCAAGAAAAAGTTTATATTTCAGCTTATATTTAACATTCGTTTAATATTATAGCTTTAATATTCGCATTTAGTAAATTAAAAACATATCTTTAACAAAAAAACAAAGGGCGCATCCCTACGCTTAGGAATGCGCCCAAATTAATACTTAAAATTAGTAGGCAGATTATGAGCCTACATAACGCCTCACGGCGTGAAAACATATCTATATAACGATTATATTATATAATATATTGTATGTCCTGGGATGATTTATTTTTGCCTGATAAGGCACCTTTTGTTGCCTTCCGCTTAGTCTTCTATCCAGCCAGCCGCCCTTTGGCCACACGGCAGCGTATAGCCATGCCAATGAGCCAGCACCGGCGCACTGGGAGCCTTATGCAGCGTTTTTGTGCGTGCATCATACCATAAGCGCACACTATAGCGCACGTTGCCAACGGAGCGTAAATTTTCCCTGTTCTGCAACAAGCGGATATATCCAGAGTAGGCAGGTGTGCGAAGCATGAGGTTAATGCGGTCTTCCTCTCGCTCCACCATTCGTGGTAGTCCTGTTCGTGGGTCTATATGATTAAAGTCGAATCTCATATCTCTTAATATTTTAAATTATTTGGTATATAACGTAGCAAGATCATGGAGCTAGTGATTTCTCGCCGACTCCATAAATATATAATAATGCGCTTAGTCTATCGCTTGGTAAATCTTATAGCGCACGTCCTCATTTTCCTCTCCAGCGAAAAGTACCTCCATCACATAGTCGAGCAGTGAATAATATCGCTCGCTATAATACTTGCTGTACTCTTCGTGCACCTCCTTGGTGAAGGCTCGCATCTGGGCATACTTCTCGCTCGCCATGGCATGATGCTCCCACGCCTTCGCGTTTACGGCGAAAAGCAGGGCGATGATGTAGTCCTCGTCGTGTCGCCACATCATGCAAGCTCGCTTGATGGTGTCCTCCACCGCCTCGCTCGTCTTCTTGCCGTCGAGGTGCATCTGCTCGCAATACTCGGCGATGCTCAGGTCGCTCGTGAAGGTGGTGCTCGTCAGATTCACCCCCCGTGCCTTCATGTTGCTGTTAAAGTTGCGCTCGCAGAATGCAGCATAATGAAATACGTTCTTGAAGACACCGCTCAGTGTCGTGGCCTTCGACTGGTGCTCGCTCAATAAGTCGTCGATACTGATGATTTGTACCTGTGCGCCATTGATGGCCTGCACGTTCTCTTGTCTCTGTGTTGTCGTTGTTGTTGTCATAATCTTTTTAATTTTAAATATTCGTGAATATTCGGTGATTAGAAGCGCACGCTATAATATAGCGATAAGCGTGCGCCTCCGTTCTCGTGGGGGTGATTACTCGCCCGATGTCTCGCCTAGGTTGATGGTCGTTGTGGTTAGGTGCTTGAAGTCCTTGACCTCCTCATCGCTTGCAGCGCGATAACTCACCACCTCCAAATCTGTGCCGGCATACTTCGCGTTGAGTTTCGCTACCCACTGCTCGGCAAACTTATCAAGCTGCTCGTTTACTTCAGATTGATCTGTTGATACTGCAAACTCGCCACATTTCTTCGTGGTCAAGATTACGTGTTTTTTCTTTGCGTCCATAATCTGTATTTTTTTTTAAAATGATTTATAATGATGTTATACTTATTTCCTCAATTTTCGAGCTCGCCTATAACATATAAAGAGTTCGTTTTTTCTTGTTTCTCGTGGGTGTGCATGAGTATAGATGTACCCTTTGCACCTGTTACAGCCCCTACAGCGCATTAT
>ERZ1026882.440-NODE-440-length-23863-cov-67.645329_pt1 | contig 23863 bp, 23 predicted proteins | sample MGYA00380171_ERZ1026882 | MGnify/ENA primary metagenome ERZ1026882 (study PRJEB33269, sample SAMEA4719807) | human gut metagenome | biome: human-associated habitat; feature: organic feature; material: feces | place: Cameroon | collected 2013-10 ...
TTCTCTTGTAAATTTAAAATAATTAGGGCTGCCCGTTTCTTTTTGGACAGCCCCGCGCCGCCGGGCTTTCCGGGGTTCCGCTGTCGCTCCATTCCTACGCTACGCTTCGGAACACGCCTGCGGCGTGCCCCTACTATCCCTAACGCGGAAAGCTATGGAAGTTTTGCCAAAAATTGTGTATAGTAATTTTGTAATGAAACCGCTTATAAAATATCGTGGCGGAAAATCTAAAGAGATTCCGAATATAAAAAAGCATATTCCTCAGTTTTCGGGCAGATATATTGAGCCGTTTTTTGGTGGTGGCGCACTTTATTTTTATCTTGAGCCGAAAAATGCAATCATCAATGATATAAATGAAAAACTGATTTCTTTTTACAAAGGCGTTCAGTCAGATTATCAGAATTTAAGAACTGAACTAGATAATGTAGAAAAAACATATGAAGAAAACCGCACGACATTCGAGGCTTTGAAATCAAAAACTCCTGATAAACGTGTTGATGATAAGAATGAAGATTTTTATTATTCCATTCGAGATATGTTCAATGGCTTATCTGAAAAAAAATATTCTGATGCGCTTTTATATTATTTTATAAACAAAACTTCATATTCTGGCATGATTCGTTATAATTCAAAAGGCGAATTCAATGTTCCATACGGACGTTACAAGCATTTGAACACTTCTCTTGTAACAAAAGAACATTCAGAACTTTTAAAAAATGCAGAAATTTTCAATTCAGATTATAAAAATATATTTGATATGGCAAAATCTGACGATTTTATTTTTCTCGACCCGCCTTATGACTGTGTTTTTTCTGATTATGGAAATGAAGAATATAAAGACGGATTCAATGATGAGGCTCACAGGAAACTTGCACAAGATTTTAAGAATTTGCCATGCAAAGCGCTTCTTGTAATTGGACGAACACCTCTTACAGAAGAATTATATGGAAATTTAATTATTGATGAATATGAAAAAAGTTATGCGGTAAACATCAGAAACAGATTCAAGTCTGCTGCAACACATATTTTAGTTGCAAACTATAAGGAGTAGAGTTTGGCAAAGTCAATTGACAGTAAAGTTGTATTTATGACAACTTCTCCAAGAACACCTGAAAAAATGATTCCTGAAATTGATTTGCTTGCAAAGAATTTCTCTGAAAAAAAATGGAATGTTCAGACACAAGTTCAATTTATGCAGTTATTGCGTAATGAAAACTTTTTTCATGGTTCAGGTGAAAATTCTCCTGACTTTAGCGCACGCGATAGGATAAACAGAGCGCCAAAATCTCTAGGCTTTATAACTCTTTCGCCTGAAATAAATCTAACCCCTGCTGGAAAAAAACTGATTTCTGCAAAACGTACAGAAGAAATATTCCTGCGCCAGCTTTTAAAGTTTCAAATTCCGTCTCCGTATCATAAGCCGTCTGAAAAAGCTACAAAATTTTTTGTAAAGCCGTACCTTGAGATATTAAGGCTTGTACACAAACTCGGAACATTGAAATTTGATGAGCTTGTGATTTTCGGCTTGCAGATTACGGACTACAGAAACTTTGACGAAATTGTTAAAAAAATAGAAAATTTCAGAAAACAACGCACGACAACTGCAAAAAAATATAAAGAATTCAAACAGACATATTTTTATAGCGAACTTCAAGAAATTTACAAAGATGAAATTGCTTCGGGCGAATTTTTAACAAGGGAAAGCGCAACAAAAACTGCAAAAGAATTTTTCAACAAAAAGATGAGCAATATGCGGGATTATGCGGATGCCTGTGTTAGATATTTGCGTGCAACAGGGCTTGTTTCAATCTCGCAGCTTGGAAAGTCGCTTTCAATTATGCCAGAAAAAAGGGCTGACGTTGAATTTATATTAAAAAATATAAGCAGGAAACCAGTTTTCATTGATGATGAAGAAAAATATATTGAATATCTTGGCAATCCAGAACTTCCGGAACTTCTGACAGATAACAAAGACGCATTGATTAAAAAGTTAAAGACTGCATTTCCTCATGAAGAAATCAATGAAAATCTTTCAGTTCTTGAGCTTAAAGAAAAACTTGATGATGCGCTTCTTGCAAAGAAAAATGAAATAATCAGAAGTCAGGTTGCTGAAATCAAAGATTACAAACAGTATGACGACATACAGCAGATATTTGATTTGATTCCAAAACGAAACAGCGAGCTTTCAGATGTTCCACTAATGTTTGAATGGAATACTTGGCGTGCAATGACAATGCTTGACGGCGGAAACATAAAAGCAAATCTGAAGTTTGATGACTTTGGAAATCCTATGTCAACTGCGCAGGGAAATATGGCGGACATTGTCTGTAACTACGATGATTTTGATTTGATTGTAGAAGTTACAATGGCAAGCGGACAAAAGCAATATGAAATGGAAGGAGAGCCTGTTTCTCGTCATTTGGGCAAATTAAAGAAAGAAACAGGTCGTGAAACTTACGGACTTTTTATTGCGCCTACAGTAAATGAAGCTTGTATTGCCCAGTTTTATATGCTTTACCATACAAACATTTCTTATTACGGCGGAAAATCGACCATTGTTCCTCTTTCTCTGAATGTTTTCAGAAAAATGATTGAGGATTCATTTAAGGCTGATTACACGCCAAATTCCAGTCAGGTAAAAGCATTTTTTGAATATTCAAAGGAAATTGCAAAATCAAGTTCCAACGAGCAGGACTGGTATAGAAAAATCACGGAAAAAGCTTTGGATTGGTTGAGGTAGTTAATTTTCCATTCTCCGATGCAAATTTTTCTACTTTTAATTTGCCTCTTTCCAACAATTTTCTGTATCTTGAAACCGTTTTTCTGTGTATATATAATAGAAGAAAATCACGTACTTGAGGATTAAAATGAAATCATCTCGTCTTTTTTGTTTGGCGTTTGCTTCCGTTCTTTTTTGGGGTGGCACGGAAGTTTTTTCGCAGAACTCGGTTTCACCAGTAAAAAACACATTGTCCGAACCGCAAAAGTTCAAAGGCTCGCCGGTTTCAGTCACAGAATATCGCGGAGCTTCTCCTGACAGCCTTAAAAAATATAGCGTCATTGAATTTGCGGACGGACGGATTTTTAGGGAGCGGCAGTTTGGCGAGGACGGCGCAGAAAAAACTTTTGTTGAGAGAAAATTTCTTGATGACGGAAAAATTTCAGAAATCACCGGGCTTGACTCCTCAAAAAACGTGAAGTGGCGTTATTCCTACGGCTACGGCGAAAAAGGGCTTCTTGCAAGCGAAACTTCATATTCCGGGAACGGCGAAGTTGAATGGCGCGCTGAATATTCGTACAACGCAAAATCAAAAGTTTCGGAGTGCAAGACTTATTCGGCGGCAGGTGCGTTGAATTTTACAGAAAAATACATTTACACCGAAGACGGACGGATAAAGGATTATTCTTCGTTTTATGCTGACGGAAAACTTTTCAAGCGCGTCGAGTATCTTTACAATGCGGACTCCACTTTGGCGCAGCAAAAAAACTATGACGCGGGCGGATTTTACGAAAGCGTGAACTATTCGTATTCAAACGGAAAGGCTTCTTCAATAAGAACGCTCGGCGCGGACGGAAGCCTAAAAACCGAAGAGACACGGACTTTTTCTGCCGGAAATATGATTCATTCAGTTTTAAAAAACGCGGAAGGAAAAATCGTTTCTGAAAAAGAATTCTTCTATGACTGGAACGGAAACGTCGCTATGGAAAAAAATGCTTCTGGAATCACTTTGCGGATTTTCCAGTACAGCGCGCCGGTTTCATCATCTTCTGCGGTTTCGTCTTCATCTTCATCTGAAAAAAGGGAAAACTGAAAAATGGCTTGCGTTATAATTGTTGAGGACAACTCGCTGATTCGCGACGCGGTTTCTGGCTACTTGAAGCTCGACGGCTACAAGACGCTTGAATTCGGCGGAGTTTCGGGCGTTTTGGACGCGGTAAAAAGGGAGACTGCCGACCTTGCGATTCTTGACGTTATGCTGCCCGACGGAAGTGGATTCGCACTCGCAAAGGAAATAAGGGCTTCAAGCGACATTCCGCTGATTTTTCTGACCGCAAAGGATTCAGAATCCGACAGAATTTTGGGATTCGAGCTTGGCGCGGACGACTACATTTGCAAGCCTTTTTCTGCGAAGGAGCTTGTTCTCCGTGTCCACGCGCTCTTGCGCAGGAGCGGAAAGTCTGAAAGCGGAAAAAGCGCGGCTTCAGGCGAATGGCAGAGCGGAAACTCCACCGTGTTTATTGACGAGGCGAAGCATAGCGTGAGCGTTGACGGAAACGCCGCGGAGCTTACTTCTACAGAATGGAAAATCCTCTTGTATCTTGCGTCGAACGCGGGGCAGGTTGTCTCACGCGAGCAGCTTTTGGGCGAGTGCCTGAACTATTTTTTTGAAGGCTCGGAACGGACGATAGACACTCACATGGCAAACCTGCGCTCGAAAATCGGGCAGCAGTGGATTTCAACCGTAAGAGGCTTCGGCTACAGGTTCAGCGGAATAAAGCCGGATTCCAAAAGGTAAAAAATAAAAATATGAAGTCAATCTTTGCCCGGATTCTTACAGGATTTATCGCCGCCTCATTTGCCGTAATCGCCGCAATGTCCGTTATTTTCACGGTTTCGGTGAGCCGCTCGATAAACGACTGGAACACGGACAAAAAAGACGACTTTGTGGCTCTGATTCTTCCTGCTATCTCAAAAACTTACAGGCTCACGGGAAGCCTTTCTGCCTCCGAGCTTGAAAAAGCCGTAATGCCTTACACGACGGATTCTCTTTACATCTACATTTTTGACGGAAACAAAAAGCCGGTTCTGCTTCTTGAAAAAGGAAAAGTCAGCACGCAGGGCGACGTGGAAAAATCGGTCGGCTCTCTTTCAACTTTTTTGTCGCTCAATTCCCCGGTTCAGATAAAGGACGGAGACGACATAATCGGCTATCTTTGCGCAGACAACGTGGGATTTCTGGCGTACAAGGCGAACAGAATTTTTGTCTCCACGATGGAAAAAGGGCTTTTCATCGGAATCATTCTTGCGGTCTCAATCACGATTGCGCTTTCCGTGCTGATTTCGACGATGCTCTCAAAAAAGGCGCGGACTCTTGCAGACTATATCTCCTCTCCCGACCTGATGAAAACGGAGCTTGGCGCGCTCGGCGTGAACGAGTTTGACAGGATTCTGGACTCGGTGAAAAAGCTTAAAAACCGGCTCCTGCACGAGGAGACGCTTCGCCGGCAGTGGATGCAGGACATTTCGCACGACTTGCGAACTCCATTAACCGCGGTGAAAATGCAGATTGAGGGAATGAACGACGGAGTTCTCGAGGCGACGGCTGAGCGTTTCGCCGCTCTTTACTCTGAGCTTACGCTGATTGAAAAGCTCGTGTGGAATCTTCAGGACTTGAGCCGCTTTGAGTCCCCGGAGATGAAAATTTCCGCAGTGAAAGTGAGCGCGTTCAAGTTTACGGAAGATGTCGCGCTGCGCTTCTCGCTTCTTGCGGAAAAAAAGAAGATAAAATTCACTGTGCAGAAAAAATGCGCGGAAGATTTTGAGTTTACGGCAGACCCGCTTTTGCTTATGCGGTGCGTCTCGAACCTTCTGCAGAACGCGTTCCAGTACACGGCGGAAGGCGGCGAGGTTACGCTCTGCACGGAAGAAACCCCTGAAAAACACGTGAGAATCTCTGTGATGAACACAGGCGCGATTTCAGAGGACGACATTCCCCACGTTTTCGACCGCCTTTACCGCGGAGACCGCTCAAGAAGCACGGCAGGCTCAGGACTGGGACTTTCAATCGCGCAGGCAATCGCAAACCTTCACGGCGGAAAAATCGAAGTTCAAAACGCGACGAACGAAAGGGGAGAGGCGTGCGTGTGCTTTGCGGTGATGGTTTAAGGAGAGAGGTTGGCGGGAAATTATGCAGTTACTAACACTTTTGGAGTTTTCTGCATAACAAGAATATTTTCATTATGCGAATTCTGGTCTTGTTTTTCTAAAAGACTAACTGATTCAAAATCTGCTTTGGAAAGAGAAGAATTTTCTTTGGTTATTTTTTTTCTTGTAACTTCTATTGCCTTTTCGGATTTGTCTATTCCAATCCAATTTCTGCCAAGTTCTTGGGCTGCAATCAAAGTTGTTCCTGAACCGCAGAAAAAGTCCATGACCAAACTTTCAGGATTTGAGGAAGTCTGAACAATAAGCTTTAAAAGGTCAAGATTTTTTTCTGTCGGATAAACTGGATATTGGTAATCCTTGAAATCCCAAATGTCCTGTAGTTTTTTTCCCTTCTGTTCATCCGCAAAGATTTTTCTGCGTGGAACTCCGTTTTTTGACCATTCAATCAATCCCTGCTCGTCTAGTTTTTCAAGCTCTGCTGGAGAAGTGCGCCAATGCCTGCCTTTTGGTGGCAACATTCCCCTGAAAGTTCCGCCTGTAACCCCGTCTTTTGTCTCTCCTGGAGCGTGAAGTGGAACCGTTGTGTAAAATCTACCCTGTTCATCAATCTTTTTGTAAAGACGAGTTTTATCTTCGTCTGAAAATGGAATAAATGGCTCATTCCAAATAGGATTGTTTGCCTTTGAGTAAAAAAGAATTAAGTCTTTTATGTTTCCGTAAGCCTTGCGTGAAAAATTTTTCGGATTGCATTTTATCCTTGTTATGTCGTTCCTGAAATTTTCAGTTCCGAAAATTTCATCCATTATGATTTTCACATAATGTCCGATTTTATAATCAATATGAAGATAAATAGAACCGCGGTCGCTTAAAAGTTCTCGTGCTAAAATAAGACGCTCCCTCAAAAATTCTAGAAATTCCTCGCCAAGAAGATTATCCGTATAAGCAATTTCATCTTTCTTGCTAGAGCTTATTGTGCTTGTGCGTTCCTCACTGATTGTAAAAGTTCCGTTGGTTGCAAAAGGCGGGTCAATATAAATTAGGTCAATCTTGCCTTTTAAGTTTGAATTGTGAACGAGAATCCGCAATGCTTCCAAATTGTCACCGTTAATCAAAATATTTTCTTTTTCTGAAATCGGCTTTGAAAAGTATGATGTTGGAAGAATTCCCAGGATTTCTTTTTTAGATTTTTTGCCGTTGTAAGTAAGTTCCATTTTTTTTGCCTCCTTACAGACTTTTTATAAAATCTTTCAAAAGCAAAGCAGACATAATATTTTCTTCACAGTATTCTTCGGTTATTGCTTTGTACATTTTGTTGTTAGTTTTTAACCAGCAGACACCATCGAGAATTGCTATTTTTGTAGCCTTTACATTTGGAGCTGTTAGAGTAAGAACAGCATCTTCTAATTGAGCGTCTTGATGTCCACCAAAATCAGATAAAAATTTTGCTTCTCCAATTAAGTATTTACCATTAAAACGACCTGCAAAGTCCAAGCCTTTATTTCGTTTGTAATTAACTGTCCTAAAAGCCCAATCCATCATTTCTTTGTCAGTGGCATCTAAAATTGCATTTTCATTTGTTTTTTCAAAATCTGTTACTGAGAGGAGTTTTGTTTTATCGAAGCTATTTTTGCACCATTTTTTAAAAAGAGGTCCAATCTGCCTGTTTGTTTCTTTTGGTTCTGTGCATTTTTCACGGATTTTATCTAGTCCCATTTTATAAAGTCTATTGCAAAGACGTTTTACAGTTTCTGGATTATTTTTGAGCGCATTTGCTGTGTCTCTTCTTAGAAAAGGAATATAAGAATCTTTTATTGGAAACAAATCAAGATAAAGAAGATATTTTATTAAGCAGATATCGTCTTTATTGTTAAACGCCTGGACTATACTGTCCCAGTATGATTCATCTATTTTTCTTATTTTATTTGGAATCATCGGGTAAACATCAAAAAGTTTGTCAAGATAGTTTTTGTTATTTGCAAGTTCAATGCTTCGTTGAATCCAAATGTTCATGATTTTATTCTCCCAAAATAATTACTGCTTGCAAAATTACTATACACATTTTTTTGTAAAACTTCCATAGTGCTTTTGCCTTGCCGGAGTTTTTTTAATGAAACAATTTTATGACGAAATTTTGCTGACTGTTCAAGTCAAAGCTATTTTACGCAGTGAAAATACGCCATCGAGCCGTCAACGTGAAGTTCGACTTCTTTGTACATTTTCTGCAAAGTATTTTTCAGTTCTTCTTCAGTCTGAAACGGAGGAGTGAACCAGCCTTTCTTTGCGAGGATGTTTTTTACAAGCCAGTCCGTCCTTTTGGATTTTCCCCTGATATAGAAACAGGCGATAAAATCACCGCCGGATTTAAGTACACGGCAGGTTTCGCGGAATGCTTTCTGTTTGTCTGGAAACGCGTGGAAACCGTTCATGCTTAGAACGATGTCAAAAGATTCATCGTCCATTTGCAGGTTTCCCACATCGCCCTGAATGAAATTGATATGCGCCTGACCGTCAAGCCTCCTCTTTGCCTGCTCAAGCATATCCGTGCTGTAATCAAGGCAAGTGATGTGCGCATTTTTCAGGGACGACCATTTGCGCTGCGTGAATACGGCAGTTCCGACCGGAACATCAAGAAGTTTTCCTGAAAAATCATCAGGAATATATGACAAGACTTTCCGCGCGATTTCGTTGTCATCCGTTCCGCTCCAGAACAGCTTGATATACATCCTGCTGAAAAAATTCCCCTGCGTAAGGACACCGTCATATATATTTTTTGACGATTCGTAAGCGTCCTGTATTTTATCTGCCATGTGATTTACTCCAAAAGTTGATTTGCTGAGCTGAGTATATCACATCTGGCAGAGCGGATGAACAAAAACTCTGCAAATACTTTTTTTTAATAAAACACTTTTTGCGTTAAGGATTGTTGGGGCACGCCGTAGGCGTGTTCCGAAGCGTAGCGCAGGAGGGGAGGCGAAAGTCGTAACTGAACTGAAGCCGAAAAAAACTTGACGAACACCCGGATAAAAATCATCTGCACGGCAGGCTCAGGGCTTGGTCTTTCAATCGCGCAGGCAATCGCAATCCTCCACGGCGGAAAAATCGAAGTGCAAAACGCGACGAACGGAAGGGGAGAGAAGTGCGTGTGCTTTGCGGTGGAGATTTAAAGAAACAAAAGCGGAATTCCAACTCAAGATGAACTTTCTGTAAAAGCTCAATCCGGCGTGAAATTCCGCCGTTCGCTAGCTAATTTTAATGTTTAGCTGTATCACAAAAATCTACTTAGCCTTATCAGTCTTTTTTCTTCCGCTGACAGTCGTGTTTGCCTTTATGATTTCAGTCTCGCACTTTGTGGCAAAGTCCTTGTAGTCCGCAAGAGGCGCAACCGCAGAAAGGTACGGCACGAACTTGTCGTTCAGGGCGGAAATCAGGCTCTTCTTTACCGAAGTCGCGTTTTCGCCCCTGTTCACGCTCGCTTTTGTGTACTCATCGTTCGCCTTGTTGAAGCTGTCTTGAGCCGTCCGCAATTCCGAAACCAGCTCTCCCACGCCGTCCAAAGCCGCGATGTCAGAAGAAAGATTTTCCGCGCCAAAGTCCTCAAGCATGCTTTCAATCAAAGACGATTCTTCCGCAAAGTTTTTCTGTGTAATCTGCTTTCCATACTTGCTGAAAACCGCAAGAAGATTCTGGGCGGAATCCTTTTTCGCCGCGACAGGAATCGCCGAGTAGCCTGTGAGAGCGTCGCCCAGATTCCTGATAATCCCGTCGCGCGCAATGTCCGCCTCGTCAAGAGTGCTTGAGACACGGTCGCTTTTGATTGCCGTGGTGATGTCCGCAGAAAGCTTTTCAACTTCCGCCATGATGAGCGAAAGGTTCGTGTCCTTGGAAAGCGCGTTTTCAGCAGCGGAAGAATCCTTGTACATACGTATAAGAACGTCAGAAAGCGTGTCCAATTCTGCGACACGCATATTAGAATTGATTTTTTTCATTTTGACTCCTATGAAAAAAAATGGCTAAGAATTTGATTGGTCATTTTGAAAGAAGCCAAAATGTACAATCCCGATAGTTTCCTCCGTTTCTACAATGAATTGGAATTAAACTCTGTATGAAAATGATACAGGGAAAATGCCTAGACCGACAACAAGCAGACAGCCATTTTCCAAAAATTTTATAAACCAAAAACGGCTTGGGCAGTGAATAAAGATTTTCGAACTGGCAGAAAGTGCGTTGGGCATGGCGTAAAAGATTTCGAACGAGAGGAAAACGTGTTGGTCGGTGTGTAAAATTTTACGCACGAGCGGAAAATGCGATGGGGAATAAAAATAAAATGAGAATGAGGAAAACTAAAAACACAGCAAGAAACAAATTTTCTAAACAAATAAAAATATTATAGAATCCTTGTGATTATTTAGCAAAAAGAGTTATTTTCTATTAAAATTGACAATAATTGGAAAATTTAATATGTATATAGGCACGGTTTTAAAAAATATAAGGGAAGAGCAAGGCTTTTCTTTGCTGGAAATACAAAAGAAAACAGGCATAAAAGAAAGCCAGCTTTGCAGAATAGAATCAGGAATCCGTTTTCCTACTGACGACCAGATTTTTATTCTTGCAAAATTTTATAACATAGATTCAAATCAACTTCAGATTCAACGTGAAAGCGACAAAGTTTTAGAGATTATAAAAAACATTCCTAATCAAAGACAGGTTCTTGATGTTGCAAAGCAAAAACTGGAATCAAATGGAAATTATTTATCGGTTGCGGCAGATTCAATTCCCGGAGCAACAATTCCTCTTGAAAGCCGCAGATATATTGGTTGCAAGCAAAAACTGGTTGACTGGATTTTTGACATTATCAAAGAAAATACAAGCGATATAAAAACAGCAACTGATATTTTTGCAGGAACAGGCGTTATCACAAAAAAAAATGCTCCACCTTTATCCTAATGTGATGATGAACGACACTTTATATTCAAACCATATCATTTACAAAGCGTTTTTTGGTAATTCTGAATGGAGCAAGGAAAAAATCACTAGCAAATTAAGCGAATATAATTCATTAAATCCAAAAGAAATTAACGACAACTACTTTTCAGTAAATTTTGGCGGCAAATATTTTGACTATGACAAGGCAAAACTAATAGGATTTATCAGAGAAGACATTGAAAATAGCAAATCAGAATTAACAGAAAAGGAATATGCAATTCTTCTTGCAACATTGATTTATAATATAGACAAAACGGCAAATACATTAGGGCACTTTGAAGCCTACATAAAAAAGCCGATAAAACCGACTCCGCTAAAATTAAAGCTGATTGATGTGCAGCAATTTTCTAATCTGCAAATTTTTCAGGAAGATTCAAACGAGCTTGCAAGAAGTATAAAGTCAGATTTAGTCTATATCGATCCGCCATATAATTCACGGCAATATTCACGGTTCTATCACGTTTACGAAACTCTAGTAAAATGGGACAAGCCGGTTTTGTCAGGAGTTGCGATGAAACCTCCTGCGGAAAATATGAGCAAATACTGCACTTCACAAGCACCAAAAGCATTTTCAGATTTAATTGAAAATCTGGACGCAAAATATCTGGCAGTTTCTTACAACAATACATACAACTCAAAAAGCGGAAGCTTGAGAAATCACATAACAATAAAACAAATAGATGAAATTCTCTCAAGAAAGGGAAATGTAGAGAAATTTTCATGGTATGATGATAATCAAGAATTTTTATTTATTGTAAAAACAAGATAACAGGAGAAAATATGCAATCAGTACAAATACAATCAAATTTACAATATCCTATTGGACGAATTATAAATCAAGAATTAGAAAATTCAACAGATACAAAAATCTCCGTTGCTTTTTTAAAACAAACAGGAGTTAAATATATTGAAGATTCTTTATTGAGGTCCTTAGATAATGGAGGTTCATTTGAAATTATTGCAGGATTAGATTTTAAAACAACTGATCCAAAAGCAATGCTATATTTTATCAATCTTTCAAAAGAAAATAAAAATGTTCATATTTATTGTTATGGTGATAAAAATGAAAATAAAACAGATATAGTTTTTCATCCAAAAATCTACTTATTTAAAAATCGAAAAGAATCTTCTGTAATAATTGGCAGTTCAAATATGACCGCTGGTGGCTTAGAATCAAATTTTGAAGTAAATAGCGTTTTTATTGAAGACAAACCCATTGTCTATCTTCAAGCTGAATCGATTTACAATTTCATAAAATATACAGATTCTCTTTTTATTCCTAATGAAGAATATGTTTACAAATATGCAGATATTTATAAAGCATTTGAAAAAAATGGAGACTCTGCACAAAAAGATAAATATATTCAAAAAATAATTACTGAAATACAATCTGATGAAAAAAATCTGCCTGGTACTATACCGTCTATCAATTCAATGATAATCGACCTTATGAAAGAAAAATTGAATAATGGTATTAAAATCGTAAAACTTTCTGAAATATATGAGTACCTTGAAGCAAGAATCAAGGACCCGATTTTTGCAGGAAAATTTAAATTAGACACTTTTAGAAATACAGTTCGAGGAGAATTGAATCATAATGAAATTTCAGCAGTAGATGCCCATTCAAAGAAACTTTATAAAAGAGAAGAAAAAGGTACTTATTCACTTACAGAATTTGGAAAAACATTTAAGGGGCGTTGATGATTTTTTATCGAGGATTTGATTCACAATATGGATTTTTCACGAACAATTCATTTTTATGGGTTTCTGATGATTTTACCATCGCTTCTGAATATGGTGATTCAGTGAAAAGTTGTGAGATTAACTTCGCAAAAATAAAATTTGCAGATTTAACAACACTTGAATCAATCTGTTTAAAACTTGATTATGATTATATTGAAGCAATTTATAATCCGTCAGAAGATTTTGTAAAAGAAATAAAAAGAAGCGGATTCAATGCCTATTCTATTGAACCGTGCGATTATTCATATTGCTGTATATTAGAAACTTCCTTAATTCATTAAATCTCTGTTTCATTTGAAAATCCTGAAAAGGAGCAGCAGGTTTTCTTGCAGTCTCTTGCAAGATCTCAAAGAAGCAATCCGTTTGTAAAAGTTTTGAATGATAATATTCCATTGCTTCTGTTATTGCAAACTATCAGACTGATTAATTTTAATGGCGGAAAAGGAATTTCACGGCAAGAACTGCCAATTTTGCTTTTTTGGAAAGACAACAATGCAAGCTCACTCTATGACAGAATTATAAAACTCAGAAAAGAACACGGCTTTTCTCCAAGCGATGAAGTTATCATCGACATTTGCATAAACGAAATTATGGAAGGAAAATACAAGAAGTTTGAAGCAAAATCCATAATGCAAGATTACACAGATGAGTTTATCCGAAAAATGAGAATGAGCGCTCTTATTTCAATTCGTGGCGCAGGTCATTTTATTGATATTAACCACAATGAAGATAATAAAGTTGACTATATTCTTAACAATTATTCCGACTACAAGCATTATGATGATGAATACGAATATTTTAAGTATATGTCAAAAATTGACACAGAACTTATCGCTCAAAAATCAGAGCCTGTAACGCAAGAAGAAACCAATGATTTGCTTTTAGAATGGCTAAAAACTTATAACTGGGAAACAATAAAGCTTGAAATGAAAAATCTTGCAACACGAAAAACATCAAAAGATTCTGTATTGAAACTTCTTGCAGCCCCCGTCCGTTTGGAGTTTTTAACAGCCTTAGCAATAAAATCTAAAATGGAAAAAGTTGTTGTAAAGCCAAATTATTCAAGCGATGATACAGGACTTCCAACTTCAACTGCTGGAGGAAATAAAGGCGATATTGAATGTTTTGAAAACGGCAACGGAATTTTAGTTGAAGTTACAATGTCAGAGGGCAGAACCCAGACAATGATGGAAATATGGCCGATTCAAAGACATCTTGCAGACTTCATTGCAGAAAATAATTTTTCAGCCCAGTGTATCTTTACAGCTCCAACAATTTTTACAGATTCCAAAGACCAGATTGAATGGGTAAAAGACAGAAAAAATCTAACAATCAGAGATTATCCGATAGAGAAGTTTACAGAATATCTTGAAACGGCAGAAAAATTGTATGAGGAGAAGCTATAAGAATGAAAAGAACTTATTCAACAGGATTTAAGGATTATAAATTTTCAAAATTATATTTAGATGAAATTAATGATATTTTGAATTTTATTGAAGAAAATAATTATTCCTATAAAATCAAAATTAATAATTTTGAAATTGAAAATAGAGACGAGATAAAAGAATTTGTAGATAAAAAAATTGATTATTTTGAAATAAATATTTATGAAATTTATTCAAAACTAAAATATGAAAGAAATAGCATTACAATTTCTTTCAATGATTCCATATCTTCTCAAGGAATGAAGAATTTTTATGAAACATATTTACAAAAAAAAGAAAATAAATTCCTTAAGTTCTTAAATTCATTCAATATAGTTATGCTAGGTTATATTTTATGTGTAACAACAATTGTCGTTTTTATCAGTTCTCAAACAGACAATAAAATAAAAATTAATGATAATATTTCCAATACAATGGGACTTATCGGTTCTTTTCTAGTTATAAATAATTTAATAAATTCTTTTTGCTATAAAAAACTGATAAACTTAAAAGAAAAAAATAAATGCAATAATTTTTTCATACGGCAAAAAGATAATATAATTCTGTCAATAATATCTGCCATTATAGGTTCTGCTCTAACGCTCCTCATTGAATTACTCATAAAAAAGATAAAATAAATTTTCTTTCAGCGTTAGGGATTGTAGTACCTGCGGAGCAGTTCCGGAACGAAGTGGTGGAATGAGCCGCGGTTAGTCGGCGAAGTGCGGAAAGCCCGACCTGCCGTGAGGCAGGGAACGCAAAAAAAATCCCGGTTTACATTGTGTAAAGCCGGGATCTGAATGCTATCTATTTTTTAAACTTTTGATATTTTGGTACTGAAGCCTTGCATAAATTTCTTTAGTCCAGGTGTTAAGTATGTCGGCGTCAGATTTGTCAACGTTCGACGGAAGTTTTGTTTTTGCAGCTTTGTTGTAGTTTTCTGCGGCTGTATTGTAATCTTTTGAATTTAGTGCGACTTCGGCCTTTGTAAGGTAAGCGGCTTTTTTCTGGACTTGAGGATTGTTTGAGAGTTTTGCAGTATTTTTCTTGGCATTGTTCGTTTCTTTCGGTTCATTTTTTTCTATTGCTTGAGAGTTGTTATTTCCGCCGGTTCTGCTTTCAATTCCTTTTACAATACCTTTCCATTTCTGGGCAAAACAAGCAGATGCTGTAATCATAATCAAAATCAATGCAATCTTTGATTTTTTTGATAAACACATAATAATCTCCGAAAAAATATTAGATTTTTTTACGTTTCTATTAGTATTTCTTTTCATGGAAATTGTCAAGTAAAACTTTTTCTTTGCTTTGAACTGAATCAAGTATGAATATAATGTTTGTCCTTTTTTTGGGGCTTCGGCAGCGGTCTTCATTTCAATTAGTTGCACTCCGACCGCCACCGTGTCGGGCTTACAGTTTTACAACCTTTAGGCTTCGGATTGTGTTCTTGTCGGTTTTAAGGACTTCTATTTCAATCTTGTCCTGCCAGCGAAGTTTTTTTCCTTCTTCCGGAAAGTCTCCCAGTTTTTCTGTTATCCAGCCGCTGACCGTGGTAGAGCCGCTGGTTTCGTCCTCGTCAAGCTCAAAATATTTCATCATCTTGCTCACGGAAGTTTCGCCGCTTACAATAAAAGCATTTTCACCGCAGGGCTTTATGCAACCGGAATCGCTGTCGCTGTCGTGCTCATCGTAAATTTCGCCTACAAGCTCCTCAAGAATGTCTTCCATTGTAATAAGACCCGAAGTTCCGCCGTATTCGTCTATCACAATCGCCATGTGGTTCCGCTCTTTCTGCATTTTTCGTAAAAGCAGGGAAATTTTTGTTGTTTCAATGGCAAAGAACGGTTTCTGCATAATTGACTTTATAAACAGGCCGCTTTTTTCCGCATTTTTTTCCAAATCCGCCTGAAACGCCCTGAAAAAATCTTTCTCGTGGATTATTCCGATGATTGTGTCGATGTCGCCTTCGTAAACCGGAATCCTTGAAAACCCACTCTCCTCAAATTTCCTCATGATTTCTTCCGGCGCGCTACTGGCCTCAACCGCACAGATATTCACACGCGGAACAAGAACGTCCTTCGCATCAAGGTCGTCAAATTCAATCACCGAGCGGATAAGGTTCGTTTCTTCCTTTTTAATCGTGCCGTCTTCCTCAGCTTCCTCAACCATGGTTATAATTTCCTCTTCGGTAATCACATCCTTAGCCTTAAAGCGGAAAATCCTGACAATCAGCTTCTTCCAGCCGGAAAACACAATGTTCAGCGGATAAAATAAAAAAATCAGAATTGAAATAAAAGGATAGACCGCCATCGCAAGTTTTTCCGCGCAGAATTTGCCGATGTACTTTGGCGTAATCTCGCCGAAAATCAGCACAACAACCGTAATCGCCGCGGTTGAAATTATGGACGGATTCAGGCGGCTTCCAAAAAGAATCTTTGCAAAAAAAAGCGCGCTTATTGTTGAAGCCGAAAGGTTCACGATGTTGTTGCCAATCAGAATTGTGCTTAGAAGCTTGTCGTAGGAATTTTCGCAGAGCGCAAGAACTTTTTCAGCCCTTCTGTTGCCGCCCGTTGCAAGCGACTTGAGCCGGATTCTGCTGGCGCTGGTGTATGCAGTTTCCGTTGCAGAAAAAAAAGCGGAAAAAGCAATCAAAACAAAAAGAGAAACAAGTAAGGGTATCGACCCGTCGGGCATAAAATCCCCCAAAAAATAAAATGCGGGAACGTGCGTCCCCTATTCCGAAGAGTATAATATTTCGGGTGGTTGGTCAAATATCAATTGGATTACAAAAAAAAATAAGAAATTTAGACTTGTATAGAGTTAGATAGGTAAAAGTGGAGTATTTTCCACCAATTAGTTGAATTCTAACCGCAAATTCGAGAAATTTCAAGGGATCGATTTTGGTCTGTTATGGAGTCGGCGGACTACAATGCGGTCTAGATTTTACTTAAAGACGTTACTTTAAGTAATGGGCGGTTAGTTTTGTGCCGATAGGTTAATTATAATTCGATATGGATTTGTAAGTATTATGTGTAATAAGGATATAAAATGAATTCTTTTGAGATGTTTGATACTATAAAAAAATTATCACAACAATCATGTGAGAGAATGAATGAGTTTTCAAAAAAGATTTTAAGAACCCGTGGTGGAAGAATAGGAAGTGGCATGGGGGTCTTATTGGAGGCCTTGTGGGGCTATATGTTAAATCAGGTTATTTCTGAAAACGATAAGCTCGATTGTGAAATAGCATGGTTTCCTGATAATCAGTATAATGATTTTTCATGTATAAAAAAGGATTATGAGTGGAATCCAGAATCTCGTGAAACAGACTATTTTCGAATTGAAGTAAAAAGTATGAACATAGGAGCTGATGAATCTAAAGCACATTTTGCAGCAATCCAAAAAGAAATAGAAGATAATGATGCATTAGTTATATTTGTATGGGAATGGAAAAAAATTGATGATTCTCATTTTTCTCCAATTGTAATAGACAGCTTTTTTAATCGTGCAAAAGATGTTGCTGTATTAAGAGATGCATTACATATAGCTCGGAGAGGCTCTTTTGTTAATAAGAATTCATGCCCTGATAAATGTTCTCCAGATTGTTGTATTCATGATGGAGAACCGCTAAATGCGTCTGGTAAAAGAGAACGAATATCAGGACCGGAAAAGACAAGAGTTTCGCAGTCTGTTTCATTTGCTGCTAATTTTGGTGGATTGGTAAGGATGATTAAAACTGATAATGAGAATGCTAGAAATAAATTGCGAGAAATCAGACGTGAGAATCTTGTTGCAGATGAATATATTTCTTTTATTCATAGAAATTATCCTAATGAAGAAAAAAATCAGTATACCGTTGAGGAATTAAGAAAGGTTGCAAATATATTAGGAATTTCTCATATTGGGTTAACCAAAGATGATTTATATACTGCAATTAGAAAAATTCCTAATTATCAAGAAGAGCTGAGAACCTTATAGTCAGCTTGCATAAGAACAAGAATATAAATCGTCAATTTCTTCTGGGATGAGTTTTATTTTTTTATAAAGCTCTTCTAGTTCTTGTCTTTTCTTGATTATCTCTCTAGAGATTTTTGTCTGAAGTTCTAAATTTGGAAGGGGTATTTCCATTTCTAGTAAATCATTGATGTTTACTCTTGGTAATGCTGCTCCTTTTATTAGATTGACAATTTGTTTATTTATTTTTTCTGTTCTTAAAAGTTCAACTAGATAAATACTGTCTACAATTTGAGAATTAGGTTGAAGTACTATTATTTCAGTTGTACAACCGCCGATGTCGAATTGATTATTTAAATAAATTTTGTTTAGATTTGGGCGCAATCTTCCGAAAAGGATATCACCCTTAAAAAAAGTCTTAAATCCAGATTTTATAGACTCTTTTTTTTTCATTTCAAAATTGATTAAGCGTCCTGTTTTTGATTCAATATTTTCAAGACCAATATAATTAATGTATTCAGATTCATCATTTCCCTTTTCTTTATGTCGTTCTCTTACCAATTCTTTTAATTTTATAAATTTAAAATCGGAGTTTAATTTTATATTTTCTTTTGGTAATAATTGAGAAATACTCCATGAAGTAGCTGAAAATAATGTTTGTGAGGTTAGAATATTTATAATCATTTTTACCATCCTTCTTTTTCAATGAAATTATTAAACGCTTCTGCTACTTTTTGCCAATCAGCGCCTTCAATTTCTTTACCTTTATTATCAAAACCTATATTTTCGATAAATGCTGTAAAAATATTATAGTCATTCAAAACTTGTTTCTTAGAGGCAAAAAGAACACTTGTTTTAATATTTGCACCAAAAGGGGTAAAGGTTGCTAATGGAAGACTTATAATGCCTCTTATTTTTAAATTTTTTGAAATCCAATTTCTAATAAAAGAATTTGAATCATTTACGAGTATACTATCTGGAAGAACTATGCCTAATCTTCCGTTCGGTCGTAATAATTGCACAGCTCTTTCAAGCCCTAGTATTTCAAGAGGAATTTTTTGTTTCATCTTTATGGTCTCAAAATCACCAAGAAATGAATATGAATCTTTTTGCAAATTAGAGCCAAAAGGGGGATTTGTCATTACTATATCAAACGAATTCTCTGATAAATCGGTATATGAATCAAAACTTAATAGAGCATCCGTACAACGTATATTAGAATGTCCATCTCCATGTAATCTCATGTCTGTCATGGCAATCCTAACCATTCTTTCACTTTTTTCAATACCATGTAACTTATAGAAAATAAACTCTGATGTCATCTTATCTGATTGTTCGTTATTTTGTACAAATCTTAAAGATTCGGTTAAAAAATGCCCTGAGCCGGAAAAAGGATCAATAATCAAATCTGTATGTTTAGGTCTTATGCAATTTATAATAAAACGTACAACTTGTAACGGTGTAAAATATTGTCCCATGCCAGCACGTGTTGTTGGAAGATAAACATTTTGAAAAGCTCTTGATTTGAAATCAATATCAGATATAGAAAAATTAAATTTCGAAAACAATCTGACAGTTTTTGAAATTGCCGCAGAAGATAATAATATAGGATTATCAAAAACTCCTCGAGACCTTTTATATCCAGGAATTTTCAAAGAGTAAACTCGAACATCATACTCATTTGCATCTTTGTATAGTTTTCTAATAGATGATGCGAGTTCTAGGGAGTTTCCATAAAAATGATTAAAGTAATATAAATTTTGTTCTTCATCATACAATTTTACATAAATTAGTTTGCATAATTCATCAAGTGCTTCATCTGGATGTAAACCATCTAGGTCTCGTAAATATGAATGAGCATCAAAGAAAATGTTTTCAAAATTTTTATCCGAAAATGTTGATTGAGGAAATAATTCTTCGTTGTTTATAGATGTATAATTTATTAATTCTTTTATTTGGGAGAACTGCCCAATTTTTACATTTTTTGTATAAAACGAGTTGTTGCCATTTTCACTAATCATGAACAAGGTGCAAAACGCATCATTTCCATTTTCAAACATTTCATATGTTTGTTCTATTGGACAGTCATTCTCTAAACAATAAACTATAAAGAATGGGACTGTATTTCTTGTGAGGAATTTAATAATAGAATTATTACCTTGTTCTAGAACTTCATGGTGTATTTTATTAAGGTCATATCCATAGTTGGATAAAAATAAAAGTGTATCTTCTGAAATCATATTCTATGTCCTTATGTCTAAAATACTATGACAGAAGGACATAAAAATCAAGAGCCCAGAGACCTAGGTCTCTGGCAGATAATCCAAAAAGACAGAGGCTTGTTGGCGTAGGTTTAGAAAGTGCAACGTTGCCCTTCTCAGGTTTCCAAAGGGCAGAGCCGGAAACTTCAGCAGAAGAAAATCCGGCTGCAGAACAAAATGCAGACGCTTCCGTACAGAGTGAAGTTTCACAGAATGAAGAGGTGCCTGTTTCAGAATAAATCACCTTTTTTTACAGCAAATACACTCTCGAATCCTTTTTAGATATTTTCAGCAGAATCGAATAACTTTTCAAATTCGGTTCTGCTGATTCGTATTAAAGAGCCATCCCGAAAATTCCTGCGCCGGAGCAAAAACAACCGCGGATCGCTAAAAATAATTATACAAAAACAGTCTTTTTGTCTTTGCAAAGATATTGAACAGCCGTTCTGCCGGAACAGACTGTAATCGGAAGTCCTCCCGGCATCATCGTCCGTTGACCTGCAAAATAAAGCCCTTCCACCGATTCTGATTTCTGCGGAAAAACAAAACCAGACTCGCCGGCTTTCCATACGCTCATCCAGCTACCTTCAAAAGTATTGCAGTAACGCTCGTATGTTATTGGAGTGGCGACATCATAAACCTCGACATTTCCTTTGATTTCCGGAATAAATTTTTCCAGCTCGGCAATAAATTTTTCTGCAAGCTCCTGTTTTTTAGCCTTGTAAGAACCATCTTCCTTCGCTTTTTTCCAAAAATCGTAGCAGTTTCCCAAAAGCAGGCAGGTCAGTGTAGAGCAGTTCGCCGGGGAATGATTTTCATAACTCGAATAATTATTGATTCTAAAATGACTGAATTCAATTCCGCCGGCATTAAACGGTTTTTCTAAAGGAAAAACCGCGCACTGAGGATAATCTTTCAATTCACATTTTACACCCAGCGCAATATACATATTCTGCTCAGAAACAACTTTCTTCTTCATCTTTGAAATCCATTTTTCTTTTAATGGAATTTCAAACAGGTCATCCACCGCCTTTCTTGTATCCTGCGTTACAATAACAGCATCAGCCGGAATCTTCATGCCGTTTGCAACAACACCGGAAACCTTTCCATTTTCAACAAGAACTTTTTCCACGGTCTGACGGTATTCAATTTTTCCGCCAAGAGATTCAAACGTATCCGCCATATTTCTTGTAAGCCGCAGCGAGCCGCCTTTCGGATAGCCGCAATCACCGCTTGAAAAAGAAGCCAGCGTATATACAAATGAAAGCGCGTTGTACCGTGTCCCAATCGCAGTCAGCAGCAGTTCTCATCGGAGTAATACGGATTGTCAGAAGTCCGCCACGTCGTCAACCGAAATCTGGGCGGTCAGGTGAAGAAGAATGTAGTCAATAGCCTTGTTGATTGTCTCTCTTGGAATAATTTTTTTCTTTTTTGGGCGTTCGCCGCAAAACTTCGTTTTGCTTCACGAGTTTGCTCTACAAACTCGTGCCGCCGGGCTTTTCGCACTTCGCTATCCGCTCATTCCTTCACTTCGTTTCGGAACTGCTCCGCAGGTGCTTCAATCCCTAACGCTTCAATTATCTTTCCGCCGTGTATCTTGCCCGCTCGCCGCCAATCAGTTTTGGTCTTGAGTATGCCGCCGTAACGTAAGCTTTTACAATAAATTTCTGTTCCGGATGGACTGGAACGGCGACTTCTTTTATATGCATTCCAATCAGCGTGCTTCCGATGTCAAGTCCTGCTGTAGCCTTTACGTGCTCCACAACAACAGGCTCCTTAAAACCGTAGTATGCCGCTGTTGCAAATGAGCCTCCTCCGTGAATCCACGGCACAACGCAAACTTCTTCAAGACAGAATTTTTCGGCGCACTCACGCTCAACAACAAGCGCGCGGTTCAAGTGCTCGCAGCACTGGCAGGCAAGAAAAATTCCTTTTGAAGAAAGAATCCGGTTCGCCGTCTCAAAAATTATTTTTCCTGTTTCCTCGCTGGAATTTTTTCCGATTGAGCCGCCGGTAACTTCGCTGGTTGAACAGCCGATTACAAAAACCGAGCCTTTTTTCTGCGGATGCGAATCGAGCAGTTCTGTAATTATCTTTTCAAGCTGAGCGGAAATTTCAGAAAGAGATTCCGCCGTTGTCGATTTATTTTCGTTCTGATTCATAATTTTGTCCTTATGGGCAGAATGGTATCACAATTTTTATTTTTATGCAGAGAGTTTTTTTTCCTTCTTGCTTCTAAAAAACAAGCTTCTCCTTTCCTGTAAGAAAATCGAGCGCGTTTATGTTTCGGATTCCGTTGAAGTCTGAATTCAGGTTTCTGTCCATCGTGATAAGAATTCTTGGGTACGAGTCCGGAATGTTTTTGAAGGCGGCAAGCTCGCGTTTCAGCGTCTCCTCGTCTTTTACGGTTTCTGCGACCTGGATGTAGAAAAGTGAGGTCTGATTTTTTGCCACAAAATCTATTTCGGCGTCGAGGTTTCTTCCCGTGTAAACCGTAAAATGCTGCCGCCTAAGCTCAAGGAAAATCTGGTTTTCAAGGATGTGTCCCATGTCGATATTTCTGTAGCCCAAAAGCATGTTCCGCAGTCCTGTGTCGGCGATGTAGTATTTTGAGATGTTTTTCAGAAGCTCTTTTCCGCGCACATCGTAGCGTTCGACCCTGTAGACTAGAAAACATTCCTCAAGAAAGTGCATATAGTTTTCGACTGTGGGCTGGCTTATTTTTCTTCCGGAGCTTGTAAGTGTGTCGCTGATTTTTTTTGAGGTGCAGAAATTTCCGCAGTTCTGGAACATGAATTTTATTACGGCTTCAAGAACCGCGACGTCCTTTATCTGATGCCGCCTTGCGATATCCTTTACTATTATCGTGTTGTAAACTCCGTTCAGGTACTGATATATGCTTTCTGTGTTCTTTTTGAGCTGGACTGTGAACGGCATGCTTCCGAATTTTACGTAGTCGTAATAGTTTTCTTCTGTCGTCTGAGCCGGAAAATTATTTTCCTTTATGCATTCAAGGTATTCGCAAAATGAAAACGGAAGCATGTCAATCGTAACGTATCTTCCGCTTAAAAGAGTTGCAAGTTCACCAGACAGCAAGTCCGCGTTCGAGCCTGTAAGATACAGATCCACGTTTTTGCAGTTGAAAAGTGTTTCTACCGGCTTCTGAAAATCCTTGCACAATTGAACCTCGTCAATAAAAACATAGTTCATCTTGTCTTCCAAAAGCGCGGATTTTATAAACGCATAAAGATTGTGATATTCCAGTAAAAGCTCGTTGTCCAATTCGTCAAGCCTGATGTAAGTAATCTGCCTCTCTGAAACGCCTCTTTCCAAAAGGCTCTGCATGAATTGTTCCATGAACACGGATTTTCCGCAGCGGCGTATTCCTGTCAGAACTTTTATGACCTGCTTGTCTTTAAATGCTTCTATACTTTGAAAATATGTGTTTCTTACCATTTATTCAAAGTGTACTTTGAAAATTATTATAAGTCAATGTTATTTCAAAGTATACTTTGGAAAATCTGAGAAGTTTGCTTTGTCCTGTCTGTAATTTTCTCCGGATTTTTGCTATAATGTCCGCATGATTCAGATTTTTGGAACAACGAAAAATT
>ERZ1026882.443-NODE-443-length-23443-cov-11.608132_pt1 | contig 23443 bp, 24 predicted proteins | sample MGYA00380171_ERZ1026882 | MGnify/ENA primary metagenome ERZ1026882 (study PRJEB33269, sample SAMEA4719807) | human gut metagenome | biome: human-associated habitat; feature: organic feature; material: feces | place: Cameroon | collected 2013-10 ...
TTAAAGGTGAAGCTGTATTCGAGCCGCTGGATCATGGCATGAACAGCGGATTGCAATTCGGTGTACATCATCATCTCTTAGACTGTCTCTGCATCCTCAAAATTGGATTTGATGGGGGTGTAGGGATAAAAACGGGAGGCTGGCCGTCAACCGTTTCTGGCGGCGCGTAAGCCGCCACAGAGCGGATGATGGGCTTGAGCTTCTGAATGCTCCCCATCGGGTTCAGCGCAAGGCTGATCCGCACGGCATCATCGACCCGGCGCGTTTCCTCCGGGGTAAGATGTCCCAGATACTTGATGACACGGCTCTTGTCGATGGTGAAGATCTGCTCAGTCTGAACAACAGACGGCTCAAGGCCGTCCAGTTCAACCAGACTGTGAGTCGGCGGCATCGCTTTCTTTTCTGTCTTACTTGTCAAAGCTGCAACGATCAAAGTCGGTGAGCAGATGTTTTCCACATCGTTTTGCAGGATAACTGCAGGGCGGACTCCGTTTTGTTCGGAGCCAATGCCAAGTTCGAGTCGAACGAAATAAACATCTCCGCGCTGGAACTTCCATGTCGGTTCCAAATATGCACCTCCATTTCTGGTATGCAAGAAGCCCGCTGAACCTTTCAGTCAGCGGGCTTCCATTTGTAATAGGATGAAATACCTTATCGGTACATGACAACGTAATCGTAGCCGCGCCGCATCTGGCAGACAGTGCAGGTATCCATGCTCCTGTCCGGACTCGGAACGAGTGCGATTTTGAAAGCTTTCGTTTCCACAAAGTGACGTAGGCAGGTTGCACAGAGGGTAAGTATCCTCGGCCTTTAATGCATCTCAGGCTTTGATATGTTTTTTAGATTTCGCAAGTCGAAGCCGCTGTCTGAAAAAGGGCAAAAAAATAAAACCCTCGTGGCCAGATAACAAGGCTTAAACTTGCTTTGCTACTGGTCTGAGTCTGATACCTTGCTTTCATGTAGATGTGCTTCCAAATCTCGGAGGGTCTGTTCAACTTCTGCTAAGTATTGGATGTACTCTCGTGCTTCTTTCGATGGTGGCCGCTGAGAATCAAACATCGCCAAAAGCTTCTGAAGTTTATTTTGCATACAAAGCGCCTCCTTAAAGAAAAAAGCATCAGGACTTCATCCGCTCTGTACGGAGAATCCTGATGTTGTGTAGCGACTAGAGCTAAATGAAGTCACTTTTTTACGATGGTTTTTATAAAAGCTGTGAGAGTTCGAATTTGCTCTTTGTCAAGCCGACGAAGTTGATCGAAAAGAGAATTTATTCCATTGGAGGGTTCCTCATCGAAGTTGAAAAATTCTTGCGGAGTTACGTTGAGATATTCATAAATATAAAAGAAACTTGCCATTGTAGGAAAGGTGGCTCCGCATTCGATTGCACGAATATATCCGGGATTTTGCCCGATGGAAAGGCTCATATCCCTTGCAGAAACGCCCTTTTTGTGCGCAGCTCAGCAAGCCGCTTGGAAAACTGTTCTTCGTATATGAGCAACCACCATCCTTCTGTACTCTATTGTAGTCCAGAGTACAGTTAAAAATGAGCGATTGAATCTATAATTTTTAATGGATATAAACGGCTACTTGTGATGGACTGAATACAAGGATGGTAATTATTGAGGCTGTGAGCTAAGAGAATTTTTATAAGATGGAACAGAAAATGATTGATTTAAGTGAAGTTAGTTATAGAGAGATTTTAGATTGCATAGTAGATGCCAGTCTAGGAAGGCTCTCTCCTTATTTTCAGGAATATGCTCGACATGAAATAGCTTCTCTAGCTAATGCAGACGGAGAATTGCCACAAGCAGCTGAGATTTTGCAAGGTATTCTTGAGCGATTGTTAAACGAAATTCTACAGATTTCAGATGAGGAGTAATAAAAACAGCCATGAGCGTTCGTGGTGCTCATGGCTGCGCTTTTCATATCGCTGAGTACCCTACTCTGCGACAAGTATTTCTTACTAAATTTTACTGCTAATTCTGCTATTGGTCAATAAAAAACAATCCAAAATTCAATAAAACTCGAAAAAATGTTTGACACAATCGACAATTTGGCCAAAAACATTACAATTTGATTGTATACTCCGTCAAATAGACCGTCAAACGAAAGGAATTTACACATGGCAAGAAAAGGATTGAACATCTATAAACGAAAGGATGGCCGATGGGAAGCTCGATACATAAAATCACGAAATACGCAAGGGAAACCGCGATACGGATATCTGTATGCGCCTTCTTACCATGAAGTTCGGAACAATTTACAGAAAGTTATTCAAGCCCTGAATGCTACTGATAATGAAAAAGTCCCTGCTACAAATTATGAATTCATGGATTTTTCTGTCATATGGCTTGAAAATTCATTGACCAGTTTGAAGGAATCAACGTATATTCGCTACCGTACTTTACTATATTGCTATCTTATGCCATCATTCCAGCAATTACAGATGTCAGAGATTACAAGTGAGAGAGTCTGTACCCTTTGTAAAGAGCTGGAAAAGCATGGGAAAAAAGATGGAACAGGACTGTCCCCTAAAACAATTTCAGATATTCTTTCTGTTTTGCGGAGAATTCTGCATTATGCACAGGATCAAAATATTTCTATTGATGTGACCGCTTTCAACGTGCGAGTCAAACAGATTCCAAAATCACTGGAAATCTTAAGTCTGTCCGAGCAGACAACTTTACAGGAATATCTAGTGAATCAGCTTGACTCTCTTAATCTTGGAATTCTCATATGTTTATACACCGGAATCCGAGTTGGTGAGTTATGTGCGTTGACATGGGAGAAAATTTCTTTTTCTGATAAGACACTCTGCATCTGTCAAACGATGCAACGCATACAAAAGCGTACTTCAGAAAATAAAAAGACGCATATCATAATTGCCGCACCTAAAAGCAGCTCAGCAAACCGAGTAATTCCCATTCCAAACACTTTGCTAAAGATTTTGAGTCAATACCCATTGGAGAAAAATGGATATTTTTTAAGCGGGTCGTTATCAGAAGTTGTCGAGCCTCGTCGCATTCAGTACCGCTTTCATAAAATTCTCAAGGAATGTTGCATAGATAGGAAGAATTTTCATGTTCTGCGCCATACATTTGCGACTCGTTGTGTTGAAGCCAATATCGACATTAAAACACTAAGTGAAATTTTAGGTCATTCATCTGTCAGCATTACAATGAATCGATATGTTCACCCTTCGTTGAGTTTGAAGCGAGCTAGTATGGAGAAGCTTGCTGATTTCATTGCCGTCAAATAATCCGTCAATTTCAAAAAACAATCGCGTAATCGTATTTTTGTAAAAGAATTCGTAAAGTAGGGTACTCTGCGATAACACAGAAGTTGAGGAAAAACACGCGATGGCAGCTGAACAGTGTGAAATACGCAGCGTTCTCTGGTATAGGTGCTTTCAAACACAAATTCTAATATGATATGACATCAACTAAATGATTCTGCGACAGACATGGTCTGCCGAAGATATAAAAGTATTTTTACTTGAGGAGGATTTTTATTATGACTTTGGTAAAATGCCCGAACGGCCACTACTACGATTCTTCCCGCTTTGGCAACAATTGCCCCCATTGCGGGATGAGTGGAGCTGTTAATGTCGGTGCGGATCAAACGACTGTACCGCTGAACATTCCTGATGCTCCTCAACCTTCAAATGCAGTAACGGAGCCGTTGACGACATCGCAGCCGAACGATGATGATCGTACGCTTCCGGTGACGTCTGATATGCTGGATGGAATGGTTGGAAAGCAGGCACCCGTTGTTGGTTGGCTTGTCTGTACGGATGGAGTCAACAAGGGAACGGACTATCGTCTCCATCAGGGACGGAATTTCATTGGCCGTTCGCAGGAAATGGATGTCTGCATCATGGGAGATAACACCGTGTCGCGCAGCTCTCATGCAATCGTTGTATATGATCCGCGAAGCAATGCGTATCTGGCACAGCCGGGCAGTTCTAAGGAACTGTTCTATGTGAACGATAAGCTGGTGCTTAATCCGGTTGAGCTGAAAGCAATGGATATTTTGAATATTGGCAACACCAAGTTGATGTTTGTTCCTTTGTGCGGAGAAAAATTCCATTGGTAAGCTGAAAGGGTGGAGCTGTTGTGATAAACCGAACCATTAACAAGCAAAAGGCAAAGCGGATATTGAATGAAAATGGAAATCTGTCCGGCATGATAGGCATGGAAATTTTGTATGGAATGATTTCCAAAATTACAGAAATCATCTTAGCGGCAGCTGTTATATATGTAGTAGGCGCGGTGATGGGCATTTTGATAGCTCCATTTGCGTGGATGGGAATTGTAGGAGCTGTTTTGGCAGCCCTTATAATCGTCCCTCTGGGATATTTTGTGATGATAGTAGCACTTGGTGCCATTACAGGACCATTTGAGGTGGCGCACAACCGCTATTATCTTTATCTGAAAAAGAATGGAATCAGAGCAAAAGCCATCAGCATTTTTGACAGCTTCGATTTCTTTGTGCAGTTTGCCCTTGTTACGGGAACCCGGATGGTTACGATTATGTGGGTCCCTCTCTTGGCAGCAGTTTTTGTGCTGGCAATAACAATTTTTATTGCTGCAGTGACAAAAAGTCTTGTTGCGGCGGTGGTGTTGGCAGTGCTCGGAGGCATTGCTGTATTGGGTGTTGCAATCGCGCGCGCGTGTCAGCTCTGGCCAATGGCATATATACAGGCAGATCACCCGCAGCTGAATGCTGAACAAGTTTTGGAACGCTGCTGTGAAATGACGAACGGCCATAAGTGGGAGTTGTTTGTGTTCGAACTCAGCTATATTGGTTGGGATATTCTGAATGCATTTACATTTGGTATTGTTGGCGTTCTGTATGCAACTCCGTATAGAAGTATGGCTCGTGCTTTGATTTACGAAGAATTGAAAGGCCGTCCAATCGCGCTGGATGACATTAAGGCATCTACAGATGGAAACGGAATGACGATTGCAATCGACCCAAAGAAGCTCTTTGGAATCAACAAGAAAGAAATATTTGGAATACCTGCGAGACCGGTTTCCATCCCAAACCCCACTGCGGCTCCTGCGATTTTTGGTGTTTCTGGTATGTATGCAGGCTCCACATTTCCCTTGACTCCGAATCAGCCGGTCGTTCTTGGAAGAGATGGTGCGTTTTCTCAAATCGTGTTCTCCCAAGGAGCACAGAAAATCAGCCGCCGCCATTGTGAAGTGATGTTCAACAGCCAGACTCAACAGTATTGTGTCACTGATTTTTCCAGTAATGGTACATATGTGAATGGCAAACGCCTTCCTGCGAATGCTCCGATAAAACTTGCACGGGGGACGGAAGTCTCTTTGGGCGATAATAACAATGTTATAAAATTGATTTAAGGGTTTTACGGCTATACAGCGTTCCCTGCCTTCCGGGCAGGGAGCGCTTATTGGATTCATAGGAAGCTTAAAAGGCTGAGCTGAAGGTGGAGAAGATATGGAGAAAACAAGAAAAGTAAAGCAGAACAGAGGTGCAGTTCTGTATATAATTCTTCATCTTTTGACATTTTCACTATATGATTGGTTCTTCTTCTCGTCAGTGGTAAAAGATGTTAATCAGATATGCGAAAAAGATGGTGAGTGTTCCCCGGGAGATTTTTGGGTCCTTATCTTATCTCCATTGACATTTGGTATTCCCAAATATATTTGGCTGGCAAATATGATTGATAGGCTAGCGGATAATGCATGGAGATACAATGCCAAAGTAAAGAAAAACAGAAATAAATTGATGATATTTATGCTGTTCTTTCCAGAGTTCGGATATGGATATACAATGGGAGTCTTCATAAGCATATTAAATTGTTTAGCAAAAGCATATTCAAGAATTCAAGAAGTAGAAAAAAGTTCTACCGTTCAGAACGATAAGATAAGGGCTAGAAAACTATCAGGACAAGACAAGGTAAGTAACCATTCCTCTGAATCAAAAAATGACAGCATTAAAGAAAGCAATAAGAGTGAGCTAATTGATGAATTGATTCAAGATATGATACCAGGGCTGATGAAGTCAGATCTGCAGGAAAATAATGCCTCGACATCCGGATACAGGAAATTACTTGGCTTGACTGGAAAATATTCAGGAACGGAAATTCCAATCGGACCAAATCAGAAAATCATACTGGGTCGAGACGCTTCAGCGGCTTCGCTCGTCGTGAATGGGGAGAAGATCAGCCGTGTTCACTGCTCTATTCAATTCAGCGAAGGCGCACAGAACAACTATATTATTACAGACCACTCCAGCAATGGAGTTTTTGTTGATGGAAAGCGTATTCCACGTGATTTGCTGATATGCGTATCAGCGGGAAGCATTATCGCGCTGGCAGACGGTGCAAACAAATTTCAGCTGGAATAACCACACAGGAGCAAAACGAAGATGAAAAAAGCAAATGTTATTGCGGTGATCGCACTTGCAGTCAGTGCTGCTGTTTTGGCAGGATGTACGCCAAGGAGTGCAATGTCTACATTGTCTGCTGCGTCCGATTCGGAGACGGCAGAAGTCTTTTCCCTGACAAAAATTTTAGATCTGGGAACCAATTATCTGGTTTCTCTGGATTATGAAAATGCGATCCTGCAGTACATTGATATTATTCAGCATGACCCACAGAACAAGGCAGCATATGCGGGACTTTATGCAGCCTATGCGGCAAACGGAGAAACGGATAAAGCAGGCGAAGTATTCAGTAAAGCACAGGAAGTATTTGAGGATGAAGCTGAATTCATACCTGAATTCCTGAAAGATGCAGACCTGGTTTACAAAAATGGCGGCGGAAACAGTCCATACCAGGTCCTGTCAAATTATTATTGGGATGACATCAACTCGGTTTTTGCAAAAGATATAAGCGATGCCTGGAGGACTGCAGAGCCGGGTAACGCCGAAGCATATGCATTGTTAGGAGCTTATTATGCTGCACAGGACAATGATGCAGAAATTGAAAAACTTCTCAGCGATGCAGAAGAAAATGGCATTGACCTAAATATGCTCAACAGTGAGATCAAGACAAACTCAGATGGGACGTATACGCTGACTCTGCAGATCGATGGTTTTATGGAGGAAAAGGAGAAAGAAGCATCTTCCATAAAAGTTCAGTTGAATTCGAATGACAATGCAAAAACTGCTACGCAGAAGGTAGCAGAGAAGGCAGCGGATAGTGCTGCCAGCAAAGTGGTTGAAGACAGCGGACTCACCGGTGAGGCGGCAAGCATTGCAAATTCGATGGCGCAGGAGGCACTTCGAAAGGGACTTGGAAGTCTCGGCAGCTCGCAAAGCGCAGGTTCGTCCAGCAGTATTGCGGCTTCTTCAAATGAACCAGCGCAGCCGGATGATTCGGATGGAGAGTTCGACTGGTCTGAACTTGAGTCGGAATTCCAGGCAATCAAAGATGATTTGGCATCCTGAAGTTTGTGTGGAGGTAGAGGTATGAACGATAACGATACCAGCCAGTGGGCCGCGGACCTTGGAAGCGGGTATAGTCGAATCTATCCTCTTGGCGAAGGAGGAATGGGAACACTTTACTGCGCACATAAAGACAGCCTTGACGTGGATGTTGTTATTAAACGTGTAAAACAGAAATTCAAGGGTCGAATGGATGAACGCGCCGAAGCAAACATCCTGAAAACACTCAAGCACAAATATCTTCCGAGGATCTATGATGTGATAGAGAGCCCAAGTGGGTATGTTTATACGATCATGGATATGATACCGGGCGAAAATGTGCAAAAGTACGTAGAATTGCATGGGCCGGTAAATCAGAAGCTTGCGTATCGGTGGGCTTGTCAGCTTTGCGAAGTGATCGCGTATCTGCATTCGCAGATACCGCCCATTCTGCATTGTGATATTAAGCCCAGTAATATTATGGTCACGCCGAACAAAGATATTTGTCTGATCGATTTTAATACCTCACTGGTCTTTTCCAAGGGCATATTGGCTATTGGCGCAACGCCGGGATATGCAGCACCGGAACAGTATACCCGCCCGGAAACAAGGTGGTCGCCAGAAGATGAAACGATTCCATTAGAGGCGACGATGCCGCTGCGAGGATATGGAAACGCTGTTGCATACCAGAATGAGGCATCTTCCTCAAGCAATGTAAATTATTCTGCAACAGCAGCGCAGGCAACAAATGCAGGCGGATACGGCCTGATAAGTAAGCGAACAGATGTTTATGGCATTGGTGCGACTTTATATTATGCCATTACCGGCAAACAACCGAACCATTCGTTAAAGAACGTCCGGCCGATCACAAGCTACAAGCTTAAATTCAGCCAGAGTTTTCTGCTCATCATCTCCAGAGCGATGAAAAAAAGACAGGAAGAACGTTTCTGTGATGCGCAGGAAATGCTTCATGCCTTACAAGATATTCAGGCAATGGATGGCCGGTACAAAAAAGTTGTCCGCCTGCAGAAGGTCGTGGCTGCAATATCGGTCGTTCTGGCAGTATCAGGCGTTTCAGTCATTATGATGGGAATGCAGCGAATCGCAGTGGAAAGATATGCGGCATATGATGCACTGGTGCGAAAAGGGCGTACTGCCGCTGAAGAAATGCGTTTTGACGAGGCTGGACAAGCATTGAATCAGGCAATCGCAATCTATGATGACCAGCTGGAAGCATATGTTGAGAAGGCAGTGCTTCTGTATCGACAGGGGAAATATCAGGAATGTATCGACGCTGTTGAAACAACCAGAGCGCGCGAGCTGAAGTATTACAGCAAACAAAGCGTCGCAAATCTCTATAACACTGCGGCAGAAGCCGATTATGCGCTTGAAAACTATGAAGCAGCAGCAAAAATGTATCAAAAGGCATCGGAATACGCGCCCGAGATCGCAAGTTATTATCAGGGAGCGGCCACTTCTCTGATTCAGCTCGGTGATTTCTCTGGCGCAGATGAGATCCTTGAGCAAATGAAGAGGTCGATTCCTGATGCAGAACAAACCGGTGATTACCAGATTGTTCAAAGTGAGCTTCTCCGGAAACAGGGCAGCCTTTCGGATGCTTTGCAGTCTGCATACAAAGCGATTGGAGTCTCCGATGACAGTGACCAGCTCGCAAGGGCATACCGTCTGGCAGCAGCTATCTGTGAAGACATTGGAGAAACGAAGAATACCGAAGAAATCGAGCTGCTGAATCAGGGAATCGAACGGCTTCCAGATGGTTACTACAATACATTGGCAGGCCAACTGGCATCGGCGTATATCCGTCAGGCGGAAGCGACAGGAGAGCCTTCCTATCAAAAGGAAGCTCTGAAAGTATATCAACAGATGGAAAACAATGGAAACACGACCTTGGAAGTGCGATTGAATATTGCGATGCTGCAATATCGGCTCCATGATTTTTCAAGTGCAGAAAAAGAGCTTCAAGCCTTAAAGGACGACTATCCCAAAGATTATCGCGTGTATAAATGGCTGGCATTCGTTCAGGGGGAAATCGACCTGCAAAACGGCGCTTCTTATGCCAAAACACTGGGGTACTATGAAACGGCGGTCGAGCTATATCGTGAAGAGCAGAAATCTGGCGTATACGATTCCCAAATGGATGAGCTGGACCGAATGGCAATGAATAATTGGCAGTAAAAGAGGTGAATAAGATGACGGTTGGACAAATTATGGTGGTATGCGGTATCTGCCTGGTTTTAGTTGCTGTTTTGTTGAGTGTATTAGGGGAAGTTCTCCTGCACAAAAGAAAAAAGGCAGTTTTGCTTGAAGTTGAACGAGAGTATCGCTGAGAGGGCAGGAAAGGCCATGAAGTTTTGCTCCGCATATTATTCTGACACTGGAAAGAAAGAAACGAATCAGGACTCTCTCCTTTTTATACAGAGCTGTCAGCCGCAGGGCGATGAAATCGTACTTGCGGTGATCTGTGATGGTGTAGGAGGATTAAAAAGGGGAGAACGAGCCAGCGCGGAGGCCGTGAAAGCTTTTCGCAGCTGGTTTCATGACCGAATTGAAAATCTATACCATCAAGAAAACCTCGTGGCAGTGCTTTTCAATGAATGGGATAAGCTTATTCAATCGCTCCACAGTTCTATGAAAGAGGATTCGGAAAAAGCAGGCTTTCGCAGCGGGACGACCGTGGAAGCAGTACTTTTTATGAAAAATCAATATTACATATGCCATGTTGGAGACTGCAGGACTTACATTGTCTCAGATACTATCACACAGCTGACCACCGACCATACCGTTGTTCAGCGGGAATTGACGGAAGGCAGATTAACGCTGCAGCAAGCACAAAAAGACCCGCGGCAAAGTCTTTTGCTTCAATGTGTAGGGGCTGGAAAAGCTGTAAAACCTGATTTCCTGCACGGAGAAGTCCAGTCGCACCAATCGTTCCTGATCTGCTGCGATGGATTTCGTCGCAGAGTGACGGACGATGAAATAAAACATCTCTGTAGATATTCAACGAACGAAAAAAAGCTTCGGCAGTCACTTGAAGAAGTTACCCGATTATGCAAGAAGCGTAAAGAAACGGATAACATCACAGGAATTCTTATCAGTGCTATCGCAAAACCTAAAATCTTTTTTCCTTTTTGGAAGAAGAATGCACAAAGCACTACCTCAACAATAAAGGATGTTTTACTGGAGCATTGTACTCCAGAAGATAAAACACTATAAAACAAAGGAGATACTATTATGGAAGACAATCGAAACTTTGCGACCTTCTTTGCGGATGCGCCAAAAGGAAAAAAAATCGGAGCAGTTCTTTCGTGGATTGCTACGGCAATTTTGCTCGTTGCGCTTTTTGTGCCGGGATTTCAGATGAACTTTGAAAAAAAGGACCAAAACGGTAAGTGGAAAACGATTTCTGAAAAAACAGATGCGTATGATTATGAAACAGCAAAGGAAAGCTGGGCAATAAAGATCCAGTTGCACGCAAGCGCAGAATCCGAGAAACTGACTGATTTTTTGGATAGCGGCAAAACAAATGTTCTGAATTATCTGACGGACGGGGAACTGATGAATGCGGCACCGACGGCATTGAATCAAGATGGAAACATTATAAATGAACCGAGCTCAAAAAAAGGAAAAGACTATACGGGAATTATTCTTTTAGTCGTATTTGTGGGTCTGCTTATCGGTGCCACTGTGGCGGGCGTCTATACTGTAAATATGGTGTCTTTTGGTGTGAACCTCCTGGCCGTTCTGGAACTTGTAGTGATCTATCTTCAGTTCTTTAAAAAGAGACTGTTCCTGAATGCGATTGAGCCTTTGAGCCAGAGTCGGCTGAATCCGGTGATGACGATGCTCCTGATTGCACTCCTTGTAGCAGCGCTTGCTCTGTCGGTGGCTGCTGTCGTTGCCGATTATGTTGTACCTTCGGATGAAGAAAGCGAGGATGGCTTTGACGAAGATGATGATGCCCCCCAGAATGCTCCGACGGGTCTGTTCGATGGCCCGGAAACCGGAAGCAGCATGTCGGCATCGGCTGTTGCTGCTACCCTGATCCAAATGAATACCGGCAAGAGCTTTGCTATCCTGAATAATACGGAAATCGTTCTAGGCAAGGGTTCTCAGGCGAATATCATTGTATCCAACCCGATCATAAGCCGCGCTCATGCAAAGATCAGCTGCCATAATGGTACTTGCACGATTCGGGATCTGGACTCTAAAAACGGCACGTTTGTTGGCGACCAGAAAATCTCCGGTAATGATGTCGTCGTTTTGACAGATGGTATGTATATCACCCTTGGAAATGAAATTTTCCAATTCAAGATTTGATTTCAGCTGAAGCTGAAATGAGGTGAAGCAGAAGAATGGCCGCTTTGAAAGAAAAACTTTGTCCAGTTTGTTTTCAAGAAACGATGGAACACGGAATGTGCCAGAATTGTGGATATGTTTTTGAAGAGGCTTCCATTGAACGAAACCATCTTCCACCGTTTACGATTTTAGATACAAAATATCTGCTGGGGAAAAGTCTCGGACAGGGCGGCTTTGGCATCACCTATCTGGCTGAAAATATGCTGAATGGCCTGCGCTGCTGCATAAAAGAATATTTCCCGTCCAACTTGATTCAAGGCAGAACATCAGATGGAACGATTATTCTGTCAGATGAGAAAAAACGCCTTGAATATGAGGACGGGAAGCAACGCTTCATTGAAGAAGCGCGGACGCTCCAGGAGCTTCATGGAAATGTGTCTGTTGTCGATATTCAGGATTTTTTTGAAGAAAATGGAACAGCCTATTTTGTGATGGAGCTGATTGAAGGGTGTAACCTGCGAACTTTCAAGAAGGAGCACAATGAAGAGCAAACCTTCAAAATGGCGCTTCAAATGCTGCTTTTGATTGGAAGTGCTTTGGCGGAAGTACATCGCTTTGGCATGATACATGGGGATATAAGCCCGGAAAATATCCTGATCACGCAGGATGGAGACATCAAACTGATAGATTTTGGCGCGGCGCGCTCTTTTCGTCATGAAAGTTCAAAAAAGGAAAAGAAAGTCTATTTGAAGCCCAATTATGCCCCTTATGAGCAATATACATTGAAGCCCTGTCAGGGGCCATGGACTGACATCTATGCGTTGGCAGCGACATTTTACTTTATCGTGTCTGGTGAAAAGATGCTGGATGCATTGAGCCGTGCTCAGGGAAAAAGCTATACGTCTCTGTACAAGTTGTCTCCTGCAGTTTCAAAAGCATTATCAGATGTTATTGATCGCGCATTGGAATTTGACTATCATGATCGTTATTGCAATATGATGGAATTCCTGAAGGCACTGGAACAAGTTGTCCGGCCGGAGGACTACGATATTGATTTGGAAGCTTTAATGCCAAAGTCGAAAGCGTCCAGAACGGTAACTGCTCGTCCTCAGACAAATTCTGCTAATGATGATTCGGAAAAAATATGTTATGTTGAAGAACAGAATGTACAGGAACCGAGGGGGCTAGCAGCATTCTTTCATCCTAAGAAACGCAGATTGGCATATTTGGAGCTGACGATCGATTATAGAAAAGAAGCAGGATGCTTTGCTAAAAGGCGATGGCTGATTGAGCCAAATCGCGTTATAAAAATTGGCCGCTTGCCCACAAGTGATGTGATGATGCCTGCGAATAATCGAATCAGCCGGAACCACTGCGAGATATTCTATAACGAAAAAAGAAGGGAATTTGCGATTCGGGATGTTTCTAAGTTTGGCACATTTCTCGCCGATGGCAGACAAATGGAAAAAGAAAAACAATACATATTAAAAGATGGTGATGTCTTTTATGTTTTGTCCCCTGAGTATATGTTCAAGGTGGTGATTGAAGCGTGATCTCTTTGTTTAAGCGCAAAAAGGAAGCAGATAAAAGTGAACTGGAGTCTCAGGCGATGGATGACGTGACGCAAACACTCCTGCTCCCACTTGAAAATGATTCAGAAAAAACGGACAGTCAGGAAACAGATGAGACCGAAGTATCCAGTTATATGTCAGTTGGAACACGAAAAAACCAGCAGGATTCAGTGCGGTATCAAAAGAACAGCTCCTGTACGGTGTGTGTTGTATGCGATGGAATGGGCGGACTGTCTGGTGGCGAACGAGCCAGTGCGATAGCAGCACAGGGAATGGTGCAGTATCTGCTCGAAAATGAACAGTCAACGGATATTCCTACGGAAATGGGCCGTGCTGCGCTGCGATTGAATGAAAAAATCAAAGATCTTCGAGATTGCGAAAATCGAAGAATTGAAGCAGGAACGACTTTAACGGCTGTGTTTATCCGGAGTGGCGAACTGTATTGGTGCGGTATTGGCGACAGTCATATTTACCTGTATCGTGATGGTATATTGAGGCAGCTGAATATTGACCATAATTTTGGTGTGCAGTTAGACCAGATGGTCCAAGAGGGCAGCATTACCGCTGAAGAAGCACTGCGGCATCCGCAGCGTGCGGCATTGACAAGCTATCTTGGGATTCAGGAGTTGACATTGATCAGCGGAAATCGAACGCCCTTCCCACTGCAAAAAGATGACGTGCTGCTTCAATGCACGGATGGACTGTATCGCTGTTTATCGGATGATTCTATCTGCCAGCTCCTCACGGCCACTGAAGATTTGAAGCAGGCATCAAAGCTGCTGGTCGAAACGGCTTTGACACTTCCCGGAGCACACGATAATACATCGGTACTACTGACAAAATATAAAGGCTAAGGTCAGAAAATATAAAAAAGAAAGGGGTGCAATAAAAAAGCTGGAAGAAAGCGCAAAATTAAAGGAGTGTTGCTTTATGAAAAACAACGGACTTCAGATGCCTGCAAACTATGCAGTTCTGAATGAGAGCGAAACGTCTTGTGTCAAGGGCGGCGGTGTTATTGCACAGGTCTTCTATGCGTTTGGCCGTATGTTCTCCGGCGTTCATTACGATAGCTGGGAAAGTGAGTCTAAAACGCTGGAAGAAACTCATGGTGCGGTTGTTTCCAAGAATGGTAACGTCTACACTTACTCTGATGGCTATACCCATACAATGGATAATGGCAGCAGCTGGGGCGTTAGCAGCATTGGTAATTTCTTCTACGGCATCGGCGACCTGTTCAATGCACTTTGGCTGTAAAAGTTAAGCACCTGCGTATCAAATAGACCTTAAAAAAGTAAGCGGCTCTTCCAGTTTTTTTATTGCATCGCAAATTCTGACAAAATAATAGGTACATATTATGGACAAAAAATCAAAATCGCACCGAATGTATAAGCAAAAGAGAAGAAATAATCAAGTATGGGTCTTTCTTCTTGTGGGAATTCTCGTTCTGTTCCTTGGAACTATTTTGGCTTTTCTGGTGGTCAGCAGTGATTCTGACGAACCGACAATGATGGAAGCCTCTGCTGTAAATGTAGAGAAAGACATCCCGGAAACGGACATGGGGGATTTGGTTTACCATGAACCGGCAGCAGAAAATGTCGTTATGCAGGGTGGTTTCGGCTATGTTAACAATGAACTGCTGGTTACATTGGACAGCGCGGAAAGCCTTCCGGCGCTAAAGGAATACCTTGCAGGCATCGGCGGCGAAGTTGTGGGCGAAATTCCACTGACAGCGGACTATCAAATCATGCTCTCTGGTACATATTCAAGAGAAGAACTGGAAGCGTTGACGGAGCAGGTCAAAAGCCTGTCTTATGTGGAGCGTTCTTCGCTGAACTATGCATTTGAGCTGGAAGAGGATTCTTACCAGTACTATTCAAACGATCCAAAGTGGGATGATTGGGAATCAACGAGCGGAAACAACTGGAATATGAAAGCAATCGATGCACCGGGAGCATGGGCCTATCGGAATCAAATGGAGCCGGTCAATGTTGGTGTGATTGATGGAATATTTGATCCCAATCACGAGGATTTGAAAGATGTCTTTCAAGAAATGCCTCTCGGAAATGTGAGTGATATGGGTGAAAAAAGGTATAATGGAGGAGGAAATTGGTCAGGACAAGGTCATGCAACCCATGTTTCGGGTATTATTGCAGCAGGGTTCAATAATAATAAAGGAATCTGCGGAGTTGCACCAAATGTTAGATTATATGGAGTGGATGCCCATTCAAACGCCGTAATCAAATATTCCAACAATGATGCATCATATATAAGTGATAGTTATTGGATGCAAATAGCCATGGCACATCTCGTAGGTTTAAAGCATTGTCAGGTAATCAATCTTTCACAGGGGCAGAGCGGCTTTGTCTCAGAAACTATGGATGATTGGAATATGAACATGGCATCTTTTATTAAAAAATTACATGATAAATCGCAAAATGAATTTATAATTTGTAAATCTGCAGGAAATAATACACAAGATGCAAAAAACGGCATATTAAGTGGAATTGAAGATCCAGAAGTGGAGAGTATGATCATAGTTGTGGGAGCGGTGGCCGTTTCTGGAAAACACTCGTATTTTGACTGCAAGCATGATGGATATAAAGTTGCATCATACAGTAATCGAGGAAGCAGAGTGGACATTGTAGCACCTGGAGGAGATAGCGGAAAGTATGCCGATGCGGGAATTTATAGTACTGTTCCAAATGGATACGGATATATGGTAGGTACCTCCATGGCCGCTCCCCATGTCGCCGGTGTTGCTGCAATGATTTTTGGAATCGATCCTACATTCACTGCTAAAGAAGTAAAAGATGTTATTGTGGGTACAGCTACAGGAAGCTATGGCGGCGGAGGTTTCAGAGATGAACGATGTGGTTTATTGAACGCAAAACTTGCAGTCGAAAAGGCGATAGAACTGCGAGATAAGAAAGCCGAAGAGAAGAAAGAAAAAGCTTTATCAGATGAACCGACAGGCGAACACAGATATAAAATTTATTATGACACTCTGACTTGGGAAGAAGCAAAAGAAGCCTGCGAAGCCAAAGGCGGACATCTTGCAACAATTACCTCGAAAGAAGAGCAGCAGACGTTGAATCTCTATAATGCTGGAAACCATAAACTCTGGATCGGCGGTTACAAAAACACAGAGGGACAATGGTGCTGGGTGACCGGTGAGCCATGGGTATATGAAAATTGGGGTGACGGTGAACCCAATAATTCCAGTAATGTGGTTGCAGGAGAAAGCTGTGTTTCCATGTGGCCGGAAAAATGGAATGACCTTGCCAATAGCAATGTTTACGAACAAAGCGGCTATATCTGCGAATGGGAAGCATCTAGCAGCGAAAAGAATACCGAAGATGACGGACACACGGGACATATTTATGAGTTTTATACGCTCCCTGAATCAGAATGGGAATCCGGACCGATTACATGGGAGCAGGCAGAGAGACGCTGTGAATGGAAGGGAGGACACCTTGCCGTCATTGAATCGCAGACGGAAAATGACTATCTCTATAATATGATGAAAGAGAAAGGCTATGAAAACGCCTGCTTTGGATACAGCGACAAAGAGAAGGAAGGTGTCTGGAAGTGGGTCGATGGTTCACAGTCGGCCTACACGAACTGGCACACTGGTGAGCCGAATAACCAAGATGGAAACGAAAATTATGCAATGTTCTACCAGAAGTTCGATGATGGAACATGGAATGACGGAAGCGGCATCATTGATGCAGGCTGCGCCTATATCTGTGAGTGGGATGATCCAGCGGACCGGCAGCAGGGAGACACTTTTACAGACAGGCAGTTGGGAATTATTGCAAGAGATTTGGGTGTGCCGGACGGCTTGGATGTGGAAATTACCCAATCGCCTAAAACATATTGGGAAGCGGCAGGAATATGGGATATTTATGTCGAGATAACATTGGGCGAAAAAGTTATAGCATCGGGAAGCTTCGATGTGGAAACAGGAGAGATGGGGCGGAATTTGTACATATACTCTCCGAATCAATGACTTGTAAGAATCCGGCAAGCAGGGCCTTTGTGCGTACAAAGGCAATTTTGCGATGCAAAATGCTTGTTGGGAAATTCCCAAGCCCTTTCTGATCTGCACCGTTCCGGTGCAGGCTGCGCGTTCTTTCCGAACGCTTTTGTGTCGTGTCAATACACACTCTCTCTGAAAATGAAGGCTGCTTTTTGGTGCAAGCGTCAATAGCGCAGCCTCGATGTTCGTGATAAAATGAGAGCGTTGTGTGTTTGACACATGAAAACGGAAAGGAAGATGCAGTCATGGAGCAGCTTTATCTGATGCCCGGTGAGGAACGCTATACAAAGTTTCAAGATGAGAACGGTGTGCCGAAAATCCGTTACACCTACTGCTCCCTGCACGGCAAGCTGTTCAACTGCACCTGCCGAACGAAAGATGAGGTCCAGCGCCTGTGCGAAGACTGGCTCGTGACACAAGACCGTTGCTATATAAACTAAAAACACCGCCAAGGATTCATCCCAATAAAGTGGGGGAAATCCTTGGCGGTGTTCGTTTATCGGGTCTGCTGTTCTTTCGATTCGTGTGTCTTTTCTGCAAAGAACATCTCTACGTTTTTCTGAGCTTTCACAAGCTCCTGCATTTCTTCCCGCGCTTTGCGGTAGTCTGGGTAAGCCGCTTTCTTTTGGGTCAGCAGTTCAGAATATTCTGAATTCAGAGCTTTGACTTTTGGCAGCTTTTTCAAACCGTTCTCATTGAGAAAGTCTTTTGCCGCTCTATGCAGCGTGATTTCCTCCCGATGAGCTTCCAGAAATTTTCGGCTATAGCCCGCTTTGCGGTAGACATCGTAGATCGGGCGGGTCTTGGCATAGTTGACGATGTGCGCCCGCAGGACGGCTATCTCTGCCATCCTTTTTTCAGCGGCCTTGATGGAATCGCCCAGCTCGTGATGCCGGGCGGTGGCGGCGTCCACGCGCTCCTGCATCTCTTCGATGCTTCCAATTTTCTGCTCCTGCAAGAAAATCAAAGTCTTGGACATTTCTTTCAGATTGTACCGCTTTGCCCAGCGCGCATAGCCGTTGCTCTTGCCTTCGGCCAGTTTTGCTTGGACATCCACCAACAGTTGGAATGGCTGCTCTTTCGGCGGCTGCTTCTGGTGGGGATGATGCTCGGCCTCTCCGGCAATCACCGCTTTCAGTTCGTCCTCGCTGTAGCCTGCGCCCAGAGTACGGAATCGGATAAATCGTTTCTGCCGTGCACCCTTGACGGAAGTGCATTTTCCGCGCTTGACCTCGTAGCCCTGTTTCTCCAGCTTTTGCAGAAAATCTTCGTAGTCTTTGGGTTTCTCGGCAAGAATTTGGTCGATGATTCCGCACAACCTGTCGCGGTTGCTCTCTTTTGGCGGATAGAGTGTGCGCTTCTGCCGCTCCCGGTAGGGCTTTATCTCAATGACGGAAAGCTGGTGTTCCAAGCAAATCAAGTCGCTTAACCGCTGCACGGCCAGCCTGGACAACAAAAAATCCCGAAATTTCCGAGTGCTGTCCAATGCAGTTGAGTTATAGATGATATGATTGTGGATGTGCTCCCGGTCGGTGTGGGTGGCGACAATAAAAGCGTACTTGCCTTTGGTGAAACGCATTGCCAGTTCATAGCCTACCTTGTTGGCCTCTTCGGCGGTGATCTCACCGGGCCGGAAAGACTGCCGAATCTGATAGGCAATTACATCATTTTCCTGTCTGCGCCCGGTCACAAGCTCATACTGCCGCTTAGAGAGCATAAATTCTGCGTCCACCGTCAGAGGGCTGCACTCGTAACTGCTGACAAGTTAGCCTTGCTCGGTTTTATCCGGGTTTTGCACATAGTCCGTGCGGCTTTTCAAGCAGGCCGCAACGGCCTTTCCCTTATTCTTGTGCAGCGCGATCAAGCGTGTTGCGGCCATATTAAATCACCTCCTAATGAAAAATGCCGCCCGGAGGCGGCAGAGAATTTTGGCTTTCAGACAATATCCCAAATCCATTCACTGAAGCGCTGGATGCCCTCAGTGATGGCGGTCGCGCCGAAAAAGAGGACGAAGCAGATGAACTCGGCCACCAGCAGGATAAAGAACTGAGTCCAGTGCTGGCAGTAGACGGTGTAGATGCCGCAGCCGAAGATGTAGAGCATCAGCGGGGCGACGATATAGCTGGACAGCGTGAGCAGCCACTTAGCCATCAGCGCCAGAAACGCCACAAAGAGCGATACCGGGAAGAGCACTATCTTAAACAAAAACCTCATATTGAGCACCTACCTTTCTTTTCGCCCCTATTATAAAGGTATCGATTCCAGCTTTGCAAGGATGTCAACAGCAGATAGACCTCAAAATGCGAAAAAATTTTTAGAGGTCTGCAAGTTTGGAAAGAATCTGTTTTCCGATGTTGATGAGTTCATCTAACCGGGTGCGCAGGTCGTCAAGGTCTGCGGCGTAAATCTGGCCGCTTTCATTGGCGCGCTTCGCTACCTGATTCAGATTGTTGCTGCAATTCTGGAGCAAATAAGCCATCCGGCGAAGCTCTTTCAAATCCAGACACAGACAATAGCCGTCCAGTGCCATCTTGCGGATATAGGCACTCAGACTGTGGATACCCATGCCGTACATTTTGTCCAAGATACGATTCCGCTCCTCATCGGTCACACGAATGAACAGGCGATTCTCCCGCTTCTTCACATTATCGCTCCTCCTTGTCCAGAAAGCTCTTGAACGGCTTCACAGGCTCCGGCTGGTTCGATTTTTCCTCCAAAGCGGCCAGCACGGAAGGGCGCGGAGCCACAGCTTCCGCCGTTTCTGCGGGAGCTTCCTTTTTCGATTTGTTGTCGATGTTCAGCAGCGCATTCAGCTCGGCAAGGCGGGCGGAAAAAGAATCGAGGGCATTGTCCAGACGGACGATGTTGCCGCGCGCATCATCGCCCAATGACACCGGGTAGCTCAGTTCCGACCTAAGAACTGCCTGATGTTCATACACCAAACTTGGCCTGCCCAAGCCTCGTCGTTTTCGTTCAATCAAACCAAATACTTCAAGTTCCAGCATCAACTTAGTCGCTTTGTTGTCTGCGCAACACAATGCCCTCTTGACATTCTCAATCGTGTAGACGATGAAGACTCGGCCCTGCTCGTCCAGCCAGCCGTTTTTGGCGGAAAGGCTCATGCGGTCGAGCAGGATGCCATACAGTGTTTTGGCATCTGTTGACAGATTTTGAAAGCGTGACTCTAAAAAGAGTGCTTTCGGGATGCGGTAGAATGAAAAAAGCTCTCCGGCTTGTCCGTAGAAGTAATCAAGGGTCATGCAAATCTTTCAACTGTTTGTTCTTTTTAGCGTTCAAAACTCTACCTCCTATCGCTGGAAAATAAAAAGCACACCCCTTTTATGTTGAAAAAGTGGTGTGCTCTGTAGTATACTGTTGACGGATTCAATCATCCAAAAGAAAGTCGATGAGATATTCCTTCGGAATCATGAAGGAACGGCCAACTTTCAGGCTGCGAATCCTGTGCTGATGAACCCGCCGTATCACGGCGGTCTGGCTTTTGAAGCCCAATAATTTTGTTGCATTCTCCACGGTGAGAACATCGGGATAGTTTGCAAACATTTTCTTATAAAGCTCTTTTGCTTGAATTTTGTTCATCATCCTTGACTTTCCTTTCGTTTTGTGCCTAAGCAGAGGGGCGTTTAGCTCTGCATCCCTCCTAAATATCCCTCCAATTTTCTTTTTGACGTTCAAAATCGAAGAATTGGAGCAGAGGGAAAACGTAACGAAAAATCGAAGATTTGATGCTTTATTGAACGAAGATGTGTGAAAAATCGAAATTCGAGCAGGGAACGGAGTATCATTAGATAGCACTGGATGACATTCGATGAGCGACGGTGACGAAAACTCAAAATCTCTTGTGCTAATAACACGTGTGGGTTCGACTCCCACCACCGGCATAGTGAAAGCAGCCTGAGATGAGAATTTCAGGCTGCTTTTCTTTTTGATTTTTCCCTTATCCATTAGGAACGCCGGGAAATGAAATGCTGCAAAACTCAGCGGCAGAGCCGACTGTTTTAACTACTGTTTAAGACTTTGTGGTTTTCTGTTCATAAACTTCTGGTATCCTGTACACAACGAAACGAGAAAGAGGGAGCTTTATGAACGCCGAACTCACCTTCCTGACCGCTCTGCAATCCCTGCACAGCCCCATGCTGGATGGAAGCATGGGTTTTATTACCCATCTGGGAGACTCCGGTATTCTCTGGGTGACGCTGACAGCACTGCTGCTGGTGTTCCGCAAAACGCGGCGGGTCGGCTGTGTGCTGGCAGCGGCGCTCCTTATCGACGCTGTCCTCTGCAATCTTCTTCTCAAGCCACTGGTGGCCCGCATCCGTCCATGCGACATCCTCACGGAGGTACAGCTGCTTATCCCGCACCCGGACGATTTCTCCTTCCCTTCGGGCCATACGGCGGCGTCCTTCGCCTCGGTGACAGCCCTCTGGCTGGCCGAGAAAAAGCAGTGGGCGATGGCGGCTCTGCCGGTAGGCGTTCTCATCGCATTCTCGCGGATGTACCTCTGTGTCCATTACCCGACGGATATTCTGGGTGGTGCCATTTTGGGAGCTGCCTGTGGATGGGCGGGAGCATGGCTCGTAAAGAAAGCAGAGCGCCGAATGGCCATCCCGCGGAACTGAAAAAAGAAGAAGAGACTGCCGTGCAGCAGCTTACTGCACGGCGGTCTCTTTTGTTATGAGGCAGACCCGCTTATCTGCGGGAATATCTCGGTTTTCCGCAAAAGCCCAAAAGACATACAGGCGACTCAGTGCATCCCCCCAAATTTGGTCTCGAAAAAAGAAAAGCACCGTACTTCATGCGAAGTACAGTGCTTTTTTGGTGGAGAATAGCGGGATCGAACCGCTGACCTCTTGCATGCCATGCAAGCGCTCTCCCAGCTGAGCTAATCCCCCATAGCTGGTGTGTCGTTCCTGACGACGTGTGTTATTATACCAGCCAAAAGGAGAGTTGTCAATAACTTTTTTTATTTTTTGTGAGCGACGCTGCGGCTGGTGCTGCGCTTGTAGTAGAACAGGTACTGCTGTACGATGCCAGCCTGCTGACCATAGGAAGGAAAAGGATCGCGGCCGCCGAATTCCTCATCAATGAGTCGCTGTATCCAAACATCAATGGGAGCCATCGCGGTACGGCCATAGCCAAAGAGGCAGACGCAGTTTGCTACCTTTTTGCCGACGCCGTCCAGCTCGAGGAGGCGGGAAAAGAGCGCGTCGTCGGGCAGCGCTGCCAGAGCACCGAGGTCGAGTGTGCCGCTGGAAGCCTGAGCGGCAGCGTTCTGGATGTAACGGGTGCGGTAGCCCAGACCACAGCCCATCAGCTGCGCCCCAGAGAGGCCGCAGAGCTGCTGCGGGGTGGGAAAGAGGAGAACTTCATCGCCTTCGGCATGGAGCGGTTCGCCGCAGCACCGGGCAAGGTGCTCCACGGCGGTGCGGATGGCCGGAATGCTCTTGCGCTGGGAGATGAGAAAGGTGATGAGCATTTCCCATGGGTCCTGATGCAGGATTCGGATGCCCTGCCCGAAATCGAGCGATTTGTCCAGATAGCTGCTCTGTCCCGCCAAGCTGCACCGCAGCGCGGCATAGTTCCGGCCCAAATCAAAGTAGTCGGCCCAGCATTCCCAGTCTGCGCCATACCATGCGGCGTCGTATTGCCCATCGCCCAGCGGAGTCAGATAAAGGAGTGCGCCGCCGGAAAGAAAACGGTAGCGCCCGTCGGCCAGTTTCTGTGGCCGGAAGCACTGGCCGCTCTCAATGATCTTGTCGAGGTCAAAGTCGTCCTGGATGGTGACGAGCTGATGGGTAAGGGGAACGGTACGCATGGAAAACTCCTTTTTGGAAAAATTGTGGCGATGCCCGATTCGAGGTGGAAACTGGTTTCTATCCGTACCCTCTGCGGGGAGGGCAACCTTGATGCTGAAAAGATCGGTGTGGTTGTGACAATTCTATCCACGCCCTCGATGAAGAGGACGACTTGGTTACGCCTTTGAGAACAGCGATATGATTATTATGTTATTCTATCCACACCCCTCAAATAGGGGCGACTTCAAGTCGAAGAATGCACCGGGGAACACAAACTGATTTCAACCAACGTCTTTAAGAGACGG
>ERZ1026882.446-NODE-446-length-23346-cov-5.856339_pt1 | contig 23346 bp, 16 predicted proteins | sample MGYA00380171_ERZ1026882 | MGnify/ENA primary metagenome ERZ1026882 (study PRJEB33269, sample SAMEA4719807) | human gut metagenome | biome: human-associated habitat; feature: organic feature; material: feces | place: Cameroon | collected 2013-10 ...
CATTCCGGTGGAGGCCGGAGCGGTCGTTCACGCAGTAGCGGCCGATGGGGTTGGCGATGAGGAAATCATCCTCGCCGTAGGCCGTCACCGACCAGAAACCATTGTCCACCGTCGGCGGAAAGGAGTCAAAGTGGAGCGTATAGGTCTTTTTGCCGGTGAGGTCGGCCCCGATGCTGTCGGTGGAAGTGCGCGGGTAGATGGCGATGTCGGTGGTGTTGGCACCGAGGCCCATCAGGGCCACCATCGTCCGGAAGTCGTATGCGGTGCCGAAATCGCCGATGGGGTCGCCGTAATACGTCCACTGACCCATCTTCCGGGCATAGCGCACGGCCTGCGCCCGCAGACTGCTCTTCAGCTGGAGCAGCATCCGCTTCCAGCGCAGCCCGCCGAGAGGGCCGAGGGCGGAGGCGTCGAACCGTTCGCCCGGGCCGACGGAGAGGGCTGCGAGGCTGCGGAGGAGGGGCGCGTCTGCCTCGGCGGGCGGATTCGTCTCCATGAGCCGGTTTGCCGTATCGAAAAACTCCTGCGGGCTCATGGCCAGCACCTTCTGCACCGGGACAAAATCGTTCTCCGGGGAATAGCTTCCTTCCGGCAGAGCATCCAGCCCGGCGGGGTAGGCCGACAGCGGCATCAGCCGCATCCGGCTCTGGATGGCGGCGACATTCGGCAGGTCGTCCTGCCCGGAAAGCACGATGCGCGCGATGGTCCAGACCGTCCGGGTGGGGACGTCGATGCGCTGGACGCCCTCGGGCAGCGTGCCCTCCCAGCCGGAATAAGCGATGGCGTAAGCGCCTGCCTTTTCCAGCACAGCGGCGGTGTTCGTCCATGCGTCCAGCACCTGAACATTGAAAAAGCGGTCAACTTCCGGCACAACATAAATTTGCGGCTCGGTGCTGACGTCCAGCCATGCCTGCGTGTAGATGGTGTCCACATTCGGCGTGACGACGGTGCGGGTGGAAGCATCTGCCAGCTTCCGGGCATGGATGAACTGGTTGATGGGGGCGCGGGTGCCGGTCGCTGTTCTGGTGTTGGTCGAGACCTTTCGGGTGGCGTCCACGAGCACCAGCGGGAAAGCGTAGAGGTATGCTTCCTCGAGCAGATTTTGCACCCCGGAGGCAGCGGCGGCCTTTTCCGCCGGCAGAAGGGTGACGCCGCAGGCGACAGCAGCGGCAGAGGAAAGCTTTAGAAAATCGCGTCGGGTCATTTTCATGATGGAGCCCTCCTGTTTTGTCAGTTTCATCGTGCCAGCACCACCGAGAGGGTGACTTCCTTAGCGTCGGGCGAGAGGTCGAAGCTGCCGCCGTCCTGTGCGGTGAGGCAGATGGTGTAGACCTTCTTCGCGCTGAGGCGGGCCGGGGCATCGTCGAAGTGCCAGTCGGACACCTCATGGTAGCGGCCATCCGTGCCGAGGGCGAAGAGCTTATAGTCGGCGGCATTTCCGGTCAGGCCGTTGATGCGGAAAGCGACGGAAGTCGCGGGGTGGAGGTTGTCGAGGGTGGCGGTGTGGAGCCAGCTGGCGGGGGTGCCGGCGCCGCCTGCGGCATGGAAGGCATCGGCGGAAAGCACCCGGCGGGAGGTCTTGTCCAGATCGACCTTCCGGTAGGGCATCTCAGGCAGGAAGACGAAGCGGTCCTGCAGGCGGAGCAGCTCTTTGTAGCCGGTGGGGCAGTAGAGCTTGTTGCCGTCACGGCCCGCATACATGCCGATGGCCATGTTGTTGTAGCCGTAGAGGGAGGCGATGTCCACGGTGAGGACGGTCTTTCCGGTGTCGAAGTCCAGCACGATGTACTGCCACATGCCGCTGTCCACGTCCTGCACGAAGCCGTAAATATAGCCGGTGGCGGTGGAGAGCTTCATCATGGAAGTGTCGCTGAGGTCGTCGCGGCACCAGACGCTCTTCATGCTCCAGCCGTCGGCGGTGCGGATGGTGTCCACCCGTTCGACGCCGGGCATGATCATGCAGTTGCCCTTGAGCAGCCAGTTGCGGTCATAGATGTTCTCGTAGCTCTGGATGGACGAGTCACTGTCGGGCTTTGCGAGGTTGGGGCTGCCTGCGCCGAACCAGTTGCAGACGATGGTGCTGACCCGGCCATTGCCGTGGTCGTAGACGATGGCCGAATTTTCCACCGACACCGGCATGTTGGCGGGCAGCTCGTCGATGATCGGGTGGCTGGCGGCGACTTCGCCGGTGCGGATGTCCACAGCCATCAGGCTGACCGTCTCGAGGTTGTCGGTAAAGAACACCAGCTCCCGGCTCAGAGAGGGCGAGCAGCCGCCGCCCCATGCCAGACCGCCGCCGGTGGTGGCAGCGCCTTCGCGGCTGTCCTTCGCGCCCACGCTGTCGTAGGGGGTGCGCCAGACGACTTCAACGCCGCCGTTGGCACGCAGCAGGTAGCAGGCAAGGTTCGTCAGGATGACCGCACCCTCCCGGCAGGAGGCGATGCCGTTTTCAGCACCCTCGCCCGGAGCGGGAGCGTAGACATGGACCTCACGGCTGAGGTCGGCGGTGCCGCCGGCAAGGATGGTTTCGATGGCATTGTGGGAGATGTAGCCCATCGCGCCCTGCTGGCCGCGGCTGGGGTAGATGCGGAAGCCGCCGGTGACGAACCAGAGGTTGCCGTCGTAGTCAAAGACGATGGAGAGCAGGTTCTGCTCGAGGCTGCGGCCAAGCACCCGCTCGGCGGCCTCTTTGATGTTGATGTCCAGTACCTTTTCAAAAACCGGCAGAGGCGTACCGTTCTCGTCGGTGGCACGAAGCATCAGCACATGGTTGTGGCTGGTGGGGCAGACGATGAGGTTGCGCCCGTCCACGAAGGAATAGGAGCTCTGGATGAGATAGCCGCCGCCGTCGTGCTTTGCGGGAGAGAAAAAGCCGATGGTGCGGACTTCCTCTGCGTCAAGGTCGCGGATGGCCAGACCGCCGAGGAACGGGCTGACGGGGTTATCGAAGTTGTCAAAGAAGATGGCCGGGGAGGCGTTGGGATTCGTCTTTTCCATTGCTACGTTGACTTCGGGGCAGATGCCTACGGGGAGGACGGCATCGGTGGAGTCGGTGTTGTAGCAGTCGTGGTGGATGTTTGACTCGCTGCGGCCCATAAAGGGGTTGGCGTCCACAACTTTCGCCGTCAGAGGCTTCGGCGGCAGGGCGGTGTCTGCGCCTTGGAAAAGGCCGGACAGAAGGCCGTCTGCCCTGGCGGAAGGGGCCAGCTGGCAGGACAGCAGTGTGAGAGCGGAAGCGCTGAGGAAGTTGCGTCGGGTCATTTTCATGGTGGAGTCCTCCTTTTACAAGTTCAGCAGAATATTCACCCGGAACAAACCGTTCTCGGTCTCAACGGTCATAGAACCGCCATATCTGGAAACGGCCGTCTGGATGGAGACGAGGCCGATGCCCATTCCGTCGTGTTTCGTGGAGTGGAGGATGCCCTGCTGGCGCTTGAGCACGCCGTCATAGCGGTTCTCCACCAGCAGGCCCAGCATGGCGGGGCTCAGCATCCGGGCCATCACCTTCACCTGCCGCTGTTCAGGCGGCAGCTTCTGGCTGGCGTGGAACGCATTTTCCAACAGATTGCCCAGCATCATGCAGAAGTCGGCCTCCGGGATGGCCAGCTGGCGGGGCAGTTCCAGCCGCCAGTCCACCGGCACGCCGAGGCTGTGGGCCTCGTGGTCGTAGTGACCGGCCAGTGCATCCACGGCAGGATTCGCGCAGAGGGTGGGGCGCTCCTCGCTCAGCTCGGATTCGTACTGGTGCAGGTAATTTTTCAGCTCATCCACCTGCCCGGCCTCGGTGAGTCCGGCGATGACGTGGAGGTGCTGGCGGAAGTCGTGGCGGAGATGCCGCGTCTGTTCCATATAGGTCCGCAGCTCGGTGTAGCGGCGGGATTCCACGGCCAGAAGCTGGTTTTCCCGGTCGAGCTGGGCACTGCGGGTATACTCCCGGGCCACCTGATACATCTCGTACAGCAGCAAAAAGATGCCCAGCAGCGAGATGGAGACGGCCAGAACAGCAATGATCATCAGACGGTTGATGAGCACGACGGCCGGGTCCAGCGGCATACAGAAGACGAGGAAAGCCGCGTAGATGGTGGGCAGCGGCCACGCCGACTGCCAGAAGGCTTCGCCCCGGTACTCCCGCAGCAGCCAGCGGCTCCACTGGACGGCGGTGAACCAGAAGATGATGCAGAGCACGGCAGAGAGCCCCAGCTTGAGCAGGGAGGTGGAGACGAGACAGGCCGGGGCGTCGTTGCCCACCTCAGCCCGGGCGTTGAGCACCGCGGAAAGCAGGGTGCAGACCGCCATCATGACGCAGGAGACGGCGAAGAGAAAGGCGGTCTGGCTCACGGAAACTTCCGCACCCACCCGCCAGCGCAGCAGCCAGAACGCCGCCAGCAGGGTGGGCAGAAGCAGCATGTTGCTGTCCAGCTCGAAGATGGCGCAGAGGGCCGCCGCCGCAAGGCAGATGGCCGTGACGAGAGCGGCTGTCAGCACAGCGGTGCGCCGGGGGGCCTTCACATGCTCCCACAGGGGCGCGAGACAGAGGAATGCCCCTGGGTAGAAGACGGCGAGGTCCAGAAAATAGCGTCCAAATAAAGAAAAGTCCAAGGTCGGGCCTCCTCTCTGTCAAAGCTCCCGCCGCATATGGCGGAACTGATATTGTGTGAACTGGGCGAACAGGGTATTCTTGTCCTTCTGGCGCACGGGCAGGCGGGAGCCGTCCAGCATCTCGAAGCAGTCGATGTCCAGCCGGAGCACCTTGTCCATGTTCAGAATGACGCCCCGGTTGCAGACGAGGAAATTCTCCTGTGCCCGCAGCAGCTGCTCCACCTGGGAGAAGGTGGAGACGGCCCGGCACTCGCCGTCGTCGCTGACGACACGGACGTAGTGGTTCTGAGCCATGGCGTACTGTATTTTCCGCAGGGGGAGATGTACCTGCTGCCGTGCGATGCGGACTTCCAGCTCCGGTTCGGCCCGGAAGAGCACCCGCCGCAGCTCGTCGGCCAGCTGGAAGAGCTTTTCTTCCCGGTAGGGCTTGAGCAGATAGTCGAAGGGGTGGACGGGGAACGCATCCCATACGTATTCCGGGGACGAGGTCACGAACACCAGCAGCAGGTCGGGGTCGGTCCGGCGCAGGATGCGCGCTGTCTCGATGCCGTTGGTGCCTTCCATGCAGATGTCGAGAAAAACGACCTGATAATTTTTGGAGGGGAACGCCGCCAGAAAAGCGTCGCCGCTCTCATAATGGTCACAGACCAATGGTTGCCCGCCGCCGAAGGCCAGCCGCAGCAGGCTCTCCAATCGTTGAGCGTCGGGCAGGCGGTCCTCTACGACCGCAAATCGAAGCTCCATCCTCAGTTCCTCCCTTATGACCATATTATAACATAATCATCGGGGCTTAGACACAGCGATTCACGCAGGAAACGACCCCATTCACGCAGATTTGACAGCAAAAAAGAGAGACCGGCAAAGCCAGTCTCTCTTTGAGAAGAGGTCTTGTGGTGTCTTAGAGGAATGCGAAGAGGATGGAGGCAATCAGCAGGACGATGGCACCGCCGATGCGGGAGGAGATCTGTGCGTAGACCATCAGATCCATCCGCTTTGCGGCACCCAGAACGGCCAGGTCGCCTGCGCCGCCCATGTTTGCCATGCACAGGCCAGCGGTGATGGCGCTCTCGACAGGGAAGAAGCCAACGACCCAGCCGAAGAGGGCCGAACCGACGCAGCAGCCGATGACGATCATCAGGACGATGACGACGTTCTGCCAACTTGCCACGGAGAACATGGTGGAGAAGTTGATGGCGGAGATGCCCATGCCTACCATCTGGATCCAGACCAGCTTGTTGCCGCAGAAGTGCTGGCAGCGGCGGCAGGCCTCGCGGAGGTTTGCCGGGATGAGGTTGAAGATGTTGGCCAGAGCGGCGAAGATGATCATGTAAGCGAAGTTGGGGATGGCGACACCGAACACGGTGGGGAGGATCTTCTTGGAGACCAGCTGGCCCAGCATGAAGAAGCCTGCGCAGATGAAGATGGCAGCAGCGATGTCATCCACGGTGACAGCGGGAGCGGGGGTCTTGGACTCGACTTCCAGAGACTTGTTCTTGACACGGAGCAGCTCGCCGTGGCCGGTCATCTTGGGGAAAGCGCGGCCAACGAGGTCCATGACGACAGCCATCAGGATGGCGATGATATTGCCCAGAGCGAGGATGGCCATGCAGAAGCTCAGGTAGCCTGCGGAGTCCTGACCGGTGGCGTCGGAGTAGACCTGAGCCATCGGGACGGCACCGGCACCGGCGCCGCCGCCCATGATGGGCAGGACGTAAGAGGTGATGAGGTAGAGCGGGTCATTGCCGAAGATGAGGCCGGCCACGACGCCGAACACACAGGCACCCAGCAAAGAGCACAACAGCGTGGGGATGTAGAGGGAGCCGGATTTGATCAGGACGTCGCGGTCGATGCCCAGCAGGGAGCCGACGACGAGGAAGGTGATGAAGACGTTCAGGAAGCTGTAGCCGTTGATCCAGCCGTCGGAGACATTGGTGACGCACTCGGGCAGGAGGTTGAAGTACTTGAGCAGACCGGCAGCGAGGAAGCAGAGCATCGCGCCGCCGCCGAGGAACTTGTTCCAGATGGGCAGGCGCTCGCCGATCTCACCGATCAGGATGCCGAAGGCGAACAGGACGGCGATCGCGCCGATCATCTGGTTGGGGATGATGTTGAAGCAGGCGCAGGCCAGCACGATGATGGCGAAAAACGCATAGATGGGAAGCGGCATTCCATAGAACTGGATGGAATTCAGTTTTTTCATTGTTGTCTCCTCCGTTTTACTGGTCAATGTCCAACAGCCATGCCGGATTGTCGTGGGTCATCTTGCGGACTTGCTCGGGGGTGAATACTTCAGACACCGCCTTGAAGTAGGTGGTGTAGCTTTCGTACCAGTAGGGGTTGACGGTCTGGCCGCTGTCGGTGGAGAGGACGAAGTGCTCCGGGCCGATGGCCTTCATGGCAGCGATGTTGTCGGGGATGTTGATCTTATAGCTGCCGTTGACGGGCTGTGCGTAGACGGATTCCAGCAGGACATCGTATTTCCGCACGATGTCGGCCTGCTGCTCGGGACTCATGCCCACCACCCAGAACTCGGGGTGGGTGATGACGATCTTCTCCACGCCTGCGGCACGGGCAGCCTCCACCACCGGGAAGCACTCTTCTGCGCCGATGTGGCCGGTGGCCAGCACAGCGTTGTACTGCTTGACGAGGGCGAAAATGTCCTGCAGCTCGTCCACAGCCTTGCCGTCACGGGTGACGACGACGCCCTTGGAGGGGTCTTTGCCGTTTTTGCGGTAGTGGTTCTCGGCGGTGTTGGTGGGCAGCCAGATGACCTTTGCGCCCAGCTTCAGCGAAGTTTCCACCGCGTCGGGGTTCAGACCGCCCACCGGACGGTTCAGGCACAGCCCGCCGAATGCGGTAAACTTTGCATCCGGGTACTTTTCGGCGGCCACGCGGTTGACCAGATAGGCACGGTCCGCAGTGGGGACGTTGTGGGACTTGAGCACGATGGCACGCACACCCCGCTGAACGGAGGCTTCCATCAGCTCGAGGTCGTCCAGCTTCCGCGCACGGACGTCCGGGGCTGCATGGATGTGCATATCAATGATGCCCTGCATTACGTTTTCCATAGATTTTCAGCTTCCTTTCGACGAAACTTCTTTCACGAAACTCTCTTGTGCATGGAGCACTTTTCCTGTATTTAGGATAATCGAAAATGGATAATTTGTTAAATAACGTGTTTGCATCTGGTGTCATTCCAAAAATGAATGATGAAAATGCAGGAAATGCATCATGAGGACGCAAACATCGTCAAAAATGAGTCGATGCGAAAAAATGGATGAGATTTCCATAGAAAAACGGAATGGGTAGAGCTGGTTTTGTGGAATAAAAAGCCCCTTTTGAGCCGCTGTGCAGACTGACGAAAATATCGATATGTTTTTGTCAATTGTCACAAAAGCACCGAAATATCGCAAAAAAAGCAAAGAAACGGTAAAGAAAAGTCCCCCCTGCACCCTGAAGTGCAGAGGGGACCGGAAACGATCTGAAGGGGAGAGGGGATAGATTTCTTTAATGTTTGCTCATGGTGCAGACCAGGCGGATAAATTCCCGCACCTGCGGCAGCTCGCCTTCGCGCTTGCGGTAGAGCAGATAAGTAGAGCGGGAGAGGGGCGTGCCGTCGGCGAAGAAAAGAGGCTCCGAGATGCCGTCGAAATAGTTCAGGCAGATCTCCGGCACGATGCTCCAGCCGAGGCCTGCCTGCACCATGGCGACGCAGGTGGACAGGCCGTCCACATTCAGCTGGGAGCTGGGCTCCATCTTGTGCTCCATCAGCCAGCGGGCCTTCATGCTCATATGCTCGGGGTTGGCGTCCCGGCCGATGTACCGCATCTCGTTCAGGGGGATGTCGGCGTTCTCCCGGCTGCGGATGAGGCAGACCGGCTCCCGCTCGAGCAGGATCTTGCCCTCGTCCCAGTCGTATTCGCCCCGCACGATGGCGAGGTGGACTTCGCCGTCCTGCAGCTTCTTGATGCAGTCGCGGCTGTGGTCGGTGGAGACTTTGAGGGTGACGTCCGGGTGCTGGGCCGTGTAGGCGGCCAGCACCTGCGGCAGGCGGTATTTGGAGTAGTCGATGGACGCCTCAATGCGCAGGGTGCCGCAGATGGTGTTTTTGCGCAGCTGTAACTGTTCCCGCAGAGTGCTGAAGTCCTGAACAGTGCGCTGGATGACTTTCCGTGCCTCTTCACCGGCAGGGGTCAGGGTGACGCCCTGCTTGCTGCGCAGAAACAGCGTCGCGCCAAGCTCCGACTCCATGTTCTGGAGCCGCTTGCTCAGGGTGGGCTGGGCAAGGTAGAGTTTTTCCGCTGTGCGGGTCAGGTTGCCGGTGTCGGCCAGCGTCAGGAAGATCTGCATGTCTTTTTCGTCCATGTGATGTTCCGTCCTTTTCGTGGTATTTCTTTCAGTATACCGTTTTATGGACGGAAGTTCAAGGCCGCGCGCACTCATTTACAGAGTCTTGAGGGTATCCAGCAGATAAGTGGTGAACTCCTCGCTGGTAGCGCCGTCCTTGTCGGTGGTGACGACGAGCTTCTTTTCGGTGTTGCAGCAGATATCCAGAGCCTTTTCCAGCTTTGCGGTGCGGTCGCCGTAGCCGATGTGGGCCATCAGCTGGCCGGCGGCACGGATCAGGGAGCAGGGGTTGGCATACTGGCCGCGATTGTGGCTCATCAGGAAAGGAGCGGTGCCGTGGATGGCCTCGAACAGGGCGTATTTGTTGCCGATGTTGGAGGAGGAAGCACTGCCCAGACCTCCCTGCATCTCAGCGGCAGCATCGGTCACGATGTCGCCATAGAGGTTGGGCAGGACGAAGACTTCGCAGCCTTTGGTGAACTCGGGGTCTGCCATCTTGGCGGTCATGGCATCCACCAGACGCTCCTGCACCTCGATGTCGGGATACTCGGTCTCGCCGATGTGGTGGACAGCCTTCAGGAAGTTGCCGTCGGCCAGCTTGACGATGTTGGCCTTGGTGATGGCGGTCACATTGTGCTTGCCGTTCTTGCGGGCGTACTCGAAAGCGGCGCGGGCGATGCGCTCACTGCCCTGCCGGGTCTGGACCTTGAAGTCGATGGCGAGGTCATCGTTGACCTGAATGCCCTTGTTGCCCCAGATGTACTCACCCTCGATGTTCTCGCGGAAGAAGCACCAGTCAATGTTCTTCTCCGGGATCTTGATGGGGCGGACAGCGGCGAACAGATCGAGGCCGCGGCGGAGCAGGCTGTTTGCCGAGACCATGTTGGGCATCGGGGTGCCGTCCGGGAATTTATCACCGGCACGGGGCGTGGTGAAGGGTCCCTTGATGAGGACGTTGCACTCCTTGCAGGCTTTCAGCACGTCCTCGGGCAGGCTCTCGCCCAGCTCCACACGACGCTCAAAGGTCATGCCCTCAATGATACGAATCTTGACTTTGCCGCTGGCAATCTCGGGGGCTAGCAGTTCGTTGAGGACGCGCAGTGCCTGCTCCATGATGAGGGGGCCAATGCCGTCGCCGGGCATGACGCCAATGGTGATGGTGTCCAGCTTGGAGAAGTCGGTGACTTCCTCGTCAGCCTTCATGCGGTCGATGCGGGCGAAGTCGGAGCGGATGAGCTCTGCCAGCTTTTCCTGTGCGGTCTTGATCTCTTCTTCCTGCAGAGCAGTCGTGATGTATTCAGACATAAGTGTTCTCCTTTTTCTGAAAATAAAGGGGCAGGGGCTGCACCCCGCAGCCTTGGCGGGGAGAGCCCCTGCCCTCAGTTGTTTGACGATATTGGAAGCTTACCCGCTGACCCGAGGGGAGTTTCCCAAGCAAATGTCCAGAGAAGTGGGGCCCCGGCGCGAAGCGTTGGGGCGAAACCGTGGGTTTTGCAACAGCGACGACCGCCGCCAGTGGCGGAAACAGGGAGAAGCTGTTGGGGCAGCGGCCAGCAAGACGCAAGCGAAGCGCTGCGGATACTGGGAGCCGCAACCCGTGTTTCCCATTTGCGGGGAAACTACCGGAGGGGAAGCACCCGCTTACTGATTATTGCGGTAGTAGTTGATGAGGCAGCCATCGGCGATGATCTGGCGCTCAGCCTCGGTCAGCGCACCGGTGGAGACAGGGAACTCGGTGACGGTGCCGTCCGGCTTGACAGCGTAAGCGGAGAAGCTTGCCTTGTTCTCCAGAACAGCCTCACGGAGGCCCGGGACGAAGATGTAGTCGCCCAGCTCGAAGACCTCGGGATTCTCCACCAGGAAGGGAGTCATGCCCCAGTTGATGCAGTTGGAGCGATAACGCTTGGTGGCGTACTGCTTTGCGAAGTTGGCAGAAGCACCCATGACGCGCTGGCAGGAAGCAGCCTGCTCACGCGCGGAGCCGTCGCCGGGCATGTTGGCGAAGATGGTGGAGCCGATGTCGGTGTTGGCGGGGTCGTTGGCGACGCCGGCCTTGGTCAGGGCCTCGTAGACCTTCATGACCTCCTCGGGCAGAGCCTTGCCGGCCTCACGGTCGCGCTCGATCTGGCGCATGACCTTGCTGCGGCCTACGTACTGGGGGTCACGGCGGCTCAGTGCGAACTCAGACAGACGCTCGGGGTTGGAGCGGTAGGAAGAAGTTTCGCCGGAGGGGATGAGCTCATCGGTGGTGGTGACAGGGTCGGTGATGTAGGAGCAGACCTTGACCAGCAGGTCGTTGGTTAGAGCGGGCATCTCGGGCCAGTCCTTGATGTTGGGGCCGAAGCGCAGCTCTGCGTCCGGCTCAGCCTTGCCCCAGCCGTTGTAGACGCGCTTCTCGTACAGAGAAGCGTTGTAGTGGTACTCGGGGTTGGTGTACTCCACATCCAGGTCGGTGGCGGCGGTCAACTTGCCGCCGTTGGCTGCGGTGGCGGCGATGGAACGTGCGTCCATCAGTGCCACGCTGGACATCTGACCCTCGCCCGGCTTGGAGCCCTCGCGGTTCGGGAAGTTGCGGGTGGTGTGGCGGACGGAGAACTCGCCGTTGGCCGGGCAGTCGCCTGCGCCGAAGCAGGGGCCGCAGAAGCACTCACGCATGATGGCGCCGGCGTTGACAAGGTCGCTTGCACGGCCATTCTTGTACAACTCGGCCAGTGCGGGCATGGAGCCGGGGTAGATGCTCAGAGTGAAGACACCGTTGCCGCAGCTCTTGCCGCGCAGGATGTCAGCAGCAGCACAGATGTTGTCGAAGGTGCCGCCGGCGCAGCCAGCGATCTCGCCCTGGTCCACCCAGACAGCACCGTCGTGGAACTTGCTGTCGAGGTCCATCTTAGCGCCCTTGATCTGCTTGTTGGCCTCTTCCTGCACAGCGTGGAGGATGTCGGCGGCGTTGGCCTGCAGCTCGTGGATGGTGTAGGTGTTGGAGGGGTGCATGGGCATTGCGATGGTGGACTCGACGGTGTCGAGGTCGATGTAGACGCAGCCGTCGTAGTAAGCCACATCGGCAGGAGCCAGCTTCTTGTAAGCCTCGGGACGGCCATGGACCATGAAGTAGCGCTGGGTCTGCTCGTCGGTCACCCAGATGGAAGACCAGCAGGTGGTCTCGGTGGTCATGACGTCGATGGCGTTGCGGAACTCGATGGGCAGATTTGCCACGCCGGGGCCGACGAACTCCATGACCTTGTTCTTCACGTAGCCGTTCTTGTAGACAGCGCCGCAGATGCTCAGGGCCACGTCGTGGGGGCCGATGCCTGCGCGGGGCTTGCCGGTCAGGTAGATGGCGATGACGCCGGGACGGGCGAAGTCATAGGTGCGGCCCACCAGCTGCTTTGCCAGCTCGCCGCCGCCTTCGCCGACAGCCATGGTACCCAGAGCGCCGTAACGGGTGTGGGAGTCGGAGCCGAGGATCATGCGGCCGCCGCCTGCCATGGTCTCACGGTTGTAGCTGTGGATGTTAGCCATGTTGGTGGGGACGTAGATGCCGCCGTACTTGTGGGCAGCGGAGAGGGCGAACTTGTGGTCGTCCTCATTGATGGTGCCGCCGACAGCGCAGAGGCTGTTGTGGCAGTTGGTCAGGACGTAGGGCAGGGGGAACTGCTTCATGCCGGAAGCACGGGCGGTCTGGATGATGCCGACATAAGTGATGTCGTGGCTGGTCATGGAGTCGAACTTCAGACGAAGCTGGTCCATGTCGTCGCTCTGGTTGTGAGCCTTCAGGATGCCGTAGGCCATGGTGCCTTTGGCGGCTTCCTCTTTCGTAGTGGTGATGCCGGACTTCTGAGCTGCCTCTTCGGGGCAGGAGCAGATGGTCTCGCCGTGAACGAGGTAGATGCCGTTGTCATACAGTTTGAGCATAATGTGTGCTTCCTTTCTCGAACTCTCTTTTTATTTTCATGGCCTTTCCTGGTGGTCGGCCTTCCTTCTGGCACTATGATACCGCAGCCTGGTTATTCTGTAAAATATTTGATTTCGATTGAGAATCATTCTAAAAGTTGATGGATAGCCAAAAGCAAAAGCGGCCCGGAAAAATTTTCGAGCCGCTTTGCGCAAGAAGAAAAAGAATGTAGAAGATGTAGGAGATGATGGATGATAACTTCAGGCCGCTTACTTGCGGATGTACAACGTGCCGTCCATGATGCGGCGTGCGGTGCGCTGGACAGCCACGCCGGAGACGACGATGTCGTTCAGGGGCTTGGCGGGGTCATCCAGATAGGGGTACATAGTCATGACACCGGAGGGGTGGCCGATGCGGACGGTCTGCTGGCCGGGCTTGAGAGTGACCAGCTCGTTGACCAGAGTGCCGGGTACGAATGCGGCCACGCTGATGGAAGAAGCGCTGGTCAGCGGGCAGGCCTTGTGGCACTTGAACACGCTGATGACGCGGGCGCAGACGTCCATCTCAGAGGCATCGACGGACTTGCCGCTGATGTCGGTGAAGCTGACAGGAGCAGTCACGAAGCCGACTTTCGGGACAGCGGGGCTGTTGGCGGTGGCGTCGGCGGGGTCTTTGGCAAAGCCCATCTTGACGCAGGCAGCGCCGCGGATGGCCTCCAGCTTTGCGGCCAGAGCCTTGTCGGCGTCCACCTCAGCGGGCAACTGGGTGCCGGTGATGCCGAGGTCGGCAGCGCGGACCAGGACCATGGGGTTGGAGACGTCCAGGATGGTGGCCTCGATGGTGCCAAGCTCGCCCAGGTCCAGCACTTCCTTGGCGCTGCCGGTGGGGAAGAGCTTGCCGGTCTTGGCACCTGCCGGGTCAAGGAAGTTGACCTTCAGTTCGCCAGCGGTGCCGTCCACGCCTGCGATGGAGCAGGTGCCTTCGTTGTTGAACTGGCCGTCCTTGATGGGGACTTCCACGTCGATGGTCTTGTTGGTGTTCAGGTTGAACATATGCACCACAGTGGTGGGCTCGGTCAGATCCTCCACGAGGCCCATCTCCACGGCGTAGGGAGCGGTGGCGGCGGTCATGTTGCCGCAGTTGCTCTTGTAGTCGATCTTGGACTGGCCCACGATGGACTGGCCCACGATGTAATCGACGTCGATGCCGGGGCGGTCACTCTTGCGGACCACGACGATCTTGTTGTTGCTGGACACGCAGCCGCCCATGCCGTCGATCTGCTTGGGGTCGGGGCTGCCCATGGCCTGCACAAAGATGTCGTCCCACTGGTCGCGGGCGGGCAGGTCGCTTTCCAGGAACATGCAGCCCTTCGACGTGCCGCCGCGCATGAATACACAAGGAAATTTACGCATAGTTCTTCGTCCTTTCGTTCAGAGGTTTTTGGGATTCCGCTCGTTCTGGCTCCATCAAACCACAAAACGAAACCTTTGTAAAATATAGAAATTTTATAGACATCTATTCTTTATAAGAATGGATAGCCCTCTCTGTCTGCTTCGTAGACAGCTCCCCCAAAAAGGAAGATGGAAATTTGTGATAAGAGAATGAAGTTTTGTGTTGTTGAAAACTTTCGGCAGACATAGAAAAGCGCACCCCTTCTGCTTTTGCCTATCTCATTTCCACTTCTTTGCCAAAAAGTAGGATGAAGTACACAAAAGACAAAAAATGCCCGGCACAGAGTAAGCAAAATACCCTGTGCCGGGCAGAGGTGAGAAAAAGCTTTCTTAGTGGTTGGCGGCGTGGTAGATGGCGATCATGTCGTCGAGGCTGAGCTTTTTGGCCGAGCCGAGGGCGGAGCCGGAAGCCTCGAGGCAGCGGCGGGCCATCTCGTCGATCTGCGCGTCGGTGGGGTCGATGCCCAGTTCGTGGAAGCTGGCGGGCATCCCGATGCTGTGGTAGAAGTCTACCATGGCGTCGATGCCCTTCAGGGCAATCTCCTCGTCGGTGCCGTCGGCGGTCACGCCCATGACGTTCCGGGCAAAGCGGACGAAGCGGGGCAGGCAGTCCTTATAGACATACCGCGCCCAGCTGGGCCAGAGGGCGGCGAGGCCCGCGCCGTGGGTCACGTCGAACATACCGCCCATCTCATGCTCGAGCTTGTGGGACATAAAGTCGCCGCTGGCGATGCCGCAGCCGGTCAGGCCGTTGTGGGAGAGGCTGCCCGCCCACATCACCTCGGCCCGGGCCTCGTAGTTGGCCGGGTCGGTGTGGAGGACGACCGCGTTCTTCATTACGGTGCGCAGCAGGCCTTCGGCCAGCGCGTCGGTCAGCTCCATGTTGCCGCCATTGGTGAAATAGCGCTCCATGGTGTGCATCATGATGTCGGCGCAGCCGGACTCGGTCTGATAGTCGGGCAGGGTCTTGGTGAGCTCGGGGTCCATGATGGCAAACTTCGGGCGGCTGATGTCGTCGTTGTAGGCCCGCTTCTGGTGGGTGTCCACCCGGGTGATGACGCTGCTGTTGGACGTCTCACTGCCCGCTGCCGCGATGGTCAGGATGCTGGCCACCGGAAGGCACTTCCTGGCCGTGCGGGTGTGCTCGTACAGCTCCCAGACGTCCTTTTCCGGCTCGGCCAGGCCGTAGGCGATGGCCTTGGCCGTGTCGATGACGCTGCCGCCGCCCACGGCCAGCAGGAAGTCGATGCTGTTCTCTTTGCCGATGCGGATGCCCTCGTAGACCTTATCGAGGTGGGGGTTCGGCACGACGCCGCCCAGCGTCCAGCTGGAAATGCCGGCCTCGGCCAGCGATTTTTCGGCCCGGTCCAGCACGCCGGAGCGGACGGCGCTCTTGCCGCCGTAGACGATGAGGACGCGGGTGCCGCCGTATTCGCGCACCAGCGCGCCCACGCGCTGCTCGGTGCCTTTGCCGAAGATGACTCGGGTGGGGGAGTAGAACTCGAAATTGCTTGCCATAGTGGTCTGCCTCCTTATAAGTGCTGCTTTCTGAGCAAAAGTATACACGAAATGGATTCGAAAATCTACACGCCCCGCGCCTTCCGCCGCAAAGTGTCCGGGACAAAATAAAACCTGCATCCTCCCGGCAGGAAAACGGGAGAATGCAGGCTTCATTGGAAAACATCAGACAAAAAACCTGCCGACTTGAGGCGGTTGCAAGCCCTCAATCGGCAGGATGCTTACTTCTTCGGAGTCATAGCCTCTTGACCTCGATTTCTTCATTTTTCGGTCTGTACCGGACGTTTCATAGAAGATTCTCCTTTGAAACGGTGAAGAACGATTGGCAGGGGAATGAATTTCTTAGTACATTGGAATGACCCTTTTCTTAACTGTTGGAGTGCGGGATACGAATCACAGAGATGAATTTCATATTACCACATTCTTTCGAGTTAGATTTGCGAAGGGAGTGTCATTACTTAGTACATTGGAATTTCTCCTTTAGAGTTATTCAAATAAGACGTTCCGTACAAAAGCTTTCTTCATTGGAATCACCTTCGGCGGATCTATTTGAACGCGAGGGGTTTTATTTCACAGACTGTTCTGTTATTCGCTTTATTGATGCTCAAGAACGGCTCTCGTTGTTGTGTTTTTATACGGGGGAAACATCCCGTTTGTGGTGAGCCTCTGTTTTGCTTCTCAGCGAACCCCGACAGTCTGTGCGTACTGTGCGGGTTCCATATCGACCATCGGTCTTCGCTCCTTTCTGCTTAAAGTCAGCGGGGTTAGCTCTCATTTGAGCTTCTGCTGTACTTCTCTGGTTTCTGGCTTTATTATACACGCGCAGGCACGGTTTGTCTATTCGCAGAATGCACAATGAATTAAATATATTTTTTCAAGAAACGACGAATAAACTATGATGTTCATCCAAAACGGATGGAGAATGCAGTCTCTCTGCGCAGACTGGACAGCGCCGACGCTCGTTTGTGGAAAACCTCTGCGCAAAAACCGCCAAACGTCGCTCCGGGTGTTTGACGGGGCGGTGGGAATGCGATAAACTGCCCGAAAATTTCGGGTCGTTTGTGGAAGGATTTGCGCAAAACGGGAGAAAACGGCAAAAAACTCTTACGCGGGACGGGAGTTTGTGCTATCATAATGGGCAATGAATGGTAGTCGCGCTAAGACAGACGAAGGTTCCGCCCTCGTCTGTCTTTTTTTGTGCGGCGAAAGTTCCGAAAGACTTTACCCCACAACACAAATGAGGAGAAAATCAAAAATGCCGAAAACCCTGCTTGAAAAAATCGTATTCACTGTCGTCATGGCCTCCATCATGGTCTATGGAATGATCGTCTACAATGTCGCCCTCGCCACCGGCGGCGTGACCAACGCCACCTTCGGCATGGCCCTGCATGAGATGCCCATCATGGTGCCGGTGGCCTTCGTGCTGGAGTTCTTCGTGGTGGAAAAGCTGGCGACTGCGCTGGCCTTCACCTTCATGCGCCCCACCGACCGCCCGCAGTTCATCACCTACGCCATCTCCCTGATGATCGTCTGCATCATGTGCCCTATTATGAGCCTCGTTGCAACGCTGCTGTTCAAGGAGCCCAGCTTCGGCATGTGGGTGCATACCTTCGGCTGCAACTTCCCGATGGCTCTGTGCTGGCAGATGTTCTACTGCGGCCCGCTGTCCCGCCTGATCTTCCGCGCCATCTTCCGCCGCGGCGAGCAGAACGCCCGGTGAGCCTATATTATAAACAGGTAATATTACTTAATAAAGATAAGCTTCTGATTAAGAAAATTTCATGCATCACACACTTGACAGCTATATGAATTTTATATACCCGATATACATAGAGTGTATAATTCTGCCGGAAGGGTTTCATTTTACCTCAAAAAATGAAACAAATCGCTAAGGAATGGCTAAGGATTTGGTCAAAATGGACAGTTTGACTATGTATTTTTAAGCAAGATGCACAACGCTCCCGGCTGAGGTGTGAAATAAGATATAACAAAAAGTAGAATATCGGCCAAAGGTCTTATCAAACGGCACCAATCGTGCTATGATACCAGACGCAAAAGGGCTGCGCTGAGCGCGGAAAGAGGGTGTGCTTCCATAAAAACGAACGCACCTTCTTTGATTTTTGGCACAGCTGCTTTAATAAAAGAAACGAAAGGAGATAGAGTGAAAACGAACGATACCTTTACGCTTCAGGATAAGACTCTGCTCAGAAAGGAGGCAAAGCGATGAACGCATTGACTGCGGCCCTGAAAGAAGAGCTGAATGTGGAGATGATCTCCCTCGGCGGCCTGCAGGTGCCGGAATCCGTGGTGGTCAGCTGGGGCATCATGCTGTTTCTGGTCATCGTCTCCATCCTGCTCACCCGGAACCTCAAGGTAGACCACATCTCCAAGCGGCAGGCCGTCCTTGAGCTGGTCGTCACCACCATCGACAACTTCTTTACGGGCCTGCTGGGCGAGCAGGGCAGACGGTATGTGCCTTACCTCATGACGGTGGCTCTCTACATCGCCTGTGCGAACCTCATCGGCGTGTTTGGCATCAAGCCCCCCACGAAGGATCTGAATGTCACCGCTGCGCTGGCACTCATGAGCATCTGCCTCATCGAGTATTCCGGCGTCCATGCCCGGGGCGGCAGGGGCTTCCTCAAGAGCCTCACCGCTCCTACCCCCATCATGACCCCCATGAACATCCTCGAGATCGCCATCCGCCCCACCAGCCTGTGTATGCGACTGTTCGGCAACGTGCTGGGCGCTTTCGTCATCATGGAGCTCATCAAGCTGGTGGTCCCGGTGTTCGTGCCGGCCATCTTCAGCCTGTACTTTGATTTGTTCGATGGTCTCATTCAGACCTATGTTTTTGTCTTCCTCACCTCGCTGTTCATGAAAGAAAGTATTGGTGGAGAAGAGTAAATTGATCGATTAAAAGGAGATTTTGATTATGAACGGACTCGTAGCTCTGGGCGCTGGCATCGCAGCGCTGACTGGTATCGGCGGCGGCATCGGCATCGGCATTGCCACCGGCAAGGCAACGGAGGCCATCAGCCGCCAGCCGGAAGCTTCCGGCAAGATCCAGACCAACCTGCTGCTGGGTGCAGCTCTGGCCGAAGGTACTGCAATTTTCGGCTTCGTCGTTGCTCTGCTCATCATCCTGTTCCTGGGTTGATAACGGAGGCATGACGAATGCTGACTCTGAATCTGAACCTTCTGTATACAGTCGTCAACATTCTGGTTCTGTTTTTGCTGCTGCGCAAGTTCCTGTACAAGCCTGTCATGAACATCATTGCGCAGCGCCAGAAGCAGGTGGATGACGCACTGAACGCCGCCGAGACCTCCAAACAGGAGGCCGCTGCGGCCCTGAACGACGCGCAGGCAAAGCTGCGCAATGTGGACGCCGAGGCTGCTGCCCGCCGCACTGCCTACGAGCAGCAGGCTGAAAAGGACAAGCAGCAGCTGCTGGCCGACGCCCAGAAGCAGGCCGACGCCATCCTGGCCGAGGGCAAAGCTGCCGCCGAGGCCGAGCGCCAGCACAAGCTGCGTCAGGCCGACGCTCAGACCACCGCACTGGCCCGCGCCATGTGCGAGAAGCTGCTGGCCCGCAGCCTGAACGAGCAGGACGACGCCCGCCTGCTGGACGACCTGTTGGAGAAAGCGGGGGCTGAAAATGGCAAGTGAATTCAGCACCGAGTTCTTCTCGGCCAACCGCATCGTCAAGGCTGACCTCCGTGCCGCCCGCACCCCCCGCGAGGAGGATCTGGAGCGCATCAAGAAAGAGGTCCGAAAGCTGTACGACGCCACTGAGGTCATCCTGAACGTCACGGTGGACGACAGCCTTCTCTCCGGCTATGTGCTGCAGATCGGCGACCGCGTCTTCGATAACTCCGGCCGCCACGCCATCGACCAGATGATGGCTGACAAGCCCTCTCTGGCCACCCTCAAGACCCGCATCGAGGACTACAAGCCCGCCGCCACCAGCGAAGAGGGCGGTGTGGTCATCTCCTCCGCCGACGGCATCGTGGAAGTGGAAGGCATGGACCGCGCCGTCTACGGCGAGATCGTCACCTTCGAGAACGGTGCCAAGGGCATGGTGGAGAGCGTCGAGCCGGGCCGTCTGGGCATCATGCTGTTTGACGGCGCTGAGACGGTCGGCGTCGGCACCATGGTCACCCGCAGCGGCAAGCGCGCCGGCATCCCGGTGGGCGACGGCTTCCTTGGCCGCGTCATCGACCCGCTGGGCGAGCCCATCGACGGCAAAGGCCCCATCGAGGCTGTGGGCTACAACCCCATCGAGAAGCAGGCCCCCGGCATTCTGGAGCGCCAGAGCGTGGACACCCCGCTGCACACCGGCATCCTGGCCATCGACTCCATGTTCCCCATTGGCCGCGGCCAGCGTGAGCTGATCATCGGCGACCGCCAGACCGGCAAGACCTCTATCGCCACCGATGCCATCCTGAACCAGAAGGACACCGGCGTGCTCTGCATCTACGTTGCCATCGGCCAGAAGGCTTCTTCCATCGCCCGCGTGGCCGAGGATCTGAAGAAGCACGGCGCCATGAGCTATACCACCATCGTGGCGGCTACCGCTTCCGACAGCGCCCCGCTGCAGTACATCGCACCCTACGCCGGCACGGCACTGGCTGAGTATTTCATGGCTCAGGGCAAGAGCGTCCTCATCGTCTACGATGACCTTTCCAAGCACGCGGTGGCCTACCGTGCCATCTCTCTGCTGCTCCGCCGCTCTCCGGGCCGTGAGGCTTACCCCGGCGACGTCTTCTATCTGCACTCCCGTCTGCTGGAGCGCTCCTGCCGCATGAGCGACGCACTGGGCGGCGGCTCCATCACCGCGCTGCCCATCGTTGAGACTCAGGCAGGCGACGTGTCCGCTTACATCCCCACAAACGTCATCTCCATCACCGACGGTCAGATCTTCCTCGAGAGCGCCCTGTTCAACGCCGGCAACCGCCCGGCAGTCAACGTGGGCCTGTCCGTCTCCCGTGTCGGCGGCGCAGCCCAGACCAAGGCCATGAAGAAGGCCAACGCCAACCTGCGTATCGAGCTGGCCCAGTACAAGGACATGGAGTCCTTCGCGCAGTTCAGCTCCGATCTGGACGCCGAGACCCGCCGTCAGCTCGAGCACGGCAAGGCTCTGACCGAGATGCTCAAGCAGCCGCTCTATCAGCCCAAGACCGACGCCGAGCAGGTGGTCATCCTTGTGCTGGCTTCCCACGGGATGCTGGACGAAGTGCCTCTCGCTGAGCAGCGGGCGCGCACCGCTGCCTTTGTTCGCCAGTTCCATGCAGATGTGTCCGGCACGATGGACGCCATCACGGCCACCGGCAAGCTCACTCCCGAGCAGACCGACACCATCCTGAACGCATGGAAGGCCTACGAGGGAGGCGAGAGTCATGGCGTCCAGTAAGCTGCTGAAAGAGCGCATCGAGAGCATTCAGGATACCCGCAAGATCACGAACGCGATGTATCTGATCTCTTCCTCCAAGCTGCGCAAGGCACGCAAGAACTACCAGAACGTCCTGCCCTACTTCACCCGCATGAGAGACACCATCTCCCGCGTCGTCCCCCATCTGCCCGACGAGCCGGTGCATCCGTTCTTCCACGAGCGGCAGAGAGAGGACGGCGATCCCCGCCGCGCCTATCTGGTGCTGACGGCAGACAAGGGCATGGCAGGCTCCTTCAACCAGAACGTGCTGAAGCTCCTGCAGGAAAAGGCTGACAAGAACGACCGCTTTTATGTCATCGGTCAGGTGGGCTACCGCGCCCTCCGCAAAGACCCCCGTCTGGTGCAGGAGTTCCAGTACGGCGCGACGGCCCCGTCGCTGCAGCGCGCCCGTGACATCACGGTGGACGCCATCGACGACTTCAAGTCGGGCAAACTGGATGAGATCTATCTTATCTACACCAAAATTCAGAACGCCCTCACCAGTGAGCCGGTCATGGAGCGTCTGCTGCCGCTGGATAGAGAGCATCTGCAGCCCGCCCCCAAGGGTCTGGGCGACCCCCGCGGCGAAGTCGAGCTGGTGCCGGACGCATGGACGGTGTTCGAGCAGACCGCTCCTATCTATATGCACGGCATGATCTTCGGCGCCATGACCGAGAGCTTCTGCGCTGAGCAGAGCGCCCGCATGACCGCCATGGACTCGGCCACCAAGAGCGCCAACGATATGATACGCGACTTGCAGCTGGAATATAACCGCACCCGCCAGGGCTCCATCACTCAGGAGATCACCGAGATCATCGGCGGCGCGTCTGCGGTGAAGAATCAAGAATAACTTTTCCGCATAGCCTCCCCTCGCCAGGGGAGGTGGCACGACGCCAGTCGTGACGGAGAGGTTGACACATCTAATAAACGAGGCAAATCTATGATACAGGGAAAAATTATTCGCGTGGCCGGCCCTGTGGTGGACGTGCAGTTCACCGCAGGCCGACTGCCTGCCCTGCAGGAAGCGCTGACCGTGACCGCAGAAGGCACCGAGCGCACGATGGAGGTGGCGCAGCACGTCAACGAATCGACGGTGCGCTGCATCATGCTCTCGGCCAGCGAAGGTCTGGGCAAGGGTATGGAAGTCACCGCCACCGGCCACGGCCTGACTGCCCCGGTGGGCGAGGCCACGCTGGGCCGTATGTTCGACCCGCTGGGCCGCCCCATCGACGGCAAGGGCTCTGTGGACGATGTGCCGCACTGGCCCATCCACCGCAAGGCCCCCAGCTTTGCAGAGCAGAAGCCCGCTACTGAGATTTTGGAAACGGGCATCAAGGTCATCGACCTGCTGGCCCCCTACGCCAAGGGCGGCAAGATCGGTCTGTTCGGCGGTGCAGGCGTCGGCAAGACCGTCCTGATCCAGGAGCTTATCCACAACGTGGCCACCGAGCACGGCGGCTACTCCATCTTCACCGGTGTTGGCGAGCGCTCCCGCGAGGGCTGCGACCTCTGGGGCGAGATGAACGCCTCCGGCGTCCTGAACAAGACCGCGCTGGTCTTCGGTCAGATGAACGAGCCCCCAGGAGCCCGTATGCGGGTCGCAGAGACCGGCCTGACCATGGCCGAATATTTCCGCGAGGAGACCCACAAGGACGTGCTGCTCTTCATCGACAACATCTTCCGTTTCGTGCAGGCCGGCTCTGAGGTCTCCGCTCTGATGGGCCGTATGCCCTCGGCTGTCGGCTATCAGCCTACGCTGGCCAACGAGCTGGGCGCTCTGCAGGAGCGTATTACCTCCACCCGCGACGGCTCCATCACCTCGGTGCAGGCCGTCTACGTCCCCGCTGACGACCTGACCGACCCCGCCCCCGCTACCACCTTCGCGCATCTGGACGCTACCACCGTCCTGAGCCGTAAGATCGTCGAGCAGGGCATCTATCCCGCTGTGGACCCGCTGGCTTCTACCTCCCGCATTCTGGAAGCCGACATCGTGGGCGAAGAGCACTACCGCGTGGCCCGCAAGGTGCAGGCAACGCTGCAGCGCTATCAGGAACTGCAGGACATCATCGCCATTCTGGGCATGGACGAGCTGGGCGAGGAAGACAAGC
>ERZ1026882.451-NODE-451-length-23149-cov-6.576383_pt1 | contig 23149 bp, 20 predicted proteins | sample MGYA00380171_ERZ1026882 | MGnify/ENA primary metagenome ERZ1026882 (study PRJEB33269, sample SAMEA4719807) | human gut metagenome | biome: human-associated habitat; feature: organic feature; material: feces | place: Cameroon | collected 2013-10 ...
GGTGGATTCTGCGCCTGAGTCTTGCCTCAGGGTCTATGACATCAATCTTCGTCAGCATTACTTCTGTCGCGAAACTGTTGAGGAGTCTTTACGACGGGCAGATATCCTGAAACTCAATGAGGATGAACTGCCGATTGTAGCGGGATTGTTCTCGATTTCGGGTTATGCTCTTGAACAGATTCTCGACTTGATTGAGAGGTTTTCTTTGAAGAATGTTATTTTTACCCAGGGTTCGCTTTGCAGCGAGGTCTATGGACCGGAGGGACTTCTTTCACACAAGGATACGCCGAAAGTTAAGGTCGTTGACACGGTCGGGGCGGGGGATTCTTTCACCGCGACCTACATTATGGCGCGTCTTGAAGGAAAACCTGTGGAAGATGCTCATTCTCTTGCAGTTGAACTTGCTGCCTATGTCTGCACTTGCAGCGGGGCAATAAATCCTGTTCCGGAGTCTTTAAAGAAGCTTTTCTGATTTTTGTGCTTTGACGGTTACTAAATTTGAACAGGTTTCTCGGTCTATCTCCATTTGCGGGGCTCAATCTACAAGGCAACACGGCCTTTACTTCGTCCTATCTCCGCTTCTGTTCAATCTCAGTGGCAGAGGGCTGCAAGCGCTTTAAGACTCGTTCTATGAGGGGGAGTAGAGTTTTTATTCTCCCTCTTGTTTCACCTCACCAACCTGACTGGCGTGCCTTTATGGACAACCATGGGCGGGAAATGTAGAATCTTGATTGCTTATTGCACGAGAATTCATATCTTTGTAAACGGACAACGATAAGGTTATGAATAAGAACAACCACAGCGCTCTCATCAAGGCCGCGATCAAGTCCTTCTGGGAGACAAAACAAAAACAACTTACTGCTAGCGGCGACTCTTCCAACCGTGGAGCCGTTGTTGGAGGCAAGCAGTTAGATGCATTTGCGGACTTGCTCAAAGAACTTGCTATTGAGCAGGGGGTCCCAGAAGAATGTATCTACACCAGTCAAGCATATTTGCCGGGCTATTTCCGTTCCTCAAAAGACTGGGACTTCCTGATTGTCGCTCCCAATAAGAAATTGATCTCCGCTATAGAATTGAAATCCCAAATAGGCTCCTACGGCAACAACTTCAACAACCGGGCAGAAGAATCCATCGGCTCTGCCGTAGATCTCTGGACAGCATTCCGCGAGAATCAGTTCCCTGGTCAGGCGGCGCCGTGGATTGGTTATCTTACAGTTGTTGGCAAAGATGAAGGCTCAATCAACCCTGTCCGCAACAATGAGCCTCACTATCCGGTCCTGCCTGAATTCAAGACGGCCAGCTATCTTGACCGCTACCGGATACTCTGTCAGAAGCTTATTCTTGAAAGGCATTATTCCATGGCCGCTCTAGTATCCACAAGCGGTCCCGACCATTACGAAGATGTCTCAGAAGACACTTCCATCGAAAAGTTCATCCGTTCATTTATCGGTCATCTGGTAGGCAATATTCATGAGTTCCAGCAATAATAGATATGGCATGCGCCGCTCCGGTGGTCAGCACGGTGATGTTTTTACATCTCCGGAGGTTGTATCGTATATACTGGATCTTGTCGGTTATACTGCCGATAAGGATTTGAGCAAAACAAGTGTTCTTGAACCCTCTTGTGGCGAAGGTGAGTTCGTTATCGAAATCGTCCGACGTCTTCAGGAGTCTTCCCGGAGATTCGATTTTGACTTTGAGGAGGCTTTTATCGGCAATGTTTTTGCCTACGACATAGATGAGGCTAAGATTTCATCCTGTCTTGGTCGGTTAGCGGACTTTGGATCTTCTATCCCTTTTGGAAGAAATATCCGACAGGCTGATTTTCTGACGGCAAGTATCCGCTCTTTCGATGTCGTTGTTGGGAATCCTCCCTACATTCGTTACGAACAGATACCCGCTGAACTTCTTTCAAACTATAAGCAGCAGTTCCATACTTTCCATTACAGGGCAGACCTCTACATTTTGTTTTTTGAGAAGACTTTGAAACTGCTTAATCCGGGAGGACGTCATTGCTTCATTTGTTCCAATCGTTGGCTGAAGAATGAGTATGGTAAGAAGCTGCGCGGCTGGATTGCACAATCGTTTCGGTTGGATTCGATAATATCATTGGAAAAAGCGCCGGATGCGTTCCAGGAAGACGTTTTGGCTTATCCGGCAATCACACTCATTTCCAACGCTGAACCCGGTTCTTCATTCTTGTTCTCTGAACTTACATCCATTAAACAATTAGGCGTAAGCATAGGAAAACAGCTTCCTGCACCTGTTTCGGCAGACTGGAGCGGTGTCTTCAATCGTGTTCAGAGCGATGATACCTTGGTAACCATCGAAGAAATGGGCTTTCTGGTCGGTATCGGAGTAGCAACCGGAGCCGATTCGATTTTTATTGCCAGAGATCTCCCTTCCAAGGTCGAGAAAGAACTGCTTCTTCCAGCATTGAACGCCCGGGACATGTCCGGCAACCGCCTGCAATGGTCCGGCCAATACTTGCTTAATCCGTACAGGCCTAACGGAGAGTTAATCAATCTGGATGATTATCCTCAGGCGGCAGCATACCTTATTTCACATCGTGATGCTTTACAGAAGAGGCATATCGCCAAGAAGAATCCAGGGAAATGGTACAAAACCATCGACCGGATTGTTCCTGCGCTGAAGGATTCTCCAAAGGTGTTACTTCCTGACATTTCTGGGAATCAACTTATTTTCGTTGACAACGGTCGTTTTTATCCTCAGCACAATTTATACTATATCACGGGAGGTTCGTTACGCCAGCTTCTGTTGCTCAGTGCAATGCTGATGTCGGATTATGTCAAGAGCCAACTTTTAAGCATAACCAATTGCATGAACGGCGGCTATCCACGTTGGCAGAGCCAGTACTTGCGCAAACTCGTTATGCCGGATGTGAATGCTATTGAGGAATCATTGGCCGAACGACTACTGGGTGCGTACCAGGCTTTTGATATGGCCAGACTCAATGATACGATGGCTGACATTGTGTCTGCACCTCGCACCACGAGTCGTAGTCGCCAGCCTCAAGCACAGCAATTATCTTTTGATTTCACGGTTTAGATTAGAGTGAATCTTTGCTTTTTATTTCAATATGTGCCAGGAGCTATAAAGATACTAAGAGGAATACGAGAATCTTCTCGCAAAGAATAATCTCTGTACTATTCGTCAATAGTTTTAAAAGCACTATTGTAAGGTATTCAATAAAAATAACACGCCCACCAATGTGAGCGTGTAAGATAGTTCGTTAGTCAATCCACCCTTTTCCATGGCAACGGGGACATGCTTTAATCTGTCCTCCAGAGCCTCCGCAACTAGAGCAACGAATCCATTCCATACCTGCTTTTTCTCGACCAGTTTGATTACAAAAGGAACATGGGTGACTCCTATATACGGCTTGTCCATCTTGATAACCAACTAGTTCCTTAATTGAGCCAGTGCCTTTACAAGCTCTGCAATCTCTATAGCTGTACCTTTCATTACCACCCCTGCCTCCACATACGTTACAAGGCGATTTAACCACCTTTTCTCCACCACACGTCGGACAAATGCCGCCATGAGAATGATGGTTACAAGAATTACGTAAAGACGATGAGGATAGGAAGAAACATCCCGTCAAGGCAATTAATATGAGAATAAATCTTTTCATAATACAATATTGACAATAATCTCAGAGTATCAAAACTGGCGGTAGATTGGCTGAACTAAACAGAATCGACCGCCTGTATTGCTAGACATATTTATACATATAAACTACCATTTTTATGGTAGATAATATAATAATGACTGCTTACTCTTTGAATCGCATGAAAAGGTAAACACTAGTTTAATTGTTAAACCCCCAGACATCACCTGTTGAGGAATACCATTCAAAGCGACTATATCCTTTACTAGCTGCCAATTGCCTAGCTCCTTCATACGAACTTGAGGTTCCAAGATAAGTCCCTTGTGCATTTGCTCGGTAAGTTTGATCAACCACCTCAAAAGCACGATATAAAGTAGTCGTACCACAAGCGCTGACAGATAGTAAAGAAATAGCTGCAGAAAGAATAAGTAGAATAGTGCGTCTATGCTTTTTCATAAAACAAAGAAAACGGGATTATCTACAATAAGTACCTCCGGATATTTTAGAAGGAATCTGATCGGTGGTCCCAGTAACTTCTTTAGTTTTCCATGGACCGATCCCAACACTGCTCACATTACTGATATTGTAAAGAGAGACTTCTACCCATTCATCAGTATTGTTCTCAAAAGTGCAATGAGCAAAGATGCCACGACTTGTTTCTTGGAACTCCACCGAATATGAAACGTAGCCTACATTCTTTCCGTTTTTCTTGACGGGGAAACTCCCAGAAAGAGTTGTCCCGGCAGCTTCAGTGAGGACAATGTCCTCTGATTCTCCCAGAGAGATTACAGGCGATTTTGCATTGAGTGCAGTTATGGCCATGGCCATAATCGCGATTAAAACAAGACTTTTTTTCATAATAATTAGTTTTATTAAAAATTGGTATAAAGTAAGATAGTCGGATTGGTTACTTTATTCTAGTAAAAACGAAATCAGGCTTTTCTTTCCAGACCTTACTGTTTTTAAGGATTATTTGATTCCCCTTTATCTCGATAGGAATATAAGGATTACCCTCACCCTTCCCAACTTCAAGATAGCCTTTATAAGAATTTGAAACGAACCATACTTCAAACTTATTCTTTATGGGCTCATGATTGCTATAAACATAGTTTAGGTGTGGGGCAGGAGAATTTGTGTAAAAATGCATTTCAACGTACTGCGTTCCCTCTGGTGCCCATTTCAAGCATTCTTTACTAGTGCAGCGCCAAACCGTTTTATTAAGATCTTGTCCGGAAGCCTCTATCGCAAAAATAGAAAGGAATAATAGACTACATAAAATTCTAATAAATCGTTTCATAGACCTCTTTATTTAAAATGAACGAATAGCTCTAAACTTACAAACCCCTCCAGTTCTGGAATCTTTGTATACCTCATAACAATCCATCGATGAACCATTCCCATTCATCCAAACATTCCAAACCGAATACTCATTCACTTCTGTTGAAGAATAATAATTACCTGTCAATATTTTGTAACCATACATTGATAACGTATAGTTTATCTTTTTGAATTGCTTCCCTACCTGAATCAGTTCTTCCTTTGAAGGAACGTACCATCCTCTTCCTAAATTGATACATTGACTAAAAAGAGAGAACTTCTCTCGCCAATTAGGAATACTTTGAATGACTCCTATATTCTTTAGTCCATCCCTATTATCGGTCGCGCCAATTAATACTTCTTGATATTCTTTTGAGCACCAACTACCAAAGAATTCATCTATGGAAACAATCTTACCATGTTGACCGGATCGGTCTACGTAATAAACAATACCTCTAGTTTGTCCCTGTTCGTAAAGGTCACCTATTTTGTAGGCTTTCTGCCCGAAGGCTGGCATAAACGGGAAAACCAAGATAATGCAGAGGATTAATACTTTTTTCATACTCACTTCTTATAGCTCTCTAAACGAATAAATTGATTTTTCTATTTTATCGGCCAATTTCGTTATGCTAGTACCCACAGACAAAATGTTTATCTGATAAAGAGTATCTTTGCCTTCTATAAATGCAAAGCTTCCATAGAGGGAATCTTTTAGAAAAGACCTTTTTTGAAAAACATTAAGTATTAAAGCGTTCAACCCATTTATCATAGTTTCTTGACGGCCGCCTACTTCCACCTTGTCAACATCAAACATATTGCTAAGTACAATGGTTGCCATTCTGTCAAGTATCGATTTGTCACCACCCCAAACAGGCGGCAATCCAGTTTGAAGGTCGTTGAAAGATTGAATAAACATTGATTTCGGCTCGTCAATAACAATAAACGAAATGTCTAATGTCCTGCTACCATATTGCAATGAAGCATCATCACTTAGATTTTTCATTGGCGATAGAAAAGACGGCACATCAATGGAATACTTACCCTGTACAACGACATTTTTAGTCGTATTATCTTTCTGTGCCTTACTTTGTTTAGCCAACCTATTGGCATCTGAAATGCTACCAACAATAGTACTTAACAAGAATCCCATATCCTATTAAAAAACTAATTAATTCTTCTCGCTTTTGTGTTTCTTTATCGCTATAATATCAGCGAAAAACCAGATAATACCGACAATCAGAGCACCTAACCAATAACCTTGGCCGGTCGAATTACCGACTAAGGTTAGCCCATAAACACCAATGCCAATTATGATTAGGCTTAATACTAAACTTATGAGTCTCATAATAATTCTGTTATTAAATATTATGGCAATACAAAAAGAAAGCGCGAGCCTCTTTTCTTATTCTCAGAGTAGGCTCTCGACTGCCACAGGGTAGAAATAAGTAGGGAAATGCTCACACTTTCTGCTATAGCGTGGGCGAAACCCATTATATAGCCAGTGTAAGCGTTCTTACTTTTCCCGCACCCTATTGGAATTGTCGAGATTCACTCTGGCGGAATAAGCGAAACGCTTTCAGTATGTCTGTTGCCTAAGCAACGGCGCAAATATAGAAAAATTCTTTCGTATTACTGCAAATAGATGGCGAACTTATTCGTGAATTATTTCAATCAACAGTTGAACTGCTGTGATTTTAACCCACATTGCGAAAATCCCTCCTATAAAAAATTTTTCTAAGCCCTCAAACCCGTTTTCAACGCATTGCAGAGGCGATGTATTCTTCAAAACGAACCTTTCTTGAGCTAAAAAGCCCTTTTGTGTGGCTCCCATCTTGATTTGCGGAAACCGTTGATTGTCACGAACCTTGAGGTATGTTTATCAAACCGTCAAAGAAGTAGCATAATCCAGAGAACGACAGCAGCATAATGGTGCCGTACACCTACTATCGCCTGTGCGAGTCTTATCGCGAAGCGGATGGAAAAGTGAAGCAGCGGACGGTTCTTGGCCTTGGCGAGCTGATGGAGTTCCCGAAAGAGTCTGACCGCCGTGAGCTTGCGGAACTGCTCACCTCGATGATAAACGATGGCGTCTGCCCTCTCTGCGACAAGCCGAAGTTGTACGATGCATCGTTGTCGTTCTGCGGGAAGTGGCTGGAAGAGAAGAAAGAAGCCTGGGTACGTGCCGGGGTGTCCTCAGCAAGAAGAAGCGCGACAAGGTCCAGAACCGTCTCGGCCGCCTCTACGCGAAATCCTCCGGCGTGGGACGCAACTACTCCATAAACTTCTAGTACAATGACAATGATGTCGTCACATCTATGGCTTGGTATCGTAAAGAGGACGCTGACAAATCCTCCGGAGGATGCACGGCAAATACCTGCTGCAGACATCCCTCGACGGGAAGGATGAGCGTAACATCTGGGAGTTCTACAATGTAATCCGGCAGAAGGATATTATTGGTTCAAGATACTGACGGCCTTCTCTACATTTTCATCCGTCAAGCCAACGGCATCACACCAGCGGGAAGCGTGGTATTTCTGCTGAGGGTCAAACACGATCTCTATCCCATCTTTCCAGTAATGATACTCGCGGACCTTACCCTTTAATTCATCCGGAAGAATACTCTTGATGTCGGCATTCTCGTCTTTATGAATAGGGACAATGATTCCCGGATTGATTTGCTGACAGAGTCTGATTAAATCTTGCTTAGATGCGTGTCCGGATGTATGCTCCCTTTCTTCAATGACGCATCCTCTTTCCCGGAACTGCTCTACAAAGCGGAATGTCGATGGGTTGAATGCTGTATTGTCTTCTAGATTATCAATATATCCGTGGAACATGGAATAGACCAGGCAAGTTTCGTCAGGCTTACAGAACTCCAGGATTTTGTCAAGATACCCCTGGAACTTGGGGCTGTTTCGGATAAGCATGATGAAGCCGTATTTCTTCATCATAAAACCCATCTTCCGGTTCTCGTATGTTGATGAACCCTCGAAAAGAAACAGAAAAGATTCCTGGATGACCAACCACTTGATCAGTATGTATGACTTTGTCCCATTGCCGATATGAGCTCCGCTGCGTAATCCATCATTCAATTAATATCACAAAAGTATGAAAAAGATAATGTCCACATCAATGAGTTCAGCTAAGCGAGTTTACCTTGGCTACCGGATTCCCAAGAATAGCGGCATCCGCCCTTCCGACTTCTACAACGAGTAAGTACGTGCCAGCCATCACTGCGAACTCTTCCATCTGGAAGATGGTTCCTACCTATGTCGTGTTTATTCTTAGAACTGTCATAAAATGAATCCGGAAATAGAAGATGAAGCCGAATTCATCGTGGCAGTCAATAAGCATGGTAGGAAGGACTCTGTTCCGATGCGATTCGACTGGATGTCTTTGGGAAGGTTGACGAAGAAGTCGAAACCGGTCCACCGCTCCACCTGATCTGCGCTGACCGTGCAGTTCGTGTAGCTGTCCACCGGGTAGGTCTTGGGACTTTTTGTGTTTTGATTTCTCGCGATGAAAAAAGGAATGCTGGAACCTTAGTTCCCGGGCATTCCTTTTATTGTGATTTTTATCGTAAGCTCTGTTATGCTTGACGGATTTTAGAGATTTGCGTTATCTTTCTTCCAGTCTGCAACAGCCGGGATGATGCCGAGGGCAACAATCTCGTCGCGCATTTTGCAGAGGTGCTCGTAGGAAGCGTCGAGGGAAGCCATCTCTTCGGCTGTACCCTTAGGCATCGTGAAGTGGCATCCTGTGGCGTCAATTGTAGTCGGCATTGCCATCATAACGTTCTTGAACTTATCTGTGTTCACATAAGTTCCTGCAGGAAGAGTGAATGGTGTTCCGCCCATTGCAGCCTCAATCATCTTGACGGCGTTGTAGGCAGGACTCTGGAATGAAGAGCGTCCGCGGAGCTTGATGATTGCGGAACCTCCCTGGATTGTCTCCTGCTTGATTTCGGCCATCCTTTCGGCAGAAAGGCCCATTTCTGAAAGCGGCTTGCCTGCAACCTTCACCTGAGAAGCGAAGACTGCCATCTGCTCGCCGTGACCACCGTAGGTGTGTGCGCCTGTAACTGCGCTCTGCGGAACGCCGAACTCCTTTGCGAGGTTGCTCTGGAGACGGGTTGAGTCGAGGGCTGCGAGGGAAGTGAGCTGCTCCGGTTTCAGGCCTGAGTGGATGAGGGCTGTGAGAGCCGTCACGTCAGCCGGGTTAAAGATGACAACCACATGCTTCACGTCCGGGCAGTACTTCTTGATGTAGTCTCCGAACTGTGCGGCAATCTGGCAGTTTCCCTTGAGAAGGTCCTCGCGGGTCATGCCCTCCTTACGAGGTGCTCCGCCTGATGAGATGATGTACTTAGCGTCCTTGAATGCAACCTCAGGATCTACTGTCCAGGTGATGTTTGCGTCTTCGAATCCGCAGTGGTACATTTCCTCTGCCACGCCGTGAACGCCCGGCTCGAAGATGTCATAGAGGCAGATGTTCGGGGTGAGGCCGAGCATGAGAGCTGTCTGTGCCATGTTTGAACCGATCATTCCGCCGGCACCCACGATTGTAAGTTTCTCGTTTGTCAAATACTTCATGATACTACTATATTTATATTAATATACTCATATTCCCAATTTCGCAAGTGTTCTAACGTCTTGCTAAACTTATCTCAAGCAAAAGCAGTTCCAACTCCCTGAAATTCGGGCGCAAATTTAGTAAATAATTAAAAAATAACTATCTTTGCAGACGTAATTGTTAATTATTGCAGAAACGTGGAACCTCCCAGTCCAATATCAGGCACTCAGAGCATAGCGGCGGACAGTCTTTCTGACGACCCGCTGTCGACCACCCATTATATCGTGACATCGGGTACATCCTCTTTAACAGAGGGTGCGGTTTTTCGTGTCCTGCAATATGACATTTTGTGAAACCAGCTTTTAAAGCTATATGGCACTATATCTTAAAAAGGAACTTGAAAACGGAGCCGAACTTGCTGTTTGGCAAATTACAGAAACTGAAGATGAACTCAAAACCTTGAGTTCTGTCCCCACCGACGAGATGGAGGAGATAAACCTTTATGGAAACGAGTCGCAGAGAAAGCAGCGCCTCGCCGTGAGGGCTCTCATCAACGAACTCTTCGACGAGAAGATGTATCTCGACCACCACGACAATGGCAAGCCATACCTTGAAAACTGTGCCACGAACATAAGCATCACTCACACGGACAAATATGTAGCCGTCATCATTCACGATGAGGACGACCTTGGCATTGACATCGAATCCCTTGACCGCGACTTCTCTTCCGTTGAGAAAAAGGCGCTGTCGGAAGATGAGATTGATGACCTCGATGATGACGACAGAAAAAAGAAGAACGAGCAGCTCGCGATTTACTGGTGCGCGAAGGAGGCCATCTTCAAGAGAATGTCACAGAACAGGGTCGATTTCGCCGAACAGATTGAGGTTGAGAAGTTCAATCCTAAGGGTGAAGGGGAATTGGAGGCTACGTTTATCCATAAGGACGGGCATGAGGAGGAGTTTGATTTGGAGTATATTGTATTTGACCGTCACGTCCTCGTCTGGTTGGTAGGTTAAAGAGGCGGCGGTCTGCTTCGTTGGACGGCTTGCTGAAATCCTCACAACCGACAGGTTGCTGCGGTTTCATCTTCACCGTCCGCCTTGCATCCCATCCGTCTCTTTAACCTACCTCCAAGCATTAAGTCAAGTTTGCCGCGTTGGACGGACTGAATTATTTAACTGTTATGTTCGCGGCAGGAGAGTACATGTCGGGTAGGTCGCGGCAGAAGGCGGTGTCCTTGCGATTGTACATCGCGACAAATGAATCTGTTGAGATGTGGCCGGGGAATACAGAGAAATAGTGATTGCCGGAGCCTTCCGGGTCATATTTGTTTCTCCAGGTCACCAGAAGCGAAACTTTCCTTCCCGCCATAGGAGCAGCGATGTTGGTAATCCAATAATCCTTAACCTTGAATCCCTCAACTCCGGTTTCTGTGACTCCACAAGGCTTCTTTTTAGCCTGAGAGACTTTTTGCATCACCTTGAGATTGTTGAGAAAAACACTGTTGTTAATGCCCTGATAGCAGTCCATTCCGATAAAATCCACCCACTCATCGCCCGGCCATCTGAAAACGAAATCCTCGGACTGTTTCGCACTGTCCATCTGCGGGGAAATGGCGTAGATAAAACTGTGAACTCCTTTCTTATCTCGGAGATAACTCACAGTGAATTGCCACAGAGCGACGAATTCAGCCTCAGTTGTGCAGGATTTGCTCCACCACGACCAAGTCTGGGTGTGCTCGTGGAATGGTCTGAAAATAACGGGAATTGTCTTGCCGTCACTGCCTTTGAGACCATTGGCGAACTCAGAAAGATTGTCAAGCCATCCGGTAAACTTGCGATTGACTTCCGAACCGTCTTCAAGTATTTGTTTCACCACGTCATTGGAACTGTTGTCCCAAGAATCCTTGCCCGTGAGGGGATTGTTCAAGTGAGCGCAGGCTGTGACTACCATCCCTCTGTCATAGGCTTGGACTATGCATTTACGGCGCAAGGCGTTGGATTCTGCGGAAGACTCGCGTCTGTCGTCCATTATTGGGGCGAAATCGAGGCTGTACACCGCCGGATAATCTCCACAGACATCCTTCGTATCCGAACCTCCGTCCACTCCGTACCAATTGCGTCCATACATCAAGTCGTCGTGATGTCCGAACATCCACGCCTTTCCTTGAATAGCCCACAACTGAGAGTACAATGCCTTGGTCTCGGATGTCGCATTTGCATCTGCAAGGCTCAGAACTGTCGGAGCCTGGGGGTTGTCACCGTTTGACGGTTGCTGCTCCTTCTCCCCACAACCGGTGAAGAGAAGGGCGGCAACGCAAAATGATATCAACATTCTTTTCATTTTTAAAATTCCGTTTCGGAAATCTTCAAATATGAATAATAATTATTGTTTTTCAAACACCATCACATAGTTGATTGGACATACGGCGAACCTGTCATAGTCTGTATAGTAATATGACGAGTTACCTTTGACTCCTCCACAAGGATAATCGAGTCCGATGCAGCCGGAAGGGACGTTGAGGGACTTCTCTCCGTATTTGTGGTCTCCTGCAAGAAGAACCGGAACGGTGTAGGTGACAGCGCCCGATTTGAATGAAATCGTCATATCTGCTACGCTGATGACATACTTTGACTCGCCGTGCGGAAGCCAGCCATAGAACCTGCTGCAATCCACATTCTTGGTGTTGTCCTCTTTGTTGAATTTTGCGAGGAAAATGTAATTCCAATATTTTCCATCCGCTCCCGGAGTGTAATCCGCTGTTCCTTCAAGAGGATTGCTTTCCGACGGGGTGAGTTTAAGGATGTTGTCGCTTTCTGCTCCCACATTGCTGAAGCACCAGTTCTTGTCTGTAGGCTTTACAAATGCAGGGGAGTCGGAGCCGCCATAGACATTAAGACTCTTGACCTTCCATTCGCCTGCGATGTCGAGAGTAGGTTCAGGCTCCGGTTCGGGCTCGGTGATGCTCGTGTCTCCTTCGCTACCCTCAGTCTTGGCTTCATCCGGAATGGATGCGACCTTTTCTATGAGCACGAAGAATGTGCGAGGTTTTTTGACGAATTTGTCGTAGTCGTTGTAGATGTTTGTCCAGTCATCAGTGCCCTGAAGTTTGAACTGGAACGCATCAAATTGGAAATCAAAGGTTTTGTCCTTGACATCATTGCCATTCGAACCGGTCTGTCCGATTATGTGCTCTCCCTTTTCAAGCAAGGAACCGACTGTGGTTCTGCCGTTTTTGTCCGTAAAAGTAATTGTGTTTTCTGAGTAATTCCTCAACCAACTGCTTTCTCCAAGTGGAATCTGGCGGTAGAACTTGCGCAAGTCAATGTCAGTTTTTCCTTCCTTATTCATTTTTGCAGCATAAATGCCGTTCCAATGCTTTCCGTCCACGCCACCATAGTGTACGCATTTCCCTCTGATATTTCCTTCTGCGGTAATTTCTTCGAAAGTAAACTCAAGATAGTCGTCATATTCGGCCGTCGGACCATAACCGTCTCTTGCGTTCCAGCACCAGTCTTTGGATTCCGGTGTCAGCATTGCCGCACCTCCGTAGACGTTTCCGGTTCCTCCCCAGACATAACTGCCCTTAATCGAATAGCATCCGAGAAGTTCCTCTGAGAAGTCGCTTGCATCTACGGTATAGGTTCTGCTCAATCCGGTAGGGGACTTTACAACGATTGTAGGAGACTCTCCCGTAAAGTCCATAAAATCACCGCTTTTGATATTACATTCGGCCTTGTAACTCGTTATGATTTTCTCAACCTCGACCTTTGATTTGTCTTCGATGAGAAATGATGCGAGTTGAACCTTCACTACACCGGTTTCAGCATCCTTGTCCTCGACCTTTGCGAGGCCGGCCTGTCCGGCGAACTTAATCTCAATAATGTTGTGGTCATTGTTCCAATCGCCTTTTTCAACCGCTGTCCACGGGTCTTTCTTACAAGAAAGAAGTAGCGATGCTGTAAGAGACAGAAATATTAATGCCTTTTTCATAATGCTTACTTGATGTTAGGGTTGAGGTCGGTCTCGATTGAAGGGATAGGGTAGAATACCATATCCTCTGCCGTAAGTCCCTGAGAAACTGCGGCGTTTACTTTTGTATGAAGAATGTTCCAACGACGTAGGTCATAGCTGATGTTGCCTTCGAATGCGAGTTCTGACAGACGCTCCTTAAGTATAGCCTGCCTGAAGAGTTCTATAGATAGGCCTGGTGTGAGTGCTCCGAGTCCGGCTCTTGTGCGGATACGGTTCACAAGCGCATAAGATTCGGCAGTAGGTCCGGCAGCCTCGGCGTAAGTGAGGGCGATGTCGGAAAAACGAATCAGGTATGGCCTTGTCGAAGTCTTGTCTCCCACAAATGACGGGTCAATGAATTTGCGACAGAATGGATATGCAAGTTTTCCGCTTCCGTCGGCCTTATAATCCGCAATGACTTCACCTTCTTTGTTATATACCTCATTTACAATGAGTTCGTCGTGACGTTTGTCTCCGCTTTCGAATGAATCGTAAAATTCCTTCGTTGTGCGATATTCGCCCCATCCGTCGTGCGTGGCAGAAAAGCTTCCGTCTTCGTTCTTGAGATATATCGTACCTCCCGCAACATAAGGGATATACATTTTTGAAATCTTAGAATACTGTCCCTCGCTCGCTCCGGTGCGATCCATTGACATAATGAATATATGTTCCGGACAAGTCGGATTCTCAACATCGTAGATGGATTCCAAATTGTCGGAGAAGCTGTAGGTGGTCTGCTCCGGATTCAGAACGACTTTGGCTGCCCAATCAGCGGCATTCTTGTAATATTCCTCCACATCGAAAGTCATATCCTTGTACTCGGGCACTCCGTTAGCCTTTGCGGAAGCGAGATAAAGATAACTCTTCGCCAGCATACTTTGTGCTGCAGCGAGGTCCGCACGTCCGGTCTGAGGGGCCTTGTAATAACTCAGCATTGAGGCTGCGGTGCGGAAATCATCGATAATCCTTGCCCACATATCGTCAAGTGAAGAAGCAAGAGATGTCTGGGTGTCGTCGAGTTTTTCCACAACTTCGGTATGAATCGGAACGCGTCCAAAATTTCTGGCGAGATTGAAATAGGAATATCCTCTCATAAAATAGGCCTCTCCGACGTATCTGTTGCGGAAAGATTCGTCTATTTTCATTTTTGACACATTCCTTATCACGGCATTAGCACGGTTGATGGTGATGTAGGAATATTTGAAATAGTTGCCGAGCGTGGTGTTGTTTCTGAAATTATTCAGTCTCCACGCATCGAGGTCTTGGGTGGCCGGAGTAGCGTCACCCTTCGGTTCGAGTTCGTCGCAGTTCATACCTCCGAGCATCACGATTGCGCGGGAGTATTCGATGTAGTTGATTGCATCATAAATGTACAGGACGGAGGCCTCTGCATCTGCTTCTGTCGCAGGAAAATTGTTCTCCGAGTAGAACCCGTACGGGGTTTCCTCCAGCGAGCAGGCAGACAGTGCCGCCATCGTTGCGATGATGAGTGATATGTTGTTAATTCTTTTCATTTGAAATTCCTCCTTTAGAACTTGATGTCAATTCCGAATGTCCATTTTCTCAGACGCGGGTAGCCGCCGGTGTAGATGCCGTTCATTCCCACTTCAGGGTCGTAGCCACTGAATTTGCTGAACGTGTAGAGGTTGTTGACATTGACCGAGAGACGGATGCTGTCAAGCCATTTGACCTTATTGAAAGGAATGGTGTAGCCGAGGGAAACATTCTGGATTCTCACGAAGGAACCGTCCTCAATCCACCAGTCGGAAAACTTGGTCTGACGGCTTGAGTTCATACGCGGATAGTCGTTTGTCGGATTGTCTTTTGTCCACCTCATCGGCATATTGCTTGGTTGATTGAACTTTTGCGTGTTTATGACATCGTTTCCGAATACTCCGTTGAAGAATATGTTGAAATCGAGGTTTTTCCAGGCAATGTCGATGTTAAGCGAACCTGTCCAATCGGGATTAGGGTCTCCGATTATGCAACGGTCATTCTCGTCAACAGTTTCCATTTCGTCAGCATTGTAGATGTCGACATATTTGAACTCGCCCGGTTCTGCATCGTTTCCGGTCAGGCCGGCAGAGAGTCCCTCATCGAGAGATTGTACGATACCGTCTGTCTTGTAGCCATAGAACACAAACATAGGCTGTCCCACTGCGAGGATATTGGTGTAGGCGCGGAACTGCTCACGCTGGTTGCCGTACCACTCGTATTCCATACCGGTACGGAGGTCTTTCATAAGACCGGAAGTGATTGAATTTCCGAGGCTGATGACTTTGTTTCTGTTTATTGAAGCTACGGCTGTCGCTCCGATTTTCCAGTCCCTGTTGGAGAATATGATGCCGTCGAGAGTCATCTCCACGCCTCTGTTTCTGATTGTTCCGTCATTCACCCACATTTTGTCATATCCTGATGACGGGGCGATATTGCGCTCGCGAAGTAGATCGTATGTGAGTTTGTTGTACCAGTCGAAAGTGAAATTGAGCCTATTGTCAAAGAGGGAAATGTCAAATCCTACGTCAACCTGGGAGGTGGATTCCCATTTGAGGTCTTTGTTTGCGATTCCGCTCCAAACTGCATAGATTCCGCCTTGACCGGTGTATCCGGACTGATATCCGGGGCCGATTGCGGTCTGCCAAGAACCATTATAGAAATACTTGTGCTGTCCGTAGCGGCTGAGCGTCTGATAGGCTGAGATTCCCTGGTTTCCGGAAACTCCGTATGATGCTCTGATTTTCAGATGGTTGATGACCTTCTGATTTTTCATCCACGATTCGTTATGCATATTCCAACCAATAGCTCCGGATGGGAACATTGCCCATTTGTTGCCCGAACCGAATTTTGATGAGCCGTCGGCACGCCCGGTGAGGGTAAACAGGTAGCGGTTGTCATAGACATAGTTGATTCTGGCGAGGCCGGAGACGAGCTGGCTTCTGTATTTTCCATTGCTTATGCGGTATTTCTCGGAGTCTCCGGCTGCGAGGTTCTCATTACCGAGCGCCTCGTTGACGAAACCTACTGCTGCCAATGACGATGAACGGGAAACGTAATTTTCGTAAGAATATCCGCCCATAACTGTCAGATGGTGTTTCTTGGCGAAAGTCTTGTCGAATGTGGCATAGATGTCTGCGACAATATTATCGTCCTTCCAATTGTCGATGCTTCCGTATCCGTTGTTGTAGGCGCCGGTTTCTGTGTAGACTTTCGGGAAGTATTTGTCTGTGATACTCTCTCCGTGTTTGTAGTTGAACTGTCCGTTGAGTTTGAGACACGGGATGATGTCCCAATCGAAAGCGGCGAATGCAATGATGTCAGTTCCTTCGCTCGTATTCTTCTGAAGGTCTGTGATTGCGAGCGGATGGTAGTAGTCAGTTGTGCTGTAGGTCCAATAGGAGCCGTCATCATTGTAGACAGGGAAAATGGGATTCCTGTTATATGAGAGATAACCGTTATTGTGTCTGCGGCTGTGGCTGATGTTGGCGTTAGCCTTCACGATGAAGTTGTCGTAAACTTTGTGTTCCACTCCGAAACGACCTCCAAATTTGTCGTAGTTGTCCTTGATGTACATTCCGTTGTCAAGGAAGTAGTTGGCGCTCGCTGTGAAACTTGTCTTGTCGTTTGAGCTCTTGATTTGGACTGTGGTGTTGTTTGAGACCGGGGCCTTTCTGAACACGATGTCGTCCCAACGGGTGTTGGTCGTCCAACTTGTCTGGAGTTCGTCGATTGACGGGTAGTAGACACCATTTGCATTGACTGTTCCGGTGTACTGTGGGACCAGCCCCGCATTGGTATAAGACTCGTTGGAAAGCAGAGCCATAAGCACAGGGTCTCTCCAAAGATTGAGCTCGGAAGAAAACTCGGAAATGCTTGTCTGCTGGCGGATTGTGATCTCAGTCTTTGTCTTTCCTGCCTTGTCGGTGGTGATGAGGATTACGCCGTTTGCTCCACGGGAACCATAGATGGCAGAAGCGGACGCGTCTTTGAGGACTTCCATTGAAACGATGTCCTGCGGGTTAATCTGCTTGAGGTCACCGGCATCTCCATAAGGGAAGCCGTCAATGACAAGAAGCGGTGCATTGGAACCGTTGATTGAAGAGTTTCCTCTGATGCGGACAGTTGATGCTGCGCCCGGGTCTTGTGAAGAATTGATGACTTGCACTCCGGCGATGCGTCCCTGCATCAGACTCTCTACGCTATTTGCAGGTGAGACTACGAGCTTTTCCGGGTTGACGGAAGAGACAGAACCTGTGAGGTCGCTCTTTTTCATCTTACCGTAACCGATGACAACCGTCTCTTCAAGAAGTGAATTTTCTTCGCTCAGAACAATGTCTATGACGCTGCGTGAAGCGACATTGATTTTCTGTTCGACATATCCGAGGCAACTCACTGTAAGCACGGCATCTTTTTCTACACCGTCTATAGCATATTGTCCGTTTTCGTCGGTTGTTGTCCAATTGTTCTGTCCTGCGAAGACAGATGCGCCTACAACCGCTTCGCCGTTGGAGTCGGATACTCGTCCGTGTACTCCAAAGCTCTGGGCATTGGCCGTGCCAAACTGTGCAAACACCAAAGCGCCTATGCACAGCAATTTAGAGATGAATCTTACTTTCATTTGGCTTTTTGTTTAGTGTGTTTTGAATCAGTGTTAAATGCTGGACGCATTTGAGTTTTCGTTTGAAACTCTGCATTCTTCAGTCAGGAAGTTGAGCAAAGCCTCAAGTGGGCAGGTCGCCACTCCGACATATTTGTCGGCGGCTCCATAGTAAACATAGAGTTTTCCGTCAACTACGACATTTCCGGTGGGGAAAACAATTCCCGAGTAGTAGCCTTGGGTCTCGAAATCGAACTCAGGAGCGAGAATCGGTTCCGGAGTTCTTGCAATGATTTTCAGAGGATTGTCTTTGTCAAGCAGAACAGCGCCGGCGCTGTATTCACCAACTCCACCGGCAGAAACTCCGTGATAGATCATCAGCCAACCTCTGTCTGTGAGAATCGGTGGTGCTCCTCCGCCGATTTTTTCTTCCCACGAGCCTGCGCGGCCTGTCATCAGCAGATGACTCGGTTTGTTTTCCCATTCGAGCAGGTCATCGGAGAATTTAATCCAGATTGAAGGATAGTCAACTCCATATTCCTTTCCGATAAATTCTTTCGGACGATGGATCATTGCATATTTCCCTCCGATTTTTTCGGGGAAGAGAATCACATCCCTGTCGTCAAGGACAGGAGAAGTCAGTCTGCCAAGACGCCTGAAAGACTTGAAGTCACGGGTTACCGCAAGAGCGGAATTGCCCAGATTGTCCGCCCACGCTTTAGGCGCGAAAGAATCGCATTCTGGCTTGAGGACAACATCGTGTGGAAATGTCCAATATTGACCCGGAGACATTGGACGGTAGGCGTAGGTTACATAGAAACTGTCCCCAAATTTAACAATTCTCGGGTCTTCCACACATCCACTGTCAAATCCGTCAAGGCTCGGACCGAAAACCGGCTCGGACGAAACTCTTTTGAAATGGAATCCGTCCTCACTTTCTGCAAGTCCGAAACGGATTACGTGTTCTTTGTCATTTCCGGCAGCACGATAGAGCATATAGAACTTTCCCCCGTCGTATATGACTCCAGGATTACAGCATACGAGGCTTTCCCAATCGTTGCCTTTTTCCGGCGACATCACCGGATTTCCTTCATATTTTTTCAACTTCATATCAGTAGTGTTATCTGAAAACTATCAACAAAATCGCACACAATACAACAAGCGCGAGGCTCATCCATCTGTAGTTCCGCCACCATTTCACGCTCTTCAATTCCTCGGTTTCCTTTCTGAAATCATCCCTGCGGAAGACCGTATTCTCAAGCTTGTCCGGGGACGGTTTCTCAGTGCATAAACTCACGATCCAAATCACGAGAGCGCTGAAAAGGAAAAGAATCGGGACGATGAGCAGAAAATGAAGGTTTCCGAATATGCTTTTGCGGAAAAACAGCATTGCTACCGCTACTGCAAGACCAGAAAGCAGTCCTGCGAATGCGCCCTTTTCATTTGTCCTCCGACAGAAAATTCCCATCAGGAAAGTTGCAACGATTGGGGGCGATATGTAGGAGAGCATCTCTTGGTAATATTTCAACAGCGAGCCGAACTTCTCGATGTTTGGTGCCCAGATGGCAGCGATGACGATAATTACGAGCGATGCAATTTTCCCGACCTTGACAAGCTTCTTTTCATCGGCATTTTTGTCAATCTTCGAGTAGAAGTCCATTGTGAAGAGAGTGGAACTTGAAGTGAGAATAGCGCTGAGGGTGGATGTCAGGGCCGCAAGCATTGCTGCGAGCATAATTCCGAGCAGTCCTGTCGGCAGCATATTCATCACAAGGGAAGGATAGACCATATCCGGATTGTCAAGTCCGGGGAAGAATTTACGTGCCATCACTCCCGGCATATTGAAGAGTACGAGGGTTGTCAAGGTGAGAAAACCTGCGAGCATCACACCGATTCGTCCCTGATTTATATTCTCTGCGCTGAGCACTCTCTGAACGAGTGTTTGGTTGTTGGCCCAGAAATATATTCCCAGCACCGGCATACCCACAATCAGACCGAGCCACGGAGTGGAGCTGTCGTCGAGCGGCCGAATGAGTTTCATTGCAGTGTCGCCTCCGGAAATGAGTTCTCCCAAATACTCGAATCCTCCACCGAGGAAGCAGCATAGCATCAGTATGATTGAACCCACCAGAAGAATCATCGCCTGGATGAGTTCAGTGTTGATTGCTGCGGAAAGGCCTCCAGGTATGGTGTAGGATGCCGCAATCACCGCAAATATGATGATGAAAACGTTGAGACTGACTGCGGGAAACATTAATTTCAGAATCAATGCCGCCGCATAAAGTGCACCTGCTGCATCAAGGAAGACATTGCCGATGATGCAGATTGTTGAAAAATAGTATCTGGATTTGCGGTCGAAGCGCTTTTCGAGAAACTCCGGAATTGTGTAAATTCCTGACTTTATATATAAAGGCAGTAAAAATGTCGCAAAGAAGACCAGTACGAGGACTCCCGTAAGATTGTAGTTGAATACGGAAATGCCTGTGGCATAGGCGTCACCGGTCTGTCCGATGAGTGTCGTGCTTGAGATGCTGGCGGCGAAAAGGGAAAGTCCCACAATCCACCAAGGCATACTGCGTCCCGCGAGAAAATATGAACCGGTGCCGTTGCTTTTGCCGTGCCTGAGACCCCACCATATTATAAAAATGAGGTATGCTGCAACGATGACTATGTCTATTATTCCTATTCTATCCATGATTGGTTATTAGCTTTATGTTTGTGTCCGCTGCAAAGTTATCGGTTGCAATCTGAAGTTTTGTACATTTTTTTGTTGATAATTGATACTATTCTGAATTTTTGCATTTTATTGCGTTTTTATCACTTATATTTGCTGCGCCACAATAAGTAACTGAAACATGAAACCATCAATCAAATCAACCTTGTCCGTTTTAATCCTACTGTTGACCGGCGTTTGCCTGAATGGGCAGCAGAAGATACTGGAAGCCAGACATTTCGAGTCATCAGACGGCTTCAGCCTGCCATACCAGATTTCGTGGGGCCGACTAAAAAGTCCCGAAGGGACCGCGCCGGGGCGCGAGATACCCCTAATAGGGGTCGCAGACGTTAGTCTGCGGGGGTTAGGAAGTCCGGAGGAGGGGGAACAAAAGACTTTTGGGTCACCCTCATTCGCCCGTCGCCCGCTTCTTCTCTATCTTCATGGCGCAGGGGAGCGAGGTAGCGACAATATTGCGCAACTTAACCACGGCAGAGACCTCTTTCTTGGTTCCGAGGAACTTGAGGATGTCATTGTAGTGGCCCCGCAGTGCCCTTCTGAAGGGTATTGGGTTGATATCGTCCGCCCGACGACAAGAGAGGAGTGCGCCGCACGCACTTTCCCAAAAGACAAGGATATGACAATTCCGCTGAAAGCCGTCAAGGAATTGCTCGACTCTCTTGTGGATTCGGGGGTCGTTGATACGCGGCGCATCTATTGCACAGGACTTTCTATGGGCGGGATGGGGACGCTCGACCTGATGATGCGCTATCCCGACTTTTTCGCGGCAGTTCAGCCGATATGCGGGGCTGTGAATATTGACAGGATTTCCGCTTACAAGGGGAACACGGCCGTGCGTCTCTTTCATGGCGACTGTGACGAGACCGTTCCCGTGCATTTCTCACGGGAAGCGTTCGAGGCGTTCAAAGCAGTCGGGGTAGAAACCGAGTATGTGGAATACCAGGGGGTGTGGCACAACAGCTGGGACAATGCTTTCGCCGAAAAAGATTTCCTGTCATGGCTTCTGAAACATTCGACGGCTCCTCATACGGGGGATGTTTCCGTTTCGCTGGAGAACGGATGGCGGTTCAGACAGGCGAATATGCACGACTGGCATCCGGCCACCGTTCCCGGGACGGTGCACACCGATCTTGCGGACAACGGGATGATATCCGACCCTTACATCGGGATGAACGAGCGGGACGTCCAATGGATAGACAAGGAGGACTGGGTCTATGAAACGACATTTGACGTCGATGATAGCCTGTTTTTCCTGAACAATATAGAGCTATGTTTCGATGGGCTCGATACTTATGCAGACGTGGAGCTCAACGGCACGAAAATTCTTTCATCCGACAATATGTTCCGAGGATGGACTGTTCCCGTTTCTGGACTCTTGAAAAGACGAGACAACAGACTGTCGGTTTATTTCCACTCCCCGATACGCATCGGTCTTGAGAAATACTCGGAACTTCCATACACCTCCCCCGCCTGCAACGACGAACCACAGTCGTGGCACGGAGGGCTTTTCGGCAAGGGTGTGAGCGTCTTTACGAGAAAGGCCGGCTATCATTACGGCTGGGATTGGGGACCGCGCCTTGTCACCTCAGGAATATGGAGGCCGGTGAGGCTCCAAGGGTGGGACGGCGTGAAAATCAATGACGTGTTCTACCGTCAGGATTCGGTGTCGGAAAAGGAAGCCAAACTGACTGTAGCCGTCGAGTTGACTTGTGAGGAGGAATTGCCCGGTGTGACTGTCGCCGTGCACGCGGACGGAAAGAGTTTGGTGGCTGTCAGAGCCGATCTTGTTCAGGGGAAAAACACGTTGGAGATTCCGGTTGGCATGAAAAATCCGGAGTTATGGTGGTCCAACGGGCTGGGAAAGCCATTTATGTACACATTCACCCTTTCTGTTTCCGATGGCGTGGAGACCCTGGCTTCGAAAAGCACGTCCATTGGACTGCGCTCGCTGCGGCTTGTCAGGGACGAGACCCCTGAAAACGGAAGGACATTCCGCTTTGAACTCAACGGAAAGCCCGTTTTCATGAAAGGAGCGAACTACATTCCGTGCGACGTCTTTCTTCCGGATGTTACGACCGAAATATATGAGAGGACAGTCGCCGATGCGGTGGGGGCAAACATGAACATGCTCCGCGTGTGGGGAGGGGGTGTCTATGAGGACGATCGTTTTTATGACCTGTGTGACAGGAACGGCATCCTGGTCTGGCAGGACTTTATGTTTGCGTGCAGCCTCTATCCTGTCTCTTATACACATCTGACGCTGCCGACGACTCCTTACGTGTAGAT
>ERZ1026882.452-NODE-452-length-23135-cov-5.734315_pt1 | contig 23135 bp, 22 predicted proteins | sample MGYA00380171_ERZ1026882 | MGnify/ENA primary metagenome ERZ1026882 (study PRJEB33269, sample SAMEA4719807) | human gut metagenome | biome: human-associated habitat; feature: organic feature; material: feces | place: Cameroon | collected 2013-10 ...
GTTTTTAATAAAAAAATCCGATAAAAAATTTGTCAATAAATCTTGACAGAGGATAGAAAATCATTAAATAAGGAGTAGAAATTATAGATTAAAAAAGATTCGAAAGGGTGTATGTATGTCATCAATAAGTTCAATAAGCAATGCACAAGCAGGTGCAGTTGCAACTTATAAGAGCGATGAACTCAGTACATTAACAAAACAAAAATTAGAAGCTTTGGGGATAGATCCGACATCGGTGACATCAGAAGCTCAGGCACAGACACTAATAACGCAGGCGGAGGCTGCGAAGCGACAAAACAGTTCGGGACAGCAACAACAAGGAGGTAACTCATCAGAGCAAGAGCTTTTATCAGAAGCCAAAAGTCTTGCAAAATCAGTTGGAGTAACAGTATCATCTAATGATTCGCTAGACGATATGATTGACAAAATTTCGAGTAAAATTCAGATTATGCTGAATTCAAACGACAAGTCACAAGTATCGACAGCACAAGATTATCAGGCTCAACTGGCAAGTATTTCTGACAAAGCGAATTCTATTTCAAATACACAACAGAATATTTTTAATGCAATGGATATGATTTCTTTAAGCAACAAGTACGCCTTGGGCTTATAGGAAAGAGTTTTCAGAAAAACTGAGAGAAAAAAAAATTGTGAACGGCTTTCAATACGAAAGCCGTTTTTGTATTGTCTTCTATTATGCTTGTAACATATCTTAAATAATAATAAAAAAATATATATTTTAATTTATAATCAAATCAATGAACACTATCTCTATAAACTCATTACATACACAAAATTTCGGAGCTGATTACATTAACCCCAATAAATCAGTGTCAAAACGTCGTGTGCGAACTTACAGCAGAGATATTTCCAAAGCCGACAAAACAAAAGCCTTTATCGGTTCAACCGTCGGAACAGCCATACCAATGCTAATAATGATGAAAAAACAGGGCGTAAAAAATCCTTTAAAATTAAAATATGGAATGTGGGAAATGATAGGAGTTTCAGCAGCTTCTATTGCCGGTGGCGTCGGTGCAGGAATGATTGCAGAAAGCAAAAGTGTTCAAAAAAACAGACTTAAAGAAGGGTTGTTTCAGTTTATGAACGCTTCTATTCCGACTTGGATTGTCGGTGGAGTAATCAGTCTTTGTGAAAACAGCGAAAAATACAACAATAAAAAAAGTAAAATCCTATCGGTAATTGGCGGGCTTTTAGTCGGCATGTACGGTGCTGCAGCACTATCTAACGTAATTACAGACCCAAAAGACAAGTATCCTGACCGAAAACTTACCTTCAAAGACGCATTGGCCAACGTTGATGATGGTCTTGGAGCCCTTGCAATCGCCAAATTTCCGATAATAGAAAAATTAAACATTGGGCGTTTTTTACCAATAATATATGCAGCTTGTGGATATCGTGCCGGACAAAGCAACTAACCAAAACAGTCACTCCGGACTATATTCCCGAGTCTTAATTGATTTGATATTAGATTCAGAATTATCTTTGTAACCGACTTTGCATCTATGCATCTTAGCCTCTTTGCATCTAAAAACTTAGCTGCCTAGCTGCCTAGCTGCTTTATCTAGTAATTAAACAGTTGCTCACAGTCTTATTTCTTTTCAAAAATCATCACATACTCGTGCTTAAATATGAAAAATCCACCAGCCAAAGCTCTATAACGCCACAAGTTCGCGGTTTTACCTTTCGCACGTTCGTTGCCCTGAATATCTTTTACGATAATCCCTTTCAACTTAAATCCTAATGCCATCATACGAGCCATGCATTCAAAACCGAGCGGTTGAACTTCTGAATTTTTATAGCTGTCACCAATAATTAGTGCTGCAAAACGGCCTTTTTCCAGCATATCATAGCCGTTTTTTGCAACTTTTGCAAACAAATCATAAAACTCTTCTGTTGTGTCGCAATTAGACAAATCTTCTTTTTTATCTGAAAACTTGATAATATCATCATAAGGAGGGTGAAGAATCAAAAACTGAGCCTTTTCTTCTCTCATAATATCTAAGCTTGCTTGAATTTTTTCCTTAGCTTCTTCTGACGCAGAATCTGCACAAATAATACGAACATCGGTTACAAGTTGTTTTGGAGTAAATTTTTGAGAAACGCTTTCAGCAAGCTCGTCTTTCAATTCAACACCAATACAGCGTCTGCCCATATTAATTGCCTCAATACCGGAAGTTCCTGAGCCAAAGAACAGATCAAGTACAACGTCATTTTTCTTCGTAAATCTTTCGTATAATTGCTGTGCAATTTGAGGGATATAGTTTCCGTGGTATTCGTTAGAATGTCCGCCTTCTTTTAGTCTTGTCGGGAATTCCCACAGCGTATCTGTTTTCACGTGATCATAAGCTTTCCAATTATTCAAGTCTATATCACTGTAACGAGTCGTCTTGACAGGTTTTACAACCTGCAAATCTGCTTTTTTCGACGGTTTTAATTTTGTATTTGTTCTAACTCTTGCCAAGTCCTTAATCTCCCTATCTTAAATATTCCTAGCCGCCTAACTTCTTAGCTGCCTAGCTGCTTAACGTCCTAGAGCCTAACAGCCCTATCAACTTATCGCCCTACTATCGTATAAAAATGTTTCAAATTTGTAATCAAACATTTAGATGAATTTGTGTTTGATGTAGATTGAGAATTAGATTGAGGGATTGAATTTATGGCGAGAATACAACAACTTTCAAAACACTTAATAAATCAGATTGCAGCGGGCGAAGTTATTGAACGTCCGGCATCTGTCGTAAAAGAACTTGTCGAAAACTCTGTCGATGCCGGTTCTACAAAAATCAGCGTTGAAATTAATAACGACTGCCGAGATATTAGGGTTGCAGATAACGGTTGCGGAATTCACCCTGACGACATTATGCTTGCGTTTTCCAAACACGCCACAAGCAAAATTCGTACTGATGAAGATTTGTTTGATATACACACGCTTGGCTTTCGTGGAGAAGCTTTATCTAGTATAATTTCAATCTCAAGGTTGACTTGTACCACAAGAACAGTCGATTTTGATACGGGTACAAAAGTTAAATGTGAAAATTCAGAAGTTAAACAGACTGAAACAGGTTGTGCAGTCGGCACAATTATGGATATAAAAGATTTATTTTATAACCTTCCGGCACGATTAAAATTCTTAAAGAACTCAAACACCGAATTTTCATATATCCAAGAACTTGTTCAGGCAATTGCACTTGCACACCCGGAATGTTCAATAGAATTAAAGAAAAACGGTAAAACTGTCTTAAAAACGACTGGACAAAACAACCTTTTGCAGACGGTCAAGGAAGTTTATTCCTCGGATATAATTTCTTGCCTCAAAGAAGTCTTGAAAACAGATCAATTGTCTGGCTTGAAAATTAGCGGATACGTGAGTACACCTGATTACACTCGTTCAAGTAAAAAAGGTTATCATATTTATATCAACGGAAGAACGGTTAAATGTCCTGTTTTTCAAAAAGCTATTGATACGGCATACAAAAGCCTTATCGCAAGCGGGAAATATCCGTTTGTAATCCTTAATCTTGAAATTCCACCATCTGATGTTGATGTGAACGTTCACCCGACAAAAAAAGAGGTTCGCTACAAAAACACAAATCAGGTTTTCAATTTTATATTTTCATCTGTTCAGGCAGGGTTGATGAACTATGTGGAACGCCAAGGGGCAACACCTTTTCAAACTCCACAGTATGCACAAAATCTCCAAAACCAGAATTTGCCACAATCGCAAAACCAAAGTAATGTAGTTGATTTTGTACAACCTAAACTCGAAAGTTCCGGTGACATATATTTTGACAAAAAAGACGATACAATCTATGTTTCAGACCGTTTGATGGAAGAAGAAGAGGCAAAATTTTCTCAACCGCAAGAAGAAGTTGCATCTCAACGCCAATTTTTTGTTCCTGTTGAAAAAGAAACTGAACCGGAAGAAAACATTGTCGGGCAGTATCGAAACACTTACATTTTGGTAGAAAAAGAAGACGGGCTTGAAATTATAGACCAACATATCGCAGAAGAACGTTATATTTACGAAAAACTTATGGCAGAGAAAAATATTGTTTCTCAAATGTTGTTTGTGTCAGATGTAGTGCCTGTTTCTAGCACTGAAGCAGAATTAATCAAGGAAAACATTGACAAATTTGAAAAATTTGGTTATGGCATTGAATTTTTGAAAGAAAACGAATTAATTTTCAGAAAAGTTCCGCAAATGATTGCAAAAGTTAACCCAAAAGAGATTTTGGCAGATATTTTGGCAAATATTGAAGGAAATATCGACCGTCTTGAAGAACATATTTTGATTACAACTGCTTGTAAAGCCTCTGTAAAGGCAGGTCAAAAGCTTTCAACATGGCAAATGCAAGAAATTGTAAAGAAATGGCGTACTACAAAAATGCCATATACTTGTCCACATGGGCGTCCTGTCGTAAAATTCTTTCCACATAAAGAAATTGCCGGATTTTTCCAGAGAAATATGTAGGAACAACTGATTACAGAGTCAGATCGCCACGATATAAAAAATAACCTCCCCTAGGGTGGATGTCGCAGTTCTTAACGAACATCAGTGAGTGTTAGAAATGCGGGAGAGGGGTGTGAGAAATATTGATAATCTTTTTTGCAAACCCCTCTCTTGAGGTTGTAACATTCGCTTTAGCTCATTAACAACCTCTATCTCTCCCTCGGAGAGATAAATGATTTCAAAAATTTGTCAACTAATCACTTAACATCTGCACAACAATTAATCTTTTTTAACTTCCTCTTGATTAGTCAGATACTTTGTGGTTTAATTGGTTGTGGAATGAGGTAATTCCTCTTAACCTTATTCAAGAGTTTGTCAAATACGGCGCGGCTGCGGTGTTTGGAGAGCTCGAAAAGTTGAAATCACAAGTGGATTTCACAAACAGATACAAAAATTAAGAAGGAAAAACAAAATGTTAAAAATCAGATTGAAAAGATTGGGTGCTAAAAAGAACCCTACATACAGAGTAATCGTTATCAACTCAACTACAAAACGTGAAGGCAGACCAGTTCAAGAATTGGGTCACTATAACCCAAAAACAAAAGAAATGAAATTGGACAAAGTTGCTGCTTTGGATTGGGTAAAAAAAGGTGCTCAACCAACTGAAACTGTTGCATATTTGATTAAAAACTGCAACGAAGACGGAACTTTGAACTATGTTAAGAAAGAAACAGTGAAACTTTCTAAAAAAGCTCAAGCTAAGGCTGCAGCTGAAGCTGAAGCAAAAGCCGCTGCTGAGGCAGAAGCTGCACAAGCAGCAGAAGCTCCAGCTGAAGCATAGTATAGATTATAAACATTTGATGCGAAAAAGACTGAGAAAATTCTCAGTCTTTTTCTTTGTGTTTTAATTTTTACTGTTGAACAAATTTGCTCAACCAGCAATAGTTCAAGCTCATTGAAGATATTAATGGAATTTATTTATGTAACAGACTTCGCGTCTATGCATCTTCACATCTTGGCGTCTAATTCAATCTTAGCTGCCTACTTCCTAGTTGCTTAGCTGCTTTATGTAGACGTGCGTAGCACTAATCACTATATTTGCTGATTTCGATAAAATAATTTTCTAGTGCTAAATAGCCTTTATAAATTTCGTCAGAAATACAAGCATAACTTGTCGCAACGATATATTTCAACTCTTTTGTTCGAATTTCCAAAATTGCATCAGAGTCTTTTTTCAAATTTTCATCATCTGACATAGACCATTTTTGCAACAACGACAACTCTTCATACATTTGTTTTACTGTCGTATATTCAAGGGTATTAAAATTATATTTTGCCAAAAGAGCCTTTTCAGTATTCGTAATTCTTGGCATAACAGCCTGAAATTTAAAAACTTTTTTAATAATCGTATAATTATCCGCAATTTTTTTATGAGAATACGGAATAATATTTTTCGCTAAAAGTGCAGCGTATGAACGAGATGTGAACACTTCCTCGTTATTTGAAAAAGCACTTCTCGATGTTAAGTCAAAATTTGATTTTCTTTCTATTAAATCTTCCGGCATTTCTACCCCCTAATAAGATAATGATATTAAAACCGAAAGTCATTGTCATGTCATGAAGGCAAATTTTTTACATGAGTTAACATGAAAATAACTTACATTAGCATAAATTAATATTTATAAATAGCTGCTATACTGAATTACAATTATAGATAAAAAAAGTCCCATACGGGGGGTATGGGACAAAAAAGTCTGTTTTTGTTTAATAATAAGCTTGTTTTAGTCAGCAAATTGCTGCATAATTTCGAAAGGTTTTTCTGCGACTTTAAGAGTTGCTTCATCAATAATACCTCTTTTAAGTTCTGAGAAAGTAGCCTTTTTCGAATTAAATTTTTTCTTCAAAAATTCATAAGAAACTTTTGGATCACACTTGTCACCGCAAGTAAATAAGTCTACTGCAGCATAACCAAGTTCAGGCCAAGTATGAATTGCCAAATGGCTTTCTGAAATGATTACCACACCTGAAACTCCATAAGGATTAAACATGTGGAAACATTTTTGAACGACAGTTGCTCCGCATTCAAGGGCGGCATCTACCATATATTTTTCTACTTTATCCAAACTATTCAACGTATTTGGATCACATTCGAAAAACTCTGCCAAGACATGTTGACCCAAGTGGATTTCTTTTTTACCGTTCTTAAATGCTGTAAATGGTGATGTTACTGCCAATTCATGTGCCTCCTATAAATGTATATTTTTCCTACAAATGATTTTACGCAATATTATAATACAATAAAAATTCAAAAATTTGTAAATTTTACACTTTTTCCATATTTATTTACAAATCTTTTCAAATAAATATGCCCGAAAATAAGTGATATAGCATTATTCGAACGGACTATTTTTATTAATATTTTTTAACATAAACTGTTGTATTTTTTGCGTTTTGTATATAAAATTCAGATATGAATAAAATTTTGGTTATAGACGACGACTTAGCAATAAATGAACTTATTAAAGTTAACCTTGAACTCTGCGGATATCAAGTACTTCAAGCATTTGATGGTGTAAAAGGATTTGCACTTTGTAAACAAGAAATTCCGGCTCTCGTAATTTTGGACGTTATGATGCCTGATGTTGACGGGTTTACAGTTGCTCAAAGAATTCGCAATAATGACGAAACAAAAGAAATTCCGATTTTGATGCTAACTGCTTTGTCACAAATCAACGATAAAGTAAAAGGGTTCAATATCGGTGTTGACGACTATCTTGTAAAACCTTTCGAAATGGAAGAATTGCAGGTACGCGTCAGAGCACTGCTTAAAAGAACAGCTCAAATTCCTGAAAGTGCTTCAACTCGTGAACTTTTAACCCTCGGGGAAATAACTATTCTTCCGGAATTATACAGTGTAAAAATCGGGGAAAAACAGACCCGATTGACACCAATTGAGTTTGAAATATTTAATTTGCTTTTCCAAAATCACGGAAGCATGGTGTCATCAGCCCGTTTATTGAAAGATATTTGGGGCTATTCTCCGGACGACGATATTGAAACAATCCGCGTACACATTCGACATTTGAGAAGCAAAATCGACAAAATTGCAGACGGCAAAAAATATATCGACACCATTTACGGCGGTGGATATAAACTAAATGTATAATATTTTAAAATTTACGCAAAAATTTTTATTTTTGAATTTTGTATAAATGGAAGGTTCCTATGCAAATTCAAAATAATTTTAATTCAACTCAAAATTTCAACGGAATTCATGTCGCAAAGTCAACAAATATTATTGACGGCGTAAAGACAAGTATAGACTTATACAAAATGACTCCAAAAGATGACAAGTTTTTGATGCAACTCAGAAGCACCAAAAAGATGAAAGATTTGATGCCAGATAACAATATTACGCCTTTTCAATTTAACAGGTGGCAATTTTTATTTGAGTACGGAATTTCGCAATCATTTCACAGGGGCGAACACAGTTATTTGGCAGCCGTAGACAAAAAACCTTGCGGAATAATTTCTTTCAAACCGACTGAAACCAAGTTTGATCTGGATTGCATTTGCACATGGCCTGTTGAAGTCGGCAAAAAAGTAAAAATGGCTGGACAAACCCTATTTAAGCAAATATTTGAAGATTTCAAAAATTCAAACGCAAATATAATAAATTTAACTGCAATCACAGATGGTCCTTTCAGCACTGTTTCAAAATATATGCGCCTAGGATTTAAGCAAACAGGCAGCGAGGATAACCTTGTCACGATGCGAACAAATCGAGAAGCTATCACAAAAACTCTTGAAAAACTGAATGAAAATATTAAAACAACTCAAATTTCAGACGGCAAAGATGAGAATTTGTTTGATATTTTGTCGATTTAGTATTTTTCTTAAAATATTCTCTCTTTGTCCAGTTTATGCTATAATCAAACCATGAAAGAATACGATTTTTACATAGTCCCGACTCCTATCGGAAACTTAGGTGATATAACTCTTAGAGCAATTGAAACTCTGAAATCTGTTGATTTGATTGCGTGTGAGGACATGCGAGTGACTCAAAAGTTGCTTAACCACTACGATATCAGGACAAAATGCATTTCTTATCACAAATTTAACGAAAAAGAGCGTGTAGATGCATTTTTGAATATGCTTAGAGAAGGTAAAAAAATCGCACTTGTTTCTGATGCAGGCACTCCGCTTTTTTGCGACCCTGGAGCTGTAATTGTTGATAAATTACAAAAAAACGGATTTTCGGTAACTTCTTTGGCTGGTGCGAATGCCGTTGCGACATTTCTTTCACACATTGCAAGAGAGGGTGAAGATTTTGCGTTCGTGGGATTTTTACCAAAAACAAAATCACAAATTGAAAACTTGCTCAAACAATTTAAAGCCACTGACATGGTGTTTTACGACTCTCCAAACAGAATTTTGAACACTTTGGAAATCGTCAAAGAATTCCGCCCAAACTCAAAAATTGCAATCGGGCGCGAATTAACCAAAATTTTTGAAGAAATTGTAATTGATGACGTAGAAAATGTGATAAATCACTTTAAAACCAACGTTTTAAAAGGGGAAATTGTCGGACTCGTTTTTCGAGATAAGTCAGATTTTTCTGATATTGACATAGAAAACAAAATCAATTGTCTAAAGAACAAAGGGTTCAAAGCCAAAGATATATCAGTAATTTTGGCAGAATTATACGAGCTTAACAAAAACGATATTTACAAAAGATGTTTAAAATAATTTACATAGTACACTTTTTTTAATTTATGCTATAATATTTTTAGGATAGTAATTGAAGTTTTTAAGGTAGAGATTTTTTGAATAATAAGAAGTATATATCTTTAATAGCCCTAATGTTGGTTATAATGTGCCCCCTTCAAGGATCTGCAAGGGGTTTTTGGGGCAATACAAACGAGTCTGAAACTACGCAAACACAGGTTCAAACACCGACTGCAACTCAAATAACAACAGACGAGACACCTATGACATCTGCTTCTGTTAGTGCAACAAACAAGGATAAGAGAGTTATAAAAAATATTGAGTTTGTTGGCAATAATATTATTGATCAGTCTTTAATATTGCAGCAGATGAAATTGCAAGTTGGTGATAATTACAGCAGAGAACTTGTTCAAAGAGATTTAAAAGCCATTTATGAAATGGGCTACTTTACCGAAAAAATGAAAGCTATCCCGATTAATAATGCAGATGGAAGCGTCACATTAAAAATCGTTCTTGTCGAAAATGCACCTGTAACAGACTTTACAATTGAGGGGAATACCGTAATTTCTACCGATGAAATTCTATCCTATCTTATGCCTATGAAGGGCAAACCTCAAAACATTGGAGAGTTGAATGATGCAATTTCCAAAATCCAAGACTGCTACAGCTCAAAAGGCTACATTCTTGCGAGAATTGATTCGGTTTCAGATGATCCGGACGGGACTGTGAACATTAGCATTAAAGAAGGTACTATTAATCGAATTTTGATTTCCGGCAACGAAAAAACAAAAGATTACGTTATTGAACGTAACGTTTTGACAGAGCCGGGGCAAGTTTACAATGAAAACTTGTTGAAAGAAGATTTGGTAAGACTTTACGCAACTCAAGCATTCAAAGATGTTACGAGAGAAATCGAACCGACTGACGATCCTGACAAATATGACATTACAATTAACATAGAAGAACAAAGAACCGCAAGCATTTCTGTCGGTGGTGGTATCGACTCTGTAACAGGTGTGTTCGGATCCGTCGGAATTGCGGATAACAACTTTATGGGACGTAATGAACGAATTTCCCTAAATGGTATCGCAGGTACCGGTGTAATTTTGAACGACTCATCTATCAAGCGTCGTATGAATTTACAGGCAGAATTGAGTTATTTCAAACCATATTTTTATAACGCCGATACTTCTTTGATGAGCAAGATTTTTTATCGTGATTTCGGTTCATACCAAGTTCCGCTTGCAATTGAAAGAAGAATTGGCGCAGAAGCCACTGTTGCACACCGCATGAAATACAATAAACACGTGACTGGAACCTTTTCACTCGGGCTTGAAAATATTGACGTTTCAGAAGGTGACAAAAACAAAATCACTAGTTTGTATTCAAGATATAATATTCCGATTTCCGAACGTGCAAAACAGTTAGACGGTGGGTTATTCCTATCTTTGAGCCCTGCTCTTTTGTATGACACAAGAGATAGTGCAACTGTTACCAGAAAAGGTACTATGGCAAGTTTGAGATTTGACGAAGAGTTAGGAGTTCTCGACTTTGAAAAAACTCATGGCAAGTTGACCGGTATGGTTAAACAATATATTCCTGTCGGAAAGAAATCATCTTTGTCATTCACCGCAAAGGGTGGCGGGAAAATCCATGGCGACAATATGCCTGAAGTTATGGCGTACCGCTTAGGTGGCCCTTACACTATCAGAGGTTTCAAAATGAGTGGTGTTGGTACCGGCGACGCATTCATTATGGGTAGTGCAGAATTTGCAACTCCTATTCCGTTCCTAGACAGAACAAGAATTAACTTCTTGAATAATTTAAGATTTACAGTTTGGGCTGATGCAGGTAAAATTTTCAACCCATCAATTACGGATAAAATCTACGACAGACCGCTTTATGCAGTATCTGCCGGTGTCGGCTTAAAACTTTATGTTCCGGGTATGGGACCGTTGTCTATCGATTACGGTATTCCTCTTACAAATCCGGGTAGCAATGGTAACAAAAACGGTTACTTTACTTTTGGTGTAGGCGATATAATGTACTAATGGAGGTATAAAATGAAAAATTTAAAATTCGCAGCTTTGTTAATGGGCGCAGGTTTGTTTCTAGCTCTTGGCAATCAAGCAAATGCGGCTGGTGTCGGATATATTGATTACCAAAAAGTCCAAGACGGCTTTCCTTTTGCTCAACAAGCAGTAAAAGAAATTGACGCTAAAGCTTTGGAAATGCAGCAATATATGGTTGATAAAGAAAAACAATACAAAGCTTTGGATACTCCTTTGAAAAAACAAAACTTTGAAGACCAAACAGCTAGAGAATTCAAACTTAAACAAGATTCTTATATGAGATTAAAAGCTGATAAAGAAGAACAAGTTTACAACAAAATTCAAGCTGCAACAAAACAAGTTCTTGTAGAACAAAAACTTGATGCAATCGTTGATTACAGAGTAATCTTCGTTGGTGGCGTTGATATTTCAGACTTGGTTATTCAAAAATTGAAAAGCGGTCAGTTTTAATTAGAGAATAAGGAGAAGTTATGAAATATTCTGAACACGGAGAACAGTACCACATCGGCTTAAACGTTGGAGATGTCGGCGAATACGTAATTATGCCCGGTGATCCGAAACGTTGTGCAAAAATTGCCGAATACTTTGATGACGCAAAACTTGTTGCAGACAGACGTGAGTACACAACTTATACAGGTTATTTGAACGGCGTGAAAGTCAGCGTTACATCAACCGGAATTGGCGGACCTTCTGCTTCTATTGCATTGGAAGAACTTGTAAATATCGGGGCGAAAACCTTCATCAGAGTGGGAACTTGCGGCGGTATTCAAACAGATGTAAAAGGCGGCGATATCGTTATTGCAACAGGTGCAATCCGTATGGAAGGTACTACAAAAGAATACGCACCGATTGAATTTCCGGCAGTTGCAAACCTTGATGTTATAAATTCTCTTGTTCAAGCAGCAAAAAATCTCGGACACGAATATCACACAGGAGTTGTTCAGTGTAAAGACTCTTTTTACGGACAACACAGCCCTGAAAAAATGCCTGTAAACTACGAACTTTTAAACAAATGGGAAGCTTGGAAAAAGATGGGTTGTTTGGCGTCTGAAATGGAGTCAGCAGCACTGTTTATTGTTGGAAGCTTTTTGAGAGTCAAGGTTGGTTCTGTATTTTTGGTTGTGGCAAATCAGGAAAGAGAAAAATTAGGTTTGGAAAATCCTGTTGTCCACGACACCGATATGGCAATAAAAACAGCCGTTGAAGCGTTGAAAATTCTTATTGAAAACGACAAAAATAAGGAGCAATAATGTTAAACAAAAAAATGCAATATGTAATAAAAACTTGTGCCAGCGACAATACGCAAGAACTTCAAAACTTGCTGAATGAGATGTCAATGAACAACTGGGAATTGTACAGCATGCAAGAAGTTGAAGGCGATGACGGACAGATTTTGTGCAATTGCATTTTTATGCGCGAAGCAGTTTCCTCTCCAAGCGAACTAAACGCAGACACAATCAATATTTCATCATTCAAAAGCCAGATGGAAAAAATGCTTTCGCCAGAACAATCTCCTTACGAAATTTGTTTGGATATTCAAAGCAAAATTAAAGACCAAAAAGCTAAAATTGCGAAGGTAAAAAAAGAACTTGAAAGGGAAGCTCCTGCATCTGTCAGCAGAAAGAAATTGAACGACAAAATTTCAGCAGGACTAAAAGAGCTTGAAGACTTGAAACTAGAACTTGCAAAAGCAACTTCGCCTGATGCAATGTATTCTAAACTCAAAGAAGAAAAGCTTTCAATTTGTTTAAGTGAAGAGATTTTGGGTTATCTAAACCCTGACAGCGAAATTGAGGAAGAAGAACTCGTTGCAGAAACCGTAAAAACCCGCTTGAAGCTAACTGAAGAGTTGGGTTACGTTATTCCTAAAATCGTTTTTCAAGATAACGAAAACCTAAACCCTTACGAGTTTTCAATCCGAATTCGTGGCGTAGATGTATTCACAGCAACGGTTTATCCAAACTTTTTGATGTTCTATGCAGACGAATTGCATACAGAAAAGAAAATTAAAAATTCAATTTCCGCAATAGATGAAATTACAGGCAAAAAAATTATCTGGGTAGAAAAAGAACTAACAAAAGACTTTTGGCAAAATGGCATATCGGGGTCTGAATTTATCGCAAGAGCGTTAGAATTCTGTGCCGTAAAATATGTTGATGAATTGTTGGATTACGACCAACTAGACAAATACATTGATGTCGTGAGCCAAAACAACGAATATTTAGTCGAAAACATTATCCCTGACTACATTTCGCTTTCTGACTTACGGTATATTTTGACAAGTTTAGTTAGAGAAAAAGTTTCGATTAAAAACATTTCGTACATCTTTGAAAAAATTAACGATTTTGCAGAAGAAAGCTCTAAATCAGATTTGATAAAGAAAATTCGTTTGACTATGGCTCGTCAAATTTGTATGAATCTTAAAAATGAAGAAAATACAATTTGCGCATTCGAAGTTTCCGATAAAACAATGGATAAATTTTTACCAAACTTTGAAGAAAGCGAAGATGCAATAATCAGAATTGACGCAAGTTTTGCTGAAAAATTAGCTGCAAAAATAACAAAACAAGCAAAAAATTTAAACATTGAAAGTCCAATTCTTGTTGCGCCACTTGAATTCAGGCAGCTTATTTTCTCACTTTTGAGCACATATATGAACGATATCACGGTACTTTCTCGCGAAGAAATCGGGAATAACGTTCATCTTGACGTGATTGAAGAGGTGTAAACCGACGATTTTCTTGACATTTCACATAACAAATAAATCTTAATGCTTATAGCTTATGATACCACGCTACAATTTATTAAACACCTAGCCAAAAGTCTATTTTTGTTGAATGATTTTATAATGTCAGGCAATGCCTGACTTACAAGCCTTAAAGTGAGTAGTGAATTGTGAATAGTGAATGGTTCATATCATAAAGCAGGTTGGTATACTTGCCCAACATCATGAATTAATGAATAAGCTGGATTCTTTCGGCTCGGGAGAGCCTCAGAATAACGAGCAAAGCAGCGGTAGGTCGGGGTACCCACCCCGACATCATGAATACAAACTTTCTATGCTTTATCTTTATTGCCAAAAATGTTTTTAAGAACAAGTACACCAACCCCAAATAATGCAGCTATTCCACCATATTTTAAAGCACTTTTCATCTTAAAAACTTTAGCAGTGGTTTCAATTTGGTCTGAATATTTTACTCCGGCTTTTAAATCATCTACTGCATTTGCAAAACCAATTTCATCAACAGATTTTGTAAAATCTTTAATGTCATATTCCAGAGAGGTATTCGCAAGTTTTCTTAATCTTTGAGCAATTTTATTATCAGTCAAGAATTTTTTGACATCATCAACGGTGTTCAATTTTTCTAACTCAGTAAGAGCCGTTTTAGTTTCTTTTGTCAGTTCTCGCCCATTTTTGAGATCATCTTTAATAAGATCGCTACAAACATTTTCAAAAATATCTGTGAACTTCCCTGGTTCACTTAAATAAGATTTGGTATTATAACCCCAAGTTGCAGCTCCTAAAGTTCCGGCTCCAACTATCCAACCACCGTAAGATTTACCTTGTTTATTTTTAGAATTTGGTTGAGAAACCGAAGGATACAAACCATTTCCTGCATTAATACCGCCTATTGCCATATCTATTTCCTTTCTTTATTTCTACCTGTTTATATTAAAACAAAAAAGCCGAAAAATTTGACATAGTGCCCCGCATAGCATAGCATAGCATAGCATAGAGGCATTATGACAGGGTTTGAGGCATTTTTAAATTCATTTTTACATTTCGTTACAATTAATTTAAAAGTGAATAAGAAAATAAGTGAATAGGTGAATAAGTTCGTTTCGGGGGAGGTATTCTTGTTTTTCAGGGAATTTGGTTGGATTAATATTAGCTGGAATGCTTCGTTATTCACTCGCAATGACGCAAATAGCCGCAATTCACGTCATTGCGGAATTACGTACGAGTGTAAACTCGGGGAGCGAGTAACGAAATTCATATCTGCGACAGCAATATGAATGGCAGTTACGAGCGAGAAGTAATTTCAAGACACGAGGCGAAACGATTAGTGTAGCCGTGGCAATCCAGTAAAGTAGGACTAGATATATAAACAGCCAGCGAAAAAATATAATAAAACAACAATTAATGATGTCGGGGTGGGTACCCCGACCTACCACTATATAAAAACATTTTTTGTCAACGAATTAATTAACACATACAAGAATGACGAAAATCTCTTATACTGTAACGAACTTATTGTCTTATCGTCTTATCGCCTTATCGACTTCTTAATTCTTAGCCGCTTTATTACTCAGACAGCCCCAATTAATATTTTTTATTCAAATCATTATAATGCCCAAAACCGAGAACATCTTTGAATAACTTAATTCCAGCATAAATTCCAAGTCCGATTGCTGAGCCTTTTGACCATTTACCTTTTCCACACAATGCGCCTAGCCCCAAACCAAGTGGAACAACATTATCAATAAGCATTGACCCAAAGCCTTTAAAATAACCAATTGCAGAGTTTACAAAATGGCGAGCATTGCTTTCCACCTCAAAATTAAACACACCTTTTTTCATCTTAGACATAGTTGCGCTAGGTGTTGTCAAATATTGAGAATTACTAAACGCGTCCATACAAGCATCTGCGTCACAACTTTTGGAATAAACATCTGATTGAAGTTTACCAACAACATGAGAATCATAGGCTACAATTCCCAAAGCTGCTGCACCAACACCTTTTGCCAAGTATCTTGTAAAATTATTTCTTACTGATGTAAATGCTGTACTTAAACTCATTTTTCACCTGTTTTTTCTGTTTTTTCTGACTTTTTAGATTCTGTTTTCTTTTTATCAGAGTCTTTTACTTCAAATTCCTTTTCGACCTTTTGTCCAGACATTTTCAAAAGGACATCAGTTGCTTGAAGAGCATCTTGTCCATAACCATCTTTAGAATTTTGCAATTGTTTTAAGATATTAATAGTAAAATTATCGCCTGTTACTACTCTTGAATCAAGTGCTGACAAAGCCATTACCCTGATTGGAGTTGAAGGGTCTTGCAACATCTTATTAATCAAGGCATTAAGAGCCTTGTCATCTTTTCTGGAATGATCTTCTTCCAACCTTGCCAAAACTTCTTTTGCCCCCATCATTCGAACTTCTTTGTCCTGACTGTTCAAATAATTTTCAAGGTTTTTGATATAATCATCTGTCAACTGAACAATTTCACGTTTTTCGGTTTTCTTGTCAGTTGTCTTGTTTTCAGTTGTATTTATTGTTGAATTAGCATTATTTTGAGAATTTGCCCCATTTACACCATTGGCATCTGCTCCATTAGAGCCATTTGCTCCATTTGCATTATAATTATTCGTATAATAATTTGGGGGGTAACAACCAGGATTTTGGCTATAATTTGGAGCATTTACGTTATAAACCGGTGCTGTAGCCCCGGGCGGAGTAACAGACGGATTGAAAATCTGGATATTTACACCTGAATAATTCGGAACTTGCACATTCTGCCCCTGTTGAGCCTGCCCCATTGGAGCTGTCTGATATTGAGGAGCTTGCGGAACTTGTGCCTGCTGACATTGCACAGGACACTGTTGCGCTTGTGATTGAACCTGCTGTTGAGGCTGTGCATAAACCTGTTGCGCTTGAGCTATTGGCTGTTGAATATTTTGTTGTCCTAAAGAACTTTGCATATAAAACTACCTTTTACTACCTTATTTATATAAAGGCATATTTTATAAATTTATTGCGTGTTTTTTAAGAAATGTAACAGAAATATTTTTATTCTCAATGTTAGGAATATAATTTACTTATGGGTAGTTATGAAGAAAATTATTTAGCTAAGCGTCCTCAACATCTTTGCCACATGTGTGGAAAATGTTGTCGAATGTCTACAACCTCAACTCCTTATGAAGAGTTAAAAAAACTCGCAGCGGAAGGGCATCAAGGTGCAATTGATTTTCTTTCGATTTTCGTGCCATATAAATCAATTGAAGAAGCTCGAAAAGTTGAGCCGGAAGTCGTTGACAACATTATTCAGCGTCACAAAGAAGATGGTAAATATAATGAAGCAAATTTGACTTTTTATGGGTGTAAATATTTAGGCAAAGACAATTTGTGCACTCGTTACGAATCTCGTTTAGACCTCTGCAAGCACTGTCCGTCAACACCTTGGTCAATCGTTCCGCCGGGGTGCGGTTTTGAAGGTTGGCTTTTCTGGCAAAGAGAAGAAATTAAAAAGAAAATTCGACTCGAAAAAGAAGAATTATTAGACTTAAAACTTCTCCGCCTAAAAACAACGAACGAAGAAGTTTTAAAGAAAATTACTCTTGTAGAGCATAAAATTCAAAAATCAATTGATCTATACAAAAAATACGGTTCCGAAAACTGGTAAAAATCTATTGTAACAAAGCTTTATCCAATTTCTTTCTGTAAAATTCAGTATTAATATTTAAGTTTTCACCTATTTCAAGCAACATTTCAACAAAACGCTTGATTGAATTTTTTTTAGCCTTGAAAGCATCAGACTCAATTATGTCACCGATTCTATGGTAAATCTTTGCAAAATAAGTATTTTGAGCCTCTGCAATATCAACTTGAAGTTCAAGTTTGCGGATATTTTCAAAGATTTCCAAAACAACATCAGCCTGTTGAATTTCAAAACTATGGACAAGTCTGTTAATATTTTGAAGAATTTTCTTCCCAAAAACCTTGTTAGAAGGCGTTTTATCGAGTTGAATATCAATTTTCTTAGCCTCAGAATTTATATCAACGGCTTGTTGAATAATTTCTTCGTCCATAAATCCGGTCGAATGCACCACAATATCATTAAATTTGTGACTTAATGCATAAGACGCTGAAATTTTGAATTCATCAGGGATTTTCAATCCCAGACCTTGCAAATGATAGATTGAGCCCTTGCCCTCATCGTACATATCTTGGTAAGTTTGAGAGAATTTTTCCAACTTGCCTTTCAACAAGATTTGAAGGATTTTACGTCTTTCTTCAATAAATATATCCTTCAAAGTAAAATATTCTTTACCAAAATACTCGTCAAGAGCCCTGATAATTTCGGTTAGAGTGTTTGCTGTGAAAGTTTTAATCAACTCATTTTTCATCTTGTTATATTCTGCATCGTCAGAATATTCCTTAATCGCACAATGGAAATCGCCACCTGCGTACTGCATCAAAGCAAGCACAAGATTAGATTTTTGCAAAGTAATTCTCGATTGAACCTCAATATGACCTACAACAAATGTCGCAGAACCCTTTTGAGCTTTCTTATAAGCAAGCCTGTTAATTGTATAGCAATAGACATCTTCTTCGTCCTCAAAATCCTCATACAAAGACGAAAGTGCCCATAAACATGCGATTTGCTTTGGTGTAATAATAGACGGTTTAACAAATCTTTCAAAAATATCTTTACCTGTTCCAAAATCAGCAATATTACTTTTTGCCTCAGCTAAAATATTTGTAAAATTCTCTTCAAGATTTTTATCCGTAAACTTTGCTGCAAGTTGCATTGCACGCGCTGCGTATTTCATAATTTGAACGGTTTCAATCCCAGAAATTTCAGAAAAGAACCAACCGCAACTTGTATACATCAAAAGAGTTTGTCGCTGAATTTCCAACAATTCCATAGCGCGAACTTTATCCTCATCTGACAAATCAGGTTTGAAATTATCCTGTTGAAATTTCTTTACATTCATTTCACTTCTATCTAAGATTACGTTGATATACTCGTTTCGAACTTTCCAGCAATCATCAAAATATTTTTGACCTTCTTCTTCAAAAACGGCAACCAATTCATCTCTCAAGTAGTCAAGAGCATTTCTTAAAGGCTTTCTCCATTTTTGGTTCCAGCCAGGGTGTCCACCTGTTGAGCAACCACAATCCTCTTTCCATCTACCAACACCATGAAAACAGCTCCAGCTCGACGCCTGCTTAATATCAACTTCACAATCGCTACGGTATTTATCCAAATATTCCGCGTAGTTGGTAATCGTAAAACCTTCATCTTTCGCCTTGATTTTCAAGACATAAGAAAGTGCCATATCACCAAATTTTGTGTGGTGCCCGTAACTTTCACCATCTGTAGCAATATTCACAAGCTGAGGATAATCTCTGCAATCCGAAATACCTTCTTTGAGCCTCTTGATGAACTTGTTTCCGTCCTTCAAAAGTTCGTCAAAAGCGACAGACCGTGAAATTGCGCCATCATAGAAAAATAAATCAATATATTTTCCAGGGGCAGATTTTATATAATACCTGTAAGAACGCGCAGGGTCAATATTTCCCCAGCTAACATCTTGCCAATCCTTGGCACCTTCTTTGCGGAATTTTAAAGCCTGATACGGAGACAAAACAGTAAATTTAATTCCATTTTCTTCCAAAAGTCGAAGAGTTTCATCATCAACAGCGGTTTCTGCAAGCCACATACCTTCCGGTTTTCGGCCAAAACGATAAACAAAATCACGAATTCCCCAAAGAATTTGAGTACGTTTGTCATTTTCGTTAGCCAAAGGCATAATTATGTGGTTATAAACCTGCGCCATTGCATTACCATGCCCAGAGTGTTCGGCAACACTTTCAATATCCGCCTTAATAATTCTTTCGTAAGTCAGAGGAGCAAAATGTTCAAGCCAAGAAAGCAAAGTCGGACCAAAGTTGAAACTCATGTGTTCGTAGTTGTTTACAACGTCTAAAATTCTGTTTCTGCTATCAACAATTTTTGAAACAGAATTCGGATTGTAACATTCCTTACAAATTCGCTCATTCCAGTCGTGAAACGGCAAAGCACTGTCTTGCAATTCTATCGCTTCAAGCCACGGATTTTCTCTCGGCGGTTGGTAAAAATGTCCATGGATTGTCAAAAATACTTCATTTTTTTTATCGCTCATCTCTTAACTCCGTAATATAAATCTTTTATTTGTTTTCATCTTTTGGCTTTGTGCTAATTACAGTGAAACGGTTTACGTCAACCCAAGGATCACCCAATGCAGTTGAAAAAACGTGTCCTGTAAATTCAACAACATCACCCGAATTCAAGTCAATATGCTTTTCGGCCTCAGTTCTTGAAATAAATATTTTCATCTCAGACAAAGGGATATTGTGGCTTTGCACATCAGGTCTTTGAATTAAAAATGAAATATATTTTTCAGAACTTCTCATTGCAGGCTTGTAATCAAGTCCAAGAGTTGAAAATTTGTCAAACTTTGCTCTGATTTTAATATTTTTATTCAAATAAAAATTCGGGCGATTTACAACATCAATCGGGTTTACAGACATATACCCTTGAGTCTGCTGTTGCTGCGGAGTTGCAATAGGAGCATTTGTGTACGCCATAATTGAATTTGCAGAATATACGCTAATTCCGGCTGCAACCGCCAATATTAATAACCAATTTTTTATTTTATTCATAGAAAACTTTCCTCTTATTTAATTTACAACAACATATTAACACAATTTTTAGATTTTGTAACTACCCGAATAAAGAATTTATCAAAAAAACTATTAGCTACCAAATGCAAATATGCGAAGTCTGTATCAAATGCAGCTACTAAGTTATTAAGGCACTATGGCACTATTGTCTTATAAAAGTGAATAAGACAATAAGTGAATAGGTGAATAAGTTCGTTACAGGTGCTATACACCTAAGCTTTCAGAATGACGTGAGTAGTAACTATTCATGAAAAACATCTGTAACTAAACTGTCACTCCGGACTCCGATCCGGAGTCTGTTTTATTTAGTAATAGATTACGGAGTCAAATTGCCACGATAGCGGAATGAGCAATAACTCGTTAGCTAAATCACCTTCAAACACAATCTTAAAAATGTTCTCCACCCCAATTTTTTGCATTCTTGCCACAAAAAATGAATGGTTTCAGGTCTGATTTTAAGATTATTTTTAATATTAATTTTGGTTATATAATCGCTATGCAACCTCTTGTCACCGATCACAAGAGAGCAATTTCCCGCATTTGCGGAATGCCTCCTATAACCGATAAGTGGCATATTTATTAGTGCCGACCCACCAATAAGGTGTGCAAAATTAAACACAAATTTGTCAGGGCAAATCTTCCATTCCTCAACTCTTTTATAATCCAAAAGCATCTTTATTGCAGATTTTCTAAACATTGCAGAGCTGTTTGGCGACCAGTACCAACCACCAAAACGTTTGTTTTTCAAAACTTTATATTCTACATCTCCAAAAAGTTCGTCAATGTCAGCGATATCATTTTTTAAACGTTCAAGTTGTTCAGTCGGCTTGAATTTTGGTGACGCAATAGAATTCAATGTGTGAACTTCATCATTCTCGCCGATTTCCACAATTTGACAAGACGTAAACGCGACAGATGTTTCAAGATGTACACTTAAATGTACTTTCGCATAATCCGTCAATAAAACATCATCACTGTCAACAAAGCAAACAAACTCGCCCTGAGCATCTTTCAAGCCTCTCAACATTGCAGCAAGCTGCCCCTGATTGCTTTTCTGCCTAATTAGCGTAATTTTAAGATCTTGATTTTCTGAGATAAATTTTTCAACAATCTCACACGACTTATCGCTAGAATAATCGTCAACCACTATGATTTCAAAGTTTTTATAACTCTGTAACTTTATACTTTCAAGCGTTTTCAGAATATATTTTTCGTAATTGTATGATGTTACAACAAATGTTATCTGAGGCAGTTTAAGCATTCTCGCTTGTCTTTCCTTCTAAGCTTCCTTCTGCCAGAAGCCTTTCTTGTTTTTTATTGTATAAAATGGAAGAAGCAAGAGCTGCAAGGATAAAACCTAGACCAATTCCGCCTGTTACAATTTCAGGAACTTCTTTGACAGTAGACACAAGCATTAAACAAGCCAAAGCTCCAATTGCCCAATGCGCACCATGTTCAAGGTACAAAAACTGTTTCAAAGTCTTTCTTTCAACAAGCATAATTGTCAACGAACGAACGAACATAGCTCCGATTGCAAGCCCGATTGAAATAATAATAATATCTTTACTCAATGCAAAAGCTCCCAAAACCCCGTCAAGAGAGAACGAAGCGTCAATCAATTCAAGATACAAAAAGCTTACCAACCCAGTGCAACCAACCGCACCTGATGCACATTTTGCAAGTCGCATTTCCTCATGTTTTTCTAGGTAATGAGTAAAACCGTCAATCATCAAATATGTTATTATACCTGAAATCCCTGCAATCATTACATGAACTTTTTGCTCTGTCGGCACGAAATTTTGAGTCGCCAAAAGCATAAATAAAGAAATTACAATTTCAATTCCTTTAATATGATCTAAATGCGACAACGGAGCTTCAATCCACCTAATCCAATGAACATCTTTTTGGTGATCAAAGAAATAATTCAAGAACAACATTACCAAAAACATTCCGCCAAAAGTCACAATCGGCGCGTGAGTTTGGTGTAAATAATATGCGTATTTATCGGCATTTGTAAGCGCAATATTTGCAACTTCCAACATACTTAACTTTGCAAAAATCGAAACAACAAGAATTGGGAACAAAAATCTCATACCAAACACGGCAATAATAATGCCCCACGTTAAAAATCTCATTCGCCATTTGTGTGACATTTTTTCAAGTTTCATTGCATTGACAACCGCATTGTCGAAAGACAAACTAATCTCTAGAATTCCCAAAACAAGTGCGATAAAAACACACGCAAGCCCTGAACCACTGTGAACATGTTCGCCCCATAAATAGGCACCAATCAACCCAACAGCCGTTACAATATATGATCCGATGAAATATTCTAACATTGCTCTCTCCTTGTTATAAGGTTATTATAGTATCTGTCTCTTATACACATCTGACGCTGCCGACGACTCCTTAC